>Ga0105047_10013976_pt1 | contig 12774 bp, 17 predicted proteins | sample MAT04_FD_78384 | JGI IMG/M metagenome (GOLD analysis project Ga0105047, IMG submission 78384) | Freshwater microbial communities from Lake Fryxell liftoff mats and glacier meltwater in Antarctica - MAT-04 (megahit assembly) | ecosystem: Environmental > Aquatic > Freshwater > Ice > Liftoff... | reverse complement strand
CCATGCCCAAATACAAGTAGAGCGAAAGCATGCGCTTTTTGCCTGCGAGGGCGAGCTCTTGAATGATGCCGAATATCGCCAACCCCCAGATCACGCCGAACAGCGACCAACCCCAACCGCCGCTAAGTGTGACCAATGTAAACGGCGTGTAGGTACCGGCGATCAGCAAGTAAATCGCGGCATGGTCGAGCTTGCGAAACACATCCTTTGCGCGGCCGCGTGTTGAGTGATACAGCGTTGAGCTGCCGTAGAGCGTAATCAGGGTTGCACCGTAGATCGAGAAAGACACCACCTTCCACGCATCTGCCTGTTGGGCGCCCAACACGATAAGAACGACGGCACCCGCGACCGCGAGCATCGCGCCCGCGAGATGGCTGTAACCGTTGAATCGCTCGCCGTGGTACATCTAAACTCCTGTCGTTACATGCGGCCTCGATGGCCGGTCTGAGCATACACGAGCCAAATTGACGCAGCATGACGACTTCGGCTAACCGGTGCGCTGATCAAAGTTGCCCTGCTATGATTTGGCGCATGCTGATTCCGCGCTTCGACGGCGCTTCGACGGGGCTTCAATCCTACCCGCTGGGCACGTCAGCATGACGGCGACGGTGAGTGTATAAAAGAAGTCCAAACTCGCCGATTGTCGGGCACCTTGGGGCAATAACGGCTGAAGACGCCCGACAATGCTTGCGTTTGCCGAATTGCCTTTGAAGCCCACCCAGCCCACCGACTCGCTTGTTACCCAAAGGAGCCACACCCATGACCCGCCAGATTCTCGACGAAGCACACATCCATCCCGCCATCCGCGACAAGATCGCCAACTTGCATCTGGATATCATTCAGGAAGTGCAAGCCGCCATCGGACAACATAACGTCGTGGTGGTCGGGATGGCGCATAACCCCGCGCCGAAACGCGCACGTCGGGCGCTTGATGAGGCTGGAATCAAGTATCAGTATTTAGAGTACGGCAATTACTTCAACACTTGGCGTCGCCGCAATGCGTTGAAGATGTGGACTGGCTGGCCAACGTTTCCGATGGTGTTTGTGAAAGGCGTGCTCGTTGGCGGCGCGGAGGATGTTGCGCGATTGATCAAGCGTGGCGAACTCCAAAAATGAGAACGCAACGCACCGTTGCGAACAGCTCCCCCAGGCCGGCCGCGGCAATGCGTTCGGGATCGATGTTTCGGCTGTTCCGCTAGTCGATCTTCGCCCCGGACGTCCGCGCAACCTCGGCCCATTCGCGACAATGGTGCCGGTTTCGACATGGCCCGTGCGTCTCGTCTATTCGGCGGCCTCCAGCGGCTACACGCCTCGTCGCAGTTTGAAGGGCACGGCCTCGGATTGGCGTCATGTAAGAACATCATTGACATGCATGGCGGCGAAATCTCGACGTTCTCAGTGGTCGACGAAGGCGCCACGTTTTGGATCACACTGCCGCGTTCACAGCCTCTCCAAACAAACTCCGACGCTCATGTCCACGCTGGCTAGCCCGGTTCAAGCTCTGCTGCAGCACCGCACTTGGCTCCCTCGTTCTTTCATCCGCGTCATCGCTTTGTCAGTCGTTGGCCTTGTCTGCGCGTGTTCGAACATCGGCGGCAGCTATTTCTTGACACCGGGGTTGAATGATGACCGAGCCCAGCGCATTCGCGCGGGGATGTCCGCTCTAGAAGTCAAGGTGGCGATCGGCAACCCGCATCAGCGCGTGCGCTTTGACAACCTCAAAGCCACCGCTTGGGACTACCGATACATCGACACTTGGGGTTACATCACGGATTTCGCGGTGATGGTCGGGGATGATGGCCGGGTGGTGAACACCGTGTCGGCGCGGCACTTCGCCGATGACCAATAGCATTTGGCGCGCGTGTTTGGTCGAAGCGCGACGGACAGCGTGACCGGATTGCGCGACCGAACCTAAAGTTTTCGAACTCTCGTCGGACGTTGTCGAACTGTCGTCGGACGCGAATTGAACACACCAAGTCAGTGCGTTGTGGCAATGCCCTAATCATGCCTCCAACGGCTTCACGGACGCGACTGGCTTAGCCGCCCATCCGTTGACACAACTAAAAAGCGGCCCAACGGGGCCGCCCTTTGCGATTCGGCGAGAACGGTTATTGTCGCGGCTCGCCATCCCGATTGACCGCGATGGTCGAACCGGGCTGCGTGGTCATCTGCATGCGATGTTCGACATTGCGGAATTTGTAAGTAACATCCCAATATTCTGGACGTTCGTTGGTGACAGTGGTGCAGCGCTGCACATCACGATCGTAGGTTCCGTTCTTGCTACGGTTGACGTTCGAGCCAATTACGGCACCAGCAACTGCGCCGCCGGCAGTAGCGAGATCTTGACCCCGACCACCACCAACTTGGTGACCCAGCACGCCGCCTAAAATCCCGCCAAGAATCGCGCCGCCGACATTGCGATCATTTGACGGCTGCTGCTGTACCTGCTGGCGCTCCATCCAGCAGCGTTGTTCGCTTTGACCCATCACCGCGCGGACCGATGTAACCGGCGCGCTGAAGACGCGTTCGTTTGGACGACGGCGCCAATTGTAGTTGGGGGTTTCCATCGGCGCCTCTGCTTCGTAATTCCAATAGTCGTCGCTGCCGCGCTTGCCGGCTGCGCGAACTGAAGAAATCCTGTTTTCCATGCCGGCGCTGCGAAGCGAATCATAGCTACCTTTGACTAGGATCACGCAACGACCTTCATAGCGCGCGTCTTCGCAGACCTCCCACCGACCGCGCTCGACAACAACGGATGAGGCGCGATCGTTGAAGCCGTAGCTGGAAAAATTGGTGACCGGTCCACCGGTCGAAAACACGCGGCCGCGAAAGCCCTCGTTTTCGTAAAAAGTGACTTGTGCCGAAGCAGCAGTTGCGAGTGTTGTCGCCAGTACCAGCGCGGATGCCGCGAATGCGGTGTTGAAAACTTTGTTCATTAATGTCTCCTCGATAAATTGTGAATTCGGCCGACCATATACTCGGGCCATCCCAAGCGCACGAATCGCGCTTCAGAATTGCGGCGTGTTTTGGTTGCTCCATCGCCTGCTTCGTATAGGCGGAGCGACTGCGTCGCGGTTAAGCCCCGGGAACGGAGTTGATTTGATGTTGGACCGGCTGGGAAGTGGTGTCTGTTCGCTCTGACACATAGAACCCAGCTGCCGCAAGCGACCGTTACGCGCAGCGTTCGCCAGCGTACATACACCGCTGCCGGTTAGCTACAAGATAGCGGTCGGCACTTTCTAAATGCCGCCTTTTCATGTCAGGTACAAAGCAAGGCACAACATGACCAAACCCATTTCTCTCGTTCCCGGCAAGAAACAGCCGCCCGTCAATCGACGCAGCGCACCGTTGGCAACGCCGACCGATTTGCATTCCGAGGCGACGCGCGACATCGCCCCTGCCTTGAACGGCGTGCTGGCGGACGTGTTTGCCATTTACCTCAAAACGAAGAATTTCCACTGGCACATGAGCGGCCCGCACTTCCGCGACTACCACCTGCTACTCGACGAACAGGCCGACCAACTGTTCGCCATGACGGATCCGATCGCCGAGCGCATTCGTAAAATCGGCGGTGCCACATTGAAATCCATCTCGCATATTTCGCGCTCACAACGGGTGCTCGACAACGATGCGGAATACGTCGAGCCGAACGACATGCTTGCCGAGTTGCGCGAGGACAACAAAACCCTCGCCGCGCGGCTGCGAGAGGCGCACGACCTGTGTAACGAGCATCGTGACAACGCCACGGCGAGCTTGACCGAAGTGTGGATCGACGAAACCGAACGCCGCACATGGTTTTTGTTCGAGACGACCCGCAACGCCAGCGTCGCTCCAGCCTAGCCGGTCTACGACGCTGCGACCGCCGCCGGACCTTTAACTTGCCGTGTGCGCTGCCAGACAGACGCGCGCGCGGCAATCGCGCACAGTACGATAAGAAATCGCCACGAAATGCTACCCAAGGAATTATCATGAAAGTAATATCTTTTGCAAATCCAGCGCGAGTATCGTCTCGTGCCCCTGTCAGTCCATCTGTCACCCTTGGTGTCGCCGCCGCCGCGTTGATCGGCCTCGGCGGGTGTGCCAGCGCGCCACCGCCCATCGAGCAGATGGCGGTAGCCGAGGCATCTGTGCAGCGCGCCACAACGACCAGCACCAGCGAAAACGCGGGTGTTGAATTGCAAGCGGCCACCGCAAAAATGGCGAGCGCACGTCAAGCGCTACTCAGCAAAGACTACGATCGCGCGCGCCAACTGGCCGAACAGGCCGACGTCGATGCGCAGGTTGCCGAGCTGCGCGCACAATCGGCGCGCTCACGAAAAGCTGCCCTGGAGTCCCGGGATGCCGCCCGTGCGTTGCGCGAAGAAATCAGCCGCAAATCTGCGGCACCTACTAAATAAGGATGGATCATGAAATATCGCGCCATATATTCCGTTACGCTGCTGGCCTTAGTTGCCGCATGTAGCTCCGTTCCCGACCGCAACACCGCACTTGAATTGGCCAGAAGCGAATTCAACATCGCGCGAAATGACGCGCAAGTAACGAGCCAGGCGCCGGAAGAGCTGAAACGCGCCGCTGAAGCACTGCGCGTCGCGGATCAAGCGCGCAGCAGCGGCGAAAGCACCGTCAATGTTGATCACCTTGCCTATCTAACCTCGCAGCGCGTGGTGATTGCACAGGAGACGGCCGCCAGCCGCGTGTCGCAGGCGATTACCGCCAGCGCCGCCGCCGAGCGCGACCGCCTGCGTCTGGATACGCGCACCAATGAAGTGAATGCCGCTCAGCAGCAGCTCGCAGCATCGGAGCGAAGTAATGCTCAAAAGGCCGCCGAACTAGCGATGTCGGAACAAAGTAGTGCACAAAAGTCCGCAGATCTAGCTTTTGCCGAGGCCAATGCTGCGCGTAGTCAGGCTCGCGTCGAGCGACGCGACCAACGGGTCAACGACCTTGAAGCGCAATTGGCCGAACTTAACGCCGTCAAGACCGAGCGCGGTATGGTGGTGACGCTCGGCGATGTCCTCTTCAACACAGGCAAAGCGGAATTACTCCCTGATGGTGGCAAGAACATCGCCAAACTCGCCGAGTTTTTCCGGCGATATCCTGATCGCTCGGCAACCATTGATGGCTATACCGACAGTGTCGGCAATGCAAATGCCAACTTCGCACTCTCCGAGCGCCGCGCTAGCGCCGTCATGTCGGCGTTGGTCAGCCAAGGTGTAGCCGCCAACCGCCTCACCATGCGTGGCCACGGCGCGGATATGCCGACGGCAGATAACGGCACACCGGCCGGTCGACAGATGAATCGTCGCGTTGAAGTGGTTTTCGCCAATAGCGGGATGTAGCCCTGCGTCGACTCAAGCGATCCGCCGGCATACCTAGGCAGCGGCAAGACAAACGCAGTCAGCGGCTCCTTTCAGCGAAGTACGAGTTTGGGCCGAGTGGGCGACCGCAGGGCCTCGCCCGCCGCGAAGGCGGCCGCCCCATTTGGAGAGGCGGGGTTTCTAGAAGTTAGATTTTAGAACGGCTAGATATCAGCTTTACCTTTCGATTTGTCGAACGGCGGTGCCATTTGCGTTTGGTGTTTATGAAGCGCCGCAAGCCCCGGGCGATCCCGCACTGCCCGCATCATCCGGGCGCCCGCCTTTGCCTGAGATTCGACAGCCGTCAGCTGCTCGGCCTTACTAATTTGTGACCATACGCCGCTCGATCAGTATGCGCGTTTGTTTCACCGCCTCAACAAACGTGCCGTTCCTCGCGGCGAGGAGCGTCGCGCGATCGATCAGTCGCCATGCTTCATCCTGCCGACCAAGATCAGACACCGTCTGCGCAAGATTATTGAGCGCGACGACTGCGTCCGGCTGGCGTGCCAGTGCCTCGCGCAGCACACCTTCAGCGTCCGCCAATTTGCCTTGATCGTAGTACACATTCGCCAAGCCGATTGCTGCTGCCAGGCTTTGTGGCCAGCGTTCAAGTGCCGCTTGATAAGCGACCTTGACCACGCCGTTCTCCGGTGCCGGATAGCGCGGCGCGGCGCGCGCCATCGCATGAATCGCCCCAACGTAAGACGCATCATCGGCCGTCGCCGGCGTGCGTGTCGGCGGCATCACCACCATCGCCCAGTACGCACTCTTCCTCCAGGTGTATTCGAGCACCGTGAAAGGCAATGTCAGACGCTCTGACTCACCAGAGCGCAGATACAGCATCCCCGCTGGGTAGTCGTAGCCAACCACCACCGCATAGTGCCAACGCGGTCGGCCCAGCGCGCCAAGATCCTGCAGCACGATGACGGGATTGCCTGCGGCGACTTCCATCAGGAGCTGTATGAACGCGCGGTCGCCGGCGGCAAGTTGGTACGACACGCGGCCCAATCGGCGTGGGGTGGCGAGCATATCGATTTGCAGGCTGCCCTCGCGCGCGGGCAAAAAAACCTCCGGTGCCAACGCTTCCGGTGTGGTCGCTACACCGGCCTTCACCATCGCCGTTGCAAGCGCCGCCGGGCCGCACTGCAAGGCCTGTTGCGGAAAAAAAGCAACGTCGGCAATTTCGGATTTCAAGGGCAAACCGACCGGCCATTCAGTGCGAAGCGCGATTGTTTGCGGCACCATTGAGGCGCAGCCACCAAGTGCCAGTAACGCCAACGCGAGCGCGGGAATCAGCGCGGGAATAAAAAAGCCCGCGAGGACGCGGGCGGCGGTATTTATAGGTCTCACTTCAGGCGCGTATCGCATAGACCGCGAGATTCGACCTAAGCAGGGTATCGAATCAACGTGCCGATGTGCATCAGCGGGAGAACGCGAAGTACCAGATGAAGAACACCACCAAGATAATCAGCGCCAGACCACCGTCCGCACCTGCGGGCAAGGAATTGATCTTTGCAGCCAGTGTGTTCACTTCTGAGTTTGTCATCGACGCGACGCGCGCTTTTGCCGCCGTTGGATCAACGCCCATGGATTGCAACTGATTGATCGTTTCGGCACGGCTGAGGAAGTTGTTGATGCTGCTACGGTCGGCTTGTGCGGACGTCGTGGAACTTACCTGATCAACACCGATCATGCCAGCTTGCGCGGCTTGAAACGGCATCATGACCGAAGCGATGACCAGAATGTGGCAAAGCAGTTTTTTGAGTATCGATTGCATGGGTTGCTCCTTGATTGACTTGTCTAAGCGGGCCACCACACGGCGCAGAGTTGCAGCGTGCGGTGATTGGGGTTCAGTCTTGTGAGCACCACCACGCTCGGAGAACAGACTACGTGTCCAGTTGCGGGGCTTTCACGTCGCAAGATTGCGCGGATGCCGTAGACGGGTCTGTGCGGTTGCGTACAATTGCCGCCGGCCGCTCGCTCCGATCTGCCATTTCGGCGTAAAAAGTGCCCACGGACAAGCATGCCGGCGTTTGGCACTCCAATGCTGCGCGCTAGCCGTGATCAGTCCGCTCTGTTGCTGGTGCGGCAGTATCAGCGCCGGTGTCAGTATGAAATGGCGGGAGCTTTGCCGCCGTATTCCGAAGATCCGGCAGCAGACGGTCGAATTCCGCTTTTACAACCGCATAGCACTCACACGCCGTCCGCTCCAGGCCCGGACGATCGAGCACCTCGATGTGGCCGCGACTGTAGCTGATGAGTCCGAGTCGCTGAAGTTTGCCTGCCGCCTGCGTCACGCCCTCCCGGCGGACGCCGAGCATGTTGGCGATCAACTCCTGCGTCATGGTCAAGGAGGGAGCTTTGAGACGATCGAGGCTTAGTAGCAACCAGCGGCAAAGCTGTTGCTCGATTGTGTGGTGGCGGTTACAGACGGCCGTTTGTGACATTTGCGTGATGAGCGCCTGCGTGTAGCGCAGCAGCAGGTGCAAGAACGCGCCGGCGCGATTGAACTCGTCCGTGAGGTGCTGCACTTTCAAGCGATAGCCGTAGCCTGCGCTCTGCACTACCGCGCGGCTGGGTGTGGTCTCGCCGCCCATAAACAATGAGATACCAAGGATCCCTTCATTTCCCACCACGGCGATTTCCGCCGACGCGCCATCCTCAAATAAATACAGAAGCGAGACAATGGAAGTGGTCGGGAAATACACATGCCGCAGTCTGCCGCCGGATTCGTATAGCGCCTCACCGAGCGGCATTCGCACAAGCTCCAGAAGAGGCGCGATACGCTCATATTCATTGGCCGGCAGCGCGTCCAGTAGGTGGTTCTGTTTAGGGTTGTGGGAAGACGGCATAGGCAGGTTCCTCCGGTATTGTGTTGCCGCAGCACTCGCTGACACAGCGTCAGCGCCGTGAGGCATAAAGTTTGAATATCACACTGATTTCTCGTTCGGCGCAGTACCAAACATTTGGCGATCCCGGACGCCCTGAGTCCGCGCGCCGGATCGATACTTCACCATGCATAACGCGACGCCGCGCTCGACAAAACTTGATTGACTGATCGCGCACTCGACGGCGCCCCCTGCACCTGCGCGCACCTGCAGCCACGTACCCGTAAGCCAGCTTTCAGCAAAGCCGGTCGATTGCTGTCGAGTGTACGCTAACGAACAGACGTTTGCTTGCTTGACCCGTAGATTGCAATTTGCATTGCCGATATATCGAATTTGTGTGCCTTTTCCGTCGATGCCGTTTGTATGGTGCCAGTAGCTGGCATGCGTTGTCCAGACTGGTGCAACGCCAACCGGTAAGTCTGGTATTGCCATGTAAGTCAGGCTGACGGAACGTCTCCGGGCATTGAATCCTAGCCACCACAACTACCTTCAACATATCGTCTTTTTTGCTTCACTCACCAGGAGAAATACAAATGAAACAATTCAATCGCTTCCTCGCCGTGTTTGCTGTTTTGGCGATTACGGCTGTCGCCGGCTGCTCTTCCACACGAACGCAAGAGAGCACCGGACAATATATTGACGACACCGCCATCACTACCAAAGTGAAGGCCGCAATCTTGAATGACCCGATGTTGAAGGCTGGTGAGATCAACGTTGAGACCTTCAAGGGTCGCGTGCAGTTGAGCGGCTTCGTCAGTTCCAATGCCGCCATTGAGCGAGCTGTCTCAGTGGCGCAGGGTGTTGGCGGAGTGAACTCGGTCAAAAACGATATGCGCGTCAAGTAACAGAGCTTTGCGACAACTGTGCCGGTATTCGCCTGCGTGATGGCGGGTATCGGCTGACATATCGCAAGGTTGTAGCCACAAACCACAAACTAAGGAACTACTTATATGAGCACCGAACGCAGCGCGGCAATCGAGTCACTTCAACGTCATGAAGAAAAATTGGCCCACGAAATTGGAGGAATTGTGAATGATGCTTCCGACATGCTTAAGAATTTCACCACGACGAAACTGGATAGCGCCCGCGCTTCAATAGCGCACGCGCAAACTGCCGTCACCGATACTGCAAAGCAGTACGCCAGCTCGACCGATCAGTACGTGCACGCTAATCCTTGGAAGTCCGTTGGGGTCGCAGCTGCCGGTGGATTGCTGATCGGGATCCTGCTCGCGCGTCGTTAAACGGTCGACGTGTCGAAGCCCGGCATGTCGGCGACTGAGTCAGGCGCGGCCGCCTCTGCCGCGCCTGGTGCGATTGACGCGCTGAAGGCGGCGGGGCGAACCATGGTGGAGATTTTCCATACACGGTTTGAACTGCTTTCTGTCGAAATCGAAGAAGAGCAGGGGCGGCTTGCCGAGCTACTACTGTTCGGCGCGATGGCGCTGCTTTTTTTGTTGCTCGCGTTAACGATCGGTGTGGTGTTCATCGTTGCTGCTTTCTGGGACACGCCGTATCGGCTGGTCGCCATCGGCACGACATTTGTACTGACAGCGGGTGCCGGTATTGCATGTGCGGTGGCCGTCAAGCGTAAGATTCAAACCAAGCCGCGCGTGTTCGCCGCCAGCCTCGATGCGCTCGCCACCGATATCGAGCGCTTCAAGTGACGCCGGCGCCATGAACGTTGTCCGGCTGGCTCACCTGCAACGCAAGCAGATACTGCTCGCACGCATCAGCCGGCAGCGCGCAGAGCTTGCCGCACATTTGGGTATGCTGCAGGGGCCGCTACGCACCCTCACAGTCGTCCGCCAAGCTGGCGAAGCCATTAAGCGACACGCTGCACTGATCATGGTCAGTGCAGCCGTCGGCATCTTCATATTGTCGCGCGGCGGCGTGATCCGGCGCATCGGCGGTGCACTGGCGCTTGTCAAGGCAAGCACTCGTTGGTGGTTCATTGCGCGAATTGCATGGAGGGTCGCCACCCACTTTATCGCGCGCCGGTCCGAGCTGCAGAGCTCGAACGGCATCAAGCAGCCCTACTAGCAACACTACACCTGAAGGACACAATATGTCATCACAGTCAAACACAGTGCCGCGCCCATTGATCTGGGTTGCTGGTGTCGCCGTCATCGCTTTCTGCGTTGCTGGACTGGCCGCCATTATGGGATGGATCCCGACCTCTATCGGCCAACCGGGTTCCAACTCGGCAGCCGCGGTAAATGCCCAGCCAACGCCGTCGAGTTCGGCACCGAGCAAACCACTGCGTGCTCCTCAACCTGCGTCGGCCTATACGCCCATCCGTGAAACGCCGGTCGTTGCTGCTACATGCAACAATTGTGGCGTAATTGAAACCGTTCGAGAAGTTGAAGCGCGCGGTGAGGGCAGCGGCTTGGGTGTCGTTGGCGGCGCAGTAGTCGGTGGCGTGTTGGGCAACCAGGTCGGCGGCGGGCGTGGAAAAGACGTCGCTACGGTGTTGGGTGCGGTAGGTGGTGCAGTCGCGGGCAACGAAGTTGAGCGGCGAGCGCGCTCAAGTGTCAGCACCGAAATCACTGTCCGCATGGAAGGCGGCGGGTCGCGCGTCCTCCGCGAAGCAAGTACTGCGGGCTGGCGAGCGGGTGATCGTGTCAGGATTGTCGACGACCGATTGCAGCGGAACTAGCCACCTCGTACATCCGCCCTAACGTCAACCCGAGCACAGGCGCAGGCACCAAGCGTGGGCTCCTACGGCACCACACCGGTGGTTGGCAACGGACTCAGCGGGCCCGAGATCGCAGCGGACGCGGCCGCGGTTGCGGCGGTGGTCGAAACCGGCGTGCGATCGCGCCGCTCGTCGCGTATGAATCTGGCGTTGATGATGCTTGTCACCATTGCGCTTATTACCGCGCTTTACTTTGCGCGCGCCTTTGTCGTGCCACTACTGATTGGCATTCTGGCCAGCTATACCCTGCGCCCGTTGGTCGATGGTCTACAGCGGATGAAAATTCCGCGCGCCATTGCGGCCGCCTTGGTGTTACTTGCGCTGGTCGGCGGCCTTGGTTGGATCGGCTACTCGTTGAGCGCAGAAGCCAGCCTGATGATCGAGAAACTCCCCGAGGCGGCCAAAAAGTTGCGTGGCGACTTGAAGTTGTCGCGCACTGAAATTCCGAGCGCGCTGCAAAACGTTCAAGAAGCGGCCAGCGAGCTGCAACGCGCGGCCGTCGACGCGTCGCTAAAGCCGGGTGCCAAAGCCGCACCGCTGCCTCCGCCGACGGACTCAATGGCGTGGATGCGCGACTATGCGCTGGTACAAACGTCGGGCCTGATTTCAATTGTCGCGCAGGCACCGATCGTGTTGTTACTCGCATACTTTTTGCTCGCCTCTGGCGACCATTTCAGGCGCAAGTTGGTCCAGTTTGTCGGGCCGTCACTATCGCGCAAAAAAGACGCGCTGCGGATGCTCGAAGAGGTCGACTGCCAGATTCAACGCTATCTACTCTCGATATTGGTTGGTAACACCTTGATTGCAGTCGGGACCTGGCTCGCATTCTGGGCAATCGGCGTCGAGCAAGCAGGCGTCTGGGGCGTGATCGCCGGCGTGCTGCACTTCATTCCCTATCTCGGCACCGTCCTGCTCGCCATTGCAGCCGGCGTCGCTGGATACTTGCAGTTCGGCACGATCATCGCCGCGCTATCCGTCAGTTCGGTTTCAGTGTTAATCGCAACCGTGGTCGGCATGGGCCTGATGACGGCCATGCAAAGCCGGTTTGCAGGTGTCAATGCCGCGGTGCTATTCATCGCGTTGTTGTTCTTCGGCTGGATGTGGGGTGTCGCTGGACTGCTGCTTGGTGCGCCACTCGTTGCGATCGCCAAGGTCATTTGTGACCGCGTCGATTCACTCAAGCCGATCGGTGAACTGCTTGGTCGATAGCATGTTTGGGCGACGCATGGCTCGTGCACAACGCGTTAGCGTGCATGCGTCGTCGCACGCTCGGGCGGGTAGGCGAACGCGCCTGCCGGCTTTTGCCTCTGCGGAGGATCGATCGTCGCGTCGTACAGGTCTGCGCTTGAAGCCGTCGGCGCGTTTAACTTTGCGACGACCAGCTTGTACTGGTGACGCAGCTTGGCTCGTTCTTGCTGGTGGCGCTCTTCCGCCTCCCGTCGGGCGACTCGTGCACCCGTTTCTAACGCTTCGATTCTATCGTTCAGTTCATCGAGTTGCAGCTTCACGATTGCGATGAATTTTTCTCGGGTTATCGACATGTCGACTTTCTCGTGATGGAATTTTAAGAAACGTGCCTAGATTCAACTTCATTGTGAAGGTGAGCGCGAACCCCCTTCCCTCAGTTGACTGGGGGGGCGGAGCGACGGCGTGTGTTGACCGCCGTCGTGCATCCTCACCTACTCAACGCCGTTAGTGCGTGCAACGCCGCTAGCGCGTTGCATTGACCACTACGTCTACACGTCGATCAGGCGCCAAACAAGCGATCAGCTTGGGTGTCGCACTGTTGCCGACGCAATCGCCGGGCTTGGTGACGGCTGTTGATTCGCCTTTG
>Ga0105047_10013974_pt1 | contig 12774 bp, 13 predicted proteins | sample MAT04_FD_78384 | JGI IMG/M metagenome (GOLD analysis project Ga0105047, IMG submission 78384) | Freshwater microbial communities from Lake Fryxell liftoff mats and glacier meltwater in Antarctica - MAT-04 (megahit assembly) | ecosystem: Environmental > Aquatic > Freshwater > Ice > Liftoff... | reverse complement strand
TTTTAAGGGGTTCGAGTTATGAACGCAGTTGCAAAGAAGTTCGTTACGTTTCTGAAAAAAGAAGATGGCCCAACCGCAGTCGAGTACGCTGTGATGTTGGCCCTCATCATCGTGGTCTGCATTGCAGCCATCACGGCGTTGGGTTCGTCGGCCAGCGCGACGTTCCAATACGTCGACAGCAACATCAAGAGCCCAGCCGCAAGCTGAGCCTGATCGATTCGAAACGAAGAAACCCCTCGCATTCGCGAGGGGTTTCTTCGTTTGTAGACGCTCTCGCTTGCGAAAAATAGAATTCACACGTCGCGTTCGCATTCGTTATCGCTCGGTTGTTCGGAGAAGTTTGCCATGTCGATTCGTCTCATTGTTGCCATGCTCGTTCTTGTTTGTGTGCCGGCTTTTGCTGGGGCGGCGGGGCCGCCGGGCGAAACGCTCGAGGTGCCCGCCGTGGCCGCTGCGCCGTTCGCGTTGTTGCTGATGGCGATTGCGGTCTTTCCGCTCGTGGCCGAACATTGGTGGCACGCCAACCGCAACAAGGCGATTGTGACCGCCGTTCTGTGTGTGCCGATCGCAATCTATCTGTTGACGGTAGCCAACGGGCCGAAGTTTCTGTGGCACGGCATCGAAGAATACTTCTCGTTCATCGCGCTACTCGGTGCGCTTTACACGATTTCCGGCGGCGTCGTTCTGAACGGCGACTTGCCCGCGAAGCCTACGACGAACATCGCGTTCCTGGCGATCGGTGCCGTGCTCGCCAACTTCGTCGGCACCACCGGCGCGAGTATGTTGCTGATCCGGCCGATGTTACGCACCAATCGCGAACGCAAAAACACAAAACATATCCCGATTTTCTTCATATTCATCGTCAGCAACTGCGGCGGTCTGCTCACGCCACTCGGCGACCCGCCGCTATTCCTCGGCTTCTTAAATGGCGTCGATTTCTTCTGGACGATGCGACTGTGGCCACAATGGCTATTCGTGAATGGATTATTGCTCTTCACGTTTCTCATCTGGGACATAAAAGCTTATGGTCGTGAAGCCTCCATCGATATTCGAACCGACCGCATCCGGGAGCCAATTTCGATACGCGGCTGGAAATGGAATGTACCACTGATGCTCGGAGTGATTGCGGCGGTGTTGGCAAAAAAGTACATTAAAGAGTTCCCCGTTTGCGAACTGTTCATGGTCGCGATGGCGGGGTTGTCCGTGTGGCGGACGCCGAAGGCGATCCGCGAAGCGAACCGTTTCGCGTGGGGGCCGATCGTCGAAGTGGCGGTGTTGTTTGCGGGCATATTCGTGGCGATGGTGCCCGCGTTAGCCCTTCTGAGCGAGCACGGTAACCTGTTAGGCATCACGGAGCCATGGCAATTCTTCTGGGTGACGGGCCTCCTTTCCGCCGACCTCGACAACGCCCCGACGTATGTAACGATGGGTTCGCTCGCGGTGCAAGTGGGTCAGTGCAAGGACTTCGCGGACCTCGCCGCGTGCCAACCCATGCTACTTGCCGCCGTCAGTTGTGGCGCGGTCTTCATGGGTGGAATGAGCTATATCGGCAACGGCCCCAACTTCATGGTGAAAGCGATCGCGGAAGAAAGTGGATACCAAATGCCATCGTTCTTCAGCTTCATTGGATACGCAATACTTATTTTGATACCAATAATGATTGCAACGACATGGATCACATTTTTGAAGTGAGTCGAGTCGCAATGAAATCACACTTTGCGGATGCTCAGGATAAATGTCGGGTTGACGGCCTCGAAACGCAGGCTTTCCATTTGTTCGACGCCGCGGGAGATGTTGACCAATTGCACGTCGACGGTGCCGCGACCGGCGGCGAGGCGCTTCATCGAAGCGTAGGTGGCTGAGAGCATTTCGAGCGTACCGACGTTCACGACGAGCCGGCCGCCGGATCGCAATGCGTTAAACGCGGCTTCGAGGAGTCGAGAGATTTCGCCGCCGTTGCCGCCGATGAAAATGGCATCGGGGGCGGGCAGGCCGGTGAAGACAGCGGGGGCAGTACCGAAGACAGGCTTGACGTTTTTCACGCCGAAGGTTTCGAGATTCGCCGAGATCAAGTGAAAATCGGCAGCATCCTGTTCGATGGCATACACGACGCCGGGCGTGACGAGTTGCGCGATTTCGATCGCCACGGAGCCACTGCCCGCGCCGACATCCCACGCGACATCGGCGGTATGCAGATCCATTTGCGCGAGTGCCAGAACGCGGACTTCGGCCTGCGTAATCAGCCCGGATTTCGGCCGGCTTTGTGCGAACAGATCGTCGGGGTTACCGAACCGGCTGAGTTTGCTGCCGGTGCGTTGGGCATCGGGGCGATCCGGCAATCGCTTCAAAATGAGGATATTCAGCGGGTCAAACGCCATCGTTTGCAAGTCGCGGAGTTCGCCCTGCGTGATGCGTTCGTCCTTGCCGCCGAGGTTTTCGCAGACGGTGGCACGGAAGTAATCGATGCCGCGCGCGAGCAGTTCCTGCGCGATGCGGCCCGGCGTGTACGCTTCGCTCGTGAACAACCCAACGGTTTCGGCCCCGCGAATTTTATCGAGAACATCGTCGAGCGACTTCGTCGAAAGATCGGTGAGATACGCTTCTTCCCAAGTCTCTTTGAGGCGTGCGAACGCGAGTTGCATACTGCTGATGTGCGGTACGACTTCGAAGAGATCCGGGCCGACTTTGTCGCAAAGGTAACGCGCGGTGCCGTAGAACAGCGGATCTCCAATCGAGACGATCGCCATCCGTTTGCCGCCCGCGTTGGTCTTGATCCGCTCGACGATACTCGGCAAATCGGTGCCGATCCGCACGCGCTCGGCGGTCAGTTCGGGCAACAATCGCAGTACCTGGTCCGAACCGAACACGAGTTCGGCAGAGGTCAGCAGTTCTCGCGAACGCAACGTTAAGCCCGCAAGGCCATCGGGTCCGACGCCGACGATGGGGATTTTTGGTGCGCTCACGAAGAACCTCGCATCGTTGACGGTGGAGTCGGTACGCCGACAGATTTGGCACGGACGCTTTCGAGGCCGACGAAGTTCCGCAGCCCGATATAGAAGATCATCGCGATCGAACGCAATGCCTCCATGCCGTTGACCTTGCTGCTCCCAGCCCGGCGATTTTCGAAAAGAATCGGAAATTCCCCGAGTCTTGCACCCGCCTTGAAACAGCGGAACAGAACCTCTTGCTGAAACGAATATCCGCGGGATCGAATGCGTTCGAGTGCAGTAATGCGAAGGGTCGCAACGCGGTAACAGCGGAACGCGCCGCTGGCGTCCTTGACCGGCATCCGGAACAGGAACCGCACGATGCCATTAACGGTCTGACTGATGATACGCCGCTTCAACGGCCAGTTTTCCGTCGCGCCGCCAGGGACGTATCGCGAGCCGATCATCACGTCGTGCGACTGCATTCCGGCGAGGATTCCCGGCAAGAATCGCGGCGGATGGCTGAAGTCCGCGTCCATGTTTTGCAGGTAATCGTAGCCGTTATCCATGGCAAAGTGCATCGCGGCGAGCGTCGCCGTGCCGAGGCCGAGCTTCTTGGGGCGATGAATCGTATGAATGCGCGAATCGTTCGCGGCAAGGCTGTCGGCAAGGCGACCGGTGCCATCGGGCGAGTTGTCGTCGACGATGAGGATGTGCGCATCCGGGAGAACGACGTGGATCTCTTCGATCAATCGTTGGAGGTTGTCTCGCTCGTTATAAGTGGCGAGGGAAACGAGAATTCGCGGTTCGGTGGTCATGGTGTCGGTCCGGGTAAGCGGGCCGTTCGCGTGGATTGTCGGGCGGTTCGCGCGGTCGTCGCTGGCGAGTCCGCAACTATCTTCTAACTTATAGGATGCCGGTTCAATCGTCGTATTCCTCGATTCCCTATCGTTTTCATCCCGTGAGGTCCGCATGGCCGATACGATCCCCGTCTCGTGCCCGAGCTGCGCGAAAGGAATGAAAGTTCCGGTAGCGATGGCGGGCAAGAAGATCCGCTGCAAAGAATGCCAAACGGTATTCGCGGTGCCGACAGTCGGCGGTGCGAAACCCGCGATGGCCAAACCCGCCACCGCGAAACCCGCTCCGCCGAAGCCTGCGGGCGATACGTTCAAACTCGCCGACGCGCCGAAGAAACCGGCGGCACCGAAGAAACCCGCCGCCGTACCGGCACCCGCACCCGCTGCCAAAAAACCTCCCGTCGACGATGACGAAGACAACGACAACCCATACGGCATCACCGCGAACGAATTCGATATTGCGCGTTGCCCATTCTGCGCCATCGAACTCGACCCGCCCGATACGGCGATCTGCCTGAACTGCGGCTACGACATGGTTCAGCGACGCCGCCACGAAACCAAGAAGATCGAGGCGCACACCACGGGCGATTACATCAAGCACCACCTGCCCGCCGCCGCTTGCGTCATTGCCATACTGATATTCATCGCGGTGATCTATTTTTCGCTGACGAACATGAGCGATCTCTTCCGTCAAATGGATCTCGAAGACGAGACGGAAAACGAAGTGACGAAGAAGAAGAACTTCGTGGTGCCGCCCGGTGCCTGCTCGCTGCCGATCATCGTCGGGTCGTTGTTCGTGATCTGGAAAGCAGGTCAGTTCGCCTTCAAACGCTTCGTGTACAACTGGAAACCGATCGAAGTGGTGCAGAAGGACAAGTAATGCACCGGCAGCGACTGAGGCTGGCACGATTACGATCCGTTCACCATCGACAGAATCGGAATTCGTTTAGCCGCGTAGGCTTTGCATAGCGAAGCGCGGGGCGTGAACCCACGTGAAACGGCATTGCGATCCGATACATCGAGCCCGCGCTTCGCTCCGAAGACTACGCGGCGCGATTTGACTTCGTTTGTACAAGCGTTTAAAACAAGGAATTAGAGCCAGTTCTGTCTAAAAACGAGTTCGGTAGCGATGGCCTCACTGATGGACTTCCCTGCCGCGCGGAGATTGTTCAAGGAATCGGCTGTGGCCCACTGCGATTACTCCTTATCCGCCTTCTTGGAGACGTGCCGCCCCGGAATCGGCTTCGGCGGCCCGGCCGGCTTGCCGTCTTGCCGTTCACTTGCTTTTGCGTGAACTTGAACAGCGCCCCGGTCAGCGCTTTGGTGAACGAGGTGCCTGCAAACTCCGCCCCGCCCTGCTCGGCCTCCGCGTCGGTAATGATGCCGTAGAAGACGCCGTCTTTCGCGTGGGCGAAGTTGGCGGAAATCTTGTACCGCTCTCGCATCACTTTGTCGCCCTCGCCGGTCGCGGTCTGGATGTCGAAGTAGATGCGGTTCGCGAACGTGTTGCCGGTCCATCTCATCGTGACCGAGACGCCGTCCACTTCCTTGACCGCCATCTCGTAGTAGGCGGGAATCCCCGAATCGGTGCCGAGCTTCGCCATCGCGTCGTCGATCGCCTGCTCGGTTACGGTCGGGGCCGTAAGCACCTTGACCGGTGGCGGTGCCGTGGCGTACGTTGGGAACCGCGATGGCGCGTTCGCACCGAGCAACGGCGGCTTGGCTGACGGAACCGACCCTACAGGCCGGAAAACTAGATTCGGGAATGTCTGCGTTTTGAGACAGCCTTGGTTGAACTGCGTAATCGCGCTACTGCAAAACTCGCAAGTGAGGGAGTTGCTTTTCGCTGCGCCGCTCGCCGCGTTTCCGTAGATAGAACGTATCGAACACAACCGACCGGAGAGACACGATGAGCGCACGATTTCGCGTGGCGATTACCGACTTCATTGCCGACGACCTTGCACCCGAGCGGCGCATCCTCGGAGATATTGCCGATGTCGTGGCACTCGATGCCTACTCCGAAAGCGATCTCGTCGGCAAAATTGAGAATGCCGACGCGATCATGCTTTACCACAACTTGCGGATTTCGACCGCGACGATTTCGGCACTCACAAACTGCAAGCTTATCGTGCGTTGCGGCGTCGGCTTCGATAACGTCGATCGCGTTGTGGCCCGTTCCAAAGGCATTCCCGTCGCGAATGTGCCCGACTACGGCACCGAGGAAGTCGCCGATTCGGCCATCGGGCTGATGCTCTCGCTGACCCGCGGCATTCACTTGCTGAACCAGCGATTGCAACACGGCAACGGTGCGTGGACGTACCTCCATTCCGCGCCGATCGTTCGCCTGCGCGGTCGGGTGTTCGCGATTGTCGGCCTCGGTCGCATCGGTGCGGCCACGGCGTTGCGTGCGAAAGCGCTCGGCATGGATGTCGCGTTTTACGACCCGTACACCGAAGACGGCATGGACAAGGCACTCGGCATACGCCGCATCGAAAGCCTCGATGCCCTTCTGGCACAGGCGTTCGTCGTGAGCACGCACTGCCCACTGACGCCGGAGACGCGACATATCATCGATGCCAAAGCCATCGCCAAAATGCCGAATGGGTCGTATGTGGTGAACACGGCTCGCGGGGCCGTCGTCGATGCCACTTGCATCGCCGATGCGATTCTTTCCGGCAAACTCGCCGGTGCAGGAATCGATGTCCTCCCGGACGAACCGCCACCAGCCGATCACCCGTTGCTGGTGGCATGGCGCGACCCGAAGCACCCCGCCTACGAACGGGTGATCGTCAACCCGCACTCTGCGTTCTATTCCGAAGAAGGCCTGCTCGAGATGCGCATCAAAGGGTCCGAAACTTGTCGCCGCGCGTTACTCGGCGAACCGATGCGCAACGTGGTGAATGCCTGATGCGAATGCGGCACCCACACGAAAACAGACCAACGATTTGCGATCGAAAAGTGGCATTTTGGGACCGACAAATAGCGCGAAAACACGGTTTTTGAGCCTGGGCAGAGAGGCGAAAAACTAGGCGATGGCCTTCACTTTGGCGTAATTGCCGTTCGGCTCGGTGTGGCCGTTGACGCCGCTCGTGGGGTGAACGTAACGGCCGGTTCGGTAGACATCGGCGAGCATTTGTTTGGCTTTGAGGTCGAAAGACGTGTTGCCGAGGGCGGCGACGGTGGCTTCGTAGTCGTATTCGATCTGCTTGAGTTCAATCTGCCCGTCTTCGATGATGGCGTAGCGTGCCATCGGGTTGCCATCGCGCTGTAAACCGAGGCTGCCGGGGTTGATGACTTTCGTTTTGCCGACGTCCATAGAAAACTGCTGGTGCGTGTGCCCCACCAGTACGTAATCGACCGCGAAACCGGCGATCCGCGTGGCCCACTGTGCGGCATCGGCCGGCACGTATTCGTCGAGCGGATCCCGCGGGCTGGCGTGAACCATGAGAAACCGTTTATCCGCAAGCGTAAACAACTTCACCGTTGGCAGGTCCGCCAAATACCGTCGGTCGTCCGCGTTCAACAGTTCGATCGTCGAAGGTCGTGTGGCCATCGTCAGGTAACGAAATCCGCCGACGCCGAACACGTCGATATTCTGTGCCGTGCCATGATCGTGATTGCCGCGAACGCAATGCAGAGCATGTTCGCGAACCCACTGAATCACCTCGATCGGCTGCGGGCCGTACTCGACGAGGTCGCCCACGCAAAGGCAAACGTCGAAGGGTTCTTGGACGGCAGCGAGTGCGGGCCAATTCGAGTGAATATCGGAGATGATAAGGATGCGCATGCAGCTACCCGTGGTCCGTTCGTATGATCGTAGAACGGAGCGGGTGTAGAGACTAGCGAATTCGACCGGAATTTTCGCTAGCGAGGCAGCAACCCGACGATCACACGATCCACGCCGGGAACTTTTCGCAACTCCGATGCCAATTCCCAGGCGTCGGCAGCGTCGGATGCGGTACCGGAAATTGTGACCGCACCGCCTTTTACAGTAACGATTAGCGTCGAATAACGCAGTTCGGACGACTGAACCGCTTCCACCGCAGCGGCCACGTCTTGCTTCGGAATAACGGGAACCGATGGCGACGGAATCGTCGGAAACTCCGGCGGCCCCGATGGTGCAGGCGGTGCCGGTGGCGGAACTGGCGAATACGCACTCATCGCTGGGCGAACCGCTGCCGGTTCGAGCAAATACGACATCGTCGGGATATGTCGTAACGCGACGGTCGTCGCGCCGATCCTCGGATCGGGCACTTCACTCGGTGCGGTTTCCGCTTTCAAACGTGCGGCCACCATCTTCCGCAACGGATCTTCCACGGCAGGCACCCAGCACGAGACTTTCACGTCCGTAATCCCTGGCACCGTTCGCAGTAGCTGCGATACGCGAGTCGACATCGCATCCGATGCCACCGCCCCGCCCACGACCGCACCGCCATCAATGACGCTCACCATCAGGTTGATGTTCTTCAACATCGGGTCGGTTGCAATCGCCGACTTCACGCGACACATCAGGTCGAAATCGGTCGTAACGACTTCCTTGGGGAGGTGTAACGGGATCGGTTCACCCGCAGTGATCGCGCCAGGAATACTGCCGAGGCACAAACAAGCGATTCCAGAGCGAAAAATGTGGCTCGCACGCATGGCGGACCTCGGTGAGGATTATGTAATTATTACATGGTGCCTCTTGCGAACACCGAAAGGAACGCGACTTGAATCAAACTTCGAAAGTTTTGGGAAATCGTACGAGCAACGAGCCGGCTGGAGAAAGCGTTGCGGTTAGCGAAGCCGTAGCGGTTGCAAAGGCGTTCCGCAATGGGCGGGTGCTAATCTACGTTGACAGGCGGTGAGAGTTTCGTGCATAACTGTTTATCGCGGCCAGGATTGGCCACACGAGCCACGGATGGAGCCGGAATGTCAGACACTTTTGCAGAACTACACGCTCGCATTCTTGCGAAAACGGCACGAATCGGCATTATTGGGCTGGGGTATGTCGGGCTGCCCCTCGCCCGTGCGTTTGCCAGCCGCGGCTACGAGGTCTTGGGCTTCGATATCGACGTGCAAAAAATCGCGAAGCTCAACGCGGGCCATTCGTACATCAAGCAAATATCCGACACCACCATCGCCGAAATGCGTGCCGTCGGCTTCACTGCCACGGATCGCTTCGACCGCCTCGGCGAAGTCGATGCGATTCTCATCTGCGTGCCGACGCCGCTCACCGAGTCGCGCGAGCCCGACCTGCGTTATGTCATCAACTCCGCACACGCGGTGGCAGGCCAGTTGCGCCCGGGGCAGCTCGTCGTGCTGGAAAGTACGACGTATCCGACCACGACGCGGAACGTCGTTCTGCCGATCCTGCAACGCTCGGAAATGGTGCCCGGCGAAGATTTTTTCCTCGCTTTCAGCCCCGAACGGGAAGACCCCGGCAATGCCACGCACTCGGTGAACACGATTCCCAAAGTCGTTGGAGGGCTCGACGATAACAGCAGCGAAGTCGCGTGTGCGTTGTATGCCGCCATCGTGCCGAACGTGGTGCGGGTATCGTCGCCCGAAGTTGCGGAAGCGAGCAAGATTCTCGAAAATACCTACCGTGCCATCAATATCGCACTCGTCAACGAACTCAAGGTGCTCTACGACCGCATGGGCATCGACGTCTGGGAAGTAATCGATGCCGCGAAGACGAAACCGTTCGGTTTCCAGGCTTTCTATCCCGGTCCGGGCCTCGGCGGGCACTGCATCCCGATCGATCCGTTCTACCTGACGTGGGTGGCACGCCAGTACGGCATGAGTACGCGGTTCATCGAACTCGCCGGTGAAATCAACACCGGAATGCCGACGTATGTCGTGGCCAAAGTCGCAGATGCCCTGAACGAAACCGGCAAGCCTTTGAAGGGCAGCCGCGTCGCGATCCTCGGCATGGCGTACAAGAAGGACATCGACGACCCCCGCGAATCGCCTGGCTTCGAGTTGATGGAATTGCTCCTGAAAAAGGGCGCAACTGTCACGTACAACGATCCGCACATCCCGAACCTGCCCCCGACGCGGCATTATGCCCACCTGAAAATGGAAAGCCAGCCGCTGACTGCCGAGTATCTGCAAGCGCAAGACTGCGTGCTGATCGCCACCGACCACAGCGCGTACGATTACGGCTGGATTCTCGCCGAAGCGAAGCTCGTCGTCGATACCCGCAACGCCACGAAGAACGTCAGCGAAAATCGCGACCGACTGGTGCGAGCATAGTTTTTTCGCCTCTCATAATTGACGCAAGTCAATCGACCATCGCTCGAACGTCACTGGCGTGAGAGTGTTCTCGGTAACGAACTGATGACCTCAATAATCAATTCAGGATCGAACCCGCAATGCGACCGAGCGTACCCGTCGATAGGCTCGTGTAGCTGGAAGATTAAATCTTCCCTTCGACGCCTTGCTGATGGAAGAAATGTTCGACTTTGTCCTGGTTTTCGAGCAGCCAATCGATGCTCGGTTCGTGCCGCATCGCTTTGCGGATCACTTTCGCCGTCGCTTCGCGATGGACCGCGAACAACGCAGCATGATCGACTTCGCCCGCCGGGACATCGAGAATCGATGGGTCGAGCCACACCGAATAGATGATGCCGAGGTCGTTCGCCTTCTCTTTCGGGATATCGCCCGCACGCACGGCATCGAGCACGCCATTTGCGATCGCGGCCTGCACCGTGCCCATCAGGATGTTCGTGTAGCGTGCATCCTTGACTGTGACTTTGCTCACCATCAGCGTGGCCGGGCGTACCTGGACATCGCTATTGAGAATCGCAAACACCTTCGTGTGCCCCTTCACCTGATCGCCGAGTAACGTGGCGAAGGCGTGGCCGACGGGGCCATCCAGCTCTCCAATGACCACTTCCGGCTCCGCACACAAATAGTCGAGCGCCCCCTCGACGAGTGCCTCGCCCGTTCGCATCACGATTCGCTCGGCCATATTTTATCCCTCAAATGCACCCGAATTTCGTTTCCGTCATTATGCAAATGAAGCGGGAATTGTTGAGTAGGCGGGCCGTTTCGCGCTCTCATAATTGACGTAAGTCCGAATTGCGCACGCTCAAAAACCGGTTTTTCGGATGTTTTTCGGATGTTTTTCGGGTTTTGGAGACCCCAAAAAGTCGCCTTTCGATCGCAATCCGCTTATAGATATTCCGTATCTCAAACTCTCATCGTGGCCCCCAGTCGATGAATAACTTGCCGATTAGATCGCACATCGCGTCGTCCAAGGCGAGATCGTAGCCGTCGCAACCGCCTGCCTTCTGGATGCCGCCTGCAATGTGGGGCATAGGTGTGTCCTTGTCCCACAAACCGCCGTACTTGACCCGGTAGATTCCACCGAACATAGTCTCGTCGTTGAGGTTGACGATAAACACAGCCCAGTAAGGAGACGATAGTGTCTTACGGTTATCGATTCCTTGACCCGACTGATACAACTCGAACTGGGAGCGGTTATCCCGCCAGAGTTCGTATGGATTGCGGCCCTTTGTGGCCCGCTTGTCCTTGTGCCGAAGTAGGCGAACATCACCCAGGGGGCAAGCCGGCCTCGCGGAGTACAGCGTTGAGCATAATCGGCATGTTGCATCCCCAACGATGGGTCTCGTCTTGTGTCGCCGAACGACCAAGCTCAGCAGCCGCGGCGGCTCGTGAGACGATGAACTTCGAAAAGCCGTCACGCCCCGCCGATCTGCTACAGCGTTTTGTTAGCGTTTCGCTGGCAATTCACATACACCACCGGACTTTGGCCTCCTTGCTTGAAATAGTGCTGGACCGAGCGGCCGACGTATTGCAGGCGAATGCTTTCTTCCGCTGGCTTACCGAGAAACTCCCATCGGCCAGACGGCGGCTTGGGATCGTCGAAAACGCGAATATGATATGGGGTGGATCGCTCTGGATGCCAAGCCTCGATCTGAAAAACTGCCCGTACCACTCCATGAAAAACCGAAAACGCATACTGTGCATGTGCCCTTCTGGGACCGACTTTCCAGGTGCCGCGAGTGACCTCGTACAACTCGGCCTGCTCCATGCCGTACCGATACAGACGGCTGATGCGGATGAGGAGCGAGGGATGAACAACCTCCACAGGTGTGGCACCGTAAAGCGCGACCAGTTCGGTGAGCGGCATGCGGCCGACCTTGCCGCTTTCCCAGCCACGAACCGCATTGGTGAGTTTTTCAGGGCCGATCGCATCTATTACTGCCGCTTCAATGCGAAAGGCGGCCTTCTCTGAGGGGAGCCCATGGACCAGAATGTCAATCCGCGGTTCGCGGCCAGAGGCGAGGATTTCCTTGATCTTTGCGACCACAAGTGACTCACTGGTATCGCGAAGGTGAGCCACCGCGCGCTCACCTTGGCCTTTGCCAACGTAGAAAGGCTCGTTCGTGCGAGGATCAACGTACAAATATACGTAGTAGCCAAGCCGCTCGCCGACATAAGATTCGATGGAATCGAGCATAACCTCTCCAGCGACTGAAACTGGTCAGTCGCATGCACGTTAACCACGTCGTCGTAGCCCAACAACTCTTGCACCGTCCGTGTGTTCGAACCCATTTCGAGCAGTACGAAGGGGGTGGCAAGATTATTGCAAACGGTAACTGTGCCAGAACCGAGAGTCAAACAAATTGTGTGAACCTTCTGTGATTCTTGCGCGCACCCGTACGAAAGCGCACAGTCAAAAAATCGGAGGCGATCCGACGTAAGTCAGATTCGCGTGATAGCGCGAAGTGACCCTGAAGCAGGGCATGGGTCGTGCCAAATGATACGTCGCTATTACCTGATGCGAATTTGAGTCGCCAAAAACCGAAAAAGACCCCAAAACAGAGTTTTGGAGACTCCGTAAATCGGACTTACGTCGATTTCGGGACGACTCTCACCCTTCGATGCCGAGTTGCTCGATCTTTCGATAGAGCGAACTGATGCCGATGCCGAGGCGGTTTGCGGCTTCGCGCTTGTCGGGGGACTGTCGCAGGATCCGC
>Ga0105047_10013973_pt1 | contig 12775 bp, 9 predicted proteins | sample MAT04_FD_78384 | JGI IMG/M metagenome (GOLD analysis project Ga0105047, IMG submission 78384) | Freshwater microbial communities from Lake Fryxell liftoff mats and glacier meltwater in Antarctica - MAT-04 (megahit assembly) | ecosystem: Environmental > Aquatic > Freshwater > Ice > Liftoff... | reverse complement strand
CGTGCGTGTGTTGATTGCTACGGTCGATGTTTGATAGAGTCGGCGGGCCGCCGTAAAGGGTGGCCCCGATGTCCACAGGTGAAATCGTCGCGTTCCTCATTCTGGCGCTTCTGGCCGGGTTGGGGATCGGCGCGTACGTCTCGTATTTGAAAATGCGGTTCAAGGTCCGGGGCGACGAAGTTCGCGTTCAGGAATTGGAAGCGCTCGCCCAAATCAAATCCAACGAAATCCTCGACCAGGCCCGCAAGGACGCCGAACGCGTGTCCAAGGATGCCGAGTTCCGGATGAAGGACGATCTCTTCCGCAAGCGCGAAGAGTTCAACCGCGAACTGGAAGCGACCCGGTCGGAAGTCCGCGAGCAAGAACGCCGGGCCGAGAAGCGGGAAGACGCCGCCGAGCAACGCAATCAGGCAGTCACCAAGAAAGAACGCGCGGTTGAACACGGCCAGAAGAAGCTGACCGAGAAGCGTGACCTCATCGAGCGCAAGAGCCGTGAACTCGAAGCCCAGATCAAGGAACAAGTCGATAAGCTGCACGATCTATCGGGCATGACCCGCGACCAGGCCGAGAAGGTGCTGCTCGAACGGATCGAGCGTGAGATGACCAACGAGATCGCCAGCCGATTGCAGAAACACGAAGACCGCTTCAAGCAGGAAGGTGAGCAGAAGGCCCGCGAAATCCTGGCCACCTGCATCCAGCGTTACGCCTCGCAGCACACCGCTGATACCACGGTCAGCACGGTCGACATCCCCAGCGACGACATGAAGGGCCGCATCATCGGCCGCGAAGGACGCAACATCCGCGCCTTCGAAAAGGCGACCGGGGTCGACGTGATCGTCGACGACACGCCCGGCGTGGTCATCGTCAGCGCCTTCGACAATGTCCGCCGCGAGACCGCCCGGTTGGCGCTCAACAAGTTGATCCAAGACGGCCGCATTCATCCGACGCGCATTGAAGAAGTCGTGATCGAAACGCAGAAGGAAATCGAAAAGCACATCATGGAAGTCGGCCGGACCGCGGTCGAAAATGCCGATGTCGGCGCCCCGGTTCACGAGAAAATCGTCCATCTGCTCGGCCGTTTGAAGTTCCGAACTTCCTACAGCCAGAACGTGCTCCAGCACAGCCTCGAAGTCGCCCACCTCTGCGGCATGATGGCCTCCGAGATCGGCCTGAACGCTCAACTTGCTCGCCGATGCGCGTTACTGCACGACGTGGGCAAGGCGGCTGACCACGAGATGGAGGGCGGCCATCCAAAGATCGGCGCGGAACTCGCGCGCCGTTATGGGGAGACGAGCAAGGAAGTTCTGCACGCCATCGCCGGCCATCACGATGACATTACCATCGATCACATTTACACGGTCCTGGTCGCCGCCGCCGACGCCATCAGCGCCTCCCGCCCCGGCGCCCGCCGCGAGACGCTCGAAAAATACGTCAAGCGCATGGAAGATCTCGAAGCGGTCGCCTGCGGTTTCCCGGGCATCGAACACGCCTTCGCCATCCAGGCCGGCCGCGAACTTCGTGTCATTGCCAACGCCCATCAGATCAGCGACGCCGAGTCAATCAAAGTCTGCCACGACATCGCCCGAGCCATCGAACAACAACTCGACTATCCCGGCGAGATCAAGGTGACCGTGGTCCGCGAAACGCGGACGGTGGAGATTGCCCGATGAACGAGCTTGACGACAATTTGGGGCCCGAATACGACTTCCGTTCTCTACACGGCGTCATACGCGGAAAGTACGCAGCACGTTATCGGGAACGATTGCGGATGGTCCGACTGGACGACGATGTCACATCTTCAAAACCGTCTGGCCCTTACTCAATCCGCGAATAGGGGATTTCCGATTCTGCTCAACGATGCGATCCCGATTCTCACCAGAATAATCGTGTGGGAGCGAGATCGTGGTTGCCCCATGGCAGATGAAAGTCTGATTGAGCCGGCTCTGCGGCGCTGGCAAAGTTATGCAAGACGTTTCAAAAGTAGCAAGCGAAAGACGCGGGAACATCGAGCACATGACTTGGAAAAGGGGCTTCTCGAACTATATCCGGACTTAAATTACGATCCGGGATGCATTCGCCATTTAGCACTATCATTTGCCGAGGCGCTCTCCGCTGAAAACGCGTGTGATCCGGGAGCGTCGTCCCATCAAAATAGGGTGGCCGACCACCAACCACTTGTTCCGCAAAACGAAGCGAACAATTGGAGAACTACCGTGATGCCCTACGTGCGTCCATGTGCTTTGATTCTCGTTTTGGTCGGTCTTCTCGCCTGGGTATGGATGACAGACCGACCTTCACCTGCCTACTCTGGTGGTCGATTTTGGCCGCTTGTCGAATTCGCGATCGTAATTGTGGGAATGGCTGTGGCAGGAATCGCTGTTTGGCAATCTTGCCGTGGCACGTCAAACAATCTTCCCAAATGAGATCTTTACGCGCCACATCAAGTAAACAGCCACATCTTCGTCCAAGCGCTCCCCCAAACAGATTTAACTTGCGTGCAACCTTACCATCGATCATAACTTCATGGTAGACGTGCCCGCCGGATCCAACTCTTCTGGAGGAAATCGATCATGAAATCGATGTTCAGTGTGTTCGTGTTGCTCGTGGCCGCCACGCTGGTTCACGGCAAGGACAAGAAGCCGGTCAAGAACGAGAAGCTGCCGACCGTTAGCGGTCTGGTGAAGAAGATTGATGACAAGGCCAACAGCGTTACGCTGGCCATCGGTGGGCAGAAGGGGCAGCCCGCGGAAGAGAGGACGTTCACCCTGGCGGCCGATGCAACGATCGTCGTGCTCGGCAAGGAAGTGAAGCTGGCCGAGGTCATCGCCGACAAAACGGCCACCTTGAAACTGAGCGCCGACAACAAAGTGATGGCCGTCACCCAGGAATCGACACCCGTTACCGGTTTAGTGAAAAAGGTCGACGAGAAGGCCAACACAGTTACCCTCTCCATCGCGGCCGTGAAAGGCCAACCTGCCGAAGACCAGACCTTCACGCTCGCCGCTGAAGCCAAGATCGTTGTTGAAGGCAAGAAGGTGGGCCTGGCGGAAGTCGTCGCCGACAAGCCGGCCACGCTACGCTTCAATGCCGACAAGAAGGCGGTCGCTCTCGTTCAAGAGACCGCTCCCGTCAAAGGGGAGAAGGGCGAAGCAGTCACCGGTTTGCTGAAAAAAGTAGACGCCACCGCGAACACGGTGACGCTGACCATCGTCTCGCAGAAGGGCCAACCGGCGGAGGATAAAGTCTTCACCTTGAATGCCGACACCAAGATCGTCGTCTTCGGCAAAGATGGGAAGCTGACCGATCTCGTCATCGAGAAAGTCGTGTCGATCAAGCTGAATACCGACAAGAAAGTCGTCGCGGTCAGTCAAGAAAAGCCGCCGATCTACGGCATGTTGAAATCGATCGACGAGAAGACGAACACGGTCACGCTGGCCGTGATCACGACGAAAGGCCAGCCCGCGGAGGATAAGACGTTCACGCTAGCGGCCGAGGCCAAGATCGTTTCACAAGGAAGCGTCGCCAAGCTCAAGGAGCTCGCCACTGACAAGCCGGCCGTTCTCACTTTAAACGGCGACAACAAGGTGACGGCGCTCAATCAAGGCGGCAAGAAAGTGACCGACAAATAACTCGTGAGATAATTAGGGGCGGAGGCGTCATCACGCTTCCGCCTTTTTTTACCTCATCACTTTAACGATTCCAAAATCCCCTGACGCATGGCGGTTAGAGCGGGCACCAGTCCACCCACGCGGCCCATGACGATCGTGAACAGAACGCCGAGGATCATGATGTCGGCATCGACGATCATCTTCAGAATGACCGTCTTGCCGCTGCCCTGACCGCTCGACAGATTGCTCGTCACTTGGAAGCCGTCAGCCAGGGTGCCGAGCAGCATGCCGACGACTCCGCCGATCAGGGCAATCGATAACGATTCAATCATGAACGAGATGAGGATCTGCCAGCGTTTGAAGCCGAGAATGCGCAAGACGCCGATGTCCTTGGTCCGCTGAGCGATGGCGGCGAACATCGTGTTCATGACGCCGAAGACGCCGCCGACCGCCATGATGATGGCGACGACCAAGACCGACATTAGCATCTGCTCGTTCGACTTGCCGAGGTCCTCATAGTACTTCTGTTCGGTGACGGCGCGGATACGCGGGTTCGTGAAGTCCTTGCTCTTGAAACTGGCCATGGTCTCCGCGGATTCAAGCGTGTCATCATCCACGCGCAAGACGATGGTGGTGATCTGCGTTTTGCCGAACTGCTTACCAAGATAATCGCGGGTCGCCCAGACTTCGGAGCCGAAGGTCGAACCCTCGGTTTTCATGATGTTGAAAACGACCATGCGGATGTCGCCCAGCGTGAAGGCATCGCCGATCGCCAGCGTCGGTTTGCCGACGTCCTCGCCGAACTTGGCGGCGGCGGATTCACCCAAAATAGCGGGCAACGCTTCCGTGCCGTCCGGCATGATAAACATTTTTTCCGGCTCAAACCACGCGCCTTCCTTGAGCAGCTTGATGTTATGAACCTGGCAGGCGATGAAGGCATCTTCCAGGCCGCGGAGTTGCACGAAGCGGCGCTTCGGTCGTTCGCCGGCTTTGACCGGCACCGGATGGTTGATGACGAAATACGTCTCCTTGCTCACGAGAGAGACCTCACGACCGCCCGGCTTGGTCACTTTCTTGACGCCGACGGGCCGCGCGACAGTCTGCCCGTTCTTGTCGTAGGTAGCGTTCTTTTCGTCGATCTTGTTCATGTCGCCGTAGCCGAGACTGCTGAATAATTCGTCGGTCGCCCCTTCGGAAAGAATGAAGACATTCCCCGGGATGCCGCTACTGGAAGTGAGCCGATCGAGCCCGTTGACAAACGCGAGCATAACCGAAAGCAGAGCGACGACGACCGTGAACGCCATGGCGGTCAGAACCGTGATGCGCCAGCGGACGACGAGATTGCGAATGTTGTAACTGAAGGGCACCTTGCCAATTGCGAAGAGCATGGCGAGATCGCTGGCGTAAACGATGAGGAGGACATAGGGCCATTGCTCGATCATGGCCTTGGGCAGCCGTTCGATGAGCCGTTCAGGGAGGATGAACTTGGCCAGTTGGCCGAAATAGGGTCGATCGAAGTTGAACATCGTGACAACTTCGGTCGCGAAGGCGAGCAACGCGATCAGCAAGGCGATACCGGAAAGGAAATAGAAGAGGCGTTCGGCTATTTCCCAGAAAAGACCACGACGGCGCACGGTGTCGTTGAGCACGCTCTCTTGCGGATAGATCGCCGGGAAGATGAGTAGAAGCGACGCAAGCGGCAACAACGACAAGCCGAGAAGGAAAACCATCAACAGAATACGAACGACGCGAACAATCGCATCGGTGATAAATCGGGGAACAAGGCGTCTGAGCCAGGCGACCAAAGGAATCTCGTCGAGGAAGTCCAGCATGATTACGAATCACTCCCAACTCAGATCGAACGTATTTCAAAAGGTTTGCCAGGGGGCTATTTCGCAGGTATGATCGTCACGCCGCTGGCTTTCAGTTTCCCGGCCACGTCGTCCATCAAGCCGGCAAATCGAGCCATGGCGTCGCGAAGGCGTTTCTGCTTGCCGTTCAGTTCAACGAACTTGGACATGAAGTCGAGGATCATGACCGCCTCGCGTGCCTGAGCGCCGGCACGCTCCGTCCAGGTGACCGCGTCGTACAACGATTCCACCTTGGTCGATTTCTGGTACGAGACGCGCCCCAGATGAAAAATTGACTCGGCCACGCCCTGCATGTCGGTCGGGTTCTTTGTCTTTTGAGCGAGCTTGCCGGCCAGTTTGTTCATTTCAAGCAAGTGCCGTTCGGCATCGGCGGTCTCATTCAGCGCGAGATGATTCTCGCCGAATTGGCCTTCCAGAATCCACAAGCTTCGCGCGAAGACGATGTCATCCGGTTTGGTGCGATTGATCCAGTGGCGCAGTTCGAGTGCCTCATTCAACGGGGCCAGCGCGGCATTGGGATTGTTCATTTGTAGATGAAGAGATGCCAGCCGTTCGAGTGCAACACTGAGCGCGTGCCCGGCTCCCGTGTTGTTCATGTCCGCCCGGGCATGGGTACGACGGATGACGGCCGCCCGCCGGTATTTCTCCAGGGCCTGTTCATTCATCTTCTGATAGGAGAGCAGGTCGCCCAGTGAAATCAGTGCCGTGCTCAATTGCGTTTGCAACGTCGCGTGATCGGGCAATTGATCGACCAACCCGCCGATAAGCCGATCAACCTCCGTGTAGTGCTTGAGGGCGGCCTCGAATTTGCGATCGTTTTCCAGCAAATTACCGATGCGGCTGTGGATCACAGCGCGGAACGAGATTTGGCTGACATCCGTCGGCTTCTCGCCAAACGCATCGCGTGAAGATTCCAAAAGATCCTGATACAAGTCCGCGGCCTCTTTGCCTTGCTTCAGGGCGGCCAGATCGGCGATGGCGAGGCGGATGGCCAGTTCCTCCGCCCGGTAGATCTTGTCGTCCGGTTGCATCTTGATCAATTCGAGCAGTCGCGACAGTGCCTTGTCGTAAGCTCCGCGTGCTTCCGGGATCTTCTCCTGGACCGCGTACACATCCCCCTTGCGGCGCAGACACCGCGCGAAGCCCAGCAGGACTTTGAGATCGTTCGGGTTCTTGTTGAGCAACTGGCCGCGCAGATCGAGTGATTTCTCGTAGTTGGCCAAGGCGTTGACGGTGTCGCCCAGGTTCGAACTGTTGGGGCTGCCCTGGGCGTCGCCGAGCCGTTCGAACGCAATGGCCAATTCGATGGCATTCACGTCGGCACTCAGATGGCTATTCTCAACCACGTCCGCTTTCAACGTTTCCAGATGCGACACCAGGCGTTCCACCAGTTGGGCGCGAACGCTGGCCTCGCCCCGCAAACTGGCCAGCCGCAACAGATGATCGTTGAGCATCCAGCGGGCCAACTGATCGGATTCCGAGAAGAGGCGATTCGAGCGATCAAGCTCGCGTTCCACCTTTTCCTTTTGGGCTTTCTCTCGTTCGAGCGCCTGATTTTTGTCATCCAGTGCCGTCTTTAGCCGGGCGTTGTAGATGGCGCTGCCGGTGATCAGCCCCGTGAGAGCCAAGACGCAAACCCCGATGAGGGCCGCAGCCGTCGGCCGACGTTTTGCCCACTTGATACTTCGTTCGATCGTACCCACCGGTCGAGCGTGGATCGGTTCGCCGGCCAGAAATCGCTTCAGGTCGGCGGCAAGATCGGCGGCTGACGCGTAACGGCGGGCGGGTTCCTTGTGCAAGCACTTTTGCGTGATGGTCTCGAGATCGCGCGGCGCCTTCGAGTTCAGGCGGACTAACGACACCGGCTCGTCGTCGATTACCTGACGAATGGTGTCAATTGCGGACGCGGCTCGGAATGGCGGCCGACCGGCCAGGAGTTCGTAGAGAATGGCCCCGAGGGCGTAGACATCCGTGGCCGGGCCGACAAGTCGGGAATGGCCTGCCGCCTGCTCCGGCGCCATGTAGGAAGGCGTGCCCAGAATCTGTCCGCTGGCCGTCGCCGCCTGTTCCTCGTCAAGCCGTTTGGCGATGCCGAAATCCGTGATCTTCGCTTGGGCAAACGCAAACCGGGCCGCACCTGGCGACGAGTTTCCTTCCGCGAGTGTCGTTTTGTTCCGTGTTTCTAATTCCGCATTCCGAATTCCGCGTTCCGCATTGCGAAGAATATTGGCCGGCTTCAGATCGCGGTGAACGATCTCAGCACGGTGGGCATGGTCGATCGCCTCGGCCAGATGGGCCACTAGCGCGGCGGCTTCGGGCGCCTTCCACGGCGAGCCATCAAGTTCATCGGCCAGGCTGCCGCCTTCGACGTACTCCATGGCGATGTAGTCGCCGTTGGGACCGCTGCCGACTTCGTAAATCTGCACGATGCCGGGATGATGCAAACGCGCTGCCGCCTCCGCCTCACGGCGGAACCGTGAGCGAATCTCGGCCCCCGCATGTTCGGCCGCCAGAATCATCTTCAACGCGACGATGCGACCGAGACCGGGTTGCCGGGCTTTGTAGACAACGCCCATACCGCCCCGACCGAGCAATTCCAGCACTTCATAGCCATTGACCTCCCGCGGCATCGGCGCGGGGGTGGGTTCTCCGGAAGGCTTGGTGTCGCGTTCTTGAAATGACTCAAATGCCCGCAGCGCGTCGATCTGCCGGCGCAATTCCGTCAGAAGATCCGGCCGTTCACGGCAGAGTTCCTCGACGGGAATGTCCCGTCCTTCGTCACGCGCGTCCTCCCAGCGTTCGATGAGGGAGTCGATATCATCTGCAGAGTTAGTCTTCATCCGTTTTCCGGGAGTTCGCCGCCCAGGGCTTCGTGAAGATGAATACGGGCATTGCGCCAACGGCTCTTGATCGTGCGTGTCGTAACGCCCAGGATCGTTGCCGCCTCTTCCTGCTTCATGCCCTGATACCAAAGCAGATCGAAGACCTCCCTCTCTTCGTCGGGCAATTTCTCAACTTGCTCGTGAAACTCGGTCCAGAGGGCGAGCCCCGCGGGTTCGGATTTCACGTCAGCCGCCCGTTCATGGGCGGGTGCCACGGTGTCGCCGCCGCTTTTCGCGCCAATGTTGGTGGCATGATGAGCGCCGTCGCCCTGCGGACCGTAATGATGCCGGGCGAGATCGATCAACTCTCGGCGGATCTGCGTGGCGGCCAGCTTGAAGAAGTCGAGCGCCGTCGGCGGCGAGACCGCATCCAGCGACTTCCACAAACGGAGCATGGCGTTCTGGTAGACGTCGCCCGTTTCTTGCCAGCGCCGCACACCCGAATATCCCTTCAACATCTTGTGAGTAAGCGACTCAAGCCGTTCGCACGACGCCTTCAGAAGATCGTCGCGCGCTTTCCCATCGCCCGATTTCAGCCGATCGAGGCATTCCTGAACATTGATGGTCGTCGACCCGGTCGACACAGTGAACGAAACTCCGAACTTGGGGATATTAAAATGATACCGATTTTTGTTCAAAATCCGCACGAAATGTTTGGCTTACGTGTGATCGTGCAAATCAATCATCATCGGCGTCGGGATCGGGCATGATGCCGGTCTCGACAGCGGTCCTCATGACCTCGGGACTGGCGTCCCACGTACTCTGATAAGTCGGTTCGAGCGGCACTTGGATATGCATCCCCTGCGACAAAAACAACGGCATCGACGGCCGCGTATCTCCCACGCCGATCGGCTCGATATATGCCGTCCGCTCGTTACCCATTTCATACGAAGCGAGCAGGCGATCCTTGCCGGCCGGAAACTGGAAATCCTCTTCATGGATTTCGTCCCAGATTGCCTTGTGCATCCCAAAAGGATCACGCGGTGAAGGAGGGAAAAGATCGACGATCAGGAGGTGAACTCCTTGCCGCATGAATACGATCGTCTTGTCGAGGAAATCGCGAAGAGCGGCCCGGCTATCCTTGTTACCCGGTGAGACAATCTCGATCACCGCCACAATTCGCCCCAGGCGATGTCGAACGACAATGCGGTTAGCTTTGTCCGCGTAGATTTCTTTGCTCGTCTTGCGGATGATACTCGTACGAGGAGGGTCAAGCGTCAGCACCCCTCCACTTTCGGTGGGACGATTCCTCTTAGCCTGCGACCACGATTCCACCGTGAGCACGTCCCCCTCTTTGGGTCCGGCGCGTTGCTCCACCAAGGCTGACAAGCCGCGCGGAAGATTGCGATTCAGACTCCGAGCGATCTCGACGGACCAGTCTTGATGAAAATGATGGAAGATTCCCGAGGGAACTCCGCTCCAGTCATGAATCGGCATGATTGACCTCCGCGGAGATTATACATCGTGAAAGCGAAAAGCTCATCCGCTATTGCTGAACCTACCCTTGATCGGCCGTGCAGAAGCCAAAAGAGGAAGCATTTTTTGTTCGAAATCGCTCGTACAGTCTGATATTCTCATGAAGTGTCCGATTGATCTCGAACCCATTGTCAGGGCCTTCGCCCGTGCTCGCCAAGTTGAATACATTCGCGCTTGTGGGCATCGACGCCGTTCACGTCGAGGTCGAGGTCGACAACGTCTACGCCCAGATGCCCAAGACCATCCTCGTCGGCCTGCCTGAGATGGCCGTGCGCGAGAGCATCCATCGGGTTGAACGTGCGCTGCTGAATCTCGACTTCTCCCTCCCTCTCGGCCGGACGGTTATCAACCTTGCCCCGGCCGATTTACGTAAGGATGCCGGGGCCTTCGACCTGCCCATCGCGCTCGGCATGCTCGTCGCGTCCTCGCAGATTCAGACTGATCATGTACGCGATTGCGCGATGGTCGGCGAGTTATCACTCGATGGCATCGTGCGGCCGGTGAAGGGCGTGCTCTCAATGGCGATGGCGGCCCGCGAGCAGGGGTGCAAACGCCTTCTCGTCCCGGCCGACAACGTCCGCGAGGCGGCCGTCGTCGAAGAGCTTGCCGTCTATGGTGTCGGAACATTGCGAGATGCCGTCCAAATTCTGATTGGCCAGGCGCCGTTCGAACCGGCCCCGAGCGGCATCTCCGAAGTTTCCCAGCGGCTCAACCAGTACGACATTGACTTCTCCGACGTCCGCGGCCAGGAGTTCGCCAAGCGAGCCCTGATCGTCGCCGCCTCCGGCGGGCATAACGTCCTTTTCATCGGCTCCCCCGGAACGGGAAAAACGATGCTCGCCCGCCGTCTGCCGACCATCCTGCCGCCCCTGACGCCAAACGAGAGCCTCGAAACGACTCGCATTTACAGCGCCATGGGACGGCTGACGCCCGCGGAACCGCTGCTTACAATTCGGCCGTTCCGCTCGCCTCATCACACGATCAGTGATGCCGGCATGGTGGGCGGCGGCAGTACACCAATGCCGGGCGAGATCTCCCTTGCTCACCATGGCGTTCTTTTTTTGGACGAGCTGCCGGAGTTCAATCGCCGCAGCCTGGAAGTCTTGCGGCAACCGCTCGAAGAAGGCCGGGTGACAATCTCCCGGGCTGTTAACTCGACGACGTTCCCCGCCAGCTTCATCTTGGTCGCCAGCATGAACCCCTGCCCCTGCGGCTACATGGGCGATCCGAAGCACGCGTGCAAGTGCTCTCCCATGCAAATCGAAAAGTACATGGGACGCATCAGCGGCCCCTTATTGGATCGAATCGACCTTCACATCGAAGTGCCGGCCGTGCCGTTCCAGGAACTTTCGGCCAAGCATGACGGAACCGCTAGTTCCACCATGCGAGCGTTGGTCGATCAAGCGAGAGCGATCCAGGCAGCCCGTTTCGGTCCCGGCGGCCCACTCGTCAACGCCCGCATGAGTTCCCGCCAGTTAAGAAAGTTCTGCGTGCTCGATCCGGTCTCGCAAAAAATGCTGCAAGGGGCGATGGAGGATCTGGGGCTCTCCGCCCGGGCCCACGACAGAATCTTGAGAATGGCGAGAACCATCGCTGACCTGGAAAATGCACCGGACATCAAGGAAGGGCATTTGAGCGAGGCCATTGGCTATCGAAGCTTGGATCGCAGGTTGTGGGCGCGGTGAAAAGGGTGAATCCGCGCCCTCGAACCGTATCGAAAAATAGTCCTTGCATAAATGACAACCCGCTAGAATCATCCCTACGAGCGATTTCTATCAATCCAATACAGTGCCTCGCCTCGTTTACCCATTCCACGTGGTGCCCACGATGCTGACCCTCGTCTTTACCGATCTCGTCAATTCGACAGCGGTCAAGGTGGTGTTGTCCGGTTCGGACCTGCGTGAGCGAAACCAAACATACCTGCGTGATATTCTGGTGCCGCATCGCGAGCGATTCGAGCGTTTCTTGGCCGAGTTCCACGGCCGGATCGCGGGAACTGTCGGCGATGGCTACTTCCTGGTCTTCGACCGAGCCACCGATGCGGCCCGCTTCTCGATCGCTTTGCAAATCGACCTCATCGACAAGCCGCTGCTGACGCCGATGGGGCCGTTGAAAGTTCGGATCGGCATGCACTCCGGCGACCCGCTTCCCGACCCCAATCATCCCGGTCAATACGTGGGGCAAGAGATCGACTACGCGGCCCGGTTGGGAGCCTTGGCCGAGGGCGGCCAGATCGTCATCTCCCAACTCACCAAGGCGTTGCTGGAAGACGAGAAAATTCAAGAGGCTCGCCCCTGGCATCATGGCGATCGCAATCTTAAAGGGATCGGGGCCGTCCCCGTTTTCGAACTTCTATATGCGAATAAGGAATCGCAACCGCTGCGTGAGGCGGCCCTCGCGCCGGATAATCTCCCGCCGCCGCCGCGTCTGGTGGCCGGTCGATCGGATTTGATCGCCGAACTTCGCGAGTATCTGCATCAGGGCGGTGTCGTGATTCTCCGTGCCGAAGGCGGCATGGGCAAAACAACTTTAGCTCTGACTTGCGCGCACGACGCCCTGCGAGCCGGTGAAATTCCCGGCGGCGTCGTGTGGGTGAATTGCGAAACGGGTCCGTCGCATGACGAATGCCTGCGTCAGGCGGCGAGCCTCTTCTTCGGCGATCGGAGCGAATCGGAACCGACGGCCGCGCTCGCCAAACGCATCGCGAAGCATCTGGTCGACAATCGCGGGCTGATCGTTCTCGACAACTTCGAGACTGTCGCCGGCGACAACGAACTGATCCGCTGGATCGCTGAGGTCCGCGCTCCGGCAAGGATCTTGATCACCACGCGCGTCACGCCTCAGGGGCTTGCGGGTCAAGTAATCTCGGTAATGGAACTGACCGACGACGCCGCCATCACCTTGTTCTACACTCTTACGAAAAAGGCCGGGTTGCGCG
>Ga0105047_10013972_pt1 | contig 12775 bp, 8 predicted proteins | sample MAT04_FD_78384 | JGI IMG/M metagenome (GOLD analysis project Ga0105047, IMG submission 78384) | Freshwater microbial communities from Lake Fryxell liftoff mats and glacier meltwater in Antarctica - MAT-04 (megahit assembly) | ecosystem: Environmental > Aquatic > Freshwater > Ice > Liftoff... | reverse complement strand
CCCGGTCGCGCCCGCCAGGGCGACCACGGTGGCGTCACCCAGCGCCTCCCGCGCGCCCGCCTTGGCGAGCAGGGCGCGCGCCCGACCGACCTCCGGCACCTCGAGCCGGTCCTCGGCGACCTCCACGGCCTCGCGCAGCGCGGCCAGGCGATCGGCGAGCGGCAGCTCGCGCCTCATCCGGTGGCCCGTCGTGCGGCGGCGAGGTCGCGGAGCGCCGCACGCAGCCGGTCGACCGCGCCCGGCTCGGGTCCGGCATCGGCGAGCAGGACGTCGAAGCGGGCCTGCTCCTCGCGCAGCAGGTGGTCGGCGCGCACGGCGAGGTCCTCCCGCGCCTTCGCGGCAAGCAACCTCACCGCGGCGTCGCCGAACACCGCCTCGAGCAGCCGCTGACCGACAGCAGTCGTGCCTCCGGCGACGGCGACCTCTCCCCCGGTGAGCCCCCCGGTCTGGGCGAAGACCGCCACCATGACCACCAGCCCGGCGCCGTTGACGCCGAACGAGAGCACCCGCGCTGTGGACCGCTTGTCGGCGCCCTCGGTGCGCACCAGGTCCAGCACGAAGCCCTGCCACTCGCGGACCTCGTCCGACGCGTCCTCGGGGAAGTCCGGGGACACGGCCTCGAGCTCGCGCTCGCGGCCGGCTACCAGAGCCGGGCCCGCAGGCAGCGCGCGCCAGGCCGCGACCGTGCGCTCGCCGGCCCGGTCGGCCTCGGCCCGGAGCAGCTGCTCGACGCTGCTCTCCAGCGCCACCTTCAGCTCGTCGCCGGGTGGGGGTCGTCCAGTCACCGCTGCGGCCAGGCGGTCGCGCAGCCGCCCGACCTGGGCCTGCAGGCTTCGCATCCACTCGCCGGTGCCGACGAACTCCTGCCAGCGGGCGAGCACCTCGCCGCGCAGCAGCGTCCCGTTGCGCATGCCCTCGTCGACGGCAGAGCGCGCGCCGTCGTAAGCGGCGTCGGCGGAGCTGCGCAGGGCCATGGCGACCGCTTCCTGGGCCTCCACAGTGGACACCAGCTCAGCGACCCGGCCGTCGAGGCTGTCGAGCGCTCCCGCCAGGGTCTGGAGCACGACGGCGGTCCGCTGCTCCTGGTCGGCCGCCAGACCGTGCAGCCATGCGCGCAAGGGCGCCACCTGCTCCACGGGCAGGAGCCCCTCGACCAGTGGGCGCTCCTCGACGACGAAGAGCCGAGCGCCGGCGAGGTCGGCCCGCTGGAGCATCCCTGCGAGGTCGTCGGCCACCTCGCCCACGGCCTCCAGCGGGACCCGGTCCAGGACCACGGCCAGTGCGGTGCCGCGCTCCTGCGCCGTCCGCAGCAGGTCCCACGGGACGGCGTCGGCGTAGCGCGACGCGGTCGTCACGAAGACCCACAGGTCAGCCGCCCCGAGCAGCTGCCCTGCCAGCTCCCGGTTGGCCTCCACGACGGAGTCGACGTCCGGGGCGTCGATCAGAGCGAGGCCGGCCGGGAGGTCGTCGCGGACGACCAGTCGCAGCGCGCCGGGGCCTGCGTCGCTGCCGAGCTCGCCGCCCGTGGTCCGCGCGAGCCCGGGCAGCACCCGGTCGTCGGCGAAGTAGGCCCGGTCGGCGGTCGAGCAGACCAGCACGGGGGCGCGGGTCGTCGGCCGCAGGACGCCGGCGGTCGTGACGGCCGACCCGACGACGCTGTTGACCAGGGTGGACTTGCCCGCGCCGGTGGAGCCGCCGACGACGCACAGGAGGGGGGCGTCGAGGTCGCGCAGCCGCGGCAGGAGGTAGTCGTCGACCTGGTCCACGACGGCCTTCGCCGTCCGTCGCGCCTGGTCCCGGTCAATCGTCGCCAAGCCGAGCGGTACGTCAGCGACCGCGTCCCGGAGGACCTCGAGCGCGTCGGGCAGCCGGGTCTCCGGGGCGAGGGTCACGCGGGCATGATGCCCGAACCCCTGCACCTCACCCGCCGCACGGGGTCGGGGCGCGGGCGGGCTCACTCGTCGAGAGCTGACAGCTCGTCGAAGGCCAGCCCGTCCTCCTCCAGCTCGGCGGCCAGCGCCTCCTTGACGACGCGGAACGCGGTGCCCGCGGGATAGCCCTTACGGGCCAGCATCCCGGCCAACCGGCGGACCCTGGCCTGCACCGGAAGCCCTGCGGTCGTGCGCAGCCGCCGGTCGACCAGGGCACGGGCCGTCGCAAGCTCGAGCTCGGGGTCGAGACCGTCGACCGCCTCAGCGACGGCCTGGTCAGCCACCCCCTTGCGCCGCAGCTCCTGGGTCAGCGCCCGGCGGGCCAGGCCCTTGCCACGGTGGCGGCTGGTGACCCACAGCTGGGCGAAGACGGCGTCGTCGATGAGGCCGACCTCGGTGAACCGGCCGAGCACCTGCTCGGCGACCTCGTCCTCCACGCCCTTGCGGCGCAGCACAGCCGCCAGCTCCGCCCGCGTGCGGGGAGCGTGGTCGAGCTGGTTGAGGCAGATCTGACGCGCGGCCTCGACGGGGTCGGCCGGCGGTCGTGGTGGCCGGTCAGCACGCGACTCGCCCCGGCCGGCCCGGCCACCCTCCGCGGAGGACGGCCGGGACGGTCGGGAGCCGAAGGCCACGGGACGGTCGCGTCGGGCGGACGGGTCGACCGGCTAGAAGTCGACCGGGACGGGCGCCACCAGGTCGGCCTCGACCTCGGAGTCGGGGACCGCGCCGACACCGAGCTTCTCGAGCAGGCGCTTCTCGATCTCGTCGGCCAGGTCGGGGTTGTCGCGCAGGAAGGTCCGCGCGTTCTCCTTGCCCTGGCCCAGCTGGTCGCCCTCGTAGGTGTACCAAGCGCCGGACTTGCGGACGATGCCGTGCTCGACCCCCATGTCGACGAGCGAGCCCTCGCGGCTGATCCCGACGCCGTAGATGATGTCGAACTCGGCCTGCTTGAACGGCGGCGCGACCTTGTTCTTCACGATCTTGGCGCGGGTGCGGTTGCCGACCGCGTCGGTGCCGTCCTTGAGCGTCTCGATGCGCCGCACGTCGATCCGGACCGAGGCGTAGAACTTCAGCGCCTTGCCACCGGTGGTGGTCTCCGGGCTGTTGTGCACCAAGATCCCGTCAGCGAGGTAGTTGTGGTTGCCCTCGACCTCGATGTCGAACCGGTGCATGGATCGCGTCCTCGGCTTGACCTTCACCTCGAGAATCGGCGCCGGGACCGGGAGCATCGTCGGCTCCACGCACTGCGGCTCGACGGCGAAGCGGCCACGGAAGCGCTCGAGCAGCTTGTACTGCATGGACGGGTGGATGTACGGGGCCACCACCTCGTGGAGCTTGGCGGTCTCTTCCTTGGCGAAACTCAGCACCGCCTGCTTGCGGGCGCCAGGCTCAGACAGGGTCGGGTGCAGGTCGAACTGCCCGGCCAGCACTTCCAGCAGGCGCTCGCGCGAGCCGGGGCTCAAGGCCTGGACGCAGATCTCACTGCGTCCGCTGCCGTTCCGAGTCCGCTCCTGCAGCTGCTTGGAGCGGTTGCTGAAGCTGCCGTCATCCATGTACCAGACAGCCAAGGCGAGCGGAGTCAAGGCCTTGAGGTAGTCGTAGGAGAGGTACTTGTGGCCGTCGCCCCAGTAGACGGCCTCGCGGATAGGTGCGAGCTCTGGTAGCGGGGTCAGGTCCACGAAGCCGGCGCCTCTCGCGTTCGTCGTTCGGGACTGCACGATGTTGCCGAACAAGGAGGCCTTCCACTCCAGGTACTCCAGCTGAGCGGCGCCGTGACCCATCCGGAACCGGGTGCCGAGGCTGCCGGCGGTGCGGCTGGGTGACAGAGCGCCGTCACCCATCAGCCCCCCGAGCACCACCTGCCACTGCTGGGGGCTGAGTCGATGGGCCTGGGAGATCATCACCTTGTCGCCGGCAAGCAACTCGCCGGCCTCCTGCCACCCGCCGGGGGTGCGAATCAGGTGGTTCCCGGTAACGCCCATCTGGGCCCGGCCGTTGCCGCCGGGGCGAGCGACGGTGAACTGCAGGAAGTGGTCGGCCACGCCGTTGTCGAACCAGTTGACGATGCGCTTGGGCACCATGGCGCCGGCATCAGGGTCGTAGGACAGGACCTCGACGTCCATCTTCTGGTTGACGATCTTGCCGATCTTCTCCTGACTGCCGTCGGCGAGCGTTACGCGGGTGCCGTAGTCAAAACATCCAAACATTACTCCGATCTTTTCGCGGAGCTGGTTGATGAAGATCGCGGTGGTGCCGGTGTTGGCGAGCGCACCGGTCATCTTGCGGAGTGCCTGGCTCATCAGCCGGGCCTGCAGACCGACGTGGCTGTCGCCCATCTCGCCCTCGATCTCGGCGCGGGGCACCAGGGCCGCGACGGAGTCGATGACGATGATGTCGAGCGCGCCGGACCGGACCAGCATGTCGGCGATCTCGAGTGCCTGCTCCCCCGTGTCGGGCTGGGAGACCAGCAGCGCGTCGGTGTCGACACCCAGCTTCTTGGCGTACTCCGGGTCGAGCGCGTGCTCGGCGTCGATGAAGGCCGCGATGCCGCCGGCCTTCTGCGCGTTGGCGACGGCGTGCAGTGCGACGGTCGTCTTGCCGGAGGACTCCGGGCCGTAGATCTCGACGACGCGGCCGCGGGGCAGGCCGCCGATGCCGAGCGCGATGTCCAGGGCGATCGACCCCGTCGGGATGACGCCGATGGGCACGCGCACCTCGTCGCCGAGGCGCATGACCGAGCCCTTTCCGAAGCTCTTGTCGATCTGGGCGAGCGCCATCTCCAGGGCCTTCTCGCGGTCGGGTCCAGCCATGTGCTCTCCAGTGTTCGACGAGCTCGACGCTCGTGCTGCGGTCCGATCGGCGATGACGCTAGGAGCAGCCTCCGACAGTTCGGCGGGGGCGGAGCAGCTCTGTGGACACCCGGACAGGAAGAGACGCTAGCCCGAACGCCTGTTCGATCGCCTCTCGACACGCCGGACGCGGAAGATCGACCTGAACGCCTCAGCGGTCGGCGGCGGGGACGTGGGCCGCCTCGCATACCGCGCGCCACACCGACTTCACGTCGTCGCCGTCCTCGAGCGCCTGGACGACGGACCTGCCCTGGAGGGTCGCCAGGACCTGGTCCGCGGCGTACGACCGGGCGTAGGCGGCGCCGAACCGGGCCTCCATCCCCTGCCAGAACTCGGTCTGCCTCACCCCGACCACGATAGGACGCCGGCCGACAGGGAAGGCACGACGTGGAGCGCGCGTTGACCAGGCTCATGACCGACGTCGAGGTGAAGCACCTGCCCGAGCAAGGCCGGTTCGAGGCGGTGGTGGACGGCGCGACGGCGTTCCTGCTCTACGAGCAGACCCCCGGCCGGGTCGCGATGACGCACACCATCGTCCCCGCCGAGATCGGCCGGCGCGGGGTCGCGGGCCGATTGACCGCGACGGCTGTGGGCTGGGCGCGCGAGCAGGGGCTGGAGATCGACCCCCAGTGCTCGTACGTCGCACGGTGGTTGCGCCAGAACGGCTGATCCCTAAGGTGGATCGGTGACGACCACCCTCCGGTTCGACCGGCTGACCAAGCACTTCGGGGCCACCGTGGCCGTCGAGGACCTCAGCGCGACCGTGCACCCGGGCCGGGTCACGGCCTTCCTCGGGCCGAACGGCGCCGGGAAGACGACGACGCTGCGGATGCTGCTCGGGCTCGTGCGCCCGACGTCGGGCTCCGCCACCTTCGACGGCAGGCGCTACGACGAGCTCACCGCGCCGACCCGCGAGGTCGGTGCCCTGCTGGAGGCCACCGGCTTCCACCCGGGCCGGAGCGGACGGGACCACCTGCGGGTCATCGCGACCGCGGCGCAGCTGCCCGCGGGCCGCCCCGACGAGGTGCTCGAGCTCGTCGGGCTGTCGGAGGCGGCCCGGCGCGCGGCCGGTGGCTACTCCCTCGGCATGCGCCAGCGGCTCGGGCTGGCCGGGGCACTGCTCGGCGACCCGCCCGTCCTGGTGCTCGACGAGCCAGCCAACGGCCTGGACCCGCAGGGCATCCGCTGGCTGCGGACCTTCCTGCGGGGGCTGGCCGCCGAGGGCCGGACGGTGCTGGTCTCCAGCCACGTCCTGCCCGAGGTGGAGCAGACCGCCGACGACGTCCTCGTCATCGCGCAGGGCCGGCTGCTGCGCTCGGAGAGCCTGTCTGCGCTGCGGTCCGAGGGCGGTGGCGGCACGCGGGTGCGCACCCCGGACGGCGAGCGATTGGTCGAGCTGCTCACTAGGGCTGGGCTTCCGGGGCAGTGGCTCGGCCCGGAGGAGCTCCTGGTCCAGGCCCCGCCCGCTGCCGTCGGGGAGCTCGCGGCGGCGAACGGGATCGTCCTGCACCGCCTGGCGGAGTCGGCCGGTGGTCTGGAGGACGTGTTCCTGACGCTGACCGGCCAGGCCGACACGGGAGCCCGCCCGTGACCGCCCTGGTGCGGGCCGAGCTGCTCAAGCTCCGCACGGTCCGCCTGCCCCTGTGGCTGCTGCTCACCACGCTGCTCCTGGTGGTGCTCGGCGTGCTCGCCACGCTCCTCACCGCGGGCCTGGAGGGCGTCCCGCTGCAGCGCGACGACCCGGACCTGCTGGCCCGCGCCGTCGCGAGCGCCAGCGGCGGCAACGTCGTCGTGCTGGTTCTCGGGATCCTGGTGCTGACGCAGGAGTTCCGCTTCGGGACGGCGACACCGTCGTTCCTGGTGACGCCGAAGCGGGGCCGGGTGCTCGTCGCGAAGCTCGTGGCGATCTCCCTGACCGGTCTGGTGTTCGCGCTGGCCTCCGCCGTCCTGGCCGTCGGGCTGTCCGCGGCGGTCCTCGGTCTGCGCGGCGACGAGGCCACCTGGGGCTCGACGGTCTTCGAGGTACTGGTCGGCGTCGTGCTGGTGATGGTGCTGTACGGCCCGATCGGGATCGCGGTGGGCGCCCTGGTGCGCAACCAGATCGCCGCGGTGGTGGGGGCTCTGGCCTGGGTCTTCATCGCCGAGCAGCTGCTCGTCGCGCTGCTGCCGGAGGTCGGCCGCTGGACGCCCGGCGGCGCGAGCAGCGCGGTCCTGCAGCTCGGTGACCTGGCCACGACCAGGGGCGAGCTCCTGCCCGCATGGGGTGGGGCGCTGCTGCTCGTGGCGTACGCCGCTGTCCTGTCGGTGCTCGCGACCAGACTGACGCTGCGCCGCGACCTCACCTGAGCTGGCCTGGCCCGCGGCGCCTTCGCCCCGGGGGTGGGGCGGCCCGGTTCGGGAGAGGATGTCGGGATGACCGCGCTCGACCGCTTCTCGCCCGCCACCCGCGCGTGGTTCACCGGCGCGTTCGAGGCGCCGACCCCCGCCCAGGAGGGCGCGTGGGACGCCATCTCCTCGGGCCGCGACACCCTCGTCGTCGCCCCCACCGGCAGCGGCAAGACGCTCTCGGCCTTCCTGTGGTCGCTGGACCGGCTGGCGTCGACGCCCGTGCCCGAGGAGCCGCGGCACCGCTGCCGGGTGCTGTACGTCAGCCCGCTCAAGGCGCTGGCGGTCGACGTCGAGCGCAACCTGCGCGCCCCGCTGACCGGCATCCGCCAGGCGGCGCAGAGGCTCGACCTGCCGGTGCCGGACATCGCCGTCGGCATCCGGTCCGGTGACACGCCCGCCGACGAGCGCCGTCGCTTCAACCGGGTGCCGCCGGACGTGTTCATCACGACGCCCGAGTCGCTGTTCCTGGTGCTGACCAGCGCCGCGCGTGACTCGCTGCGGGGCGTCGACACCGTCATCGTGGACGAGGTCCACGCGGTGTCGGGGACCAAGCGCGGCGCCCACCTCGCGCTCTCGCTCGAGCGCCTCGACGAGCTGCTCGAACGTCCCGCGCAGCGGATCGGGCTGTCGGCCACCGTGCGGCCGATCGACGAGGTGGCACGGTTCCTCGGCGGCAGCCGCGAGGTCGTCGTCGTGCAGCCGCCCAGCACCAAGACCATCGAGGTGCAGGTCGTCGTCCCGGTCGAGGACATGTCGGCGCTCGGCGAGTCGACCGGACCGGTCCGGGGCGGGTCCGCCGCCGGCGCCGAGCCGCGCGCCTCGATCTGGCCGGCCATCGAGGAGCGGATCGTCGACCTCGTGGAGACGCACCGCGCCACCATCGTGTTCAGCAACAGCAGGAGGCAGGCCGAGCGGCTGACCAGTCGGCTCAACGAGATCGCCACCGAGCGGCTCTACGGCACGCCGGACGCGGAGCCGGTCCCGCTCGAGGTCGACCGACTCGAGGGCTCGTCGGGGATCGAGCCCGACGGCCTGTCCTTCGCCCGCGGGCCGGCGCAGCACCCCGGGCAGGGCGGGGTCGGCAAGGCCGGCTGGGGCAACGGGATGCCCTCGGACGGTCCCCAGGTCGTCGAGATCGCCCGCGCCCACCACGGCTCGGTCTCGCGCGAGCAGCGCGTCCAGATCGAGGAGGCCCTCAAGTCCGGCCAGCTGCCCGCCGTCGTCGCGACGAGCAGCCTCGAGCTCGGCATCGACATGGGGGCTGTCGACCTCGTGATCCAGGTCGAGTCGCCACCGAGCGTGGCCAGCGGCCTGCAGCGGGTCGGCCGCGCCGGCCACCAGGTCGGGGCGATCAGCCGCGGCATCATCCTGCCGAAGTACCGCGGCGACCTCGTGCAGTGCGCCGTTGTCGCCGAGCGGATGGTCGATGGCGGCATCGAGGCCACCACCTACCCGCGCAACCCGCTCGACGTGCTGGCCCAGCAGATCGTGGCGATGTGCGCGCTCGAGTCGTGGACCGTCGACGACCTGGCCGCGGTCGTCCGCCGGTGCGCGCCCTTCGCCTCGCTCCCCCAGTCGGCGCTGGAGGCGGTCCTGGACATGCTGTCGGGCCGCTACCCCAGCGACGACTTCGCCGAGCTCCGCCCGCGCATCACGTGGGACCGCGTCACGGGTGTCCTGGCCGGCCGGCCCGGCGGCCAGCGACTGGCCGTGACGTCCGGCGGCACCATCCCCGACCGCGGCATGTTCGGCGTCTTCCTCGTCGGTGAGAAGGGCTCCCGGGTCGGCGAGCTCGACGAGGAGATGGTCTACGAGTCGCGCGTCGGCGACGTCTTCCTGCTCGGCTCGAGCGCCTGGCGCATCGAGGACATCAGCCACGACCGGGTCCTGGTCACGCCGGCGCCCGGGCAGCCGGGGCGCATGCCGTACTGGCACGGCGACGCCCCCGGCCGACCGGTCGAGCTGGGCCGCGCGCTCGGCGCGTTCCTGCGCGAGGTGTCCGCGCTCAGCCCCGAGGACGCCGGGACGCGGCTGACCCAGGCCGGGCTCGACGCGAGCGCCGCGACCAACCTGCTGGCCTACCTCGCCGAGCAGCGGGAGGCGACCGGCACGCTGCCGGACGACCGCACGATCCTGGTCGAGCGGTTCCGCGACGAGCTCGGCGACTGGCGGCTGGCCATCCACTCGCCGTTCGGCGCGCCGGTCAACCAGCCGTGGGCGCTGGCGCTGTCGGCGCGGCTGCGCGAGACCTACGGCGTGGACGTGCAGTCGATGCACTCCGACGACGGCATCGTCCTGCGGCTGCCCGAGACCGAGGACGCGCCCGACGGGACGGTCGCGGTCTTCGCCCCCGACGACGTCGAGCCGGCGGTGCAGGCCGAGGTGGGCGGCAGCGCGCTGTTCGCCAGCAGGTTCAGGGAGTGCGCCGCCCGCGCCCTGCTGCTCCCCCGCCGCAACCCCACCCGTCGCACGCCGCTGTGGCAGCAGCGGCAGCGGTCGGCGCAGCTGCTGTCGGTCGCCTCGCAGTACGGCAGCTTCCCGATCGTGCTCGAGACGATGCGCGAGGTGCTGCAGGACGTCTTCGACGTGCCCGGGCTGGTCGGCCTCATGAAGGACGTCGAGGCCCGCCGCGTGCGCCTGGTGGAGGTCGAGACGCAGCAGCCGTCCCCGTTCGCCCGATCGCTGCTGTTCGGCTACATCGGCGCCTTCATGTACGAGGGCGACGCGCCACTGGCCGAGCGCCGGGCGCAGGCGCTGTCGCTCGACTCCGCGCTGCTGGCCGAGCTGCTCGGTCAGGCCGAGTTGCGTGAGCTGCTGTCGGCCGAGGCGCTCGAGGAGGTCGAGGCCGAGGTCCAGCGCCTCACCCCCGAGCGGCGGGCCAAGGACCTCGAGGGCGTCGCGGACCTGCTGCGGATGCTCGGCGACCTCACGACCGCCGAGGTCGTGGAGCGCGGCGGCGAGCCGGCTTGGCTCGTCGAGCTCGAGAGCCAGCGGCGGGCCCTGCGGGTCCGGATCGCCGGTCAGGAGCGCTGGGTGGCGGTCGAGGACGCCGGCCGGCTGCGCGACGCGCTCGGCACCGCGCTGCCCGTCGGGGTCGCCGAGGCCTTCCTCGAGCCGGTGAAGGACCCGGTCGGTGACCTCGTCTCCCGGTTCGCGCGGACCCACGGGCCGTTCCACCCGGCAGACGTCGCCGCGCGCTACGGCCTGGGCGTCGCCGTCGTCGACAGCGCGCTGGCGCGGCTGTCGGCCACCGGTCGGGTGGTCCACGGCGAGTTCCGGCCCGGCGGGACCGGGCTCGAGTGGTGCGACGCCGAGGTGCTGCGCTCGCTGCGCCGGCGCTCCCTGGCCAAGCTGCGCAAGGAGGTCGAGCCGGTGCCGCCTGAGGCCCTGGCCCGGTTCCTTCCGCAGTGGCAGGGCATCTCCGGCTCGACGTCGCGCGGGATGGACGCGCTCGTCCGCGCGATCGAGCAGCTGCAGGGGGCGTCCGTGCCTGCCTCGGCGCTCGAGACGCTGGTCCTGCCGTCACGGGTCGCGGGCTACGCCCCCACGATGCTCGACGAGCTGACCGCGTCGGGCGAGGTGCTCTGGGCCGGTCAGGGGTCCCTGCCCGGCAGCGACGGCTGGGTGTCGCTGCAGATGGCCGACAGCGCCGACCTGATGCTGGCCCCGGTGTCGGACCTGTCCTCGACGCCGCTGCACGACGCGGTCCTCGCGGCACTCGAGGGCGGTCAGGCGCTGTTCTTCCGGCAGCTGTCCGACCGGGTCGGCTCGCGCGACGACAGCGCCCTCACCACCGCCGTCTGGGACCTCGTGTGGTCCGGCCACCTGACCAACGACACCCTCGGCCCGCTGCGGGCGCTGCTCGGCACCGGCCGGACCGCGCACACCCCGAAGCGCGCGCCGGTGCGGCAGCGCAGCAGGTACGGCCGGCCCGTCATGCCCACCCGCTCCGGCTCGCCGACCGTCGCGGGCCGGTGGAGCCGCCTGCCCGACCGGGACACCGACACGACGCGGCGCACCCACGCGCTGGCCGAGGCGCTGCTCGACCGACACGGCGTGGTGACCCGCGGCGCCGTCATGGCCGAGCGGGCACCAGGCGGGTTCGCCGCCGTCTACACCGTGCTCAAGGCCTTCGAGGAGGCCGGCCGGGTCCGGCGCGGCTATTTCGTCGAGGGCCTCGGGGCCGCGCAGTTCGCCGCGCCCGGTGCGGTCGACCGCATGCGCGCGCTCGCCGCGGTCGCACCCGCCACGGACGAGCCGCTGTGGCAGACCCCCGTGCCGGGCGGCTGGGACGTGTCACGTCAGCGCAAGCGCCGTGACGAGGCGCGCGCGGTCGTGCTGGCGGCGACCGACCCGGCGAACCCGTACGGCGCGGCCCTGCCGTGGCCGGAACGCGAGGGCTCCGACGGCGACAAGGCCGGTGGGCACAAGCCCGCCCGCAAGGCCGGCGCCCTCGTGGTGCTGGTGGACGGGGCGGTCGTGCTCTACGTCGAGCGGGGCGGCCGGACGCTGTTGTCGTTCAGCGACGACGAGGCCGCGCTGCCGCCCGCCGTCGACGCGCTGGCCCTTGCCGTGCGCGACGGTGCGCTCGGCAAGATGACCGTCACCAAGGCCGACGGCGAGGCGGCGCTGACCTCCCCGCTCGGAGTGGCGCTGGAGAACGCCGGCTTCCGGCCCACACCGAGGGGGCTGCGGCTGCGGGCCTGATGCTCACAACCCCAGCGGGGCGAGCTCCCCGGCGAAGGGTGGCTCGGCGACCGGTGGGGTCGGGCCCTCGAGCCGGGCCAGCTCGCGGGTCGACCGGGGCAGCAGCGCCAGCGCCATCACCGCCGTGCCGAGCAGCCCGCCGACCACCATGACCTCGGCGGCGCCGAACGCCTCCGCCACCGGCCCGGCGAGCAGGTAGCCCAGCGGCAGCAGGGCGAGCGACCCCATCCAGTCCCACGCCGACACCCGTGACAGCAGGTGCGGCGGGATCCGGGTCGCCAGCGCCGTCTCCCACCACACGGCGAACAGCCCGATGCCGATTCCGGCGACCGCCATCGTGGCGTACAGGACCGGCAGCGGCGGGCCGAGCGCGAACACGGCGATGCAGCCCGGCCACGGGATGGCGCACAGCACCGCCGCGCGCAGCGGGAGCACCGGCTTCCAGCGTGCGCCGACCACAGCGCCGCTGACGGTGCCCACACCCCAGGCCGCGTTGGACAGGCCGTAGACGGCGTCGCTGCCGTAGAGCTCCTGGGCGACCGCCGCGCCCAGCACGAAGAACGGCGCCAGCGCGGTGAACAGGGCAGCGGAGAAGCACAGGACGGTCGCCCAGACCCAGGCCCGGCTGCGCACGGCGTCCCAGCCCTCAACCAGCTCGCGCAAGACGCTGCTGCGCTCACCGGGCGTCCCCCGGTCCCGTCCGCGAACGCGGGTCAGCAGCAGGGCGGACACCACGAACGTCGCGGCGTCGAGGGCGAACGCGGCCGCACCGCCGACCCCGAGGACCAGGGCGGTGGCCAGCGCAGGGCCCGCCATCGCCGCGATCTCACGGCTCACGCCGGTCAGGGCCTGCGCCGACTGGATCTGATCCTCGTCGACCGTCTGCGGCACCAACCCGGT
>Ga0105047_10013971_pt1 | contig 12776 bp, 14 predicted proteins | sample MAT04_FD_78384 | JGI IMG/M metagenome (GOLD analysis project Ga0105047, IMG submission 78384) | Freshwater microbial communities from Lake Fryxell liftoff mats and glacier meltwater in Antarctica - MAT-04 (megahit assembly) | ecosystem: Environmental > Aquatic > Freshwater > Ice > Liftoff... | reverse complement strand
GTTTCGATAGCGTCAAAAGCAACCGTTCCTACTATTAAAAGTTTGTTCATTAAATTGTCATTGCGAGATTTTGAAGCAATCTCAAATTAAAGGCGCAAAGATAAGTTATAGTTTAGAAGTTTAAAAGCTTATGAGTTTAAAAGTTTGTTAATGAATTTTGGCCTTTACATAAACGTACTAATTTGGGTAATAATGGGTGTAAATTTACCTAAAGTTCCTTAGCCCTGATGGCAGTGGCATCCTTTTTCTTTTTTTCAAGAAAAAGATACAACGGACAGCGGGAAATAGCTCCTGAAAAAATAAATATATATAATTTGGCATAAGACTTACAGCAACTTTTGCGCTTCTTTTTTTTAAAGCATTAAAATCATTATCTAACAGAATAATCAGTCGGTTTTCTATAAGAATGAATAATCGCCAAAATCACAATTTGTTTGCGTTCATCATCAATTAAATAATGAATTTGATAGGGAAATTGTTTTAACAGAACCGTTCGAACTTTATTGTGTTTTATTTGAAATCCTATGGGATATTTTTGAATATATTCTTTCGCTTCTTTAATTCTTACTAAAAACTATTTTGCTAATGCTGGATTAATTTCTTTAAAATATTCAACTGCAACAGTAAGGTCGATTCTAACTACAGGTCGGTTTACAAGTTTAAAAGTCATTTAGATATTTTTTTCAATATCTTTAAGCGTTTGGTCAAAATCTGCAACATCGGAAGGATTTTTATAGTAATCTTTCAATCTTTCCTCAATAATTTCTTTTTGCCAAGAAGTTAATTCAAATTCAATCGTGTTTTCATATTCAGTAAGAGGTTTTACTTTTACGTTAGACATACTATTGAGTACTTCCATCAAAGAAGCAGCTTTGTTGTCAGGAATTTCGATAAGTAATTTCATTTTTATGAGTTTTAAAACTATTCAAAGGTAAAGGAAAAAATAAATACAAACGAATGTCACTAAAGTTTCTCATCTTCCCTTTCATAAAAAGCATCAATAGATAAATTGGGCAAGCCCGAAGCATAAACCGCCAATTCATCGCACCGTTCGTTTTACGGATGGTTATGATGTACTTTTAGCCATTCGGAATTTTATTAACGTAGTTGCATTTGAAATAAATAAGGCGTCAATAAACCAAGAAGAATATCTATCAATGTATATCTTTTATATAAGAATAAATATGACATTCGTATTGATTGTATTGATGGTGCAGCTTATATTCGAAAAAGACAAGATTCATTTAAATAATTTTTAGCAACTTCTCTTCTTCTTTTTCATAAAAAATCAAAGCCATTTCTTATCTGGATTTAAATAAGTAGAAAGGACAGCATAAATATGAATTACTTTTTTATCTTCATTTACATTAAAATGAATCATGTACTTAAAAGTTTTCGTTGGAATGCAACGAATTTGTTTATAGCGAATTTGAAATTGTGGATTATTTTGTAAATTTTTTAAAGTAAATTTATACTCTGTTAAAAACTTTTGACCGAAACCTTTTCTCTTAGAATTTAAAAAATCACGTGCTTCTTTTAAATCGTTTTTCACTCGAGGGTCGGCGACTATTAAATAATTCGCCATTATCAATCGTCCAAATTGTCAATCATTTCAAACGCATCAACTGGGTTTTTGCTTTCAGCAATACGTTTCAATACGACGTCTTTTTGCCATTGAAGAATTTCAGCTGAATCTTGATTATGTTTAAAGGTTAAAAAATCAATGTAATTTTCAACTTCTTCCACAAGAGAATCGGGTAAATTTTTTAACTTTTCGTTTACATGTTTTAAAGCATTTGTAGTCATAGCTTTGAATTATAAAAAACAAATGTACAAAAAATAGAAGTTAATAGTCTATAACAACTTTTGCGCTTCTTTTTCATAAAAAATATCAACAGAAAGTTGTTTTAATCCCGAAACATAAACAGCCAATTCATCACAGCGTTCATTTTGCGGATGGTTGGCCTATGATCCATTTGAAATCTCCTTAAAGTGGCTGTAAATGAAATAAATAACCCGAATTAATTTCATTTTCTTTTCTAATACAGTGAAATACTTATTCGTGAAAATTCTAAAAACTTACCTCTTTATGATTTTAAATTCTCTTGTTAAATTTTCTGACTTTACTTTAACAATATATATTGACTCTGGTAATTTGTTCAAATCAATTGAAATGGTAGCATCGTCGAAAAATTTGTTGATTAAAAGTTGTCCTAAAAGATTATAAATTTCAACATTTTTGATAGAATTAGTAGCCGAAATAGTTAAAACAGAGGTAACAGGATTTGGAAAATAGTTAAAAGATGAAATATCATTTTCGCCAACACTTAAATTTAAAGAAATGGTTACTGGAAAAGGTTGGCTTCTACACTCGCCGTTGTCATTTACAGCAAAATAAGTTACTCCATTTTGCAAGAGTGTATTTGCTGGTAACGGATTAGAATTAGTCAAAGCATCTTGTGCAGATGCATACCAAATTATAGTCGTTGGACTCACTGCAATATTTGCTAAAGTACTATTAGCATTAAAAGATTGATTTGCAGTACCAGTTGGAATTGGAAAAGGATTTATATTGATTGTCAGTGCTGAGGTTGTAGCACATTGACCTGCTGCTGGCACAAATGTATATGTTGTCGTTTGACTTGAATTTAATGGTGGCGACCATACTCCAGATATTCCTTCTCCAGAAATAGTTGGCAAACTAGGAATTGATGCACCTTCACAATACGTGTTATTTGCATTAAACTGCGGGGTTACGCTAAAAAAATCATGCCCAGAAAATCCCCATCCTTTATTGAAAATTAGATTATTTATTGCTGCAACGGCTTCAGGACCATATTCCATGAAAGTTGCACCTAAGACTTTATTATTTGGAGTATTTGGGTCGTTATTCCAACCGTTGATGGTTTGTGAATAATTGCTACAATTTAAACCCGAACGATCAAGCATTTCGGTTAGTAACACGTTTTGATTTAACGACCAATTCCCTAAATTATAATTGAAATTTTCAGCTCTAAAAAACATACCGGACATATCTGTCACATTTGAAGTATTCCAATTTTCGATAGTGTTACTACCACCATTATTAAAAAGAGAAACTGTAGCAAAATTAGGCGTAAATCCAACAAAATCACTTCTAAACATGCCAGACATATTGGTAACACTTGAAGTATTCCAATTGCCAATATTTTGATTAAAAGAAAAAGCTTGGTTAAACATATCAGACATATTGGTCACATTTGCAGTGTTCCAATTACCAATGTTTTGATTGAACGAAATTGCTCCTTTAAACATTCCTGACATATTGGCTACATTTGTGGTATTCCAATTACCAATATTTTGATTAAATGCAGACGGGATACTAGAAAAAATAGTGTTAGTAAACATTTCAGACATAGTAGTAACATTTACAGTATTCCAATTGCCTATGTTTCTGTTGAATGCTGATGCATCCTTAAACATTTTACTCATATTGGTTACGTTACTGGTGTTCCAATTGCCAATATTTTGATTAAAATTTACAGCACCTTCAAACATACTCGACATATTTGTTACATTAGTAGTATTCCATAAACTCAAAGCTTGATTAAAATTTTGGCAACCTCTAAACATTCCAGAAAGGTTTGTTACGTTTGAAATATTCCACGAATTAATGTTGAAAGGACTATTTAGTGCAAAATTTCGTGCAAACATATTTGCCATAGTGGTTACATTAGATAAATTTGGGATATCTGTTGCATTTATTAATTGAATGCCATTTGTAAAGACTGAATTTTCGGTAGTAAATGCATTTTCCATGCTAATCCATTCCACCGTTCCCCATTGATTAATCTCACTGATGGTAAATGCAAATCCATTTTCAAATATTCTCTTAAAATTTTGGGGCTGAATGGTTAAACGAATTCTTGCATCGGCGGGTAATCCTGCGATGGTAACATTTGGACCTTGAAAAGTACCAGAGCCAGATGCTGGTGTGGCTGGAGGCAACGAAACCCAGGAATAAGCAACTGAACCAGTAGTTTCTGCTCCAAAAGAAATAGCAGTAGAGCTAAAGACGGAAGTCCAAGTTGTAATAAAAGGTTGTTGAGAAAATGTCATTAAACTGAATAATAACATACAAATAGATAGAGTAAATTTTGATTTCATACCTTTTTTGTTAAAAGTATCAACAAAAAGGTAATTCAATAATTAATTTAACAGGATTTTTGCAGTTGTTTAATTCAAAACCAACATGTTAACTACATTAATAATAAAAAGTTAGTATATCAAATTCAAAATTATAAAAAACTACAACAACTTTTCATCTTCCCTTTCATAAAAAACATCAACAGAAAGTTGTTTTAATCCCGAAGCATAAACAGCCAATTCATCACAACGTTCGTTTTGCGGATGATTGTTGTGGCCTTTTATCCATTTAAAATCGACTTGGTGTTGACGGTAAATTTTGAGGAAACGCTTCCATAAATCAGGATTTTTCTTGTCTTTGTACCCTTTCTTTTCCCAGCCGAAAACCCATTTTTTCTCTACAGAATCGACTACATATTTTGAATCGGAAACGACTAAAACTTTTGTGCCGACGTTTTTTATTTTCTCTAAACCAACGATTACGGCTAGCAGTTCCATCCGGTTGTTAGTTGTATGCCTGAAACCTTCGTAAAATTCTTTTTTATAGTTGGTTCCAACCAATTCCATGACTACGCCATAGCCGCCGTTTCCGGGATTTCCTTTGGCAGCGCCGTCGGTGTAGATGTGGACTTGGTGTGACATTTAAAGTACGAGGTTTGAAGTTGAAAGTACGATGCTAGAAATTAGAAATTAGAAGTTTCTCAATAGCTTTAGGTAAAAACGCGTGTTCTAATTTTTGTACCTTTATGGCTATTTCTTCCGACGTTTTGCACATTTCAATGTTTACTTTTTGTTGCAAAATGAATTCGCCTTCGTCATACTGTTCGTTAACGTAATGAATGGTTATTCCGGTTTCTTTGTCCTTATTTTCTAGAATAGAATTGTGCACATTCATGCCATACATTCCTTTGCCACCGTACTTTGGCAATAATGCTGGATGAATATTGATAATCTTGTTGGGATATTTCGCAATAATATGTTCTGGAAACTTCCATAAAAATCCAGCTAAAACGATTAAATCTGGTTGAAGTTCGTTGATTTTACGCAAAACATGACCTTCGTTAAGTTCTGTTTTGGTAAAAATAAGGGCTGGAACGTTATGCGTTTTTGCTATAGCTAAAACTTTAGCGTTTGGATTGTTTGTAAAGATGCCATTTATTGTTACTTCTGCAGTATTTGCGAAGTAGTGAATGATATTTTCTACATTGGAACCTGTGCCTGAAGCAAAAAGCAAAACCTTTTTCATTTTCAACAATATTATGGCACAAAAAAAAGAATTAAAACTATGATATTATCAGATAATGAAATAATTTTTTTATTTTCGTGTTACATTTACTAACAAATAGGTTGTTTTAAAATAAAGTTTTTTATTTTTGCCAACAAATTAAAAATTAAAATTAGAAATTATGTCAGACATTGCATCAAGAGTTAAAGCGATTATTGTAGACAAATTAGGCGTTGATGAAAACGAAGTTGTAACAGAAGCAAGCTTCACAAATGATTTAGGAGCTGATTCATTAGACACTGTTGAATTGATTATGGAATTCGAAAAAGAATTTGATATTCAAATTCCAGACGACCAAGCTGAAAACATTGCTACTGTAGGTCAAGCTATTTCTTACATCGAAGAAGCAAAAAAATAATAAATACTAATCCGTGAGTCTACAACTAGTTTCACGGATTTTTATTATTTTTATTAAGAATTAAACCGGTTGCAATTCAATCTCCCACACTATTGAAATACCCTTGTCTCTTTAATGATTATATTTGAAGAAAACATGGGTATCATTGTTTAAATACAATTCTAAAAAATAAATTATGACGTTAAAACGAGTTGTAGTAACAGGTTTAGGTGCCATTACACCTATCGGAAATAACATCGCGGAATACTGGAACGCTTTAATTAATGGCGTTAGTGGTGCTGCTCCAATTACCTATTACGATACCGAAAAGCATAAGACAAAATTTGCCTGCGAAGTCAAAAACTTCAACATTGAAGATTATATGGAGCGCAAAGAGGCAAGAAGAATGGATAAATTTGCTCAGTACGCTGTTGCTGCCAGTCAGGAAGCTATTGCAGATGCTGGAATTACTGATGAAAATGTCGACAAACAAAGAGTAGGTGTGATTTGGGGTGCTGGAATTGGCGGATTGGAAACTTTTCAAGAAGAAGTAATCAGCTATGCTCAAGGCGATGGAACTCCGCGTTTCAATCCTTTTTTTATTCCAAAAATGATTGCCGATATTGCTCCGGCTCATATTTCAATGCGAAATGGTTTTATGGGTCCAAATTATACTACCGTTTCTGCGTGTGCTTCTTCTGCCAATGCTATGATTGATGCATTTAACTATATCCGTTTGGGGATTTGTGATATTATAATTTCTGGTGGTTCAGAAGCCGCCGTAACTATTGCCGGAATGGGAGGGTTTAACTCAATGCAAGCACTGTCAACAAGAAATGATAGTCCAGAAACAGCTTCAAGACCTTTCGATGCAACCCGCGACGGATTTGTTCTTGGTGAAGGAGCTGGCGCATTAGTTTTAGAAGAATACGAACACGCAAAAGCAAGAGGTGCTAAAATATATTGTGAAGTTGGCGGTGGCGGAATGTCATCAGATGCTTATCACCTAACGGCTCCACATCCGGATGGAATTGGTGTTATTGCCGTTATGAATAATACTCTTCGTGATGCCGGAATGAAGCCAGAACAAGTTGATCACATCAACACACACGGAACTTCAACTCCACTTGGTGATGTTGCCGAGTTAAAAGCGATCAGTGCTGTTTTTGGAGATCATGCAAAAAACATCAACATTAATTCGACAAAATCAATGACTGGCCATTTGCTTGGAGCCGCTGGCGCAATTGAAGCAATTGCCTCAATTTTGGCAATGAAATATGGAATTGTTCCTCCAACAATCAACCACACTGTTGTTGATGAAAATATTGATTCGAGTTTAAACTTAACATTGAATAAAGCTCAGAAAAGAGAAATTAATGTAGCAATGAGCAATACTTTTGGATTTGGCGGACATAACGCTTGTGTTTTATTCAAAAAACTAGAGGCATAATATTAAAATGAAAATTTTAAGAAATATATTTAAAAATTCCCGTTCAATTGAAGACGGGATTTTTTTTACAGCAATTCAAAATATAATAGGTTTCAAACCACAATCCATCTATTATTATGAAAAAGCTTTTACCCACCGCTCAACAAACAAAATAGATTCCAAAGGAAATCCAATGAATTATGAACGCTTGGAATTCCTAGGCGATGCTATGCTAAGTGCAGTTATTGCGGCTCATTTGTATAATGAGGTTCCAACAGGAGACGAAGGTTATCTGACTAAAATGCGATCCAAAATCGTAAGCCGAGAGCACTTAAACGAACTGGGCAGAGATTTAGACCTAATCCGTTTGATTGATAGTAAAGTTCCAACGCAGCACTTTGGAGAAAACATTCACGGAAATATTTTTGAGGCATTAGTGGGCGCCATTTTCCTTGACAAAGGCTATGATTTTTGTAAAAAATTCATTCAGAAAAGCGTAATTATTCCTTATGTTGATATTCCCAAACTCGAAGGAAAAGTTATCAGTTATAAAAGTCTGTTAATAGAATGGTGCCAGAAAGAGAAAAAATTGTTTAATTACGAAGTGTATGATGACAATGGAAATGATGGCCAGAAATATTTTGGCGTTAAACTCAGTATCGATGGAAAAGTAATCGCAAAGGCAAGAGCAACATCAAAGAAGAAAGCTGAGGAAAAAGCATCACAAAGAGGTTTTTTTGCACTTCAGGAAAAAATTAACATTAAATAAAAGACATTCTTAAAAACTATAACGTTTTCGTTCACAAATTAACTTAATCCTTATTTGTTGTTTGTAAAAATTTGTGACAGATACACTATATTTACAACTAATTTTGCAATACATGACAGTTCACAAACTGCATCTTGAAGAATATAATGACATAGATTATCAGGTGATTGCTATCCATACTTCATTAGAAGATTATCGATTGGCATATTACATTAATCAAAATTTGCCGATTATTTTAAGAAAAAGTGAAAGCTCTATTCAGATTAGCAGTAAAGAAGGAGAAAGTCAATTTTCACGTTTTATTTTTGAAAATGAAGAAGCCTCTGTTTATTGGAATTTGATTCAGAACAAAAATAATATTGTGGTTTCATCACAAACCGTAAATCAGGGATTGTTTGCTGCAAGTACTAATAAATTTTTGACAAAGATTTATTTCCTTCCTGAGTTTAAGAAAGTAGATTATTTCCTGAAAATTGAAAATGCTGAGGCCATGCTTGATATTTCGGAAATAATAAATCGTCTAAAAAAAATAAACAGAATCAGTACCGTTTACGCTGTTGATTTAGAAAATATAAAATCGAAAAATAATTTAATTTTTTAAGTATAATGCCAACAAGAAAAAAAACGAAAATTGTAGCAACACTTGGTCCTGCATGCAGTTCGAGAGAAGTAATTAAGGAAATGATTGAAGCAGGTGTGAACGTGTTTCGAGTTAATTTCTCTCATGCCGATTACGAAGACGTTAAAGAAAGAATAGATATTATCAGAAGTTTAAACGATGAATTCGGATATAATACCGCAATTTTAGGGGATTTACAAGGCCCTAAACTTCGTGTTGGTGTAATGAAAGAAGATGTAGTAGTTAATCCAGGTGATATAATTACTTTTCAAACTGCAGAAGATATTCCAGGAACTAAAGAGCGTGTTTACATGAACTATAAAGAGTTTCCTAGAGACGTAAATCCGGGGGAAAAAATTCTGTTAGATGATGGAAAACTGATGTTTGAAGCATTGGAAACTAACGGGACAACAGAAGTTGTTTGTAAAGTAATTCAAGGTGGTCCATTAAAATCTAAAAAGGGAGTTAATCTCCCTAATACAAAAGTTTCACTTCCAGCATTGACAAAAAAAGACATTAAGGATGCCATCTTTGCTATTGAACAAAAAGTAGATTGGATTGCCCTTTCATTTGTCAGAACTCCTGCCGATTTAGAAGAATTACAAGATTTAATCGCGAAACATTCTGAGTATAAAATTCCAATCATTGCTAAAATAGAAAAACCAGAAGCGGTTGAAAATATTGATAAAATTGTAGCTTTCTGCGATGGTTTAATGGTTGCACGTGGCGATTTAGGCGTTGAAATTCCGGCTCATGAAGTTCCGTTAATCCAAAAGAAATTAATCCACAGAGCTAAAACTGCACGTATTCCTGTAATTGTGGCAACACAAATGATGGAAACCATGATCACGAGTTTGACTCCAACCCGCGCCGAAGTCAATGACGTTGCCAACTCGGTAATGGATGGTGCTGACGCCGTAATGCTTTCTGGAGAAACTTCTGTTGGAAATTATCCCGTTCAAGTAATCGAAAAAATGACACAGATCATTGAAGCTGTAGAAGATTCTCCGTTAATTTTGATACCACAAAATCCGCCTCACGTTAGAACAAAACGTTTTATTACCAAATCAATTTGTTACCACGCGGCGATCATGGCGAATGCGATAAAGGCAAAAGCCATTTCTACTTTGACAAATAGTGGTTATACGGCATTTCAGATTTCAGCATGGCGTCCATCAGCGCACATTTTAGTCTTTACTTCTAATAAGAGAATCTTAACACAACTGAGTTTACTTTGGGGCGTAAATGCTTATTTTTATGACAAGTTTGTAAGTACTGATGATACTGTTGACGATGTAAATGATATTGCCAAACAAAAAGGATACGTTAGAAAAGGCGACATGCTTATCAATCTTGCCGCAATGCCGGTTGCTGATAAAGGAATGGTTAACACTTTACGTGTATCTGAAATAGAATAATTATCTTTGCTGTTTTAAAAATAATTTTATAATGAACTCAAAAAATCCGTTTTTTCAAACAAAATCTTTTAAAGAAAATAGTGACGTAACACATGACGCTGTTATTATTGATTATAACCAGACAATGACCGTTTCTGGAACCATTAATAAAAGTTTTCTAATGTTAGTCTTATTGGTTGCCAGCGCATCAATCACTTGGATTATGACTAATAATGGTCAAAACCCAATGATATTTACAATTGGCGGCGCAATTATTGGTTTTGTTTTAGTGTTGATTGCTGCTTTCAAACCGCAGTTTTCTGCATATTTAGCACCAGGCTATGCTGTTTTTGAAGGCTTATTTATTGGTGGAATTTCAGCCATTTTCGAACTTAGGTATCCTGGAATTGTGATACAAGCTGTAAGTTGTACTTTCGTAACTTTTATGGTTTGCTTTGGATTATTCAAATATGAAATTGTTAAAGTCACTGAGAAATTCAAATCAGTAGTTTTAGCGTCAACGCTAGCTATTGCATCGTATTACTTAATTTCATGGATGATGTCAATGTTTACCAGTTTCCAACCTGTTCATTATGGAAATTCAATGATTAGCATTGGAATAAGTGCTTTTGTAATTGTAATTGCAGCGCTAAATTTATTCTTAGACTTTGATCAAATAGAAAAAGGAGTTCAACAAAAAATGCCAAAATACATGGAATGGTATGGCGCTATGGGATTGATGATTACCTTAGTTTGGTTGTATATTGAATTCTTGAGATTGTTGTCAAAATTGAACAGAAAATAATCTTTCACAAATACTTTATAAGCCAGTCTTTCACTAGGGAGACTGGTTTTTTTTGTGCCTAAAACTCAAACTTTAATTGAACTATAACAGATTTTTTTATCTCTGTATTTAAATTGTTTAAAGAAATGCCTAATAATCTGACCGAATCTTTCATCCTTTCCTGAAACAAAAGATCTTTTGCCGTCTCTAGGAGCAATCCTTTGTCTGAAATAAAATAAGGCAGCGTTTTACTTCTTGTTTGTGTCGTAAAATCGCTGTATTTGATTTTAAGCGTGACTGTTTTTCCGGAAATACTGTACTTCTTTAATCTGTTTTCTAATTCTTCAGCAATGCGTTCTAATTTTTCTATCATGAAAATTTCTGAGGTCAAATTTTCGTTAAAAGTATGTTCTGCAGCAACTGATTTTGCTATTCTGTCCGGTTTTACTTGGCTGTTGTGAATACCGCGTACGATATTATAAAAATACAATCCACTTTTACCGAACTGTTCTTCTAGAAACTCTTGTGATTTCGATTTTAACTCTATTCCTGTAAAAATTCCGAAATGATACATTCTGTCTTTGGTAACTTTACCGATTCCATAAAACTTTTTAATTTCTAAATTTTCGAGAAATGATTCCACTTGTTCCGGATATACTGTTTTTTGTCCGTTGGGTTTATTGTAATCGCTGGCTACTTTCGCAACAAATTTATTAACTGAAATACCAGCAGAAGCTGTTATTCCGACTTCTTCGAAAATACGTCTCCTGATTTCCTGCGCAATTAAGGTTGCGCTTGGATTTCCTTTCTTATTTTGGGTAACATCAAGATAGGCTTCGTCAAGTGAAAGCGGTTCGACTAAATCGGTGTAATCATAAAAAATGGCTCTGATTTTTTTGGAGATTTCTTTATAACGATCAAATCGCGGCGGAACAAAAATTAAATCGGGACAATTTCTTTTCGCCTGAATACCGCTCATCGCTGAACGAACACCAAACTTCCTGGCTTCATAACTTGCTGCCGAAACTACGCCACGGTTTTCGCTTCCGCCGACTGCCAATGGTTTTCCTTTCAATTCGGGATTGTCCATCTGTTCGACGGAAGCATAGAATGCGTCCATGTCAACGTGAATAATTTTTCTGTTTGGAATTGGCTCCGTCATTTCACAAATTTATAATATATTTGAGCAAATAGCCCAGATTGAAACGGCATCCTTTTTATTGTTTTGATAAAATGTTGTAAAATGGAACGCAACGTGACAAAACAATAAAAAGATACAGTGAAAAGCTGGATAAAGCTCCTTAAAAAAATGATAGAAATAGAAAGAAAGTTTTTAGTGCTCTCGAATGATTTTATAAACGAAGCTTTTGCTAAAAAAAGAATTGTTCAAGCTTATCTCAGTTCCAATCCAGAAAGAACGGTACGCATCAGAATCAAAGAAGACAAAGCGTTTCTGACCATTAAAGGAAAAGGAAATGCATCAGGAACGACTCGTTTGGAGTGGGAAACAGAAATTCCTGTTCAAGCCGCTGAAAATTTATTACTTATTTGTGAAAATGGTACAATAGATAAAATCAGATACGAGGTAAAGGTTGGCAAACACGTTTACGAAATTGATGTTTTTGCCTATCAAAACGAAGGATTGACAATAGCTGAAATTGAATTAGAATCTGAAGACGAATATTATGAAAGACCAGTTTGGCTTGGTCGAGAAGTAACCGATGATGAGCGTTACTACAATGCTTATCTTAGCCAAAAACCATTTAAAAGCTGGTAGTTATTTTGGCTCCACAACTTCGATTGTAACTAAAACATATCCTGAGTTTTTATTATCTGCAATTTCCATAAAAGCTTTTCTAGTCAAATCAAGTTCACGCGCTTTTGAAAATGGCCCACGATCTGTAACTTCTACAATTACAAACTTACCATTGGCTTCGTTTGTTACTTTTAATTTTGTTCCGAATGGCAGCTTTTTATGCGCAGCAGTGTATCCGTCGTTGTTGAATTTGTTCCCGCTAGCTGTTCTTCTTC
>Ga0105047_10013970_pt1 | contig 12776 bp, 9 predicted proteins | sample MAT04_FD_78384 | JGI IMG/M metagenome (GOLD analysis project Ga0105047, IMG submission 78384) | Freshwater microbial communities from Lake Fryxell liftoff mats and glacier meltwater in Antarctica - MAT-04 (megahit assembly) | ecosystem: Environmental > Aquatic > Freshwater > Ice > Liftoff... | reverse complement strand
CTCCCCCCCCGCGCCTCCCCGTGCGCACCCCGCGCACCCCCCCACCTCCCTCCCCACCGCTTTCCCAACTGTTTCTTCCCGCCCCCAAAACCCGCCTCCCCCACAGCAATCCACCCACCTTTCCCTCCCCGCCCCGCGCCCAACACCCCCTCGCGCGCGCACAAAATGCCACACCCACCTGCTCATCCACCCTCTGATAGAGGGCGCCCATTCTCCCGGCCCTCCTCCCAAAGGGCCACCCATGCCGCATCTCCTCCCCGGCTTCATCCCTGATGTCGGCCTCACCATCCTCGTCGCCCCGCCCCTCCTCAACCCCCTCAAGTTCCTGTCAACCCTCGCCATTGCCGCCGCGCAGGGCCGTGCTCTGCTTCCGCCCATCGCTTCCAGCCACGCCATGCGCCACTTTGCCCGCCGCGAAGATGATCCTGCCGACCCTTCCCACCAGCACCACAGGCCCGCCGCGCCCACTCCCCGCCGCGCCATCCATCTCGCCACCAACCAACTCATCCGCTTCAGCGAGCTCTGGCTCGCCGATCCGAGCACCGCGCTCTTGCCCTACCGCCCCAAGCCCCACTGGTCCACCGCCCCGCCCAACCCCGATGAATCCCCCGCGCACTTCATCAAACGCCTCCGCGAGTATTTCCCCACCGCCTCCACCGAGCCCGCCCAGCTCCCCCCTGAGTTTGATGCTCCAAGCTCACCACCCGCCCTCTCCGCCGCCCAGGCCGCTGCGCTTCCGCCCCTCGGCCCACCGCTCGTACTCATCGATGCACTCCTGCCCCATCCCGCCACATCTCCCGCCCGCCACGCCGCGTGGCTCGCCCAGCTCACCACCGCCCTCGACCATTTCGCCCACAAGCGCAGCATCCCCATCGTCGCCATCCTCACCACACCCATCGGCCCCCGCGCCATTGCTTCTGCCGTCAACTTCGCCCTCACCCTCCCCGGCGTCTCGTCGGTCCTCTCACTCACCCCGCACCGCTACGACACATCCAAAGTCATCCTCACACCCCACGCCCACATGCTCTGCATGGCCGATCCTTGCACCCTCTACGCCCCCCTCATGGAACCACTCCTCAGCGACGACGATGACCACGACCACGACACCGACCACAACGCCGCCGCCGCGGCCGACAACCACACGGCCGACCACCACGCCCACGCCTCTCCCTCGCGCGCATCCAGTCGTTCCGCTCCTCCCGATCCCCTCGCCCACCTCTTCGCCCACGCCGCCCCTTCTCGCCGCGCTCTCGATGAAGCCATCGACTGGCTCAATGATCTCCTCACCGCCGGCCCCATCCCCATCCGCCAAACCATCCAATCCGCCCAAGCCCGTGGCATCAGCCGCGCCACCCTCTTCCGCGCCCGCCACGCCCTCGCCCTCATCACCACCCAACCCCCCGCCCCGCCCGACTCCGCTGACGCGCCCAACGCCCCCAACTCATCCGGCCCCTCCACCTCACCCGGCCCCACATGGTCATCTCCGCCTCCCCCGCGCACCGCCTCCACCCAACTCCTCGCCGCCAGCACCCCCGCCGCCGCGCACGCTGCCCCCATCACTCCCGCACCTCCCCTTTCACCGGCCCCTCCACCAGCCCCGGTTGCCTCCGCACCGCCGCCACCACCACCCGAACCGCCACCTCATCCGCCTCACCCCGCCACCTCGCGAAAACTTGAGACTGAGACTGAGACTGAGACTGAGACTGAGACCGAGACTGAGACTGAGACTGCACCAACCCTCCGACCGCCGCAACACTCAACTTGGTCGCCCGAGCCATCTGGTCACAGTGCGGGCCTCTCGGCCGGCGACACGATCCTGCGTCCGGCCGTGAGCGCGTTGGCAACCAAGCCGCACGTGAAGACGAACGCTACCGGCTCATATGTTTACGCCTCTGGGTTGGTGGGGGATGGCGGCCGACCCTGAAATCGATGCCCGCACGCTCCGTCCGCCCACCCGCCCTCTACTTCGCCGCATCACCAAAATGCCGCAGCGCCGCCGTCGGAATCAGCACCTTGCTCATCCCCGGCCCCTGCCAATACACCTTCAGCTCATACCCGCCCCAGTTCTCAAAGAACTCAAGCGTAATCGGGTGCAGCCCCTTCTCCAGCGCAATCACGCCCGACTCTTCGTGCAGCGAGTGCGGCTTGTCATTATCAACCACCAGCTTGTCACCGATCGACATCGAGCTCCCATCGTCGCTCGCTACAAAGAACCGGTACACACCCGTCGCCGGCACATCAATCGCCCCCGTGAACCGGTACGCAAAGTTCTTTTCCGCCGGCCGCTTCGAAAGGTCAAACCCCTCGCTCACGCCCGTCACCGCAGCGGGCACGCCCTTCACCTCAGAAAGGAGCTTGATATCACCCGCCAGCTTAAACGCCTCAAACCGCAGCCCCGGCTTGGCCGTTTCACCGTGCGGCATCGGCGCCCGCGCCGTCACCCGCGTAAACGTCTTCTCCGCCACCGGGCTCACCACCTTGTCGCCCCGGAACGCCCGCGCCTTCACCATGCCCCCCGCGCTCATCGTCACCGGCCCCTGCACCACCGGCGACTTGGCCGTGGGCTCCTTCCCGTCAATCGTGTAGCGAAGCTGCACGTTCTTCTGCGTCGTCTTGATGTCAACCGCCAGCGCGTCAGTGAAGACATCCGCATCCGAACTGATCACCGGCGCCGAAGTCACATCCGGCCACTGCGCAAGGTCAAGCGCCACCACCGTCGCATACGGGTTCGTGGGCGTGGCGCCAACATCCAGCACCAGCGCATCACCATCCCGCGCCACCTTCACGCTCCGCGTCGTCCCCAGAATCGACGCCTTCTCAACCTCATTCAACAGCCCCGGCACCCGCAGCTTGCCGTCCTTGGGCCAGTCAAACACGCTCAGATACAGCCGGCTCGACGTCACCTGCCCCCCCGACCCTTCATGCCGCCCCGTGACTCGAGTGGTACACCGACCCCACGCAAACGGCTTATCAAACGGGCTCGCCATCGTGCCGCGGACCGATTCCTCATTGATCTTCATCCACTCGCCCATCTCCGCCATTCGCTGCAAACTCTCGGGCGGAATCTCCCCCGCGCTGGTTGGCCCCACGTTGAGCAAAAAGTTGCCGCCCTTGCTGGCAATATCCACCGTCTTCTGCACCAGGTCCTGCGTGCTCTTGAAGTTCTTGTCAGCCGCGTTGTAGCCCCAGTGGCCGTTCATCGTCATGCAGGTTTCCCAGAACCCGCCCGGGTTGCTCTCTGGAATCTCCTGCTCCGGCGTCGCATAGTCACCCAGCCGCCCACCCGCCAAGCCATACGCCCCGCCACCCCGCCCAACCCGGCTGTTGATAATGATGCTCGGCTGCAGCGACCGCACATACGCCTCAAGATCGCGCCCGCGCTCATCGTTCCACGTCCCTTCCCACTGCCCATCAAACCACAGCAAGCCGATCTCGCCGTAGTTGGTCAGCAGTTCCTTCAACTGCGCCTTCATATACGCCAGATACCGCTCATAGTCGGCCCCCTCGGTCGGCCGGTCCTTCTCCCAGTCACGCCGCGGCGTGTAGTCCGGATGGTGCCAGTCCATGATCGAGTAATACCAGCATATCTTGACGCCATGCTTGTGGCAGGCGTCGGCCATCTCTTTCATAATGTCGCGCTTGAACGGCGTGTTCATCACGTCAAAGTCGCTCACCTTGGAATCAAACAGCGCAAACCCGTCGTGGTGCTTGGTCGTGATCGTGATGTACTTCATCCCCGCGTTCTTGGCAGCCAGCACGATCTTCTCGGCATCAAACTTCGTAGGGTTGAACTGCGTGAGAAGCTTGTCGTACTCAGCAAGGGGAATCTGTGCGTCGGTGCGAATCCACTCGCCGTACGAGGTCTTGCCGTTCCACACACCAGCCGGCACCGCATACAGCCCAAAGTGAATGAACATGCCCAGCCGCGCGTCATTCCACCACGCCATCCGCTCGTTAAGCACCTTGTCAGTCGCCGTCACCGCCGCCCCCGGGACTGTCACTTGCGCGCCCCCTGCCGGGCCGCCCGTCTGCCCAGCCCCGCCCGACCCGTGGAGCGGGCTACATCCGGCCATTCCTCCGGCCACTCCGGCGGCCAGCCCTCCGGCCAAACTGAGCAGGCCGCCTGCGACAAGGGCCAAAAGCGAGCTTCCGAGGAGCGCGGCACGCGGGCGAGTGGTCATCACGATGCACCTTTTTCTTTGAAAATGTGGATCTTGTTGGGAATCGGCTCCAGAGCATACCCGATTTCCCGAGCCGTCGCGACTCTGAACCAGTCAAAAATGCACATTCACCCGCCCGAATGTCCAGGCAGGATGCGGGCCCGGTCAGCGTGCGGGTCCAAGCAGCGTGCGGGTCCAGGCAGGGTGCGGGCCCGGTCAGCCTCGGATCACTTCTCGGTTTCCGGATTCGCCACCGGGAACTTCAGCGTGATCGACTTCTCGTCGCCCTCGTCAGTGCGCACGGTCGCCGAAAGGGCCTTCCCAGCCACAAAGCCGCCGCTCGAAAGGGCCGACAGCAGCGTGTCGCCGCTCTTGATGGTCTTCCCATCGATGGCCAGTAGCGTGTAGTTGTCCTTGAGCCCGGCGTTGGCCGCGGCCGACCCGGCCCGCACACTCTCTAGCACCACGCCGTCGCCCTCCTTGGGCGGCACGATCTTCATAAGCCCAAACCGCGGCAGGGCTTCCTCTACCGCCTCCATCGAGCGCCGGTTGGCCTCACGATCGATCAGCGTCATGGCCAGATCTTGGGTGCCGCCCTCGCGCCAGACCGTCAAGGCGATCTTCTCACCCGGGCGCGTCACGGCGATCATCGAGCGCAGCGCCGGGATGTTGGCCACATCGCGCCCGTTCACGCGCGTGATGATGTCGCCAAACCGCAGCCCGCCCGCCTCGGCCGGGGCGCCCACCAGCACGCCCGACACATACACCCCGCTGCCGCGGAAGTTGAGCTTCTCAAGTTGCGAAGCGTTCTGGTCATCAGTGAGCGGGAAGTTCACGCCCAAAAAGCCTTTGTTGACGCTCCCGTTGGTCACCAACTGGTCCACGATGGGCTCGATGGTCGAGAGCGGAATCGCAAACGAAACCCGCTCGTTGGGCCGAACGCCGCCGCCGCCGCCGCCCCCGCCGCGCCCGTTGACCTCGGTGGCGATCGCCACGTTCATGCCCACCACGCGCCCACGCACGTCCGCCAGGGGCCCGCCCGAGTTGCCCGGGTTCACCGAGGCATCGCACTGAATGTAGTTGGAGAACGAGTTGCGATCGACCGAGAGTTCGCGCGACAAGCCCGACACGATGCCCTCGCTCATCGAGAACTTAAAGCCAAACGGCGAGCCGAAGGCGTACACGCGGTCGCCCTGCACCACGCTCTGGGTGCTCGCCCGCCGCATCGCGACCAAGGGCTCGTCGGTCAGCACCTTCAACACCGCGATATCCGTCGATTCATCCGAGCCGACAATCTCGGCCACCAGCCGCCGCCCGTCATGACACTGCACCACAATCCGCGGCGCCTCATCGATAACGTGATGGTTGGTGATGATGTACGCCGCGCCCTTGCCGTACGACCAGACCCATCCCGACCCGTTGCCCTGCGTGACGAAGGTGCGCCGGCCGGTGACTTTGGTCTCAATGGCCACATGCACGACCGACGGCTCAACCGCCATGGCGATGGCCCGCACCGCCTGATTCATCTTCTCCAGGAAATCGTCTTTATCCAGCGCCAGTTGCTCGGGCGAGCCCACCGCCGGATCAGTGTCGGGTGGCTGCGCGGCCGGCGCGAAAGTCGCCGTGCCGGCCAGGGCCAGCAGCAGCATCAAGGCCGCCGGCACGGCCGCAGGGCCGCGCCGTGAGAGCAATCCGTTCAGCGAAACAAAGCCTGCAATCGTCATGGGAAGCATCCCTTAAGACTTCATGGTGTACGGCGAAGACCCCGACTTGCGGGCCGCCACGATCTCAACCCACTCACGCCCCGCCGTTTGTATCTGCTCGCCAAGATTCGCCAGCGGTTTGGCAAACGCCGGCGGCCGGTCCGAAAGACCCAGCACATCATGCAGCACCAGCACCTGCCCGTGACACGCCGGCCCCGCCCCGATGCCAATCAGCGGCACCTTGGTCGCCTTCAGAATCCGCTCCGTCACCGCTTCGGGCACCGCCTCAACCAGCAGCATCGAGCACCCCGCCGCCTCCAACGCCACCGCATCGCGCACCACGCTCTCGGCGCTCTCGGCCGTGCGGCCCGCGGAGCTATACCCGCTGGTGATGGCGGCCCGTTGCGGTCGGCTGCCGATGTGCCCGCAGATCGGCACACCCGCCCGCACCATCCGCTCGACGAGCGGGGCAAAGTGGGCATCGACTTCGAGTTTGACAATGTCGGCGAGCCCTTCGGTCAGGAACCGGCCGGCGTTGCGCACCGCGTCGTCGGGGCTCGCCTGATACGACATGAACGGCATGTCGCCCATCACCACCGATGCCGCCCCGCACCCGCGCTTCACACCCGCCGTGAGTGCCAGCAGCACATCAAGGTTCATGTCAATGGTGCGCGAGAATCCCAGCACCATCTCGGCCGCCGTATCACCCACCAGCAGCACATGCACGCCCGCCGCGGCAAGGTGGCGCGCCGTGGACGAGTCATAGCACGTGAGGCACGCGAAGGCTTGCTGTCGCTGCGCCATCTTGCCCAGCGTCGCCAGTGTCACCTTCGCGGCCTTGCCACTGCCAGTGCCAGTGCCAGAACCAGAGCCCGGACCAGAACCAGCACCAGAGCCGGAGTCAGTTCCAGAACCAGCGGCCGAACCGACAGCCGAGGAGCTTGTCGCGGCATGACCATTGGAAGGTACTGGGTTCATGGTGGTCAGGCGGGAATGGGCGCAGGGATCACTCAAAGGGTATTCGCCCGTAGGGAGCGAGTTGCGGCTGGCATTCACGCCCGGCCGACACTTGCCCGCCCGTCACCGTTATCATCGGTCCAAATGCGGGTTGCTCTCTTTACAGATACGTACGCCGACATCAACGGGGTGGCCCGATTCCTGCGTGATGCCGCAAGCTGGGCAAGCTGCACCGGGCACGATCTCGTCCTGATCACCTCGACGCCCCTTCAACTGCCTGACGGCACCCCGCCAGAAATCGTCATCAACATCACCCCATGGGGCTCGATCGCCCTTCCCGGCTATCCGGACCTGCGCCTGGTCCCGCCCCCGTTTGCCCGTGCCAAGGCGCTGCTTCGCGAGCTGCGGCCCGATGTTGTGCATGTTTCGACTCCCGGGCCCGTCGGTATCGCCGGCCGCCGCGCAGCTCTCGCCTTGGGCCTTCCCCTCGTCGGCACCTACCACACCGACTTCCCCGCCTATGTCAGCCGCCTCTTTGACGACGAGGCTCTGACGGCCCTGACGATCCGCGCCACCTGCTGGTTCTATGGCCCCTTCTCCAAAATCCTCACGCGTTCGGCCGACTACGCCCGCCGCCTCAAAGACCTCGGGTTTCACTGCTCCAGACTCCGCCGTCTTTTGCCCGGCACCGATACCGCCCGCTTCAACCCCATCTACCGCACGCGGCCGCCAGGTGCCCAACCCCTCCGCCTTCTGACCATCAGTCGCATCAGTGTCGAGAAGAACCTGCCCTTCCTCTCCCGCGTTTGGGCCAAGGTCGCGGCCGAACTTGGGGACGGGGCGGGTAGGGGGGGTGAGGGTGCGGGGAGCGGAACGGGTGGCGGCGTCGAGCTCCGGATCGTCGGTGGGGGGCCACACCTTGAGGCCATGCGTCGCCAGCACGGGGCCGACCGCCGAGTCTCATTCGCCGGCTTCCGCCATGGCGACGACCTTTCCGCCGAGTATGCCGATGGCGACCTGTTCTTGTTCCCCTCCGAGACCGACACGCTCGGCCAGGCCGTGATGGAGGCACAGGCCTCGGGCGTGCCTGTGATCGTGAGCGATCAGGGCGGCCCGCGCGAGGTGGTTCGCGACGGTCTGACCGGCCGGGTCCTCCCATGCCGTGAGGCCGCCTGGGCCGCCGCCATCCTCGCGCTCGCCAGTGACCCGGCGAGGCGCTCCGCCATGGGTCGCGCCGCCACCGCCCACATGGCCCGCCATTTGATCGCAAGCTCTCTGGCGGCCTTCTGGAACGAGCACGCACAGGTCCTTGCGGCCGGTCACCGCGAACCGCGCCACTGCGGTCCAGTCCTGGATTCGCCAGATACGATGACTTGAGCCCAGTTCAACGTACCAACTCCGAAACACCCCAGCATTGACGACACCCTCAGCATCCCGACCTCTGCCCGCCGCGCCGCATGCCGCCGGGACGCACCCGGTTGGTTCCCTCGGTGGTCCGATGAGCCCGACCGATGCCGAGCTCGCCGCCGAGGCGGCAACCGGCTCATCAAAGGCCCAAGCCGCGCTGATCGACCGCCACAAACGCCTCGTCTACTCGATCCCCAAGCGCTACCGCCTTGACGATGCCACCTGCGATGATGTCTTCCAGAATGTCTTCATCGCCCTTTTTCGCTCGCTGAACTCGGTGCGCGATCAGCAGTCGATATCTAAGTGGCTCATGACGACCGCGCACCGCGAGTGCTGGCGGCTCGCGCGGAAAACCACCCCCCCCGATGCGTGGACCCAGTCGCAGCGTGACCGCCACGATGCTCCGCCCGACGAGGCCGCCCAGGCCTGGGAACGCCAGTCCCGCGTGCACGAAGGGCTCTCGGAACTCGGCGGCGTCTGCGAGAAGCTCCTGCGGGCCATATTTCTTGAGCGCAGTGCCCCGGATTACACGGCCTTGGCCGCCCGCCTGGGTCTTGCTGTGGGCAGCATCGGCCCCACCCGGGCCCGGTGCCTGGCCAAACTCGCCCAGATCCTCCAGCCCGACCTCGAAAGCGAGGTCTAATCGCAGACAATTGCTCCGGGACGTATCACGGCCCCTTGGACCTGCCTCCTTGGGTCAGAATACACGCTTTTCGCGTGCGGCCACATCCTTCTCGCAAGTGCCCAAGCCCATGACTTCCTCCCTCCGCAACACCGAGCCCGCCGACAACTCCGGCATCAGCCGCGAGCGCATCACCTCGCTGGTTTTGGGTGACCTCCCGGCCGCTGAGGCCGCGGCTCTGCGTGCCCAGATCGCAGCGTCCCCCCGCTGGACGGCCTTTGCGCAGACCATCGAGTCGATCGTGACAACCCTTCGCACGGACGACTCGGTCGCGCCCCCGGTTGAACTCGTTCGAACCCTCAAGACCCGTCTCGCGATGGCCTCGGCGTCGAGCGCCCCCTCGGTCCTTGAGTGGCTTGCCTCGCTCCCCCGCTCGATCGCCTCGCTCGTCTTTGACAGCCGCAATCAGGCCGTGGTTGCCGGGTTCCGCGGCGGTGGTCTTGCCGAGGCCGTCCACCTGGCGTTCTCACAAGATGACCTGCACATCGATCTTGAACTCACGCCCCTCGACGGCGAACGCACCAACCGCTGGGACGTTCTCGGCCAGATCGATCGCAATGGGGCCACCGGTCCTCTCGATATCCTCGCCCTCGCCGGCGAGCACGCTGCCGACTCGACCGCTTGGAACGGTGCCGAACGCCTCGCGGTCGATGGCACGGGCATGTTCTCATGGCCGACTCGCGCCGGGACCTACTCGCTGCTGGTTCGCAGCGGCGATCGCATCGTGGTCTTGCCAACTATCCAGATTCCCTGATGACCTTCCCCACCGACGGACCCACGGCCTCTTCGGATCGCCATGAGCGCATCATCGCCACCGTCTGTCTCAACCGGCTCGCCCGGCTCGGCACCTCAGTCGGTGCCGGCTGCGGTATGGCTTGCGCGCTTTGAAACCGACGCCGTTCCGGCCGTGGTCGCCGCCATGATTGGGGCTGATGCCACTGCCGGCCCCGGTGTCTCCTGCATTGCTGCGGCCGACGAAATCGATCGCCTCGCCCTGACCGACCTGCCCCGGGCCCTCACGCTCCTCCCCCGTCTCATCGAGGCCGCCCGCGCCCTGCCCTCGGCCGGCCCCGCGCTCACCCGGGTTCTTCGCTCCAGCGGTCAGGCCCTCACGTACGCCAACCGCTTCGCCGATGCGGCCGAGACTTTCAGCCAGGCCATCAGCGCCGGTGAAGAGGCTGGCGCGCCCGTCGAGGCGGCCATGGCCCGCAACACCTCGATCCACGTGCTGTGCCGACTCGGCCGCCTCGACGAAGCCATCGCCGCCGGCGAGGCCGCGTACGCGGTGTTTTCGCACGCCGGCCGCGCCGACCTCGCGGCCCGCGCCGATGTGAACACCGGGGTGGCGCACCGCATGGCCGACCGGCCCGAGCGGGCCATCGTGCTGTTTGAGCGCGCGCTTCCGGCGTTCGCGCAGGCACCGGTGATTGCCGCCCAGATCCGCAGCAATCTCGCCGAGGCGCTGCTTGATCTTGGTCGATTCAGCGAAGCGCAGGGGGCGTTTGAGAGCGCGCTCGCGGCCTTCGACGTCGCGGGCGTTCGGCGTGCGGCCGCCATCGTTCGCGGTAATCTTGCCGATCTTGCCGGCCGGCAGGGTCGCCTGCACATCGCGCTTGATCTCTTTGAGCGTGCCCGGCGAGAACTGGACGAGTCGGGTGCGCCAGGCGATGCCGCGCGCCGCCAGGTCGAGCAGGCCGAGGTGCTCGCGTCGCTTGGTCTGTACGCGCAGGCCAGCGAAGCCCTTGCGGCGGCCGGACGAACCCTCGCTGAGCACACCATGCCCGCCGAGCAGGCTCGCGCCTTGCTCACCCGCGGCCGGGTGCTTTTGCGGCTGGGTCGGCCGGAGCAGGCGATCGAGCAACTGGTGCGGGCGCGGGCGCTGTTTGAATCGCAGGCGAGCACGACGGGCCAGGGCCGGGCCTTTGCCGCGCTGGCGGCGGCGGCGCTGCATGGGGGCGATACTCACGCCGCGACCGAACACGCTGTTCAAGCGCTCGACCTTCTGGCCGGTCGCCCGGCCGACGAAGTGCACGCGCGCCTGGTGGCGGCCGCGATCGCGGAGCGCTGCGGCGCCGCGGCCGACTTTTCGCTGCACGCCGGTGCGGCCCTGCAAACCGCGCGTCGGTTGCAACTGCCGCACCTGCTCACCGATGCCCTCTGCACCAGCGCCCAGGTTGCCGAGCGTGAAGGCCGATTCGCCGATGCGGCCGCGCTCCTTGGCGAGGCGTGCGAAGGTATCGAGCGGGTCCGCGGATCGCTCCCCGGCGAGCGGTTTCGTGCAGTGTTCCTGGGCGATCATGCCGCGGTCTTCGCGCGGGCCGCCAGCATCTCGCTCCGGGCCGGACACGACCCGGCCTTCGCGTTTAGTTTCATCGAGCGCGGGCGGGCACGGGCCCTGCTTGAGTCCATCACGTCCTTGGCGTCCGATGTTGGTGCGGGGGCAGCAAGCGACGGCCCGGCGGTTGGTGATGCCGCCCTCCTCACCCGGCTTGCGGCCGAGCGGGCGGCGCTGGCGGCGTTGTATTCAGGCCTCGAGCGCGACGCTTCGAACGAAACGCCCGCGGGCGCGCCGCAACGGTTCGCCGAGTGGCAGGCCCGCATTGCCAAAACCGAACGGGCGACCGACGACCTTGAGCAGCGCCTCGCCGCCACCGGCGGCTTCGCGGGGGCGTTCGCGCAGCCGTGCACGCTGGCGCAGTTTGAAGCCGCGCTCGCGCCGGGTGAGGCGGCGATTGAGTTCTTCGAGCACGCTGGCGTTCTTTCCGCCATCGTTGTTCGCCCCGGAGGCGTGACAGTGGTCGAGTCGCTTGGCCCCGTTGCAGGAGTGGGGACTGCGCTGGCGGCGTTTTCGTTCCAAGTCGCCCGCGCCATCGCGCGTGGCATGCCCAGTGGCGAGATGGGCGACCGGCTTGCCGGCGCCGCTGAACAGGCGCTCGGAGCGCTGCTGGCGCCGATTGTCGACCATCTGCGCGCGGCGATCGCCGGAGCATCGACGCTGGTCATTATTCCCACCGGGGTGCTCGCTTCGATTCCTTGGGCGGGCCTCCCGCTGGTTGGCGTTGGCTCATTCGATGGGGCAGGCCATGGGGTGGCCGTCACGCTCGTGCCCAGCGCAAGCATCTTCGTGCGACTTCGCCAAGCCCGAGCCGCCCGGAGCGGCGATGACGCTCGATCCGTGCGCCGTCAGAGTCTTGTCGTGGGCATTGCCGATGCTGCGGCCCCCAATGCCGAGCGCGAGGCGGCGCTGATCGCGGCGTCGCTTGAGGATGTCACGCTGCTGCTTGGCGCCCAGGCAACGCGCGGCGCCTTTGCGGAGGCGGCCCGCACCAGCCACCGGATTCACCTGGCCACCCACGCCAGGTTCATCGCCAGCGAGCCCATGGCCTCGGGCATCAAGCTTGCCGATGGCTGGTTGACTACTCGCGATCTGGGCGAACTGAACCTCGCGGGGGCGGACGTGATTTTGAGCGCGTGCGAGACTGGCCGGGCGGCGGGTGGGCAGGGTGAAGAAGTTCTCGGACTCTCTCGCGGATTGCTGGTTGCGGGCGCGGGCTCGCTTGTTCTGTCGAACTGGGCCGTGCACGACGAATCCACGTATGAGCTGATGGCCGCGCTCTATAAAATAATCGAGAGTGAATCAAACCCGGTTGGTGGTTCCTCCTTTGGTTCAGGCGGGTCTGGTTCAGGCGGGTCTGGTTCAGGCGGGTCTGGTTCAGGCGGGTCTGGTTCAGGCGGGTCTAGTTCGGGCGGGCTCGCATCGGCGTTGATGCGGGCAATGGGGCGAGTTCGTGTGACTCGACCGCACCCGGCCGCGTGGGCTCCGTTCGCATGCTTTGGCCTTCCATGAAGATGAAACACTCAAAACCT
>Ga0105047_10013969_pt1 | contig 12777 bp, 9 predicted proteins | sample MAT04_FD_78384 | JGI IMG/M metagenome (GOLD analysis project Ga0105047, IMG submission 78384) | Freshwater microbial communities from Lake Fryxell liftoff mats and glacier meltwater in Antarctica - MAT-04 (megahit assembly) | ecosystem: Environmental > Aquatic > Freshwater > Ice > Liftoff... | reverse complement strand
GTATGGCGGATTGACTGCCGCCCGACTCGCTATTACACGAGCCGCGTTGTGGAACTCCCGTTCCGTTGTCGGTCTGGTGTTGAGCCAGAGGAAACCGTTTGCTCTGCCTGAGCAGAGTGCCTTTTCGACTGTCCTGATTGTATAACAGAAAGGAAAAGGGCGCTATCCCTCCCCATGCCTAGGGTGCATTTCAAGTTAGTGCAAATTCTCTCGGAATTTCCGACTTGAGTTCGAACCTCGAACTTGATTGCACCAAAGTGAAATACACCCCCATGCCTAAAGGCAGGGGTATCTCGCGCCGATTTAATGATCGCTGGTTTTACTTTTAAGTGGCAGCGCGACTTCGAAGCGGGTATCACCCGGCACAGAATGAAGTTGAATGGTTCCACGATGTTTCTGTACAATCGTGCGCCACACAATATCCAGTCCGATGCCCGTCCCTTTTCCCACGCCTTTAGTGGTGAAAAACGGCTCGAAGATTCGACCTTGAATATCCAGCGGAATACCGGGTCCATTATCAGCGATTTCGATATAAACCCGTTCCGTATCTTGCCATGTACGAATGCTGATTTCACCTTTTCCGTTTAACGCGTCAATGGCGTTGTCGAGTAAATTCGTCCATACCTGATTAAGTTGACTGCCGTACACCGTGACACGTGGAAGGTGTTGGTCATAATCACGGCGCACGTGAATATTTTTGAGCTTGTACCCCAGCATCGTCAACGTGTTATCCAAGCCCTCATGCAAATTCACATCCTGTAAAGGGCTCTGATCCATGAACGAATATTCTTTCACTGCACCGACCAGCTTCACAATTCGCATCGATCCATGTAAAAGCGTGCGATTAAGTGCCGCCAAGGTCAGCGCGCATTCCAACCATGCAAACACCGCATCAAGGGTATTTTTGTCCGGAATTTGTACGTTCAATGCATCGAGTTCACTGTCGGTCGCCCCTGCATCGAGCAGCATCAGCGTAAATTCCCAACGGGCGTCCATGTGATGATCGTCCATCCATTGATTCAGCGCATCTTCGCGGTCGCTGCGCTGAAGCGGCGTCAAGATTTCAGGTTCGGCAGCACGCTGGAGCAAATCCGTGAGCAGCCTGAGCAAATACGCCCATTGATCTGAACTTAACGCCGCTTGATTGAGCGCTAACAACCGATCCTGTAAGTTTGCTGTCAGTTCGGGTAATTGTTCTGCGGCGCGCAAATTTGCTGCCGCAGGATTATTTATCTCGTGCGCCAAACCCGCCGCCATTTTGCCCAGCGACGACAATTTTTCATGCTGTTGGATCATCTGTTCGGTGTTCTTGAGTCGTTCCGCCATCGTACGCAGCAGCAGCGCAATCACGGGTGACTCTTGCACACCATCGAACTGTGATGGGTCGAATTTCAAGAAACGACTTGGCATCGTGACACGCGCTGTCGCCGTATGCGCCAACCCGGTCAACAGCGAAATTTCTCCGACAAACGAGCCGGGTGGCATCACTGCCAACAATACTTCTTCGTCACCTAAACGCTTTAAGATTTCAAGTTCGCCGTCGAGGAGTATAAATAAACCACGAGGCGGATCGCCTTCATAAAATAAGATCGTGTTGGGCGGCAGATTGTATTCATAACCCGGTGTTGTAAAACAATCAAGTTCGTCATCGGTAAAAGTCGAAAAAATGGAAAGCTGTCGCAAATCAGACATAATCGATTCACCTGTGTGTGCTCAGTATTTATTCTCTTTTGATCGTATCGACATTACGAGCGCACGCAACCTTTCGCTGGCAAACTTCCGCACTTATCAAAACGCTAAAAACTGCGTTTGTCACGGTCAGAATGATTGCTTTTCGGTTTTTAGACGCCTATACTACAAACGAGCAGTCGATTAGTTTCATGCGATAGCTAATCCATCGATAGAAAGTACTGCATCGCCATGCAAGACCTTAGCGGACAAACATTTCGGGGATATGAATTACGCGAACGAATTGGCGCGGGTGGTTTTGGCGCGGTTTATCGTGCATTTCAACAAAGCGTCAACCGCGAAGTTGCCGTCAAAATCATTTTGCCAGAACGTGCGAATAATCCTGAATTTGTGAGCCGTTTCGAAACCGAAGCGCGCTTGATCGCTCAACTCGATCATTTGCACATCGTCCCTTTATTTGAGTACTGGCGCGAAACCAATGGCATGGCATTTCTTGCCATGCGCTGGCTGCGTGGCGGAAGTTTACGCGGTATTCTGCGTGCCAACCCGCTCTCGCTTGAAACCACCTATCGCATTATCGATCAAGTCGGTGATTCACTCACGTTTGCGCATCAACGCGGCGTCATCCACCGTGATATCAAGCCAGACAACATTCTACTGGATGAACAACGTAACGCCTACCTGAGTGATTTTGGTATCGCTAAAGATACGATCACCAATGTCAATATCACATCGACCGACAGCGCGCCCGGCACCCCCGCCTACGCCGCGCCGGAACAGGTTGGCGGTGGTTTAATTCTGCCACAAGCGGATGTCTACGCACTAGGTATCACCCTGTACGAAATGCTGACGGGCGAACACCCGTTCCCTAGTTCACCAATGCAGCATCTGTATGAGCCGCTGCCGTCTGTCGCCGCCCGCCGCCGTGATGTTTCAGTTGCGGTCGATGAAGTCATTTTGCGCGCGACCGCCAAACGGGTCAACGACCGCTATCGAGATATTCAAACATTCACTGCCGCGCTGCACGCTGCTATGCGCCCCTCGCGCGATGAAGCCGACACGCCTACTGCGCGCCTGCCATCGATACGCACTGGCATCGCTACGCCGCCGCTCGATACCATCACCGATCAACGGTCGGTCGCGCCGCCTGTGCCATCAGTGCAGGTCACGCCTGCGCGCCGCGATGTTCCCATCGAACAAAGCGCCCAGTTGATCCGTATCGTGAGTGATATTCCGTCGCGCCCCGAAACCTTGATCGGACGCGATATGCTCCTCGACGAAATCGCCGCGCTCTTGGATCGCGGCATGAAAGTGCTGCTGCAAGGCTTAGGCGGAATGGGTAAAACATCGCTCGCTGCCGAAACTGTGGCACGCCGTATCACTGCTGGCAACGCGCCGATTTTATGGCTGCGAGCGGCAGGTGATGACGGTGAAGCTTGGTTGATCGCACTGGCACGTCCGTTCGACGCCCATCAAGCAGTCGCACTGGCAAAAGGGGATGCACAGGCGGCAACGCTGCGCCAACTGCTTAAAGACAACGAAATCAAACTCGTTGTGCTGGATGATGCGTGGGATGGCAAAGCGCTTAAACGGGTGGTCGATGCGATTCCATCTGGTTTACCAGCACTCATCACTTCACGTCAGCGTTTCCCAGTCGGCAAAATTCTCGATGTCGGTGAACTTGACAATATGCAAGCCATCGAGCTGCTCAATTTTCATGCGTCTGAAATGTTTACGCTCGATGACTCCGATGCTGTAGAATTATGCGATCGGCTCGGCAACCACCCGTTCACGCTCGAAATCGCGGGTAAAACGCTGCAAGTCGATGGGCTAACGCCCGTTGAACTGATCGCGCGTATTGCTGAAGCACCCCACCTGCTCGAAATGCCGGAAGGTTACGCCGCGCAAGGACGCAGCAGCGTCAATGAACTGCTCAATGACAGCGTGTTCGCACTCGATTTCGACTCACGCGCCGTTTTTCTTGCCTTTGGCGCGCTGTTCGTCCCCGATGTCACCGTCGAACTGCTGGCGAACGCCATGGATCGAGACATGAAGTTCGTTGAAGAAACGCTGACCACGCTTGCGCGGCGCGGTCTGGCGCGTCGCGAACATGCGCCGCAAGGTGACATCACCTACTACAGCATTCATGATCTCGCGTACAGCTATGCGCGCGCTGTCCCGTCGATCCCGCGCGAAGCCGTTGTCGCGGCGTGCCGTGCGTTTGCGACAGCACATCTCAATGAGTTCGATGCGCTCGATGTTGAACGCAGCAACATCCTCAAAGCCGCCGAAGCCGCATTCACAATGGGCGACAACGACAGCATCATCGCGATCATGCGCGCACTAACCGTCGATGGCAGTTATTTTAACGCACGCGGACACGACACACTTTTGCTGGCATGTATCAACAAAGCAGTCGAAGCCGCGCGCGCCGAAGGTGACAGCCAAGCCGAAACCCTGCACTATTTCTTGAGCCGTCGTGGCAACGCGCATTACAATTCCGATGATTTGCCGCACGCGATGATGGATTATCAAGAAGCGCTCGATTTAGCAGTGCAGCTTGATGTCGTCGCCCGGCAAGTGATTTTGCGCTGCGTGATCAGCAAAATCCACTCGGATACTGGCGAGTTCGAGAAAGCCGAAACGCAATTGGCGCAAGCGAACGAACTGGCAGTTATTGCTTGTGACGACGTGTTGGTCGCGCGTGTATTAGAACATCGCGGCTATCACTTCGCAGAGGCGAAAAAAGATTATCAGCACGCAAAAATAATCTATTTGGAACAGGTTCAGCTTGCAGAAAAGTTTAAAGACCCTGAAAGGCTCTTTTTTGCATTGCATAATCTGGGTGCAGCGCATATGTATTTGAGTGAATATAAGGACGCATTACCGATTGCAGAACGGGCTATTGATATTGCGGTTAACGGGGATAATCGATTGTGGGAAGCGCATGGCTTGCTGCCCCTTGGCATGATTTACCATGCACTCGAAAAACCCGACAAGGCTACTAAAGCGTTAAATGAATCTTTACGTTTGTTTCGTAAACTCGGTAACACGCGCATGACAATGGAAGTACAAAATCATCTGGCTGAATATGGGTATGCGACTTCGTAACCCACTTCTCAACTATCAAGGAGAAACTCATGTACCGACTAAAGCATATTTTCACGACATTGTTACTTTGTCTGTTTACCTTGCCGCTATTAGTTCAAGCCCAAAACAGCGCCAATCGCGTGTATATCGTCGTCGTCGATGATTTTGGCGGCATGTCGCGTATCGTTGATCAAGTCGTCCAAGCGCCTGTGTATGAACAGGTTTTGCTTCCTCTGGTCAACGTCGCGGATCGATTAGGACAAGAGTTGATCGGTACGGACGTGATCACACCGGATATTCTGTTAGAAGGTGGCTTTGAACGCTTGCAAGAAAGTATCGAAGGATCGAGCACTGGTATTGGTGGTATCGCTGCTGAAGGTGGTATCGCGGGCGTCGCCGCTGACGTATCGGGTAATGATTCCACCGTACAAAGCGAAGGCGAAATTCTACAGGGTCAAGCGATTGCGACGCAGATCATCCCGCAGTATGACCCGCTCCCGATTGAGGGCATCACCGACACCGTAAGCGAGGCAGCACTACAAATTAATGAACTCATTCAATCGGAGTCATTGGTGTATGGTACAGGCGAAGCAGCGATAGAAGAAGAAAATTGCGCTGTACAACCCGAAGGTGAAGGCGTTTTTGCCACAGGAGGTGCTGGTGTTTTCGCAACAGGCGGCGCAAGCGTCTTTGCAACAGGCGGTGCAAGCGTCTTTGCAACGGGTGGGGCTGGAGTATTTGCAACGGGTGGCGCGGGATTTGCCAATGCGACACATGGCGAACGGGTCGTCGGTTTATTGGAAGAACTCCAATTCTATTTCGCGCCTGATGCGGACATCGTGATCCGTCCGGTCGATACCGAAGGCTTCACGACCAGCATTCTGCTCGAACGTATTCAGGAAGAAATCGCAACAATCAGCGCCGAAGATGCGGGCGCGTCCATCGTCATCAATATGAGTTTTGCGATTGTCCCGTGCGAAACCGTCGGCACGCTGGCGGCATACGATGCGCTCATGCGCGCGTTCGACCCGAATATCGCGGGCGATATGGCAGTGCTGCAAACCTTCTTCGCAGACTTGATCGACAGCGGCGTGTATAGCAATCCGTTGAACGGCACGGATACATTGCTCAGCTTCTTCGGTGAAGTGTGCAGCGAAGCCGACGGTTGCCAGTACGCCGATGTCCCGACCATTATCGCGGTTGCGGCGGCGGGCAATGAAGGCGAACCGTTTCCGTACTTCCCGGCGGCGTTCGCGGGTGTGGTCAGCGTCAGCGCCAGCGACGATAACGCGGCATTCGTACCCGTGAACGCGCTCGCGGACTATTCCAATCACGGCGGCGTCATGATGCCGGGCATTTGGGTGAATTCTGGCGGCATCGATATTGGCACGTCGTTCGCCGCGCCGCGCTACAGCTTCTTGATGGCGCTGTATCTGCTCGGTGCAGATAATGACTTTTGCTTAACAGGCAGTCCCGTTGTACCCGCGCTCCCGAATGACTGGAACGTGACGCCGCCGAACTTGCCTTTTGGTGTCAACGACTCGATTTGCTAAATTCGGCATAAAACGAGGCGTTCGATTGAACGCCTCGTTTGCCGAAACAGGTCTATCTTGCTGACGAGAAATGTAATGTCATAAGGCGGCTCGACGTTGATGACGACGTGTTCTACGCCGCGCTGGACATACGGCGACAGTTTTTCAGCGGCTTGGGCGGGTATGCCGAACAAACAACGTCCGTGCATCCCCTCCAATGTCGTTCCGTGCCGCGCCGCCCACGCTTGAGCGCGTTCCATGACGACCGACTCGTCTGATGCGATGATCGCCGGAAAGTGAATCGTCTTGTGGATACTGACCGGATCGCGCCCAAACGTCGCGCAGTGACCGCTCAACGCCGCCAATTTCCGATCATAATCTTCGAGCGGCAGCATATCACAGTCCCAGCCATCAGCGCGCTGAGCGACAATTTTCAACGTCACTTTTTCACCCTGCCCACCGATCCAAATCGGCTGGCGCGGCTTCTGAATCGGTTTTGGCTCGCAGCGGGCATTTTCAAGCGTTCGCCCGCTGATGGGAATGGCATCCCATGTGCGCGTGTTTCATCTTCGTTCCACGCCGCGCCGATCCCCATTTCCAACCGCCCGCCTGTCACAATATCACAGGTGGCAGCGATATTTGCCAGCACCGCCGGATGACGATAGATGCCCCCCTGTCACCAGCAAACCAACATGAATCCGCTGTGTTTGTACAGCGAGCGCGGTCAGCATCGTCCACCCTTCGAAACAGTCACCTGTAGAGTCGGTAAAAATGGGTTGAAAGTGATCAAACAGCCACGCCGAGTCGTAATCGAGCACATCGATACGCTGCCATAATGCCAGCAGTTCGCCATAACTGACGTTCTGCGGGTTGCTTTGAATACCCCATTTCAACCGCGTCATGCTTGATCCTTCTTGATGTTACGGCAGTGTCAATACGGCTCGCACCGCCGACGCGCCATTCTCCAATGTTGTCACGCTGATGCTGCTGCTGTGGAACAACGTCAACAGGTCACGTATCTGCTGTGCATCGTTGGGCTCACCATCCGATTCCACAATATCTGCAACTACCTGCAAATTGTCACCTGCAAAATACCACACCTGCGATGCATTTGGCAAAATCGTCGTAGTAGCCTCTTGAAACAACGGATCATCCGCCAACGATGCCGTTGAGTCGAACGCTGCGCGCACACTGTTCAACGTTCCCAGCGCGAACACGTTCTCGTCTGCACCCGCCGCCAGCACAATATCAAACGGCACATCCGGCGCATCGAACGTCATCGTCAAAATGGCGGTATCCCCCACCGTTTCGCTGCCCACTATGACTCCGCTCGTCTCGTCCTGCGCGACATTGGTCACAAGATAGCGCAGACCCTCAACTACGCCTTGGGCGCGGTCGGAATCGGTCGCTGCAATGAGCAGCGCAAAATCGACTGGCAACGCACTGGCGGCAATAAAGCCATCTACTGTATCGGGAAATTGATCATTCAAGCCCAGTGTGAGCGCGAAATCGCCCGTCATCCAATCAAGAATATCGGCGTTCAAATCCAGATTGGTCGAAAACTGCACGATCGAACGCGCAAATTCCAGTGTCTGCTCAACCTGTTCCGGCGAAAAGTCAGGGTTGTTAGCGGTTTGCACAGCAGCACGAACACTCATCAGGATATTTTCATATCCGGCGCGCAGGTTCGTGCTGTGGATAACGAGCGGCGTCCCCGCCGGAATATATGCCGCGAATGACGGGTTGACCGCCTGCGCAGGATTACTCGCTTGCGTGGGCACTTGTACAATATCCAACGTCAACGCTGCTTCGCCCTGAACAGTAGCGCCAATCAGAACGGGATTGGTACTGTCTATCACCGAACGCAGCGCTTCGAATGGACTGTCTTCACCCAGATTGAGGTTATCGCGCAGTTGCCCCCCCTGCCGTGACTCGACGCCCGCCGTGATCAACGTGGGCAAGTCAAGATACGCCAGCATGTTATACGACTCGGCGGGCAGTGAGGCGACCAACGAAGTAAACGCGTCGTTTACTGCTAATGTCTCTGCCGGAAATGAGTCAAATGGAAGCGGAGCGTCGGACGACGAGACAAACAATACGTCAGCATAAAGAGCGTAGTAGATAAATGCGCCGCTCGTCAACTGCACTTCGTATACGCTGAACGTCTCTTCACGCAGGGTTTCGATGTTCGAAACATCGGCTTCGTTATAAGACGGCAGCACTACTTCTTCGATGAATGCTTGAGCCGTGTCCCCGTCCGTAACTTCAAGCGCAATCACCGTTTGCTGGTTGTCATTCCCAGCATCGTCATCAACCAATGATTCAGTCGATAACACGCCAAACGCGACTGTATCGCCCAACCACGACCGGATCACATTTTCAAACGTGCCGCCTTCGACCGACTCGTTGATGATATAGTCGAAGCCTTGCATCAATGTGAACCCCGCCGGAATCAATTCTTGTCCTGCGACTGCTTCGACACGGTCGATCAATCCGTTCACCGATTGTACGAACGCATCATCTGCACGCACACTGGCAAAGATCGGCGTATCCGCCGGAAAAAAGCGCGCCAGGTTTGCGAGCGCCTGAGGGGCTTGAGCTGACGCCGCCGAAACCGACAGTGCCGAGAAGGCGAATGCCGCCATTAAAATCGACCACCGTTTTTGCATGATGTTTACCTTTCTATGCGCGATTCCTAAGCCCCTGTACGCGCCGTATGTATCGATGTTGCACGTTTCACACTGCCTTTACAAAGTGTTTACGTACGCGTTACAACGACTGCGAAAGTGCCGCCAGCACCACTGGGAGTAACTGCTTTTTGCGTGACATTAACCCAGGTGCGTCCAATACATCATCTTCGATGTGGGCATATGGCAGTGCGGTAACGACGCTCGATTGACCTGCCATCATCAAGCGACTGTTGCCACGCACGACATCGGTGATCATGAGCAGTGCCAGGGCGAGCTTTTGTGATTCCACCATTTCGTTCAGCGCGGCTCGTAATTCGCCAGAGCGATTGGCAATCTCGCGGAAGTCCGTCACTTCGACCTGCGCGATTCCCGCGTTCAGACCACCAACCTCATAGAATTTAATATCGGTATTGATAATCTCGTTGGCGGGACGCATTCCAAGACCCGCACCTGCTTCTAACAACGCTTGACCGTAGATGCTGATGGCAGCGTCACTTTCGGTGCGTGTCGCTTCTACGCCATATAAACCTGCCATCTGACCAAGATGCGCCGCCGCCGCATGATCACGAGGGGTCGCCGTTGGCGAACGGAATATCAACGTATCCGATAAGATACCTGAAAGCAGCAGCCCCGCCATTCCAGCGGGGAACACTAAATGTCGTTCGAGTGCGCGTTCTGTGACCAGCGTGGAGCAACTACCGACCGGTTCAATAGTGAAACGAATTGGGACACTGGTCGGCATCGCGCTCATGCGGTGATGATCGAGAACTTCTACGACTTCGGCTTCTTCTAAGCCGGGAACTGCCTGCGCCATTTCATTGTGATCGACCAAGACCACTTGACGTCGCGGTGGCGTGAGCAGTGCCGATTTACGTGACAAGCCGATGTATCGCCCATCGCGGTCGATCACGATGAAATCGTCTTGGTCAGCGCGCAGTACCTGTCGGATTACGTCCTGGATAAATTCTTCACCATCCAGGATGACATTGTTTTCATCGACGGCTGTTTCCGCCGCGCGATCGAATTCTTTCGCCAAGGCGAGTACCGACGCCGAACTTAACGCATCCACAAGATTGGCGAACAAGCCCGCACCGCTTAACAGACCAACTGGCTTGTTGCTTTCGTCAATGATCGGTGCAGCCCGACGTGTATGCGCAATATTCTGGCACGCTTCCAGGATCGTTTGACCTTTCTGAAGCGCGTTCATTAATTCTACGACATCCGCAACGCGGGCACGCACATCGGTGACGAGTGCTGGCGCATCCATACTGAAACGCTGCAATGCATACTCAGTCTGCGCGTTGACCTGCCCTGTGCGACCCGCACTGTAACCGCCTTGATGTACCTGATTCAAATACCAGGCATAGCCGACCGCCGATGCGATGGCGTCCATATCCGGATTACGATGACCGATAACGAGCGTTGACTCCGGGATTGCCATGTGCGTGTTCTTTCTCTCGCTTGCGTGATAAACTTCAATGAATTGTACGCCAGACATCATTAAAAAAAGAGACCGTTCGATGACTTCGTTTAAAACTGATCGACTTTATTACAACGACGCCTATACGCTCGAATTTTCTGCCCGTATCATTGATCGCACGCATTTTGGCAAAATTGCCGTCGCGCTCGACCGCACCTACTTTTATGCAACGGGTGGTGGTCAGCCGCATGACATCGGCACGATAAATGATATTCCAGTAATCGATGTTTTCAGCGAAAACGACCTGGTTTATCACGTGCTGGAACACAAAATCGAAACACCCGACGTGACCTGCAAGATCGATGGCACGCGCCGTTTCGACCACATGCAAAATCACTCAGGACAACATATTTTGTCACAGGCATTTTTGCGTGTCGCCGAAGCCGCGACTGTGGGTTTTCACATGTCGAGTGAATCGCTGACAATTGATCTTGAGTCGACCGCACTCGACTCAGACATATTTGCGCGTGTCGAAGCATTATCCAATCAAATTGTATTTGAAAACCGCGCCGTTACCGCCCGACTCATTGACCCCGCCGACGCCGAAAAGCATGGGGTGCGTATGCGCCGACTTCCCGAACAAATGTATACATCCGGTTTACGCATCATCGATATTGCCAACTTTGATATCACTGCGTGCGGCGGCACGCATGTCGCACATACTGGCGAAATCGGGGTGATAAAGATCGTCAAAACCGAGAAACGGGGTGATAAAATCCGTGTCGAATTTCGATGTGGACTGCGCGCGTTGAACGATTATCATGATAAAAACCGTATCATCAATCGACTCGCGTCCGATTTGACCTGTGGGTACACCGAATTACCCGACGCGGTAACAAGACTACGGGACGATCTCCAACTTGCACAACGCGCGCTAAAAACCGCAACGACGCAGCTATTGATACATGAAGCTGCGTCGCTCATCGCAGAACATCCGCTCACAGACGGTATACGCGTGATCGTGCGTGCGTATGAACAGCGCCCGATTGACGAACTGCGCGCTTTGACGAGTGCCTTGATCGAGAATGCTGGAACCATTGCCCTGATGGCGACAAGTGGCGATAAAGCGCAGCTTTTTCTCGCCCGCAGCACTGATCTTCCTCACAATATGAACATCTATCTTAAGCCTGCCCTCGAAACCATAGGCGGACGCGGCGGTGGTCAGCCCAGTTTCGTACAGGGCGGCGGCGTTTCAGCCACGTTGGCACAAGTGGAGACCGCTTTACAAACGGCTTTACAACTTCTTGTTATCCATTAACGTGATTTACAAAATTCACGAGTCGCCGTATGCTAATGATCATCGTCTATTCAGCCACAACGTAACTCTGTGGCGGAGCACGCGAATCCCATGATAGAAATGGTTCAAGACAACGCACTCATCACAGATAAGGCGGCGTTTCAGGCGCGCTTCCCAATTTCGCCCGATCTTGAGAAGCACTTTTCGATCGCGGGCAAATAAGCATTTGTGGATACATTTGTCGCCGCACGTAACAAGGTTGAAAGCGTTTACTACGCCGCCGCCGACCTTATAAGCTCGCCAAGTGAGCGCACCAGTAAATTTTTCGCTGCACAATTCAATCCCATTATCGGCAAACCCATGCGCGATCCCGAACATTTCTACCAAACGTACGGGCGTTTAATGCGCTGGGCGTGGCTGAGCATTAGCGTCGGTTTGTATGATGACGATATTCAAGCGGTGGAAGCTGTCGAGCGCCGCCTTCTTTTAGCGCAGGTCAACAACGTCGATACCAATTGGCGAGCGGCGGTCAGCCACATCGAACAAAACCTGGGTGGCAAAGGGTTGATCGTCGAAGTCGGGACGGGTCGTGGCAATTCGGTCACACGCCTGGCAATGATGCTGCCGAATACCCGCATCGTCTCGTTGACGATCAGTCCAGAACAACATGAGATCGTCACTGCCATTGTCGGCGAACTCGGTTTATCCAATGTCGAAGTGCGCCGCGCCGATATATTTGACCCTGCATCCACCATGGACCTTTTGGGTCAGGCAGATGCGACAGGTTCGATCGAAGTCGTCCTCCACTTTCCTACCGACCGGAAACTGGAAGGTATGCGACACATGACCGATATGCTCAAACCTGGTTCACCCTTTTCTATCGTCGACTCATCGGTCGCTAATCCGTTAAGCAATTTTTCTGAACGCCATTATGCCAATCAGTCGATCTATTTTGGACTGCGTGAACAATACTTTGTCGCTTTTCAGGATGCTGACCTGACACCGATTGCGTATGTCGATTACATCGATGATCTAAACCAGACGATGCGCGAAACATCG
>Ga0105047_10013965_pt1 | contig 12778 bp, 9 predicted proteins | sample MAT04_FD_78384 | JGI IMG/M metagenome (GOLD analysis project Ga0105047, IMG submission 78384) | Freshwater microbial communities from Lake Fryxell liftoff mats and glacier meltwater in Antarctica - MAT-04 (megahit assembly) | ecosystem: Environmental > Aquatic > Freshwater > Ice > Liftoff... | reverse complement strand
GCTTGCTCTGAACGGTCCTGCCCTGCAATGATGGCGCAAGACTCGGGGAAATGTCCCGTTGCAGAACGAAATCCCATGGCCGCTGCTGAATCACCGCCTGCCACTGCTTCTTCCCGGCAGCCGACAGGTCGGCCCATTTCACCGGCAGAAGCGGATCTTTTCCGAAGGCGGAGAGCAGCACGTATGGGTTCATATCACCCATCGTTTTTTCCCGCACCACCTGCTGGCCTAACCACCAGCTTTCCACGAAAGGCAGCAGCAGCTCCTCGCCAAACCACTTCCGGCAGATCAACGGAAGAAATGCCTGAAGCGCCGCGGAACCCGCGAAGCCTGCTCCCGGCCCGTTCATCAGCGCCACGTTTCCGGAGCGCCATGCCTCGATCAGACCCGGAACGCCGCCGCCGCCCGCGGTCCAGAATTCCAGCGGATCGATCCCGTCGTCCTCCAGTCGGCAGATCACACCGTCCAGCCTTCGCAGACCGCCGAGGGTTTTTAAGAAAAGCCTCCGCTCCCGCACCGTCAGATCCGCCGCCTCGACCAATGAAACGCCTAGCAAACGGGCCTTGTAGGCGTGTTCGAAATATGACGGATGATGATACCCGGGAGTCAGGAAAACCACGTTCGAGACCTCCCCCCGGCTGGTCTCGAGATTTTTCAACGCCGCGTGCTCCTCGTCGAAAAACGGTCGCAGCTTTGCCACCTGCGCCGCATCGAAGAGATCCGGCAGCACGGCCGAGACCACTCTGCGGTTTTCCAAAGTCTGTCCCAGCCCGCCCGGAGTGTGAGTGTGGTCTTTCAGAACCGTCCAAACACCGTTGGCCGCCCTCACCAGATCGCAACCGCTTGCCAGAAGCCATTTTCCGCCGGAGGGCTGGATGTCCCGCGTCGAGTGGTGGAAAGCCGGACTCGCGTGAACCAGATCCGGTGGCACCAGCCCGTCTTTCAAAAGCAGCCGCGGCCCGTAAAGATCTTTTAGCACCGCCTCCAACAGCCGCATCCGCTGCGCCAGCCCATTGGCCACCGGCTCCCATTCCCGCGACTCCAGGATGAACGGAATCGGATCGATCTCATACGGCTGCCCCGCCCCGCCCACATCGCGGAACACATTGAAAGTCGTTCCGAGATCGTCCAGCATACGCCGGGTTTCATCGGTCAACACCGTCCGCTCGTCCGGCGTCCAGCTCCGGATCCGCTCGGACATCGCCGCCCAGCAAGGCCGCACCACATCCCGATGATCCAGCAGTTCGTTCCACACCCCGCCGACGGAAGCCTCTGCCAGACCCATGCCTGTCGTCGGGAAAAATCTCTGCCGCTGGTTCATCCGCGCCGAAGGAAAGCAGATCGCGCGCAAAATCCCAACCTTATCCGCAGGGAAAATCGACCGCTGGCCTTTGAACCAACGCAAGGCTTGCATTTCCTGACAAGCTGTTCAGCGTGGAACATTTGAAACAATTGCGTGGAACTCGCTTTCCCGCTTGACGGTGCGCCAGCGCTTTCCAATTCTCTTCCCCCTTCGCTTCGTTTCACTCACGGCACCTGCCGCCATGCTAGGATCGCAAACACCGGAAGGACTTCTCCGGATTGCCGTATGCCGGATTTCAACATTCTTAACCATTCAGTTTCAACCACTTCTTTCTCAGACACACCTTCATGTTTAACAAATTTTTCGGAAATATGTTTTCGAACGATATCGGAATCGATCTCGGAACAGCCAACACCCTCATCAACGTCAAAGATCACGGAATCGTCCTTCGCGAGCCTTCGGTCGTCGCCGTCCGAGCCGGAACCAACGAGGTTCTTGCCGTAGGTGACGATGCCAAACGGATGTTAGGACGAACCCCCGGCAACATCGTCGCCATCCGCCCGCTCAAGGACGGTGTGATCGCGGACTTCGAGGTCACCGAGGCAATGCTTCGCCATTTCATCAAAAAGGTGAACAAGGGCCGCCGCTCCAATCCACGGGTCTTGATCGCGATCCCGTCCGGTATCACTGAGGTCGAGCGCCGCGCGGTCCGCGAGTCCGCCGAGCAGGCGGGCGCACGCGAGGTATATCTCATCGAGGAGCCGATGGCCGCCGCGATCGGGGTGGGCCTTCCGGTCCAGGAAGCCTCCGGAAACATGATCGTCGATATCGGCGGCGGCACCACCGAGGTGGCTCTGATTTCCCTTTCCGGCATCGTCTATGCCCGCTCCGTCCGCACCGCCGGCGACGAGCTTGACGAGGCAATCATCCAATACATGAAGCGCGCCTACAACCTGATGATCGGGGAGCGCACTTCCGAGGAAATCAAAATCCGCCTCGGCTCCGCGGCTCCGCTGCCCAAGGAGCTGACCATGGAAGTGAAAGGCCGGGATCTTGTCGCCGGCCTGCCTAAAACGATCACCATTACCTCCCAGGAGATCCGCGAGGCAATGTCGGATCCGCTCAACACCATCGTTGACGCCGTCCGCACCACTCTCGAGCGCTGCCCTCCGGAACTCGCCGCCGACCTTGTCGATCGCGGCATCGTTCTCGCCGGTGGCGGAGCCCTGCTCAAGGGACTCGACCGTCTCCTGCGTGAGGAAACCGGACTGCCCGTCCACGTCGCCGAGGATCCTCTCAGCGCAGTCGCGGAAGGAACCGGCAAGGCCCTTCAGGAGCTTGCCCTCTTGAAACGGGTCACGAACACGGATCGTTGAGCCTCGGACCGCCGGGCTTTTCTCGTCCGGCCACTGGCCATGAAACCGCTCAATCTGATCGCATTGCTTCTCTTCCTCGCCGGGGCGACATGGGCTTTGACGCGGAGTCAGCGGATGGTCAGGGATATTCAGGTCGGTTATTTCAAAGCCATTTCCCCGACTCTGAAATCCGGCTCCGCGCTGGAAACGAAAGTCCGCGATCTGCTGGAGGAAACGAGGCATTCCAAAGCGCTCGAGACCGAGCTTAACGCGGTTCGCAGCGAGACGGGACGGCTGCGCATCATCGAGTCCCGCTTCCAGGCGCTGGAACGGGAAAACGCCGAACTGCGACACGCTCTGGATTTCAAGAAAGCGACCAACTTCGATGTCGTCGCCGCGCAGATCATCCGGCGCCACCCGACCACCTGGTGGCAGACGCTTGAGATCGACGCGGGCGAGGACAAGGGCATCGGAATCCAGCTTTCCGTTTTGTCCAACGACGGCCTGGTCGGCATCATTGACCGACCCTTCAAACACCGCTCGTCCGTCCTCCTGATCACGGATGAGAAATGCCAGGTTTCCGTGCGTGTCGAAAGCTCGCCCGAGGTCGGCATCCTCAGCGGCCAGCGCGGCGAGTTCGACAACAACCCGACTCTCCGCTTGAGATTCCTTTCCAAAGACGCCGCACTCCAGTCCGGCCAACGCGTATTCACCACCGGTCGCGGTGGGATTTTTCAACCCACCATCCTCGTTGGCACCATAATTTCGGTTGAAAAAGGCCCGCTCGATTCGGAAGCCCTGGTCAGACCCGCTGTGAATCTCAGCGATCTGGGCACCGTCTTTGTCGTCCTTTCTGAAAACCACTGATCAACCGACCGATTGTTCCGTTACAACCTCAGCACCGTCTTCCTCCTGCTCGCCGCGTTCCTGGTCCAGCAGTTCGTGCCCGCGTTCACCGGCCTCAGCCACTCACGCATCCTTTTCGTCCATCTGGTCTTCCTTTGCTCCGCCGTCACGGTGGCCACGCCGACGATGTTATTGCTCGCATTCATTGGTGGCATCCTCTGGGACGCGCATTGTTCGCTAGCCCCCATCATGGCGGATCCGGAGGTATATACACAGCCGGTCGAGTCCCTGCGCTTTGGATATTCGATCCTGCTTTTCGCCGGCATGGGCTTCCTGATGCAAGGTCTCAAGCCGATTTTCCAACAGGGGAAATGGCATTTCTCCGCCCTGCTCTCCGGCGTTGCGATTTTCCTCTACCTCGCAGCGGAATTCATCCTCATCTCCTTCGTGCGCGGGGATTTCACCGTCACCCGGTCCATCCTCCGGCTTATGACCTATACCTCCCTCTTATCGATGCTATTTTCCCCGATGATATTCTGGCTTCTTTACCGGCTTGCGAAAATCTTCGACCACTCCCTTTACCCCGAAGCCAACAGACCCAAACGTAGATAGACTGCCATGGAACCACGCTTCAGACTCCGCCTCTACCTTCTTACCGCCCTCATCCTGGTCGGCTTCGGCACCCTGCTATCCCGGCTGCACGAATTCCAGATCGAGCGCCGTGACGAGTTCCTCGCCCAGGTTCCCGGGAACCGCACTGTCACCGTCCGCGAGCCGGGCATCCGCGGTGAGATCGTGGACCGTAACGGCATCCCCCTCGCCCGGAACCTCCGCAACTACATCATCTCCTTCAACCTCGAGGAAATCATCCGCGCCTACAATCTCCAGCATGATGAAAGCCCGACTCTCCAGCGGCTCACCACCCAGAAGGGACTACCCCGCCCCAAGACCGAAAAGGACATCGTCGCCATCGTCAACGAATGGACGATCAAGCCGCTCCAGGAACTCGGTCTTGCGAAGAACTACAACGCCTCCGCGCTCCGCACCCATTACCTGACCCACGGCGGACTGGTGCCTTTCACTTACCGCGCGGATCTCACCTATGAGGACTTCGCCCGCATCGCGGAAAGGAACCTTGAGTTCCCAGGCGTCACCCTTAGCATCCGCCCGCAGCGTCAGTACGCTTACGGCACCCTCGCCTCCCACGTCCTCGGCCACCTAAAGCAGTGGGAAAAGGGCGATGTCTCTGCCGCGGACAAACGCGCCTACGATCATTACATCGGTGAGGAGAAAGGCATCGCCGGAGTCGAATCCACGATGGATCAGTACCTGCGCGGTCCCGAGGGACGCAAGACCGTCCTCAAGGATGAGAAGGGCCGCACCATAGGCATGCTCGATTTCACCAAGCCAGGCATCGGCGCCCAGGTCGAGCTGAGCATCGACGCCCGGATTCAGTTTCTATTGGAAAACACCCTCCGCCGCGCCGGGCGTGCCGCCGGAGTCGTCATGGACGTGAATACCGGCGAGGTGCTTGCGATGGCATCCGTCCCCGATTACGACCCGAACGCTTTCATCCCTTCGATCGCACCTGACAAATGGAAGGAATACAATTCCAACCAGCAGCTTTCCCCTTTCACCAACCGTACGATCGCATCCTTTGAGCCCGGCTCGACGATGAAGATCGCCACGGCCATTTCCGGTGCGCTCCAAGGGGTTTCGAATCGTTCATACAACTGCAGCGGATACGTGATGTACGGGAACCACCCCATCGGCTGCTGGATCTGGAACATGAAAAGAGGCCGCCATGGCACACTCTCCCTGCCTGAGGCGATCCAACGGTCCTGCAACCCGTATTTCAACCAGCTCGCCGGCGCCATCGGGTGGCAAGGCATGGTCGAAGGCTGCGCACTTGTCGGCTTCGGGAAAAAAACCGGTGTGGAGCTCCCCAGCGAGGATCCCGGCCTGCTCCCCGGCTCCCGGGAATGGCGCGCCATCTACCCCAACGAAACCATGACTCCGGCTCTCAACGCCATGACTTCCATCGGCCAGGGCTACATGCTCGCCACCCCTCTCCAGCTCACCGCGATGATCAGCTCCGTCGCCAACGGAGGCAAATACTTCCAGCCCCGTGTCGTCAAAAAAGTCACCGCCGAGGATGGCAGCGTGCTGGTCCCCGATTTCCCGAAACTGGAGGTCGATCTGCTCCAGTCCGGCATCAAGGAAAGCGATCTCGCGCTGATCCGCAAGGGCATGTTCAAAGCCGTCAACGAATCCGGAGGCACAGCCGGAAAAGTCCGCATGGAGGACATCGAGATCTGCGCGAAATCCGGCACCGCGCAGACCACTGACAACGGCAAGGAATCCAACAACTCATGGATCATGTCCTTCGCCCCTTACGAGGATCCGAAGTACGCCGTGGTCATCCTCGTCCAGGCTGGCGGCTCGGGCGGCGGCGTCTGCGGCCCTCTCGTCAACATGGTCTATACCGGCATTTTCGCACAGGACGGCGGTATGCGCCTGCCCTTGAAACCCCAGACGGAATACAAGGGCCACCTCGACCGCATCGAGGCCATCGAGCCGGTCAAGGACGTGCTCGCCGCCATCGAAGCCTCGGAGATCCCCCCCTCCGATCCGGATGCCACAGTCTCCACCTCTGACGGGGATGACATTGTGGAAACAGGCGATGATGTCGGAGAAATCCTTCCCGATGCGGCTCCGGTCAACACCACTCCCACCAATACCACACCCAAACCAACCATCACCGAGGAAACGGATCGCGAAGGACAAGTCATTCCCCGCGCCACTCCCATCAACGAGTGAGCCGGTTTCCTTAAAACCAAATCTAACAATTTCTAACAAACTCCATATTGTGATCCAAAAAATCAAACGACTACTCGGCATCGGCAACACCGATCCATCCCAAGGCAACTCCATCATCGTCAACGTGGAAAAACTCGAACGCCGCGTCGCCCTTCTTGAGGACGGCGTGCTGGAAGAATACACCGTCGAGCGCGAGGGCGATCAGAATATCGTCGGTGGCATCTTCAAGGGCCGCGTCAAAAACATCGAGCAAGGCCTCAAAGCCATGTTCGTCGATATCGGCCTCGACAAGAACGCGTTCCTCCATTTCTGGGACGCCATCCCTGCGGCTCTCGACGGAGGCCTTGAGGAAATCCAACGCGAAGGCACCCGGAAGCCCCAGAAGAAAATCACCTCCAAGGATATTCCCAGCATCTATCCGGTTGGCTCGGAAATCGTCATCCAGGTATCCAAAGGCCCGATCGGCACCAAGGGACCCCGTGTCACCACCAACATCTCCATGGCCGGCCGTTACCTCGTCCTGATGCCCTTCACCGAGCAGTTCGGAATTTCCCGGAAAATCGAAGACCCCAAAGAGCGCCAGCGCCTCCGTCGCATCGTCCAGAAACTTTCCGTCCCGGAAGGCATGGGCATCATCATGCGCACTGTCGCCCAAGGCACCCGCGCCCGCCACTTCGTCCGCGATCTGGCGATGCTGCTGGAGCAATGGGACAACATCGACCAACGCCGCGCCAACAACCCGGCCCCATGCTGCGTTTTCCAGGAGCCGAACCTGATCGAGCGCACCGCCAGGGATTTCCTCACCGAAGAGGTGGACCAGGTCCTCTGCGATGACGCGGAGACCACCGAACTGATCCGGGAGATCGCAGGAAAAATTTCCCGCCGCGCGAAACGCCGTATCCACTACCTCCCGACCGCGAGCCAGCCCATCTTCGAACGGGTCAATATCCAGAAGCAGATCGACGAGGCGTTTTCCCGCCAGGTCTGGCTGAAATGCGGCGGCTACATCGTGATCGACGAGACCGAAGCCCTCATTTCCGTCGATGTGAACACAGGACGCAACCGCGGCTCCAAGGACGTGGATAAAATGATTCTCCAGACCAACATAGAATCCGCCGAGGAAGTCGCACGCCAGCTCCGCCTCCGTAACATCGGTGGCCTGGTCGTCGTTGACTTCATTGACATGCGCCACCGCAAGGACCAGATGGCAGTTTACAAAGCGATGAAAGACCGGGTCAAAAAGGACAAGGCCAAGACCCAGATCCTCCAGATTTCCTCCATCGGACTCATGGAGATGACACGCCAACGGCTCAATGAATCCCTCCGCGATTCCATGTACGAGCCTTGCCCGTATTGCCAGGGCCGTGCCCGTGTGAAGACCCCGATGACCATGTCCATCGAGATCCAGCGCCGGCTCAACACCGTCATCCAGTCCCGCCGCGATCAGGTCGGGGATCTCATCGTCATCGTCAACTCGGACGTGCTCAACCGCTTCAAACAGGAGGACGCCAAAGTCCTCGTCGAGCTGGAGCGCTCCCACTCCGGACGACTCATCTTCCGCTCCGATCCCACACTGAACCGAGAGCGGTTCGCAATCCTCGACGCCGCCACCGAGAAGACCATCGAGCAAGGATAGCAGTGGCTGGCGCATCTTGCGACAGCCCGTTTCCGAGGCATCCTGTCTCGGGCAACCCACGCTTCACCGCTTGACTTTTGCACAGGCTTGGTATTTTGTATTCCCATGAGTTCTCCCGCTACCTTGGATCATCCTCCCATCTCACTGGATCAGGAAACCCTGACAAATATTTCCCTTCTCGCGGTAAAATGGGACACATCGGAGTCGGAGGTAATTTCACGGGTCGTAAAAAAGACCAAGGAAGAAGAAATTCCGGATCGTATGCCTGGTGAGATGACTCCAGTGGAGGCATTACTTTGGCTACAGAAGAACGGGCTTACCCGGGAGGAGGCGGATCACCTCAAAAATGAAATCCGCCTTGAACGCGAGGCAAAGCGATACTGGTGGGATGAACGTTCAGCTTGATGCGAACTGCTTAGTCGAACTTGTCACCGTGGGATCAAAATTTTCGGTTTCCGCGATCAAGTGGCTCGAAGCTCCCACTCCGACTGCATGATCGCCGCGACCGCCATCATTTCCGACGCTCCTCTCTCGACTCTCAATCTCAAGGACTTCGAGCGCTTCGTCCCCTACGGACTCCGCCTTCACGTTTTCTCAGACGGCATGTCCCCTGCTCTTCCCCAAATTACGAATCACAAATAACTCAAAACTTTAAAAAGATGTCCCGCAAAACCAAGCTCATCGTCACCCTCGGCCCGGCCACCGAGTCCCCTGAAATGATCGGAAAACTCATCGACGGAGGGGTGAATGTCTTCCGCCTGAACATGAGCCATGCCAAGCACGATTGGGCGGCTGAAATGACCCGCCACGTGCGCAAGGAATCCGGGAAACGGGATGCCCACATCGCGGTCCTTTTCGATCTCACCGGCCCGTCCATCCGCACCGGGGATCTGACGACCCCCTACGATCTGAAGGAGGGCGACAAGGTCGAGTTCCGCCGCGATGATGTGGAAGCCTCGATTCCCCTTTCCACCACGGTGAACTACCCCGGACTGATGGGCGATGTCACAGCCGGCAACACGCTCGTCGTGGACAACGGGGCGCTGCTCATGCGCATCGACCGCGTCGACGACGACCGGATCATCTGCGATGTCCGCACGCCCGGGACGATGGGATCGCGCCGCCATATCAATCTTCCCGGAGTCAGGCTGAACCTTCCGGCCCTTACGGAAAAGGATCACAAGGATCTCGCCCTCGCCGTGGAATGCGGAGCGGACTACATCGCCGGTTCTTTCGTCCGCGATGCGGCGCATGTCCGCGAGCTGCGGGAGGCGATGGAGAAACTTGAGGGAGAAGCCCAGATCGTTGCCAAGATCGAGAACCAGGAGGCGATCCGCAACATCGACGCGATCATCAGGATTTCCGATGTCATCATGATCGCCCGTGGCGACCTTGGGATCGAGGTCGATTTCGAGGATCTTCCAATCCTCCAGCGCCGCATCGTCAAGCGTTGCCACGAGCTTGGGACTAGAGTCATCGTAGCTACCCAGCTTCTGGAATCAATGATCACCAACCCGACTCCGACCCGCGCGGAAGTCACGGATGTGATGAACGCCGCCTACGAAGAGGCGGATTCGCTCATGCTTTCAGGGGAAACTTCCGTAGGTCGTTATCCGGAGCGTTGTGTCGAGGCCATCGACCGCATCGCGTCCCGAATCGAGCGCTCCGGCGGACACGGCTTCGGCCAGAATGTGATCCTCCGGGACGAGCGCCAGAAGACGGCGCGCGCGGCTGTCACGCTTGCCGATTCCCTGCCGGACTGCCGTTTTGTCATCCTCACCCGTCGCGGAGTTCTCGCGAACCACATCGCCCTGATGCGCCCGAAGACCGGTGCCCTCTACGCGTTCACACCCAAGGAATCCGTCTGCCGCCAGCTATCCATGACCCGCAGCATCCGCGCTTTCAAAATGTCGTTTTCCTCAAATATCGAGGAAACCATCCAACGAGTTACCGAGGAGCTTCGCAAACAGGATCTCGTCAAACCGGGCACGCCAATAGTCATCGTTTCCGACATTCTTTCCGACCACTTCGCAGCGAACTCGATCCTGCTGCATCATGCGTGAGCAAGGAGGGGCTGCATTCTGCTGCCCAACAACCCCAGCTATCTCCCGAGGCACCGGGCAGCAGAATGCAGCATCTTGCTTTCAGTTCACCGTGAAGCCGTTGGTCAAAGTCCAGGTGTTTGGACCGAAGGTGACGCCCACGGAATAGGTTCCGGCAACGTTTCCAAGCGGAACGGTCGCGGTGACCACTCCGGTGCTCGTGTTCCGTGAATAGCTCGTGGCATTTAGAACAGTTCCTCCATTTGTCAGCGCGACGGAAGTCGGCTGGACGGTGTTCGGTGGCGGCGCGGGGTTAAAGGCGGAGTTCAGCGTGATCGTGAGAACGACGGTCGTGTTCCTGTTTCCTGAAACCGGCGCCACGGAGGAAATCCCCTGGGTTCCGGGATTCACCACCACCGTCACTCCGTCGTCGTAAGTGGCGAGCGCAGTTCGTTGTACCCGGTAAAATCTCTTCGGATTTCCCGTCATCCCCTGCAGCTCAGTCCGGTTTGTGAAAACGGCTCCAGCATCCGCGGCCTTCGCGGTGTCGAGCACATCCCATTCGGTAAATTCGTCGCTTGCTTCCACCCGATAGGTCCCGCCCTCGACGCTGCTCCAGCGGATGGCAACGTCCCCCGATGCCGTGTTCACCGAGTCCACCGCGACGGCCTCGGTGATCGCTGGTCCGCCTTTGAAAAAATCGCTCACTGTTTCAGCGACGGTGGTGATGGTCGTGGCTGTCGGGGTTCCGAAAAAGTAGCGGTTGCAATGGTAGGGAAAGACCGGCACTCCCCCGGCATCCTGCGCCATGAAGTAGGCATAGGTGCCGCCGGGAAATTCAGGGGTCACGCAGTATCGGACATTGTATTCGTTAAGATCGAAATCCGTGCCGAGCTGGTATTTCGTGACACCCGTCTTCACCAGATCACCAAGGTATGCGGAGTCCTCGATGTAGCGGCCAAGCGGATACGTGGTGGAAACCGCAGGCCCGCTGGCGGAGACATTGCCATTGTTCCGCAAGCTCCATGCGGGCAGCGTCCTCCCCGCGGTCGTGAGGTTGTCCACGCCGCTTGTCGTACCGTCGCGCTTCACGAAACCATTGACCATGCGGCGGATTCCGCTGTCCGCATTGAGTGCGCTGCTGTAGCCATAGGGTCCGTAGATCGGCAGCCCGTCGCGCATCCATCCCATCAAGGGCGAGTGAAAAGCGGGAGTTCCGGAGGCTTCGGCATACTTTTTCGTCGCTTCGTTAAAAGTGACATGATCGCCCAGCAGGTAGCGGAGCGCGAGCGGATTTGCATGGTTGTGATATACCCCGGTGTTCTGTTGGTGGGTGTTTCCGTAGTCCAACGTGATCCCTTCGTTCACATAGGCGTCGCGATGCCACTGACCCGCGTTGCCACCCGTCTCGGTTCCGTTCGCGTAGGAGAAACCATCGGTGCAATCGAACATCGCGACCCCGTCCACCAGGAATCCCACGGCAGCCTCCATGCCGGAGGTCACGGTTTTCACGGCGGGAGGCGCGGCCAACGTGGCGGTGCGGGGCAGCCTCCACGTGATGTTCTGGTTCTTCGGGATGTTCACGAACCGCGCCGTACGCGCCGCATTGTCATACCACGGCCCCATCGTGTAGCCGCCGAGGTTCGTGGTCTTGATGTAGATCCAGTTCGTTGAATAGGAAATGCCCTGGATGCCCGCATATGCAGGAAGGGCTTGTGAAAGATTTCCGGACGGATTGCTCCAAGTGGTGTGGGTGGTGCCGGAAACGGCCTCCGCATCGGTGAGATAGACACGGGCGTATTTCGACGAAAGATCCGTGAACCAGGAGGTGAGTTGCGGATCCGCATTGGCGGCTCCGGAGACGGCGAGCAGTAGGAATATGGTGGTTTTCATGTTGTTAATTTTGATGATTTGGATGGATAAAAGCGTGGTCAGTCAGGGTTTTCAGAAAGGCGACCAATGCCTTGCGATCGGCCTCATCCAGTCCCAGACCTTCGGCAGGATGCTTGGCCAGATTCGGATCGAGCGTCGCGCTTTTGGAGACTCCGTGATCGTAATGGGCAATCACCTCTTCCAGCGTCGCGAAGCGACCGTCGTGCATGTAGGGAGCGGTCAGCGCGACATTGCGCAAAGAAGGAACCGCGAATTTCCCGCTATCCCCATCCCGCCCTGTGGCGATGAATCGCCCCGCATCGGTCGGCATGGAATCCAACCCGTTGTTGGCGAAATCCGCGCTGCGGAAAAGCGGACCTCCGTGACAGTGGAAACAATCCGCACCCCGGAGGCCGCGTGCCGGATCGTATTCAGTAGTGAACAGAACCTCGCCGCGCCGTTCTTCCTCGCTAAGCCGCGCCTGCCCGCGAGCCGCCCTGTCGAACTTCGAATCGTCCGAAACCAGAGTCAGGAGGTATTGCTCAAGCGCCCGCGAGATCCGATCTTCGTCCACCTCTCCTGTGCCGAACGCCCTCGCGAACATGTCCGGATAGTGCCGACCTTCGGCAACGCGTTTCCTCACCTCGGCAAGATCGGAGTGCATTTCCACCGGATTTTTCATTGGCTCCAAGGTCTGCGCCCGTAAGGTCGGAGTCCGCCCGTCCCAGAAGAAAGCGGACTTCCACGCGAGATTGAAGAGAGGCATCGACTGGCGCTTCCCCACGTCACCGAAGGCTCCGATGCTGAATTTCCTCCTATCGGAAAAGGCATCCCGCCGCTCATGGCAGGTGGCGCAGGACTGACTGCCGTTTCCGCTCAATCCGCGATCATGAAACAGGCGTCT
>Ga0105047_10013964_pt1 | contig 12778 bp, 14 predicted proteins | sample MAT04_FD_78384 | JGI IMG/M metagenome (GOLD analysis project Ga0105047, IMG submission 78384) | Freshwater microbial communities from Lake Fryxell liftoff mats and glacier meltwater in Antarctica - MAT-04 (megahit assembly) | ecosystem: Environmental > Aquatic > Freshwater > Ice > Liftoff... | reverse complement strand
GCGGACATCGCGTCGCTGCACGTGGCAGTGGGCGCGACCACCCTGATGTTCACCACGCTGACGGCGGCGGTGATCGGCAGGCAGTTCGCTCGATCGAAGGCAATCGCGCCCGCCACGGAACCGGCGGGTGACAATCCAACGGGATGGGTGACCGCGTGAGTGAGTACGGACAACCGATGAAACTGACCGCAGAGATCGACGATCTTCCCAGCGACCTGTCGCTCGATGGCGCCCACGCGCGTTCGCGCGCCAGCGACTTCATGGAACTGACCAAGGCGCGCCTGAACCTGATGGTGCTGATCACCACGATGATCGGCTTTGTCGTGGCGGCCCAGAACGGGACGATTGCGGTTCCGATCGACTGGTGGCTGCTCATGCAGACGCTGATCGGCACCGGCCTTTGCGCCGCCGGCGCGAGCGTGTTCAATCAGGCGCTGGAATATCGCTACGACGCGATGATGTCCCGCACCGCCGACCGTCCGATCGCCGCCGGTCGGATGACACCCGCCGAGGCGACCGTTTTCGGCCTGCTCCTGTGTGCTTGCGGGCTTGCTTCGCTTTTTCTGACCGTCAACGCCCTCAGCGCCATTCTGTGCCTATCGACGATCCTGCTCTACGTCTTCGTTTATACCCCGCTCAAGCGGATGACCACGCTCAACACGCTCGTCGGCGCCATCCCCGGCGCGATCCCGCCGGTGATTGGGTATGTCGCGGTAAGCGGGAAGTTGGATTGGGAAGCGTTCGGGTTGTTTGCGATCCTGTTCTGCTGGCAGATGCCGCACTTCCTCGCGATCGCCATCCTCTGCCGCGACGACTACGCCGCCGCGGGGTACAAGATGATGCCGGTGGTCGATCGCACGCTGGCTCGTACAAGCCGCTGGATCGTCGCGTTCGGCGTATTGCTGATCGCCGCCAGTCTTATGCCGGTCTGGACGCGTCCGACCAGCGTTAGTTACATCGTGGTCGCATCGCTGCTGGGCCTGGGCTTTTTGGCCGCCGGCGTTCGGTGTGCCTTGACCCCGACGAGAACCACCGCCAGAACCGCGTTTTTCGCGTCGATCGTCTATCTGCCGCTGGCGCTTGGCGCGTTAATGATCGAACGCTTGCTGTAGGCACCGCTATGCTAAAGACCACGCTCCGCACATCGTTGCTACTGATGGCGTTGATGGCGATCAGTTGCGATTCAAAATCGTCAACATCGAGTTCCGCGCCCGTGCCAGCCAAATCGATCACGGGCCCGGGCGTCGTTAAAGGGAAGGTGATTATCACCGCCCCGCCTCCTCCGCTGCCGGCGCTGAAGAATGAACCGTGCTGCGACGGCGCCCCCGCCACCGTGCCCGACGAATCGGTCATCGTCAACTCCAACGGCACGCTCGCCAACGCTCTGGTCTACATCCAGGGTGGCCCCAAGGCCGATGGCGCGGACTTGCCAACCGCGCAACTCGACCAGGTCTTCTGCCGCTATACGCCGCACGTCATTGGCGTCGTCGTCGGGCAGAAATTGAACATCAAATCGTCCGACGCCACCGTCCACAACGTCCACTACAAATCCACCTTCCAAGGCGACATCAACCACTGGATGAAGGAGAAAGGCCAGTCCGTTGACGTGACGTTTAAGATGCCCGAAGTCTTGAAGACGGTCTGCGACGTTCACTCTTGGATGAGCGCGTACATCTGCGTGCTCGACACCCCGCTGTTCAGCATCACCGGCGACACCGGCACGTTCGAGATATCGAACATCCCCGCCGGCGATTACAAGCTGGTCGTTTGGCATGAGCGGTTCGGGAAAATGGAGAAGCCGCTTTCGATCAAGGACGCATCGCCTGTCGAAATCGACCTCACCTTCGCTCCGCCGACGAAATGATGGATAATACCCGGATGCAGGACGGTACCGCGCTTCGGATCGATCAGGTTACGCATCATTACGGCGAGCGCCGGGCGCTGGACGGGTTGTCGCTCTCGGTCGCGCCGGGCGAAATTTTCTCCCTGCTCGGACCCAACGGCAGCGGCAAGAGCACGCTGTTTCGATTGATCTCGACGATCGCGCCGGTTCAGACGGGAACGATCAGTGTTTTCGGATTCGACGCCGTCAAAGAGCAGGACTCCGTGCGGCGGCACATCGGGGTGGTTTTTCAGAATCCGGCACTCGACAAGCAGTTGACCGTCACCGAAAACCTCACGTGCCAAGGCCATCTCTACGGGCTGCACGGTGCGAAGCTTGCCCGCCGCATCGACACGCTGCTCGAACGATTTCAACTTAAAAAACGTGCCCAGGAACGGGTGAACACGCTGTCGGGCGGGTTGCGGCGCAAGGTGGAATTGGCCAAGGCGCTGATCCCCGAGCCCAAGCTGCTGCTCCTGGACGAACCCAGTACCGGGCTGGATGTTTCAGCGCGGATCGACCTCTGGACGCTGCTGGAAGAGATGCGGACCAACAGCCGAATCACGGTCGTGCTGACGACGCACCTGATGGACGAGGCCGACCGGTGTGACCGTCTTGCGATCATCGATCACGGCAAGCTGCTGACGCTCGGTTCGCCGGCAGACCTAAAATCACGCGTGGGTGGGGACGTGATCAGCTTCACGGGTCCGCAGCCGGACGAACTGGCGGTGAGGGTCTCGCAGAAGCTGGGGGTGACCGTCGCAAAGATTGATCGCACGCTCCGGATCGAGCGGCCGCAGGCGCATTTGTTTTTGCCGCAACTGATCGAAGCAGTCCCCGGCATGATCGATTCGGTCTCCATCGGCCGGCCGACGCTGGATGACGTGTTTGTGCAGATCACCGGGCGACGACTGGATGCTCCAGCGTCGAATGCGCCGACGCCGTGACGCCGCTTCGCGTGATGCTCACCGTGTAATGCTCCGCATGGATGCCCATCACGCCCGCCGACTCCAGGTTCACCCGGCCGTTGAGCTGATAGAAGACTTGCTTGCCGTTCCTGCGATTGCCGATCAGGTTGCTCATCCGCAACAACCCCAGGTGATGGCTCACCGTCGGTTGAGGCAGGCTGAGCTCATTACACAACCACGTCACGTTCTGCTCGCCACCGGAGAGCAGCATCAGGATGTTCAGGCGCGTTTTATCCGACAGAAGTCGGAACAACGCCGTCAACTGCGAAAGATCAAGCTCACTCGTCACTGGTTCAACATTTACCACGGTTTATTCTCCCATCGACCCATGCCGACACTGTAGAACACGCCGCGCGCGTAGATCAAACTGAAGTCGTGCTAAATCCGGGTGATCGAGCCGGATCCATAGTAAACATCTATATATGTTAAAAACGGTTTTATCCGCAGCTATGGGGGAACCCCGTAAGTGCGGCCTACTTCTGGCGTTCTGACTTGCTTCCGGTGGGGGTGCCCGGTTGGAAATAGCGGAGCAGGTCTGCGGTTTGAAGTGCGTTGCGTGTCGCCGGTTGCCGCAGCAACGCATCCAGCGACACCACGCCGGGATCGCGCCGCTGCACCGTCAGTCCGCGCTCGATCGAGAAATACGCCGGCCCGCGATCGGTGATCACGCCTAGGAAATCTCCGTCGATAACGCACGGGCCGGTGAAGCGCGTGTCGGGCAGTGCGTTCTGCCAGATTGATTCGCCGGTGCTGATCTTCAGCGCCGAGATCGACGCGCCTGCGAACAAGACGCGGTCCCCTGACAGGCCGATCATCTCATGGCCGCGCAATCCGTCGGCTTTCCACTGCTGCACCCCGGTCGCCGCGTCAAACGCCACCACCGCGTCGGAGTCGGTTGGTGCCACCACGACCGTGGTCCCATCGGAGACCGCTTCGTCGCGCCAGCGCCGAAATAACGACGGAACCTTCTGTTTCTTCTCCCGCGCCATCTGCTTTTCGTCCATCACGTTTAGCGGGTATGACGCCAGCCATCGGACCTGGCCGCTGAACCGATCGACCGCGACGCACCAGCCGGTCATCACCGCATAAACGCTCCGCCGGTCAACCGACAGCACCGCAGACGTGCCGTCGAAGCGGTCGAGCACGACAGATGCCCCTCGGAATCGGTCGTCGCGCTTCGCCCCGTGGTGATGGGTCGCCGGCACCATCTCGCCGATCTCGCTTTTCCAGAGCACGTTCCCGCCCACCAGGTCGAACGCGACGATCATCAGCCGCGCCCCGCTGGCGGCATCCAGCTTCGCGACGATCGAAAACACCATCCCCCCCGACGTCGCCGGCGAGCCGATAACGACCCAGTCCCTGGAGTCTGAGAGCGCAGCGGTGTCCCAGACCTGTTTCCCGTCCGAAGCCCGATACGCCCGCAATGACGACCCTCCGCCATCCGTATAGCGGGCGGCCACCACGCGCGGCGTTCCTCCCAGGTCGCACCACACCACCGGCCTGGATAGCGACTCGTCGGTGTACTCCACCGCCTGCCGCTTGTCGCTCGCCGCCAGCAGCGGCTTGGACGCCGGCGCTGGCCCGGTCGACCAAAGCAGCCGGCCTTGCCCGTTCATCGCCACTACCGACACAGGGGATGCCACGACCACAAAATCGGTCGCCGCCACCGGCACGATCCGTCCGGTCAACACCGGCAAAAAGGCTTGGTACCATTCACTCGAGAACGACGCCGGCGGCAATACCCGGTCCTGCGGAATCCCGTCGATCTGCTTTGCAGTCGGGTCCAGCGCCGCCGCAGTGGAAATATCGCCGGTATCGAGCGCCAGTTTCACGGCATCCAGCGGTGCGTTCATGCTCGCCAGCGTCCACGGGTATCGCGCCGCAATCCGCATGACCTCCACGAGCGACCCGCTGCGCCTCCCCACCTCCAAATCGCGTCGGGCGATCGCGCCGAGCGATTTTTCGTACTCAGCGATGAATGCGTCGCGCGTGTTGGTGCTCGCGAGTTGCAGATCCACCCACGTCGTCACGGGCAACAGCCGGCTATCTTGTTTGATGAGCTTGGCAGACTCGTCGGCGAGCAGAGTTTGCACGCGCTCGACGGCATCTCCCATCCGTCCGGCCTTCAACTGCTCGACGATCGCCTCAGCGGCGCGGTCGGGGACCAGCCCGTCTTGTGGCGGTACCAGCCCGCCCAGCGCAGGCGCGCAGACCATCATCAGCAGCCCCAACAACCACCCTCTGGCGGCCTGATTCATCCGGCGTGCCTTCATCGACTCCCTCGTCGAGTTCAGTCCTTCACGTGCCTTGCAACGAAGCCCTCGGCAACGTACTTCTCCGCCAGCTTCACATAGTGACCACTTAGCCAGCGGATGTATTTCAATTCCTCTTCCTTCACCGGCCTCACGATCTTACCCGGGACGCCCATCACCACCATCCCGTCGGGCACGATCGTCCCCGGCGACAACACCGCGCCGGCCCCGATCAGACACTCCACCCCGATCTTCGTCTGCCCCAACACCTTCGCCCCCATCCCGATCAAACTGCCCCGCCCGACATGCGCCCCATGCACGATCGCGCTATGCCCGATCGTCACGTCATCCTCAATAATGTTGTCCACCCCGCTGTCGCAATGGACGACCGCGTTGTCCTGCACGTTCACCCGCTTGCCGAAAATGATTGGCGCTACATCCCCGCGGACAACCGCTCCGTACCAGAACGAGCAGAGTTCGCCAATGGTGACGTCGCCGACGACGATGCTGGTCGGGGAAACGAAATAATCGCCGGGGAGTTTGGTGAATCGGGATTGCATGATGGTCGAATCGTACCACTCTGGAGCGGCCGGTTCATTATTTTGGGGCATGAAACCGGTGGATTAGTTGTCGCAGTCAAATCGTGCCGCCCTCCCGATTTGCCGCAGTTCGTGTTAGATTCGTTGGTATTGGCACGTCTGATGGAATGATGCGGCGTGCCGGGAGCGAGTGTTTGGAAGGCACTACTGAAGAGCTTGTCGCTCGTGCGCGTTTGCATGACGCTGAAGCCTTTACCGAGCTGATCCGCCGGTATGAGGGGATGGCGTTGTCGGTGGCGTATGCGCGGACGCGGAATGCTTCCGACGCTGGCGACATCGTTCAGGAAGCGTTTATGCGGGCGTGGCAGCGGCTGGAATCGCTGGATGATGCGTCGCGGTTCGGGCACTGGCTATCGCGGATGATCCGGAACCTGGCGATCGACCAATCGCGTCGCAATCGTCCCGGATCGCTGGATGAGACCTACGACCCTGCCGCCGATCATGCCGGACCTGCGCCGATGGAAGTGGCGGAGCAGAAACGGCAAATCGACGGGGCATTGAAGGGATTGGACGAGTTGTCGCGGGAGTGTGTGATCCTGCGTTACTACGAGAATCTGTCGAGCAAGGAGATCGCCGAGACGCTCGACATCACCCCGGCGGCGGTGGATATGCGGCTGTCGCGGGCGAGGACACAGTTGAAGGAACGATTGAAAACGCTGGTGGAAGAGTCATGAGTCGTAACGATCTGGAAAATCTTCTTCGCGATCACCTGGCCGACGAGCTGGGCGCTCAGCGCGGGCGGGCGGAGCGGGCGTTCAGGCGTCGCGTCACCGACCCGATGCAGCGCCGCTTGGCTGTTCAATCCGCCCGGCCTTCCCCCTGGGCACACCGGATGATGGTGGGTGTCGCATTGGCGGCGTGCGTGGCGCTGGGGACGGTTCTCCCCCGCTTCCTCGCCTCCCCCACCCACGCCCCGGCCGACCATCCCGGCTCCAACCGCATCTTCGACGCCACCACCGCCGGGGACCGGAACGTTCCGTATCGCAGCGTTGATCCGGATCAAGTCCTGATCCCGAATTGATTGGCCGAGCCGGGTGCAATCCGGGTGCCGGGTGCCACGGCTTGGCACCCCAAGCCGTGGAAGGCTCGAGCGCGCACCACGGCACCCAGACGTCGTCTCTTAAGCCTCGATCAGCGGCGGGCCGTTTGCAATCGCCTTATCCACCATCTGCTGATAGAGCGCATCGCCAGCGCCGTTCTTCCAGACGCCACGTTTTCTCAAATCATCGAACACGCGCTTCGCGCCGGTCGTGAAATCGATCGTGGGCGCGAATTCCGGGACGTCCCGCGTCGCTTTGGCGGACGTATACGCGCCGTGCCACTGGGTGATTTCCTTGAGCAGACCGAATCGTTTCGGGTCATGACCTGCGACCCACTCCGCGGGGACCATCAATAGCTGCGCCTTTTTGCCCAGCGCCGCAGCGGCTTCGCGGTAGTAGTCGCGCCAGGTGAAGACGCGTTCGATCGTCGCGTTGTACGACTGGCCATAGGTTTTCGGGTTCATCGCGGCGTACGCAAAAAGCGCGCCGCAGTCGTCGCGGTGCGTGCTGTTCCACAGTCCCATGCCGTCTCCCGCGCAGAGGATGGGCAGGCCCTTCTCAATACGGTCCCAGGCGCAGCCGTCGCCTTCCAGTTGATCGATCAGCGGCGAGCCTTCGCCGTACGTGTGGCTGGGGCGCACGATCGTCGCCTTGAAATCGCCGTGCGCGTGAGCGGCAAGAAACGCCTTCTCGCAGAGCACCTTATTGCGGCCGTAACCGCTGATCGGCTCCTGCGGAAACGACTCATCCACAACCACGCCGGGCGGAATCTTGATGCCGTACGTGCAGACCGTCGAACAGAAGATGAACTGCCCGCACTTGCCGGCGAACGTCTTGACCGATGCCTCGGCCTGCTCGGGCGTAAAGCAAATCATGTCGATCACCACGTCCCACGATTTGCCGGCGGTGCATTGGGCAAACGAGGCCGGGTCGTTGCGATCGCCGAGGATCGCGGACACGTCGGCGTCCAGCCGGTTATCGCGCTTCCCGCGATTGAACATCGTGATGTTCGCCTTGCGGTTGCGAAGATGTTTCACGATTCCTGTGCTGATCAGCCCGGTACCACCAATAATGAGAATGTCCATCGCGTCTGTTTTGACCGCGGGCGTTCGGATTGGCAAGGATGCGGATCTGGACATGAACCCGGAATGATTTTTAGTTCATTCTGATTTTACCAGTCATTCCGAAACGCAGTGCAATGATAAAGGCATGATCGGCACGGAGCCGGTCGGATTCAAAGAGTCTCGAAAGGAGCATTCAAATGGCATCGCAGAACAGTTCAGTGCGAGATGTGAAAGACGCGGCAAGGGATGTCCATGAGGATGCCCGCAACCTGAAAGACGACGCTACCCGCGTCGCCTCCAGCGCCGGCGACGCGATCCGGTCGGGCGTCGACGCGGTCAAAGAGCGCCTGCACGGCGGTGCGGATTCGGCGCGCCACGTTGCCGAAGCTGCTCGCAGCGCAGCCGACGACGTCTACGAAAAGGCGACCGAATACGCCCACGACGCGTACGACACCGCTTGTGAACGCGGTGGCGACGCGATGGAGTCCCTGGAATCCACCATTCGCGCCAACCCCTTGGCGACCCTCGCGGTTGCTGCGGGTGTCGGCGTGCTTATCGGCTTGTGGATGCGCCGCCGGTAGTCTTTTCGTCCAAGCCATGAAGGTGCCGGCACTCGTGCCGGTGCCTGCTCGGCAATGGGAGGGCGAGGGTCTTCGCGGGCTTAGGCCCGGCCTGAAGCCTCGCCTTCCCTTCTTCACTGTCATATCAATCCTCCGGGAGGAAGGGCGTTATGGAAGCGATTGCTAATCTGGTCATCTCCGCTTTCGATCTGGTGGAAGCAGAAGGCCGCACGGCCCACCGTGCTGTCATCCGGCTGTGTACGCGGATGCTCGCCGTTCTCATCGGAGGTATCCTCGGCGCGGTCGGAGCGCTGTTGATGGCGTGGGGGTTGTTCCATGCGATCGCGCTGGCGATCGGCGGATCGTGGGGCAATGTGTGGGCGGCATTCATCTGTGGCGGCGTGCTGTTGGGCGGCGCGACGGGAGCGTTCCTGTTCGGCCGACGCGCGCCGAAGCGGCCCGAGCAGTCGCGCGTTGATTCCAAGCCTTTTGAACCACGCAATCGTCAGGGAGAAACTAACGATGGACCGATACACACCGCAAACGCCGCCTAGCGGCCAGGATCTTGCGATCGCCAAGTCACGACTCCGCGTCGCCGCGATCCAAGCATCGCCGGCCGAGATCGTCCGGCACCACCCCTGGGCCTCGGTGATTGGCACGTTCTCGTCGTCAATGGCGCTGGCGGCGCTGATCGGCGGAAAGCGATCGGCTAAGTCGAGTGCGAACAAGAAGCCAGCCCAGAGTGGGGGCATGCAATTCCCCCGCGGTCTGGTCCCTTGGGCGATCAACCTAGGCGTGCAGCTCGTCCAGGCGCATATGACACGGCAAGCCGTGGAAAAATCAGCGCGTAATGTTCCTCCGGAGGAGCCGAATGCCGTGGGTTGAACCGATCGCCCGCCGAGCCGCGTGGGTGACGATCGCCGCCGCGGTCATTGCGTTCCTGTCGCTTGCGAGGGATTTCGTCCTTCCCCTGGCGCTAGCGATCCTGCTGGCGTTTATGCTCTCGCCGATCGCCCGGTGGCTAAGCCGGCGAATCCGCTCCCGGCTCGCCGCCGTTTCCATCGCGTGTACGATCGGCGGTGCGGCGCTGGTCGGTATGGGCGCCATCGCGACGTACCAGTTCTTTGATTTCGCCGAGCAACTGCCCGGCTATCGCCACACAATCGCCAAAAAGCTTATCGCGATCCGCGGTAGCAGTGACGGCATCATCGGCCGAGCGGCCCGGACGATGACCGACATCGAGCACGACGTCGCCAACGCCACCGCAACCACCGGCCCCACCTCCAACAGTCCGCCGATTGCGATGGCGCCGATCCCGGTCGTCCAACGTGAAGACATCAGCTTCGTCGAATCGACCGGCGCGCTGCTCGAACCGTTCATCGAGCCGATGTTGCTGGCGGTCGTTGTCGCGGTGATGGTTTTTTTGCTGCTGCTCTATGCAGAAGAACTGCGCGACCGTGTCGTCGTGCTGGCCGGCACGCACCAGATCAGTGTCACCACGCAGGCGCTCGAAGACGCCAGCAAGCGCATCGGCAAATACCTGCTCATGCAGGCGCTGGTCAACACGATTTTCGGGGCTTCGATCGGCATTGGGCTGATGGTGATCGGCGTTCCCAACGCGCTGCTACTGGGTTTGCTGGCAGGATTGCTGCGGTTCATTCCGGTGCTCGGTGCGTGGCTCGGGGCACTGGTTCCGATTTTGTTGGCGATGGCGGTGTTCGACGGCTGGGCGCCGGTGGTGTATGTCGCGGGGCTGTTTGTCGTGCTGGAACTGATTGTCAACCTGGCGCTGGAGCCGTACCTGTACGGGCACAGCACGGGCATTTCCGGCATCGCGGTGATCGTTTCGATCTTGTTCTGGACATGGATATGGGGTCCGATCGGCCTACTTCTGGCCGTGCCGATCACCGCCTGCCTGGTGGTGCTGGGCAAGTATATCGAGCCGCTGCGGGTGTTCTACATATTGTTGACCGACGAACCGATGCTCGCCGGGGAGCGACGTCTCTATCATCGGCTTGTCACCGGCGATCTGCGCGCCGCCGAGACGATGATCGAGGAATCGATCAAGACCGCCGGCATGTCCGTGACTGCGGACAAACTGCTCCTGCCTGTGCTCCAGACGGCGCGGCTGGACCACGAGCGCGGATCGCTCTCCGAAGAGCGATTGAAACTGGTAAACGACACGACCGAGACGCTGGTTGCCGAACATCTGGCGGCGATCGCGATACAGGGAACGTCCTGCGATTACGAATGCGTCCCCGTCTCCCCTTCTGACCGCCCCGCCGGCCTCGTGACGGCGGCGGTCATGTCGGAGCACCTGAAGTGTACGGTGAAAGTGTCGGAAAGCTCGATGCAATCCGATCTGATCAAGCTGGTCGAATCAGGCCAGGCCAGCACCCTGGTTCTCATCACAGCCAGTCCCGTATCGACGGCGCGGGCGCGGCTTCTGGCGAAATCCCTTTTGCTCCGCACCAAGGGCGTCAATCTCCTGCTGGTCGACATCGACGGTGCCGGCGATATCGTGGCCGAAACGGATCGGCTTACCATCGCCCACAGCGTGGAACAGGTCGTTGCCGAAATCCAACAGCTCGTAAGGCGGCAGGCGAGTGTCGATCCGCGGCCCGCCACGCCCGCGCCCGCGACGCCCGCCTTAACCGCCTGAAGATCACGCTTGTGCTATTAATATTTGAAAGGTGCTATTGTTGCCCATGATCGGTGCGTTACGCTTGTCACAACTCTGAACAAGGACCAACCGCATCATGGCAGCAGCAGTCGTAACCGAAGAGAAGCAAGGACACGCCGCACACACCAAGGCCGCCGACAGTCAGGAAGGCCTGAAGGGCAAAATCACCCGGCCGATCAACATCACTTTTTTGGGCGCGGGATCGGGATTCTGCCCCACGCTCGCCCGTGACGTTCTGTTGATGCCCGGTGCCGACAAAGGCGAGTTTCGGCTGTGCGATATCGACAAGGATCGCCTGGACATGATGCACCAGGTCGTCGCCAAGCTCATCAAAGATGCCGGCCGCGCGGACGGCTGGAGCGTGCGATCCAGCACCGACCGGCGCGAACTGCTCAAGGGCACGACCTACGCCATCTGCTGCGTCGAAGTCTCCGGCACGGCGTGCGTGGCGTTCGATAACGACATCCCGCTGAAGTACGGCGTCGACCAGTGCATCGGCGACACCCTCGGGCCGGGCGGGCTCTTCAAAGGCCTGCGCACGATCCCGGTCTTCCTCGACATCCTGCGCGACATGCGCGAGATATGCCCCGAGGCGATTATGCTCAACTACACCAACCCCATGAGCATGATGGTGCTGGCCGCCGGCCGAGCGGTGCCGGAGATTCAGCTCGTCGGGCTTTGCCACAGCGTGCAGGGCACCAGCCATCTGCTCGCCGGCTACGCGGGCGTGCCGTATGAAGAAATGGAATGGGAGTGCGCCGGCGTCAACCATCTCGCCTGGTTCACCACGTTGAAGCACAAAGGCCAAGACCTTTACTCCACGGTTCTCTACGACAAGTTCCGCAAAGAAATCGAACTCGGCTACACCGAGGCCGCCGAAGGCAAGGCGATCTTTGATTCGCTCTATGCCGGCCACGGCGTGAAGGTCGAACAGCCGTACAAGACGACCGACCTCGTCCGTAAGGACATGTGCGTCCACTTCGGCGCGTTCATCACCGAATCGTCGGGACACCTGTCCGAATACCTCCCCTATTACCGCAAGAGCAAGTCCGGCCAGGCCCTGCTTCGCCGCGGTTACGAAGGCGGCAGTCGGTTCTACGCGACCAACTGGCCGAACTGGCGCAAAGGTGCCGACGAACACCGCGCCAAGCTGGTTGCCGGTGAAGCCACAATCGAACTGAAACGCTCCTGGGAATACGCGTCGTGGATCATCGAGGCGCGTGAGAAGGATTCGCCTTACCGCATCCACGGCAACGTGATGAACCACGCCGTCACCGCCGACAAACGCAACGCCGGCGAGGCAGGCAAGCTGATCACCAACCTGCACGGCGACGGCGCGGTCGAAGTATCGTGCATGATCGATCGCAACGGCATCAACCCGACGCGTTACGGCAAGTTGCCGGCCCAGATGGCGCACATCTGCTGTAGCCAGCAGGCTTACTTCGATCTGGCCGCCACCGCGTGCATCAACAAGAGCAAAGAGGCCGCTGTTCACGCGCTGATGCTCGATCCGCTTACCTCCGCCGTCCTGTCGCCGAAAGAAATTCGCGACATGACCAACGAGATGTTCGAAGCGGAGAAAGAGTACCTCCCCGGCTATAAGTAGCCTCATGACGCCCCCGGCGGACCGCATCATGGGCAGACCGAACACGTTCCAGGCCGCCCGGGTCTTCCCGGGCGGCCCGCTCCTAATCACCCGCGACAATTTTGCGCACCCAGCGGGAAACATC
>Ga0105047_10013959_pt1 | contig 12780 bp, 8 predicted proteins | sample MAT04_FD_78384 | JGI IMG/M metagenome (GOLD analysis project Ga0105047, IMG submission 78384) | Freshwater microbial communities from Lake Fryxell liftoff mats and glacier meltwater in Antarctica - MAT-04 (megahit assembly) | ecosystem: Environmental > Aquatic > Freshwater > Ice > Liftoff... | reverse complement strand
GAAGACGATTTGAAAGGTGAGTTTGGTGGGGTGGGAATTTCTCTTGGATACAAGGAAAGTCGACTTGCAGTTATGACTCCGCTTGCAAAGACCCCGGCTGAAGTGGCAGGTATAAAAGCAAATGATTTAATTGTAAAAATAATTGATAAGAAAAAAAACGTTGATAAAGATACTACAGGTATAAGTCTACAAGAGGCAGTGTCCCTAATTAGGGGTGAAATAGGTAGCGAAGTAGTTTTGAGTATTTACCGTGAAGGTTTTGATAAACCAAAAGATTTTAGCTTGGTCCGCCAAACTATAAATGTGCCTGCTGTAGAACTAGCTTGGAAAGAATATAAGGGAAAGACGTTTGCTCTTATGACTATAAATAAGTTTTCAGATAAAGTTTATGAAGAATGGCCAAGTTTTGTAAATGAAGTTTTGGAAAAGAAAAAAGAACTTGGGTCTAATTATGGAGGAATTGCTCTAGATTTGAGAAATAATCCAGGTGGTTATTTGGAAAGTAGCGTACTGGTGGCTTCTGATTTTATTAAGGATGGTGTGGTTGTGACCCAGCAAGAGACAGGTGGCAAAAAGACGGAGTATAAAGTTGACCCAAAACGTAAGAAACTACTTGATGATAAGATGGTAGTTTTGATAAATGGGGGCTCGGCTTCGGCAAGTGAAATTTTGGCTGGAGCCTTACATGACTTTAAAAGAGCAAAACTAGTTGGAGAAAAGTCTTTTGGAAAAGGAACTGTACAAATTCCAGAAAACTTTAGTGACGGTAGTGGTATTCACATAACTATTGCAAAATGGTTGTTGCCAAGTGGAAAGAATATCCACAAGGTTGGAGTTGAGCCTGATGTAGAAATCAAATGGGGAACTGATCCTAAAAGTGAAGAAGATTTGGGTAAAGTGTTTGAAGAAGTACTAAAATAATTGAAATATTATTTTAGTACTGTCGTACAACTTATATGCGTAATTTAATTTTAGGAATTTTAATTGGTGTTGGGATGCTTGGTTCTTTTGTGTTTGGAAACAAATATAAAAATATTTTGCCTACTGCGGTGGTAACAAGTGAAGAATCTACTGTAATAAAAGTAGTTGAGTCGGCTACCCCCAGTGTGGTGACTGTATCGATTTCTAAGCCAGCTGGTACCCGTGATATATTGGGATTTTTTGGAAGGTCTACACAAAGCGTGGGTCCCGTTGAACAAGACATTGGAACAGGGTTTGTAATAGACAAAACCGGTATGATTGCCACCAACAAGCATGTAGTTTCGGATACTAGTGCAAAATATAAAGTCATAATTAATAAGGACGGAAAAGATGAAGCTGTAGATGTGGAAAAGATTTACAGGGACCCGCAAACTGATTTGGCAATTTTAAAAGTAAATAGAACTGACTTGATTCCTGTGATTTTGGGTGACTCGACAAAACTAAAAGCAGGACAATTGGTAGTAGCCATAGGAACTGCTTTGGGAGAATTTAGATCTACTGTTACAACTGGTGTAATTTCTGGCCTTGGACGGGGGATTACTGCTGGAAGCGTGTTTGAGGGTTCGGAAAAACTTGAAAACGTAATTCAAACCGACGCGGCTATTAACCCGGGCAACTCGGGTGGGCCTTTGTTAAATTCATCTGGTGAAGTGATTGGGGTAAATACTGCAGTTTCTACAAGTGCTCAAAATATTGGTTTTGCAATTCCTATAAATATAGTTAAAGAGTCGATTGCCAACTTTAATTCTACTGGTCAGTTTGAACGTCCATATTTGGGGGTAAGTTATAAAATGATTGGTAAAAGAGCTGCTATTTTGAATGATTTACCACAGGGTGGATATGTAGAGGAAGTACTAGAAGATTCACCGGCAAAAGCGGCTGGGATACAAGCTGAAGATATTATTGTTGAAATAGATGGACAAAAACTAAGCGAAGAAAATGGGAAAACTTTGGCTGACTTTATTTCTAAAAAGAAACTAGGGGATAGTGTAAGTCTAAAAATATCTCGAGAAGGAAAAGACATAGATATCCAAGTAAAGCTAGATAAAAGTAGGTAGCTAGTGGTAAAAAAGATTTTCTTTAGGCCGTTTTTTTGATTTCTGATTCTCGGAGTATTTGGAGTTCTAGAAATAGATCGTCTAGTTTGCCTTCTAGGATTTTGTCGAGGTTGAAACTTTTTTCTTCAAGTCGATGGTCTTTGACTTGGTTTCTTGGATAGTTGTAGGTACGAATTTTGTCGGCACGTCCACCAAGACCAATGACTGAACGTGCACTTCCCAGACTAGATGCCTTTTTTTCTTCTTCGGCTTGATAAAGTTTGGCCAAAAGAACTTGCATGGCTTTTTCTCTGTTTTGTTGTTGGTAGCGTTCTTCACGCATGGTGACGACAATGCCAGAAGGTTTGTGGACCAGACGGATAGCGGTGGAGACTTTGTTGACGTTTTGGCCTCCATGTCCTCCAGCGCGCATGGCTGTAATTTCCAGATCTTCTGATCGAACTTTAATATCGTTTGAAGTAATTTTTGGCATGACTATGATACTGGCAGTAGATGTGTGAATACGGCCTTTTTTTTCAGTAATGGGTATGCGCTGAACTCTATGGGTGCCGGTTTCTAGTTGAAGCTGATCGTAGGCACCATAACCAATTATTTCAATAACGTTTTCGTCAAGAGGTCTGACTTTCCAGCCAACTCTGCTTGCGTACTTCATATACATGTCTTGAAGATCGGCAAGCCAGAGGTAGGACTCGTCTCCACCAGGACCTGGTCGGAATTCCATAATTGCAAAATTTTGATCAAATGTTGGCATGGGTTAAGCCTTAGCTGCTTTTTTGTCGGCTGCTGTTTTGGCTGCTTTTGCTCGTTTTTCTTCAAATCTGTCGATTTTACCCTTGGTGTCTACAAATTTTTGAACACCTGTGTAGGCTGGATGACATTTGTTGCAAACTTCAACGTTTATTTCAGTTAAGGTGGAACCTGTGGTAAAAGTGGCTCCGCAGGCACAACGAACGTTGGCTTGGTTGTAGGTTGGATGGATGGCTTGTTTCATAGATGTCTATTATATCAGAAAATGGGGTACTTTTTCTAGTAAATACTATTTGGATGTATCAAAAATTGTGGGATTTAGTTTTTGGCCTAAAATGAGTTGGGATAGTCTAAATGATAGTCCTAGTTTGGAGAGTTGGGAATTGGCTTGTATTAAGTTCAGATAATAGTTTGGTTTTGAGGGTATTTGACCTAAAAAACCAAGATTGTTGCTAGTTTTTATATATTCGTGGGTCCATTTGTAGTCAGGTTTTTTAAATAGCTTTGGGGAAAAATTTGTCTTGGTTCTTAGACTGGGGTCTGTGTAGGTAAAAAGATTTAAGCTGGAATAAGGATGTCTAGATATGGACTGTGTGGACTCTTTTACATATTGCTTGGTAAGTGGTTTTAGATTCTTGGATTTATTTAGTTTGCCAAAGAAAATTTGTTTTCTTACTTTTATGTATTTTTTAGTGATTTTATTTAGACTAGTTTCTGTACAAAATATACATCTTTTACAGATAATCTTGTGTGTGTTTTGGGTGATTTGAACTTTATCTTTTTGATGGGTAAAACGGCAATCGGTAGATAGACTATATAATTTAAATCTATCAGGATATTTTTGTAGCAAATATTTGGTTAGCTCTTGACAAAATAAATCAAGATTTATGGAAAGATATTTTGATTTTACCTGGGCTTGGAAAGTAAAGCCAGTTGTTTTTAGATTTTTATTTATTATTTTTTGATCCACAAATATTACTATTGAGTCGTATTTTTTAGGTAACGACTTTGATAAGTAAGACTGTTGGGATATAAATATTTTTTCGACAGATATACCTAAACTTTTTTTCAGGAGGGTTTCTTCTAGCAAGTTGTTTATATCTGGCAATCGACTGTAGCCTGTGAAGTCACTATATGCCTGACAGGGGACAGACAGGTGGGTTTGTCTATACATGCTCTTTAGTAGATGCCAGCTGTTGGCAATGACCTTTAGGCTATATTTAAGATTTTTAATATTGCTTATTTTTACTATGTTTTGGAAGCTCTCTTCCAGAGAGGTATTTATAACTAGGCTAGTTTGTGTTTGTTTGTCATCTTTAAGAATAGATATAGATAGTTTGCTATTTTTTAGTAAAAAAAAGGCAGTGGAAATTCCGGCAAGCCCGGCACCTACTACAACAATGTCTGTGCTATCTTTCATTGCTTAGTTTGCTAGTTTTATTTGACTAATGCAAATTTTATAAATATCTGCTTTACTAGATTTAGTGTCTAAAAAAATATTTTTAATCCTTTTATATTCTTTAGTTGGAGTAATTGCTGTCGTCTATATTTCCAAGTTTGCTTATAGGTCTCTTGCTGCTACTGTAAACGCAAAAATATATCTTTCTGTTTTAAATCCAAAATCTACTTTTACTTCTGGTGAAACCATTACTACCGGTGTTTATGCTAGTGCTGATGGTGCCGTATCCAGTATGCAATTTGTTTTAAATTTCGATAAATCTAAATTTAATTTAGTAGATATTGCTCCTGTTACGGTAAGTCACCTAAAAACATTTTTACCAGCCAGGAGTGGAATCTTTGATAAGGATAGTGTGTTGGTTCAGGCCAATCAAACCGGAGTTATAAAAATGTCTGCTTTGGCATACGATTTTGAATCTAAAAATATAACCACCTCTCCTGGGTTGCCAGATGTTTTATTGACAAGACTTACATTTACCGTAAAAGGTGGGATAACAAATGGTAGTAGTACTTTTTCTGTACTGGCTGGTCAAGGTGCAACTAGTGTAGTAGATACTTTGGTGCAAGTTGCAAACCTGACTGTGGCCGATGCGTCTGTAGTCTTGGGAAGTGCAGTGGGGCCTACTCCAACTAGTTTACCTGATGTCGGTGGATGGACAGGTATGGGTTTTGTAAAAAATGGAAGTGAATATATTTTGACAGATACAAATGCTTATATTTCTAAATATGTAACAGACATCCTAAAGCCAAATGTTGAATATACTGTTTCTGCTGATATGAAGATTACTACTGCGGGAACAAGCTGGGGTAGTCCAAAACTAAGATTGGCAAGATACGAAGACATGGGAACTGCTGAATATGGTGAATCTGTAAATTTAAATAATACTGTAGGTGTTGTACAAAAAGTAAGCTATAAAAAGACTTTTACCACTACTGATTTGACCAAACCAATTTACTTTGGAGTCAGAAACTTTGGATTTACAGGACAAGTTGTAGTAAGTAATATGAGTTTAGTTTCAGCTAATGTAGTAGTGCCCACATCTACTTCTGTTCCAACTGCCATACCTACATTAAAACCAACTTCAACTCCAGTACCTACGGCTGTGCCAACGATTGCTAGCGGTATTGTGACTGTGTCTGGTGTAGAAGCAAGTCAAGATGATGTGACAAGCTTGTCTACTAGTAGTTGGATAGGAACAGGTAGAAATACATCTTCAAGTTATTTTATGACTCGATTTGCAAATCTTAATTTAGCAAAGGGTGCAAAAGTAAAATCGGCAATGTTATCAGTTTTGTCTTCTAGTTCCCAATGGATAGATGTAAAATTTACAATTCGTTCGGAAAGTTCTGACAACTGTGTGGTGGTTTCTGATACAAAATTGATTAGCTCTAGAACTTTAAATAAGACAAGTACTGCTTATTCGGATAGTTCCAAATGGAATGCAAATACTTGGTATGACATAAAAGACATATCTGCACAAATTAATGAAGTATTGGCCAGAGCCAATTGGAAGTCAGGAAACTCACTTTGTGTCATATTCAAAGGAAATGGATCTGCTTATGGTCGAAAATTTGTTAACGATTCAAAAATTATAATAAATTATTAATATGTACCTGTTTCTTTTAACCACCGCACTTTTTTTAACTTCCATTAAGTCAGTTTTTGCTGCAGAACTAAACTTAGCTACACCTGCTAGCACAACTACTACTGCAACTATAATTTTGACTGGAACAAAAGGGGTAGGTAATGTGTTTAACTGGGATAATGTAACGGCAGGTGAAGCTGGTAGTGTGACTGCCCCAAATGCAAATTGGAGCGCAACTGTTCCTTTGAAATATGGAAAGAATAATATTTTATTAACTTCAATTGATACGGCAGGTGCAGTTGCTACAAAAGAAGTTGTTATTACAAGAATTTTAACTAGGACTGGAGATAGTTGGGTTAGAGTTATAAAGCCGGGAGCTGCTAGTGTGAGAAAATATGAGAAATTTGAAGCAGACTTTGATATAGATACTGTGGCTGAAAATAATTTTTACGTCTATGATACAAATGCACCTTATCCGCTAGAAAGATCTAAGGGAGTAAATGTAAGTGCATTGGTAGAACAACCAGATGGAAAGGTAGTAGAACAGCCAATGTTTTTTAGAACATTAATTTCTAAAGTTAATGGAGTTTATATAAATACCACGACCAAGGTTTGGACAGTAAGATTGACACCACGAATGTTGGGTGTACATAAGTTTAAAATCAAAATCGTAGATGGTTTGGGAACAAATATTACATCGGTAAATATGGGTCAATTTGTAGGTGTGGCCAGCAATGACAAAGGATTTGTAAAAGTTTCTTCGGCTGATACTCGATATTTTGAGCACGAAACAGGGGAGCAGTTTTGGCCAGTAGGACCTTTAAATGCCAATCAAACTACAAATCCATCTGGTCTAAATTTTGAGAGAATCTGGTTTGGAGGTTATGGTATTTATTCATCAAACTGGGCACATTGGATTTCTAGTGCTTCTGGACATGGAAACGAAGGGTGGGGTTCTTATTTGCAGACAGGAAAAGACTCGACTGGAAAAAAGATTTCTTATGGGGACAGTGAAGTTTCTTATTATCTCCATACTGGAGCCGGAACAGGAATTAGTGGAAACACAAAAGACGGATATTATATAAGAATATCTGGAACTGAAGATGAGACTTTTGCTGGAGTTTTGGAAGTTGGACGTGAATATCAAATGTCTATGCGAGTTAAGACTGAGGGTTTTAATGGAGCAAAATTTAACTCAGCTTTAAGTAACTATGGATTTACTTTAAAAGTTGTTGATCCACCAGCAGGAGATTGGGCGCAAATGCAGGATCCATCTATAATGAAACCTTATTTTGCTTCTAGTAAAAATGCATTTACACCAATTAATACAAATACAGATTGGCACACAGTGGTAGTAAAATTTACAGCAACAAAGACAAGTAATAGTATGTTTTTAGTTTTGGACAATATGGCCACTGGTAAAGTATTTATTGACAATATGTCAATAAGACCGGTGACTAACTCTGGACTAGGAGCTGAAATTGTTCGTCAAAGTAAAGCCTCATCATATGAATATATAGAAGATAGGCCTGCTGCCGATATTGATTTTATGCTTGATCAAGCTAAACAAAAGGATTTGTATTATAAGTTTGTTGTTCACGATAAAAACGATAAATTTGCTGAATTGATTGACTTGCCTACCAATGAATTTACTTTCAACGCCACAGGGGACTGGAGATATTATAACTCTACCAGAGTGAAATGGTTGTTAAAAAACTGGTATAGGTATATTGCTGCACGCTGGGGATATTCTACTAACGTACAAAGTTGGGAATTAAACAACGAAGGTCCTCCTCATGTAGATGAGCATTTCAAAGCTGCAGATGACTTTGGAGCTTTTATGAAAAAGACAAATATATATCCTCAGATGGTAACTACTTCTGGGTGGTGTTGTGCCATGAGTGACTCTTTGAGTAAGGGTTATTGGAATACATATAGGAATATTGATTTTGTAGATGTACATCAATATACAGACCATGAACCATGGCATATTTTGGTACAGTCTGTAATCAATACTTTAAGTCAAAAGAACAATGACTTAAAACTGGCAATGCTAAGAGATACTGGTTATGCAGGAATTGCTGGTGGATATTCGGCTTGGACTGCTAGAACTGTAAATGGTGTAGATAAGCCTTTTATGTGGTCGGAAAGTGGGATGTATTATCCAAATGACGGGGCTGAAAAAACATTTTTAACTAATACCAACTCCGGAGTATGGTACAGAAATTTACTATGGGCACAGTTGTCTCCAGGTGGTATGACAAGTAGTGGATATTGGTTTTCTGAACATTTTAAGCCAATTAACGTAGCTAAGTATTCATCCATTTTTTCAAAATTCGTATCTAATTTGGAATTTAACAAAGGTGGCTATATTGATTCTTTAGCAAATTCTTCTACGAAAATAGTTGTATCTGGTAAAACTTATACAGGTGCTGACTTAAGAAAAATGGATAAAGAAATTTATGCAGTTGCTCAAAATAATTTGAACACAGGTAAAGGATATGTATGGATTCAAAATGCCAAGAGTAACTGGTATAACGAAATGCAAAAAGTTAGTCCACCAGTACTGGGTGCTTCTATAGAGATTTCTGGACTTACACCTGGCTCTTATAAAGTTGACGAATATGACACAACTACTGGAGCCGTAAATACAACTACCAAGAGTGTAACTAGCGGTGGAAATTTGTTGATTGCGGTAGCTAATTTGAATACTGACAGGGCTATTGCATACTCAACTACCAGTGGAGTGTTGCCCACTAGTACACCAGTTGCTCCTACAGCCACACCTGTTATTGTAAATCCTACTATTGCACCCACAGTGGCTCCAAGCCCAACTAGCACAGTGATAAGTACTGATTTAAATAACGACGGAAAAACTACAACTGCTGATGTGGACTATCTTATTGAAAACTATGTTGCAAAAGCTTATACCATTTTTGATTTTGCCAGAATTTCAAAGGCTATAACTAGTGCTCAGCCACCTGTAACTGTGGCCCCAACAGCTGTACCAAGTGCGGCGCCAACCATAGCTCCAACAGTAGTGCAAGCTACACCTACTAGTTCTGGACCTGTGCCAACAGGTTTGCCTGTAACTAGTACTGACTGGACTCAGTATGGATATAACTCACAGCACTATAGCTCATCACCTGTTTCAATCACTGCTTTGGGAAACAAAGTTTCCTGGGCATGGATTGATGAAAATACAACAGTTAGAAATTGGTTGCCAAATAAGGATGGTAGAAATTCTATCGTTGATACAAATACTTATAAAAAATTCCCAATACAATTTGGACCTGGTGTACAGCCAGTTGTAGTTGGAGGAGTTGTGTATATCGGGGCAGACAATGGAAAACTATATGCAATTGATGCTGCTACTGGTCAAACCCGTTGGTCGTATGACACAGGTAGACCTATATTTTCTACAGCTGCTTATGGAAGTGGTATTTTGGTTGTAACTTCAACAAATGGAATAATATATGGACTTGATATTGCGACTCAAAAACCAAGATGGACTTTAAACACAGAAGCTAGTATTGTGGCTTCACCAGTAATATCGGGAAATAATGTGTATGTTGGTTCTAGAAATGGAACTTTTTACAATGTTCATTTGTTAACTGGGTCTGTACTCTGGAGTTATAAAACTAGAGTTGAACCAATAAATAATGCCTCACCATTTAATCAGGCTGGAATTGTGGCTCCAGCTGTAATTTCTGAAGATGGTCAAAAAGTAGTATTTGTGGCTGAAAATATGTATATGTATGGTCTTGATGCTGGTACTGGAGCAGAAGCCTGGAAACCAAAGAAAATGAACGGACGTAGCACTTGGATGAGTATTCCTGTGATATATAAAGGCAAGGTGATGGTATATACAGCTGCCGACAGACCTGGAGTAGAAAATAAGGACGATTTTGATAATGTAGGTCCAGCTTTAGAAAGCAGACTGGAAGCACTTCCGGCGAATATAGACCCTGCTACTGAAAAGCAGGCTATATCAAAATGGCTTGCTGAAAATCCAGCACAAAAGTTTTTCTATGTGGTAAATGTTTCAGATGGTTCTGAACCGTATGTTCCTGCTATGGGTAGAGTTTCTGGAGAATTGAAGGCTGCTTTTCCTCCTACTATTTCTCTTGACTATGGTCCTCTTATGTATTGGAGAACTAAATTGGCAGGACTATTCAATCGAGCTGCTAGTTTTGGACTAACATATTGTTCTGACATTAGTGGTATGGACATGAATACAGGGGACAGGGTTGGGATTGAGAAAAATAATGTAGCTGGTGGTTGCCCTGAAGTTGACAATGGTTTTTGGTTGACCACAACGGGAAACAATCAGGCTGTAATGGCACAAAACTTTAGAGGATTACATATCGTTGACTTGGCAACAGGTTCAAGGCAAAAAATATTCAATCAGTGGTATCAGTTTGATGGCGGAAATAATGCCAACCAATTTCAATTTTGGCTGTATGGAAATGCTGGTACTACTAATCTAACAAACAATACACCTGGCGCTGATATTCGTCCTAAAAATGCGGATGTTCATTCATCAAAGTCTAGTCCAGCATCTGTTGCCCAAGTAAATGGCAAAGGAGTTATTTTTGTAGCTGGCATGGGAGTTCCTCTCATGGCTATTTCACCATAATTATGAAAAAAATATTTTTAGTTTTATCCATTGTTTTTTTATCTAGTCCTAGTTTTATTTTTGCTGCAACAACAGATCAAGTTATTTGGGGAGAATCAAGATTCAGTGGGGTACCGGTGCCTGCTGTATTAAAAAATAAACTAGAAAAAGAAATACAGAAAGTTGTGACAGCTGGTCATTTGCAACCAAGATATGCTTTGTACGGAGAATATTTTCCAAAATATTTTTATACAGATACTTATGACAGTGTTTATGCCATGGCTCTTGCTTATCCATACGTTTCTTCTGGATTGCAGAACCAAATAAAAACTTTTGTAAACAATGAACTCTCTAAATATCCTGTTTGGTCAACAACTTCTTTACCAAAAGATGCTGGGACAAGAAGGGATGCGCAAGTATTGCCTGAAAGCTTAAAAGGAGCTATGGATGGTTATGGCAAATCACCTAAGTTGTTTGGTCTATATGCCTTATGGCTGTATGCTCAAAACACCGGAGACTGGACTGCAGTGACCAGTAATTGGGTCAGCATAAAATCTTTCTACAGTAGTAATTCCTCTGAGGTTGGTCAACACTTGTCTGGTATGTCTGGTGGAATAGGAATGGCGAGAATGGCCAAAAAGATGAACGATACTTCCTTGGCAAATAGTGTGGCTAGTACAGTTTCTGGAGCATTATCTGGTTTAAATATGACTAATAATGCGAGAAATACTGAAAATATTTATAAATGGGCAGACTGGACCTATATAGTTCAAGAAACATGGCCAGGATTTTATCTGATGAATTTGACCCCTGAAGTGGGAAGATTTATATCGGAAAATTCTACACACAAGAATTTTGTTTTAAATGATGCATATTTTGGAACTGGCCGAGGAGAAGAGGTGTATAGCTCTTGGTGGCTGTCTTATGGAACTGGATTTTCTCGTTACTTTCATGAAGCTTCACAAAATCCTGATAATATCCGGGCCATGTTTTTCCCAGTAAAGGCATTTGTAGAACAAAAAAATAAAGATGACCTGGCTTATTTTGCTGATGAAACATTGCCAATAATTGGAGATTTTTATTTTATACAAAATTTATCTTATGCGATTGCAAGTTATGGAACTAGATGTTGGTATGATATTCAAAATAGTAGCCCAGCTAGTTGTGTAAATAGTCTTTCTGGAAGCCCAGCTCCAACTACTGCTCCTGCACCTACGACATCTGTTCCGGGAGCGACTGCGACAAGTGTTCCGATCGTGGCTACAGCTACTCCTGCTTCTGCCCAGCCAACTGTGTCACCTGTAGGAAACTTGATGGTAAATGGTGACTTTGAAAATGGAAATGTCCCTTGGATAGAACTAGATGATGTGCAGGCTAGACCAAACGGATATGCATTTGAAGGAAGAACTCTGAGTGCAAAGTCTGGAAACTTTTTTGGACAACTAACACCGGAAGGGTGGATATCCCAATATTTTAATGTAAATGGAAACACGTCTTATTCTGTCACTGGTTGGGTTCGTATTGATAAAGAAATCAAGCCTTTTGATGCAGCTTGGAATTCTATAAAAGTACACGTGCAAGATCAGGCATATGCTGATATTGGAACAGCTGTGGAATACAGGCCAGGACAAAATATAAATATCGGTGAAGATTGGAGACAATTTAATATAAGCTTTACAACCCCAAGCTTTAGTGGAGAGAGAAGATATCAATTTATGATTCAAGATCAAAACGCTCACACTGGGAATGGGTTGTATACATTTAGTGCAGACAATATTCGAATTGAAAAGAAAGTTCTAGGTGACTCTACTGTGGCCGAAAACAGGGGACTTTTGGATATGATAATATCTGTACTGAAATCTATTTTTTAATTTATATTTAGTTTTTATGGGAAAGACAATTATTTTGTATGCCAGTTTGACTGGAAATACTCAAATGGCCGCCATGCAACTTGCTGTGGAGGTTGCTATTGATGATTGTCTTTCTGTAGAAGAAGTCACTCAGGCGCAAATAGATAGTGCCCAGCTAGTTGTAATTGGTACTTCTACATGGGGGGAAGGGGATTACAACCCAGCTTGTGAAGATTTTGTGGCAAGGGTAAATAATTCTGAACTAAATTTTTCTAGTAAAAAAGTGGGATTTTTCGGACTAGGTGACTCTACTTATCAAATATTTTGTAATGCAGTGGATAGGCTAAAAGCCGAGCTGGTAAAAAACGGAGCGGTGGCAGTAGGTGAAGTTCATAAAATAGACGGATTTCTCGATGATGATAAACAGGCTGAACTAAAAAAATGGACTGAAAGTTTAAGCCCCTAATTCTTTAAGTAGTGCG
>Ga0105047_10013958_pt1 | contig 12780 bp, 6 predicted proteins | sample MAT04_FD_78384 | JGI IMG/M metagenome (GOLD analysis project Ga0105047, IMG submission 78384) | Freshwater microbial communities from Lake Fryxell liftoff mats and glacier meltwater in Antarctica - MAT-04 (megahit assembly) | ecosystem: Environmental > Aquatic > Freshwater > Ice > Liftoff... | reverse complement strand
TGACTCCTGCTGCAGTATCGGCTGTGCTCCGTAACGATACCCCAGATCAGGAACGCTGCCCCCAGAAAAAGCGCCACCACACTCGCGGGGATCAGAATCTGTACAGCCGCTTCCTGATTGGGAAACGGGATCAGACAGGCATGAGCATAAGACAGCTCTGCCGCCACGAGCAGAATTGCTCCGGTCACAGTCCGCATGGAATCGCCCCCGGAATTCGTCGTTCGCAGACCTTACTTTGTCTGGCGGTCGAAACCGCTCACGTTTTTCGCTTGCCGAAAGAGGCGCGCACCATGCGCGCAGCAAATCGTATAGGAATTTAACACGAATAGCGCGGGACGTCAAATCACGCCAGTACCTTACTCACGATCTTTCCACCGACATCCGTCAGTCGGAACTCGCGTCCCTGAAACCTGAATGTAAGCAGTTCATGGTTCAGCCCGAGCAGATGAAGGATCGTGGCTTGCATGTCATGGACATGAACAGGATCTTCGACGACGCGAAAGCCAATGTCATCGGTTCGTCCGACAGTCACCCCGGATTTGACGCCGCCGCCAGCCAGCCAGCAGCAGAATGACTGCGGATGATGGTCTCGACCAGGTTTGCTTCGACTCTGACCCAATCCTCCCTGAACCATCGGCGTCCGGCCAAATTCACCACCCCAAACAACCAAAGTCTGATCCAGCAGGCCGCGAGCCTTCAGATCCTTGATCAGAGCCGCGGCGGGCTGGTCGGTCAGTTGACACTGCTCCTGCACACTCTCTTTGATATTTGTATGGTGGTCCCACCCCTCATGCAGAAGGGAAACAAATCGTACGCCTCGCTCCACGAGTCGCCTTGCGAGCAGACAGTTGTTCGCGAACGAAGAAGTTCCCGGCACGGCCCCGTACATCTGCAGAGTTTCCTTCGACTCCGAGGACAGGTCCATCAGTTCCGGAGCGGTGGACTGCATGCGGAATGCCGTTTCGTAGGCTTGGATCCGGCTGCTGATTTCCGGGTCATTCACCGTCTCGAACTGCTCACGATTCAACGACGCAATCAGGTCCAGTGATTCACGCTGCAAACGGCGATCGTATCCGCCAGGGCTTGAAACGTTGAGAATGGGGTCTCCCTGCGAGCGAAACGGAACTCCCTGGTATATCGAGGGCAGGAAACCGCTGGACCAGTTTGCAGCACCACCGCTGGTTCCTTTGAAGCTGGGCAGCACCACAAAGGCCGGAAGCGAGTCAGACTCCGAACCAAGTCCATAAGTCACCCAGGCCCCCATACACGGGCGGCCCGGTTGCGGAAACCCGGTAGTCATCAGAATCTGAGCCGGTGCGTGGTTGAACTGATCTGTGTGCATCGACTTGATGATGGTGAGTTCATCGACAACTCCTGCCAGATGTGGCAGAGATTCCGAGAGATGCGTACCGCTCTGACCGCATCGCTTAAACGTGAATTGTGGTGGCAGCATGGCCGCATCAGGACGGATGAACGCATAGCGCTGATCCTTGATAATTTCAGGGGGAACCGGCTGCCCGGCATGTTTGATCAGAGTTTCCTTGTAGTCAAACATGTCCAGCTGGCTGGGAGCCCCGGCCATAAACAGGTGAATGACGGATTTCGCTTTCCCGGTGCGATGAGGTGTCTGGGGATCAAGCGGATTCCGGTCGGTCTGCACTGCGGCTGCGTGCGGTCCCAAACCGGTCAGCAATGTCGCCAGAGCGATTCTGCCGATGCCGAATCCGCATTGGTTCAACAGCTGTCGGCGAGTTGTCCTATGGCGCAGCGGTTCGATAAACTCGCGGTCCGGAACTTCAAAATGCATGTCTTCACTCCCTGGTGATTGCTGAATCCAGATTGAGAATCGCCCGCGAAAGAGTGGTCCAGGCCGCTAACTCCGAAGTGTCAGCTTTAATCTCCGGCAGGCGAGAATACGACAACTCCATCCAGTCGACTTCAACATCGCCGGAACCCTGTCCAGGGTCAAATCGAAGTCCGACAATCTCAGATGCGGCATTCAAATCCAGCGCGTATTCATGCCACTCACTTCCGACAGATTCGAAGACCGTCGAGTTGGCCTCTTTTGCTTCAGGTGCATCCACAGTGAGCCAATAGACGCGCCCGGAATGCCGGTCCTGACAACGCGCTCGGAACCGCAGGACCGCCAGGCCAGCCGGGCTCCTGATGTCCGCAATGATCCTGGGATCATTGCCTGAGCTGGTGATTCGCATGACTCCCGAATCGACGGCAAGGTTGCTCTGTTGCTGTGAAATCCAGCCTTCGGTATCGACCGCGAAGTCCCAGCGCTGATGCGTTCCTCCCGCGACCACAACGGCATTCACTTCGCCTCCGCGAAACCGAACCAGCTGCTCGTCCAGAAAACGCTGCATCAGCTCCATCTCCGAAGAAGTCGGTGGTCGCGTGAGCACGTTGCGAAACAGGGCGATCAGCCGATCTTTCGTGGAACTGGTTGTGTCCGTCATCACCCGTCGAGCCAGCGCCTGCGAGGATTCCACAAAGACCGTGTCGTTCAACATAGTCAGTGCCTGCAACGGAGTATTTGACCTCTCACGTCGCACGGTACATGCCTCATGACTCGGAGCATCGAATGTCACAAATGCGGCATACGGGGCTGTGCGTTTGGCGTAGGTATAAAGTCCTCGTCGATAGCGGTTGGCGTTTGTTTCCGTCTTCCACTGCAGGCCACCGAACGCAGAACCTGTCACCGCCGCCGGCTGAGGCGGAAACACGCTGGGACCGCCCACGGTCGTGTCCAGCAGTCCGGCCGCCGAAAGGGCAATGTCTCGGACTGCTTCCGCTTCGACCCGCAGCCGCAGACTTCGAGCGAGCCAGAGATTCTGTGGATCACGTTCCATCGCCTCGGCTGTTGTCTGTGACGACTGCCGATAGGTGCTGCTGGTTACGATCAACCGGTGCATCGTCTTCTGGCTCCAGCCGCAGTCCATGAATTCTGTTGCCAGCCAGTCCAGAAGTTCGGGATGGGTTGGCGGTTCACCGCGTGTTCCGAAATCTTCGGTTGTCCTGACAAGCCCCTGTCCAAAGAACTTTGCCCAGTGACGATTCATCACAACTCGAGCCGTAAGCGGGTTGCGGCGATCAACAAGCCATTGCGCGAGCGCGAGTCGATCTGTGGCCTTCTGATCCGGCAGCGGATGCAGCACCGCTGGCACATCCAGTTTGGCGACAGCCTCTGTCGGCTTCAGGTACTCGCCGCGCTCACGGATGTGCGTGATGCGTGCATGCTCTCGCAACCGCTCCTGCACCACCAACGTTGTCGGCAACGACGGCATGGATTTGCGAATCTCGGCGATCCTCTTTCGCTCGGCAGCCAACTCCGGGGCGATTGACAGAAAATACTTTCGAAGAGTCTGCTGCTGCTCGGATGTCCTTTGAGCGTCCGGGAGAACCAGCAGCGACTCGATTTCGGCCGGTAATGTGGACAGGCGTTCGGAATTCGGGGCGTCGGTCACCGAAATACGAAACCGACCGAGACTCACCGGATAATACGAAAAATGGATCAGCGCGACTTTCAACGAAGTCCCCGGCCCGCCAGAAACAGGTTGCTCAAACGAAAAGACTGCGCTCTGTGCCTGACCATGGCCGCCGGAGATGGTCCAGGAGGTTTCTTCATTGCCATCAAACGCCAATGCCGAAGAACTTCCGGCACCGGCGAAACTGTGCGCAGACCCGGCAATAGGAATCCTGTCGGAGCGTGGGGCATTTGAATCACCGTGACCCGGCGTCACGATCAGTTCACTCAGGAAAAAATCACCGGCGTTGTCAATATCTTCTCGTCCAGGTCCGCCGCCCGGCAGAGTCGGATGCGGCAGCGCTTCCAGTCGCAATGCGGTTATGTTCGTCAGCGATGTGTCATACTCGATTTCGAAGACATCACGCTTCGTGACATCGCCTCCGGCCAGTACGGAATTGTCCTCGAGCAGTGTCAGTGACGCAGCATTGGCTGAGTATGTTTTTGGCTGCAGAACGGTCCATGCACGGGCTCCTGCGGTGGCTTCTTCTTTCCACCGCGTGAACTGTGTTTCGCATTGCTGACGGTGCCGCTCTTCCCGCGAAATAGTGTTATCAAGCCGATTGCCGATCGATAGTCGGAAGCAGCCGAGACAGTGGCTTCCCCCGTGCTTCTGCTGGATCGTCACCGTGACCGTCTTTGTGCCTGAGTCGCTGGTCTGACTGGTTGTCTCAAACGTCGCAGTGCGACCCATGTTCCATTGACCTGATGGCGAATAAATTGCCCACCCAATGGTGTCGTTTGCGATGCCGTCAATCGCGCTGCCGACCGAAAAGCCGTCCTGAGAAAAGTCCGCGACGGCATGACTCAAGTGCAACGGCACGGCCGGGCTCGATGCGTCTGCCGGAGCGACGGTGACATCCAGTTCGGACAACACAAAGTTGCCGTTTTCGGCGCGACCCGGACCATTTTGAGTCAGCAAAGGATTGGTCAGGGCTTCCAGTCGCAATGCCGCGATCTGTTCAGCGTCCGTTTCCATGACAATGGTGTAAGTGTCGGTCGCGGGATTGGCACCCGAGACAAGCACTGAACCGTCCCGCTGCGGCGTCATGGTCGCTCCGCCGGTGGATTCGAGCTTTACCAGCCTGCCGCCTGTCCAGTCAAAATCGACGGGGATCGGGAAATTGCCTTCCATTTCCGCTTCGATCGCAGCGATTTGCTTTTCGATATCCACTCGCCGGGCAGCAATGCTGTCATCCGGGACTGTCGCACTGATCTCATCGGCGTTATTCAGCAGGCCAAAAAATTGGTAGTACTCACGCTGACTGATCGGATCATACTTGTGACTGTGACATTGAGCGCAGCTGATGGTCAGCCCCAGCCATGTGGTGCCGGTGGTGTTGATTCGATCAACAATTCTCTTGAATCGGTCTTCCTGCGGATCGATGCCACCCTCTTCGTTCACCATCGTGTTGCGGAAGAATCCGGTTGCGGTTCTCTGAGAGATGCTGGCTCCCGGAAGCATGTCACCGGCAATTTGCTCGATCGTAAACTGGTCGAACGGCATGTCGGCATTGAAAGCCGCGATGACCCAGTCTCGGTAAGGCCACACGGATCTGGGACGGTCCTTTTCGTAGCCGTTGGTGTCGGCGTAATGGGCCAGGTCGAGCCATTCGCGAGCCCACCGCTCACCATAGTGCGGTGATGCAAGAAGTCGATCGACCAGTCTTTCGTAGGCGTCCGCACTTTGATCGGAAACGAATTCATCTGCTGCAGCAGCCGATGGCGGCAGGCCGACCAGATCGAAATACACCCGACGGATCAGCGTGTACCGATCGGCTTCGGCGGACGGTTGCAATCCTGCTGACGCCAAGCGCGCCAGGACAAAACGATCAATTGCATTCCGTGGCCAGGCCGCATCGCCCGCCGGAGGCACATCCGGTGGGACCGGTGCCTCAAATGCCCAGTGTTGAACACCAGGAGTGTCCGCGCCACTCGCGGGCCAGATGGCTCCCTCGTCGATCCATCGTTTCAGAATATCAATTTCGACCGCCGTCAACGGTATGCCACGCAGGGGCATCCGAACGTCGGCGTCTCCCGTGGAAATCCGCGCTAACAGAAGGCTTTCACTGCCATTCCCGGATTGAATGGCAAGCCCGGCATCGCCGCCCCTCAACGCCTCCGCACGCAGGTCGAGCCGGAGTCCGCCTTCAATCTTGTCTGCCCCGTGGCAACGATAACAATGCTTCTCGAAGATCGGCCGAACGTCACGAACAAATTCGATTGTCGGCAATGGAGACTGACTGGTTCCCGATTCTTCTGGCTGTGGTTGTTGCGCCCGGACGATTTCGGATCCGATCAGTGCCGCCAGTAAGATAATGGTCGCCTGCAGCGATCGAATGGGTAACACGCAGACTCTTTGTACGTTCCCGGTCTGGTTGATGTAATCGCTCAGAGGACTCTCGGCGCAATTGCCGGATGCAATGTAAAGGGAGACCGTCATACTTTGGCTCCTTTGAACGGCGTGCTGAAGCTTCACCCGAACAGCGGGCTCCCGGTCAACAATTCCTCAAAACCGAAAGAACGCGAATTCGCCACGACGGTCGGTTTCGAGGCATCCAGCGCCGGGGACTTCGACATTTATCACCACAACCATAACACGCATCACCCCGAACGGGAAGCTGGTAAATACCGAGTTTCACCAGCAGCACATGCACTTTGACCATCGGCACAAGTGACGGATCGGCGTGCTGAGGCAATAGGTGGAATGTTTTTTTCTGAGTAAGACTAGCATTTTTCACGTGACCATTGCAGACTAAACACTCGAGATTTGAGGAGTGCATTTGTTCGAACCACCGGATGCCGGGTTGCTAACTCTTACCAAGGAAACCTGACCATGAACCAGAACGATGCCGCGTTTTCGGCAATATCAGCTGATGTGCAACCGGACATGGCTGCCGGGACGCAGACGACGGCCGCTGACGGGAAGAGACCACGCTCAAAAGTCGAACTTGTGATTGTGCGGGGCGGAATCGTGCTCCTGTTCGTCGTGATGCTGGCGGAATTCGTGGCATCTCGTTCCTTCAAGTCGGACTTTGCGGGCGCTCATGAAGCTCTTGGCGCAGGTCCTGTCACTGAGTCGGACATCAAACGATTAATAACACAGTATTCCAGCGTTGAGTCAAACGGAGACCTCAAAGCTAATCGGCTTGTGGCGACGAGAGAAGATACTTATCGGTACCGAGGTCTCTTGAAGCAACGCGTGCTGTATGTGTATTACGGGGTCGTGCATCCCACTGAGAAAGAAGCCGAAGTCCTGGACATCACGATCGAACCAACGGAATTCGCCAAGACTCAACGGAAGAATACCGCTGCCAATGGCGGAGCTGCCAATGGCGATGCCGTGCCTGCTGCTGCTCGACCTGAAGCAGGAGAACTGGACAAGCCTCAAGCGCCGTGACGCACACGGGCTATTTTTTATTTTTATTAATTTATTGTTATCTATCCCAGACGACTTGTCTGCGCGTTGCAGAATTGCCAACATAAAGAAAGTGTTTCTCAAATTGTGCGTTCGGATTTCTCACATCGTTTTTTGGAGGTGCGGAAATGAAACGTCAAGGTCATTTGCCAAAAGGGTTCACCCTGATCGAGTTGCTGGTCGTGATTGCCATTATTGCAATCCTTATCGCATTGCTGCTGCCAGCGGTGCAGCAAGCCCGTGAAGCAGCACGGCGGACACAGTGCAAGAACAACATGAAACAGTTAGGTCTTGCACTTCACAACTACCACGATGTACACAACACGTTCCCGCCGGGGGTCATTTGGCGAGACATGAATGCGAACAGATTGATCGACCCGCCCGATATTTACGGCGGTGCACGCACGGGTTATATGATGCACCTGTTTCCGTACTTCGAACAGGCAGCGATCTTCAATTTGATTGACTTCTCGCTCCCTGGTATCAGCTGGCACGGGAATAACATGCAGGCGATGAACACTGCAGCTCCGCCAGTCTTTAAATGCCCCAGCGACGGTCAGGGCGCGGACTTTGCTCCTTCCTGGAGCCCGCAAACGGTTCACAAAACCAATTATATGGGATTCTTCAATGGCGATCAGCTGGGGAACGTCTGGAGTCCACAGATGAATCGAATTCAGCGTGATGGATCAGTCCAGGTCGTTGACGTCAGCGCAGTGTTCGGTGTGAACAAGGGTGCCAGATTCCGAGACTTTCTGGACGGGACGACGAACACGATGGTCATGGCCGAATATCTTACGGGTATTTCGGCACAGGATGTCCGCGGACATGCCTTAGGAGACCAGCCCGGAGGTTCGATGCTGTTTACCCAATTGGGACCGAACAGCCGGTTGCCGGACCGCGTGTATCCCTGCTGCGGTTGGTGTTTTAATAATCCGAAAGCTAACCTCCCGTGCATCAACGGCGACGGCACAACAACCGACACAGCCGGTTCCCGTAGTCGTCACACTGGCGGGGTGCAGGTGTGTTTGGGTGATGGAAGCGTGCGATTTGTTTCGGAGAACATCGACCTCTTTCTCTACAGGGAGTTGGCAACATTAAGAGGCGGTGAAGTTACGGGTGAGTTCTGATCCGGCGACCTGATAATGGTCATCGTCATTTCGTGGGATGACGCGTCGTTTGTAGTTTGTATTCTCACTGGCCGTTCAGGGTTTGCCGCTGCAATCCTTGAACGGTCTTGAATTGGAAAATTCGAATTACCGGATCAAAAACCGTCGGTTCATTTCCGGGGTCACAGGTGTGATTGATGGAGCTGCCCGGCGGAGTCGCTCGTGCCGTCCGGTGTGGCATATACTGATTCCTGCCGGAATCGTTCCTGTCGTGTTCATGGCCCGGTTCGGCAGTATCTGCGGTTTGCCAAAGCTTGAGAAGGAAACGGGCGTTCTTTTGTGCTGATACAACTTCTGCTGGGCTAGGGGCCGAAATGTCACGTGTATTTAGAATCCAAACAGTATTCGCACTGGCGCTCACAGTGAGCATTGTTTGCTCCGGCTGTGGCGGCGATTCGGTAGAGAAGACGAGTGTAAGCGGGAAAGTAACGTTCAACGGGGAGCCCGTCGAACTAGGTCAGATCACATTCACTCCAAGCTCGGATTCCGGCTCGAACAGCAGGGGTGCAGCGTCCGGTGAGATTAAAGCGGGAGCCTATTCAATCCCGGCCAGCGAAGGGCCGATGGTTGGCAAGCACTCAGTTTCAATTACGGCCAGCCGTAAGACTGGAAAACAGATCCCAGCGGTAATGCCGGCACCTGAAGGTACGATGATTGACGTTACCGAAGAATACATCCCATACAACTATAACTTCGAAACAACATTGACCGCTGAACTGACGAGTAGTGAGAACACGAAGGACTTCGCCCTGGAAGGCGAAAGCAAGCCTGTAGAAGAATGACTCGCAAATTTCCGCTGTATGGGTTTCTGGATTCAGCGTTTGGAAAACAGACTTCATGTATTTCTCAGAATACTGATCTGCGTCGCAATCCTGCTCGCCGCTTCGATTGCTTTCATTGTCTCTGTCCGCAGCAGCACTTCGTCCGTCGAACTGCTGAAACACGCAAGACGCGCATTGGCAGAGAAGGAGTGGGATGCTGCAGAGCGGTTCGCCCTGCAGGTACCGACCGACTCACCCGAATCCGCACGGGCACTTCTGATTGCGGGTGAAGCCGCATCGAGACTCGGACGCCAGGAAGCATCTCTTGATTACTATTCACGGATTCCCGACGACTGCAAAAAGGAAATGCTGTCCGGTCTGCGGGCCGCCGCAGGGATCCAGATGGAGATTGGACAGCTTTCTCTGGCGGAACGCCATCTTCGACGGATTCTTGAATGTGCATCTGGCGACTTGTTTGCCACTCAGCGACTGGCGCGACTGCTGAGACTTGAGGGACGTCGATGGGAGTCCATGCCGTTGTTCTTCGAGTTACTCCGCCAGGGTCAGCTTGATGTGGAAGAACTGGTGCTGCTTGGGGGCGTCGATCTGACAGTTGAGGTCCCAGCCGAATTCTTCAGTGCATCACCGCAAAGGCCCGAAGATCCAATGACAGTTCTCTGGCAGGCGACTCAGGCAAGGCTGGGTAACCAACCGTCGCGTGCCGAAGCGCTGCTTCGGAGAGTCATTACCGACGTGCCGGAACAGATCGAAGCACAAGCTCAACTTGGATACGTGCTTCTGGAGAGCAACAATGCGGATTCGTTCCTTCGTTGGCAGGACGAATTGCCTTCAGCCGCGGACGATCATCCCGAAATCTGGTTCCTGCGCGGTCGGTGGCTTGAAACCCGGCAGGCACCCGAAGTCGCGATACGCTGCTTTGCGGAAGCATTGCTGCGCGACCCGGATCATATCGCGGCAAACTACGGGCTCGCACAGCTGCTGAGATCACATAAACCTGACCAGAATGCGCAACCATTCCTCGATCGTGCGAACACGTTACAGGAGCTGGAGGACGTCTTGTTCGCACTCGATGAAAATCGCGCTGACTTGGCACGAATGCAGCACGCCGCGCAGCTTTCAGAATCACTCGGTCGCACCTGGGAAGCCTGGGGATGGTGTCAGGTGGCGCTGCGGAGAAATCCGCAATTGAGCTGGGCTGGCAGCACCAGCTTTCGACTGAACCAACAGCTGAAACAGAATCCGCCGCGGGTTCTGGCCGCGGCCAACCCGACTTTGTCGGTCGACTGGTCCGTGTATCCGCTTCCGAATTTTGGCTCACTTCCGGCTGCACGAGTTGATCAGCAAACCGTCGTAGTGCCTCGCTCACACGCCGTGTTCGAGAACATGGCAATTTCTGCGGGACTCAATTTCAAGTACTTCAATGGCGGAGCCGTGAACTCTGGCACGTTGCATATGTACGAGTTTACCGGCGGAGGTGTTGCAATCCTGGATTACGATGCTGACGGATGGCCTGACGTTTACCTGACCCAGGGATGCCAATGGCCGCCACTCAGCGGAGCACCGGCACATCGTGATTTGTTGTTTCGCAATCGTGGAAATGGATCGTTCCAGGATGTGACTTCGAACATGATGGCAGGCGAAGAGGGGTTCAGCCAGGGAGCAACCGTCGGCGACTACGACAATGACGGGTTTCCCGATCTCTATGTCGGGAATATCGGTCAGAACCAGTTCTACCAGAACAACGGCGACGGAACCGTGACCGCCATTACGGATTCAACACATACCGGCGGCGACGAATGGTCGACCAGTTGTCTGCTGGCAGACCTCAATGGCGACACCTTGCCTGACTTATACGTCGTCAACTATCTTGCGGGTGAGGACATCTTCGAGAGAGTGTGCCGCACAACGGATAAGGGTCCGTTGACCGGGATCTGTCCTCCATCCCTGTTTTCCGCCGAACAGGATCGCTGCTATCTCAATCTTGGAGATGGACGATTTCGCGACGTAAGCCACTCGTCAGGCATCAAGGTGCCAAACGGAAAGGGGCTGGGAATTGTGGCGTTTATGTCGGACTCAGCCGACTCATCGGGTCTGGATGTGTTTGTGGCCAATGATGCCGTCCCCAACTTCTACTTTCTGAATCAAACTGAAACTCGTGGGGGCAGCCTGAAGTTTTCCGAACTTGCGATGCTGTCGGGTCTTGCGCTGAACCAGGACGGTCGTGCCGAAGCATGCATGGGAATTGCTGCCGGCGATGTCGACAATAACGGGCTGCTGGATTTCCTTGTCACCAATTTTCTCTTCGAATCCAACACGCTGTATTTGCAGCAGCCAGGCGGTCAATTCTTGGATTCCACCCGAAAGCAGGGGTTGCACGGTCCCAGCCTTTCGTCACTGGGATTTGGCACGCAGTTTCTGGATGGTGATCTGGATGGCCATCTTGATCTCGTCGTTGCCAACGGACATGTCGACAATTACGCCCACGCTGGACTCCCGTATCGGATGCGGCCGCAATACTTCCACAACCTTGGCGATGGACGGTTTGAGGAAACTGCATCCGAATCACTTGGTCCCTGGTTTTCATCCCCCTGCCTGGGGCGCAGTCTCGCCCGGCTGGACTGGAACCGGGATGGCCGGGAGGACTTCATTGTCTCAAGTCTTGACACCACAGCAGCATTGTTGTCAAATCAGACGCCCGTCGTCGGGCACTTTCTGGCGATTCAGATGCGAGGCGTGCAGTCGGACCGTGACGCGATCGGCACATCGATATGCGTGATGGCCGACGGCGTCACACAGTTCCATCAGTTGACCGCAGGCGATGGCTATCAAGCCAGCAATCAGCGGCAGTTGATCATCGGACTGGGCGAGGCGGACCATATTGACAGTCTGTCTGTGAAGTGGACATCGGGTCTTGAGCAGACTTTTCAGGATGTCGCCGCGAATCAGGAATTACTGATTATTGAAGGTCGTTTGTCGCCCTTTCGTCTGCCGGGATCGGAGAAATAGTCCACCGACGAGCATGATTACTGAAATCGAATTCCGGTGATGTCTGCGCATGCGAATTGCCACCTTGCCCGAGACGCATGCTGCACGCTCACTCGCCCGAACCTGAAACGCCCGGTCCATATTGCAGAGACCGGGAAGAATTCACCGGCGGAAGAACGGCGGCCTGGCGAAGCAGACGTGCATGAGCTAAACGCCGCGATGCACTGGCTCCTGAAGCGGCAGTCCCCGATCGAAAACAAACTCGCGAAGAAACATTTGACGGACGGCACGCTGATGATTCCCTTCAGCCCGAGTACGATACCGACTTTCTGCTCAGTGACCAGATTCAGCAGTCGTTCAAATCCCGGTCGCGGCTGTCGTCCGCTGCCGCTGATGTCGAGGTTTTCATCAATGACGATGATCTGATCGGGGTGCTATCCGAATGCTTCGAGTCGATGGGTCGGCTGATACTGGCGCTGCGTGGATTCCTGATGATCACGGAGCTGCTGCGATCATGGCAGGACGCGCGGCATGGCTGGCGACTTAAGTCACTCTGATGACACTTATTGTCAGATTCGCATCACGAACACTCGATACGCCCCGCGTGCATCGCGGTAAATCGAATATTTTCCGTACTTTTTGAGTTTCGGCAGTTTTGGCATGAGACGCGCATCACAGATTACGCAGGTGTGAATTTCAAGGGTTTCTTTCCAGGACAGAAAGAAGGAGCAGAGAGATGAAGAGATTGCTTATTGCAGCGAGTGCCGTGTGGGCACTGAGTTTCGTCGGTTCAGGTGATGTGTCAGCTCAGCACTATGGGTGTAACAACGGCTTCGGTGGCGGTTACAGCAGCGGCTATGGTGGTGGTTACGGTAGCGGATTCGGTGGCAGATATTC
>Ga0105047_10013957_pt1 | contig 12780 bp, 14 predicted proteins | sample MAT04_FD_78384 | JGI IMG/M metagenome (GOLD analysis project Ga0105047, IMG submission 78384) | Freshwater microbial communities from Lake Fryxell liftoff mats and glacier meltwater in Antarctica - MAT-04 (megahit assembly) | ecosystem: Environmental > Aquatic > Freshwater > Ice > Liftoff... | reverse complement strand
GTATCTACTTTTAATTGGGAAATTAAATATCTAATATCTGTAATTGCAGAATTGATAGTAAAACCTACTAAAAGTAATTACCCTTGTAGGTATTTTGATGTCTCAAGTAATCTAAGGAAATAATACTATGTCAACAGTACAAAGTTTAATGCGTGCCTTTGGCGAAGTTGGAAGTAATGTAGTCGTGCTTGAAGTTTCGGTAACTGAGCCAGTGTGTGAAGGCTTAAATATGGCTATAGCTAGTTTTCAGGCTTTATATATTCAATATCAAAAACATCACTTTGTGGTTGAAGGTGCGGAGTTTTATTCGTTGCATGACTTTTTTCAAGAAAGTTATGATGCCGTTAAAGGTCACGTCCACGATCTAGCAGAACGTTTAGATGGTCTCGGTGGCGTACCTGTAGCCAGTTTTGCTAAATTAGCAGAGTTATGTTGTTTTACACCTGAAGCTGATGGGGCGTTTAATAGCCGAACTATGCTTGAAAATGATTTAGTTGCAGAGCAAGCAGTTATCGCTACTATTCGTCGTCAGGCAAGTCAGGCAGAAAGCTTGGGCGATCGTGCTACCCGTTATCTTTATGAAAAGATTTTATTAGCAACTGAAGAAAGGGCATACCACATATCTCATTTCTTGGCTGATGATACATTAGTTATTTTGCCAAATTAAATAGATCTAGATATTAGATCTCTTGCAAACTCACAGATTTTGGGTTTAGAGGGGTTTACCCATTCCGAAGCCCCTAAATCTCCAACTCTGGGGACTTTGATTTTCAGAAACCCCAGACAGAATTAGGGGCAGGGCAGATTCTTTAAAGGAAATCTCCTTATTGGGAATGGTAGTTACTCAGTTGTTAGTCTTTTCAGGCTGAACTAGTAAATAATTTGTAAAGTTACCGTAGCCTCAACTTTCTGTTCACCTCCTAAAATTGGGACAGAACTAGCAGCTTTTGCCACAGTATCCATGCGTTGTTGAGAAATTGAAAAAGCGATAGGAGAATCTCCAATGACAATGGACTTAATTGATTTTGGTGTAAACCCTAAACCGCTTAAGACTGAGTTAGCTTGAGTTTGGGCATCTTTTACGGCATCTTGGAGGGCAATTTGCCTAGCATCATTTAACTCTTGATCGGAGGCGATAAAGCTCAATTGTTCAATTTGATTAGCCCCAGATCCAACTGCGGCATCAATAACTGCCCCTGCTTTTTCGATCGCAACTAAAAAACTAACACTAGTCTGCCCTGTAAAACCTTCTTGGCGTTGGCGATTATTTTCATAAACATATTTGGGATTAAGCTGAATGCTAGCGGTTTGTAACTTTTCTACACCTAATTGTTGTAAGCGAGAAACGATGCTATTGGCTTGACGAGCAACTTCTGTTTGAGTGGCGATCGCAGTTTTTGCTTCCACATTTACCCCCAACTGAATTCTGGCTTTAGTGGTTTTAACCATTCTTTCCCCTCGCCCTGACACGGTAAGCACCCGCTCATTTTTGAGTTCTGAAGATTTAGGAGATATTTCTTCTGCTTTTAAGTCTGACATTGTGAATGGTGCGATCGCTACTACAGAGCCAATACAAAGAGTACAGCTAAGTATCAATGTAGTGAGATGACGCATATTATTAAGTCCTGATAATTTTGAGATGGTATTTTTCTATCTATGGCTTTAAGATATCATCTTCAAAACGCGATTTAGTTCGGTTTCATTTTTGGAAACAATTTGATTAGCTAAAATCAATCTTAAAAAATAGTAAATCAAAGCTGTGAGCTAAAATTTAATAGTTCATAAAAAATGTTTGCACTTAATGACACAGTCAAAAAATGTTCTAGGGCAACCCCTGCAGATCTGTTGCACCTCTCCGATCACAGGATTTTATCGTGATGGCAAATGCGAAACAGGTACCCAAGATCGGGGAATTCATGTGGTTTGTGCCGAAATTACTGATGAATTTTTAGCATTTACTAAGTCTATGGGCAATGATTTAAGTACCCCTAGTTTTAGTTTTCCTGGATTGAAACAAGGCGATCGCTGGTGTTTGTGTGTATCACGTTGGCAAGAGGCATTAGAAGCTGGCGTGGCTCCACCGATTATTTTGGATGCTACCCACGAAGCTGCGTTGAGGTCTGTGAGCCTAGAAGAACTAAAAAAGTATGCTGCCTAAGTATGAGCGGATAGTTCACTTTCAAGATACAGATGCAGCGGGCGTAGTCTTTTTTGCCAATGTTTTATCGATTTGCCATGAGGCATACGAAGATGCGTTACAGACGGCAGGGTTTAATCTGAAGCTATATTTTAGTAATGCTGGTGACTACGCTGTGCCAATTACTCATGCTCAGGTAGATTTTTTAAAGCCTATGTTTTGTGGCGATCGCCTATTAGTTAATCTGCAACCGCAACAATTAGATAATTATTCTTTCCAAATTAATTACAAAATTACTGATGGTAATGCCAAGTTATTAAGTATTGCCCAAACTCAGCACATTTGTATTAGCAAGAGCGATCGCACTAAGTTAGATATTCCCTTTGAAATTAGAGCATGGATTATGGAAGCATCCCCAGTACTTTAGGTAGCTCTGACCATAAATATCCCTTCACAGTGACAATGCCCATTAATAATTGATAAATCCTTTAATTTAAATTCATCCCCAAGTTTTTTTAATATTTCAGTCAGACTTGCGAGGATTTCTTGATCTTCAGTAATTCCAGTAAAATTTTTGCCTAAAGCTTCCTCCAGTAATGATGCTTGCAAGCAATGCTTTAGATCCGTCGGGGTTAATTGCAATTCTAAATTTACTTGGATTGGCTCTAAAAGTTTAAGGGCTTCACGTTTTAAGACTTGAGGTGTATTTAAATAAATTTGACTAGAGGTTAAAGCCAAATTACTCAAATGCAATCCTTGATAAACGACACCTGTAGCGGCAACTTTGGCACTGGGAATTAAGCCCTGCAAAATCTCCCGATCGCTTCCTGTTATGGCAACTTCAAGGGATTTTACTGATTCTACTTGCGATCGCAGCCACAATTTAATTAAAGGCGTTAATACGGAACGGATAACTGCTGACATGAAAAATTTAGCTAAATAATGGAACTAGGGTAAAGGATTTAGGGTGTCTCGAAATTTAATCACATTTCCGATCACAGCGATCGCAGGTGCCAGAAAATTAGAGGCAACAATTTTTTCTAGAATATTATCGAGGGTTCCCACTAACTCGGCTTGATCGGCACGAGTACCTTGACGAATTAAGATAATTGGCGTTTCCGTAGCTAATCCTGCGGTAATTAATTGAGGAATAATTTCTGGGAGGTTATGTAATCCCATATAGATCACAATGGTTTCCGAGCCTGTGGCGATCGCTTGCCAGTTAACTTTAGGCGTGTATCTGCCTGCGGCTTCATGTCCTGTGACAAAGGTAACGGAAGAACTATAGTCTCGATGGGTCAGAGGAATCCGAGCATAAGCAGGTACAGCAATCCCAGAGGTAATGCCCGGCACTACTTCCACTTCAATGCCTGCGGCAATTAAATCCGCCATTTCTTCGCCGCCCCGACCGAATATAAATGGGTCACCACCTTTTAAGCGCACTACAACAGCTTGATCTTGAGCCTTCTCGATTAATAACTGGGTAGTTTCCGATTGCAAAAGCGAGTGATTGCCCCGACGTTTACCCGCATTAATTTTTTCGGCAAAGGGATTAATCATGCTTAAAATTTCGGGACTAACCAAGGCATCATAGATAGCCACGTCACAATGCTCTAGCAGAGTTTTGCCCTTAATGGTCATTAATCCCGGATCTCCAGGTCCTGCCCCAACTAAATAAACTTTGCCCATACTGACGAATTATGTGATTAATTAGAACCCATATTGTGACTTTAGTTCTAATTACTAATAGTATTGATTGTAGCTTTCGTTGACTTAGAGAATTGACTTAAAGAATAATCTCTAAATTGATTTGCGAAGATTTTTCGGCAAAGTAGGGATGAACTTGGATCTGCCCATAGAAATCTGACTGTACTAGTTCCACCTTTGCCTGTGCTGATAGAAATAATAGTCCAGTAAACACTCCTACCCGATCGCTAAAGACTTTTACTAACTCGGAAATATCAATAGTTGCAGGATTTTGATTAAAAAATACCTCAAGTTGCATCGCCATTTCTGACAAATTTTCTTTGTGTGCCAACTGAGCGATCGCGCGTAGTGCCACCTGTCGAGATTGGGGACGATTTCGATTTTGATTAGGTCTTTTTCCGACTCTCTGCCCCATAGTTTGAGCAATTTCTTCTAACTGAATAATTAACTCGGCTAGGGTAGTTTTTCGACCTTCGGGGGGCAGAGCCGCAGGGCGACGTTTGATTACTTGATCGAAGTTAATTGGCTTATCACTAGATGAGGGTTCGCCAAGATCCATAAAATCATCTACAGATTCTTCGGTCAAAGTTGCAACTTGGGAAAGACTCTGGGCCTTGAGTAAAACCAGCATCGAAGCATAGAGCAAAGCCTGTCCCGATTCATAAAGATCTCGGCGATCGTCGCTAATTAGCCTAGACAGAAACCGATCTACCACATCTATAACTTGGATATCCCACGGATCGATTTCACCACGCTCAGCTAGGTCAATCAACATCGCGATCGCCTCTTTCGTAATCGAAGTGGTTTTAGATTCGGCTTCTGCCACCCTAGTTCTTACTCCTGAATAGTAGGTTCTAGAGCAGGTAATTGGCTAACGGGTTCTTGATCCGCCAGTTGTTTCAAAAGCTCTACTTTCAAAGCTTGATTCTGAATAGATGCACTGAGAAATGGCGTGTCATGGACAGACTGATTTGCCAGTGTAAATATCGGATTAGAAGCAATACCTGCTACCCCTGTGAATACTAATGTAACCACGATCGCTACCTGTAAAGGTTTCATGCCATCAGCAGTCCATGTAGGATTAATTGGATAATTTTTCACAGAATCAGACATTTCCTGCGGCTCTTTGACTACCATCATCTTCACAACTCGGATGTAGTAATAAATAGAAACCACACTCATCGCCAAAGCCAAAATCACCAAACCGTAAGCTTGAGCTTGCCAGCCTGCCCAGAAAATATAAATTTTGCCAAAGAAGCCTGCCAAAGGAGGAATACCACCTAGGGAGAGCAAACACACGCTTAGACATAGGGTGAGTAAAGGATCTTTTTGGTACAAGCCACTGTATTCACTAATTTGATCGGTGCCAGTTTTAAGGGAAAATAGAATTACACAACCAAAGGCACCCATATTCATAAATAGGTAAACCAACATATAGAAAACCATGCTGGCATAACCTGCTTCGGTCCCGATCGCCATCCCCAAAATCACAAAACCTGCTTGCCCAATCGAAGAGTAGGCTAACATCCGCTTCATACTGGTTTGGGCGATCGCTACAACATTGCCCAAAATCATACTAAAAATTGCCAACACTACAAATACATAGTGCCACTGCTCATAGACCATCGGAAATACTGTGACCATGAACCGTATGGCAAGGGCAAAACCTGCCACTTTAGAGCCAATGGATAAAAATGCCACCACAGGCGTAGGTGAACCTTCGTAAACATCTGGAGTCCACTGATGAAAAGGCACTGCCGATAGCTTAAAGGAAATACCTGCAATTACAAATACCATTGCCACAATTAAACTCAAGCCACCCAATGGTAACCGCGAAGCGATCGCATGGAGATTGGTATAACCACCAGATAAACCATAGAGCAGCGACATTCCGTATAAAAAGACGGCAGAACTAGATGCACCAATTAATAAATATTTTAAAGCCGCTTCATTAGAGCGAGGATCGCGCTTGGCATATCCTGAAAGTAAGTAAGATGAAATACTGAGGGTTTCAAGAGCGACAAATACCATCACCAAGTCATCAGCCCCAGCCAAGAACATTCCGCCCAAGGTTGCCGATAGTAAGATCGTAATGTATTCACTAATCGCAATACCCGATTGCAGAAAATAGCGTTCAGAAATTAAAATAGTTAGCACCGAGGACAAAGCGATCGTGGCTCGGAAAATAATACTGAGTTTATCCCCATTAAAACTTTCCACAAACGCTAAGGGTTCTGTTAAATTAGTCCACTGCCAAATTAGAACTGTAACAGCGCCTAATAACCCACTAATAGCGATCGCTGGCAACCACTTAGAAGTTTTAACAGAAACCAAATCAGCAACCAAGGCGATTAGCAAGGATACGACTATGATTGATTCTGGGAGAATGACCCCAGCGTTTAATACGACATTGAGATTTGCAAAGTCCATATTGTTTAAAAATTTTATCTAAGCTAGATTGTATCGTCCAAACCATTCCTAATATCAGCTTTGTCATAGAAATTGCTATAACAAACTATAGACTTGGCAATTAATTACCACAATTTTTATTTAATTTTCAGAAAGTAAACTTTAATTTAGATCAGCATTTAACAGCTTTTTGCTATCATTGGGAGTGTCAAGAGGGGCAGTTAGAAGTACTTTAGCCCCAGAGTATGACAGCTACAGCAATAGAAATTTACACTTTTCATACTAAAAACAGTGGTATATAAAGAGTAAGGCATAAATAACTTTTGAGTTTGGGCTAACTTAATTAGTTAAAGTATAGTCATCCATCTAAAAATCCTTCTAAAAATCTCCAGAGACATCTCCAATGCAATATTTAATGACGGATCTTCATCAACGATTTATCGGATCCTTAAACCGTAATACACCACTAGTAATCGGGGAAACGCTCCAAGTCGGTGAACCTGACTCCGTTAAGTCCTATACAGTAGTTAGTATTGATTCCACACGTAGCCGCGATAAAAATGTCAAATCTGTCACTGTAATTGCCTATTCAACCGCTAAATCAGCAGAATAATTTGTCCTGTCTAGTCAAGCCAATTCTGTAGATTTTTTTGCTGCGTAGGTGTGGGGTTTTTAACTTCAGAAATCATAAAGCGATCGCACCTAGGCTGCTCTAACCTTAAAGTCACTGTTTTTAACTGATCCTGTTTAAATAGGGTGATTGTAATTTCAGTATGGGGTTTGAAATCCAGCAGGCGATCGCCAAAAGCTTCAGCCGTAACCCGAAAGCCATTAATCGCTAAAATTTCATCATTGGCATCAATTCCTACTAATTGGGCAGGTGAATTGGCATCGACGGATTTTACTGTAACCACCCCATTGTTTGACCGCACAGAAATCCCTGTATAGACTGATTTTTGAGCATAGCCAGCATAAAGCTCTAAGCCAAAGGGTTCAAAATAGTAGTTAAAATCTAGTTCATCGGTACTATGGATATATTTAAGAAAAAAATCTTGAAGATTCGTGCCAGCAACTGTTTCAATGACTGCATATAATTCGCCTTCGGTATAGCCAATTTCTGGTTTTCCATAATATTGCCAGAGCGATCGCATCACATCATCTAAAGAACGGCGATTTTGACTAGAGTTTCGGATTGCTAAATCCAACAGCATGCAAACTAACTCACCCTTAAGATAATAGGAAATCTGACTATTAGGGCTATTGGCATCGGGACGGTACAGCTTAATCCAAGTATCAAAACTCGACTCATACAGCGACTGTACCTGTCGTCCTGGAGTATTTTGCAATCTTGTAATTGTTTCGCCCAAGCTTTTCAGAAAGTGATCTTTGCCATAAATTTTTGCCCTGAGGGGGATGATTTGGTCATAGTAGCTCGTAGCCCCCTCCGCAAACCATAATGAAGATGTATAGTTCTCTTGATCATAATTATAGGTTTCCAAAGCCTTGGGACGGATACGCTTGACATTCCAAGTATGGAAAAACTCATGGGCAACCAAATTCATAAATTTCAAATAGTGATCGCCACGAAAATTAAACCGAGGATAGATTAGAGAACAACAGTTTCGATGCTCTAAACCGCCATAGCCATTAGCTAAATGCAAAATAAATAGATAGCGATCGTATGGTAATCCCCCAAATAATTCTGCTTCAGTGGCAATTATTGCCTTAGTATCCTGCTCAATTTGCCCTAAATCAGGATTGCCATCCCCCCAAATAATGATTTCATGGGATTTACCCAAAACCTCAAACTTAACTTGAGTATGAATGCCAATTTCAAAAGGACTATCAGCTAATTGATCATAGCGATCGGCAAAAAAGATCGAGGCATGATTTTCAAAATGGGGCAGGGCAGCGGCAATTTCCCAGTTATTTTTGGGGACAACTATTTCTACCGTAAACGGATGATTTTCATAATTGGGAACAAACATAAATGTTGCCGCCCCATTAAAATAACCGTGAGTATCATCTAAATGATTAGTTCTTACGGTTAACTCATTGGCAAAAATTTTATAACTAATTTGGCAGGTTTGTTTTAATGATTCAACTCGCCAATGATTTTTAGTGATTTTTAACCAGTTTAAGCTTTTGCCATTTTGGTCTATGGCTTTAAAATCCTGTAAATTTTTGGCATATTCTCTAACTAAATAAGATCCTGGAGACCACACAGGCAGGTGTAAATCCAGAAAGTCTGCATCCCAATTGCAGATAGTTAATTGAATATTAAAGAGGTGATTCTCTGGTTGTGGCATGGAAACCACATATTGCCAAGGCTGGGTCATATTTATAACTCTTAATAAAGACTAAGGGTGGATTGAACCATCAGGCATAACTGCCCCAGTTAAATCAGCATTATTAATATCTACCCCCGCCAGATTTACTGCTGTCAAATTTGCACCCGCCAAAATTGCCCCAGATAAATTAGCGTTGCTCAGATCAGCCCCAGTCAATTTAGCATTAGTCAAATTACAGTTGGAAAGATTTATGCCATGTAGAATAGCTTGGCTCAGATTTGCTCCCACTAAATTAGCTAAGGTAAAATTAGCTCCAGAAAGGTTAGCTCCACGCAGATTGACATCCCGTAAAGTTGCCCAGCGAAAATTAGCATTACCTAGATCTGCTTCACTAATATTTGCGGAATCGAGATTAGCTTCGGAAAAATTAGCATTAGTTAAATCAGTTTCTGCCAAAGTGCTGTTGACTAGATTAGCCAATGACAGATTAGACTTATACAGAGATGCACCTCTAAGATTTGCAGAGATCAAATTGGCTCCACTTAAATCGGCTGTACTGACATAGGCAAACCCCAAATTAGCTTCCTTCAGAATAGCTCCTCGGAGATTTATGCCACTTAAAATGGCAGTACTGAGGTTAGCGTTGGTGAAATTACAACCACTGGCGATCGCCTCACTGAGATTGGCACCATTTAATTGAGCTGAGTTAAGATTTGCACCCACTAAAATTGCCTTATTGAGAACTGCCCAGTTCAGAATGGCACTAGAAAGATTAGCTCTACTAAAATCCACCCCATCTAAAAATGCTCTGGTCAAATCAGCACCACTAAGATTAATTAGAGCTACGGTATGGAGCTTACGCCAGTTATTCCATTGAGCAGAACCTTTCTGAACTATATCTAGTTGTGCTATGTCAGCCACTATGAATCCTCATTGGAATAAGTTAATTTTTATAAATAATACCCCAAACCCTATGACTTTAATATCTAAGAAAGTATCTTTAATCAGCTAAAGTTTTGCTAGTTTAATCGCCAATTAATCTATAGGAATATCAAGTATGAACTCTACCATCGGGCATGATTGTTCCTTCAAAGTTGGCTCCACTGGAGTAAACAGTCAGAAAATTTGCATCTTTGAGGTTGGCTCTAGTTAAGTTAGCTCTAGTGAGGCTCCCAAAGCTAAGATCAGCCTTGCTCAGATTGGCATTACTGAGGTTGGCATTATTAAAGTTGGTTTTAGTTAAGTCGGTATTACTTAAATCTGCTCCGCTTAAATCAGCACCACTAAAATCCGCTCCTGCTAGATTTCCCCCTGATAAGTTAGCTTTAACTAATTTTGCTTCACAAAGATTGGCATTTGTCAGATCTACTTTGATCAGGTCAGCATTATTTAAGTTTGCCCTAGTTAAATTAGCCCTGCTTAGGATGCTGGCAGATAAAAATGCTCCATTTAGACTTGCTTCCGTTAAATCGGCATCACTGATATTTGCCATACTTAAATAAGCTTCATTTAAATTTGCTTGCCCAAGGTTAGCGCCACTTAAGTTAGCCCCACTCAAAATTGTGCTGCCCATATTTGCCCTCAAAAGATTAGCTCTAGATAAATTGGCTTCACTGAGATTCGCACCTATTAAGTTGGAAGTAGAAAGGTTGGCAGCGCTAAGATTTGCTCCACTTAAGTTTGCCATACTTAAAATTGCCATCTTGAGGTTAGCTTCCCCTAAAAAAGCCTTATGGAGATTCACGCCACTAAGCCTAGCTCCACCAAAATCTACATTAAAAAACTTTGCCTCACTCATATCAATGTAAGCAATATGGCTATTTTCCGCTCGCCATGTATTCCATACCGTTGCTCCTTGTTGGAGAATTGCAAAGAGCCTCTTATTTGCCATTTTTAGATTTCTGGTCTTTAGTATTAACTAAATTTATTATTGATCTGGTCATAAATTTTAGTTTGTTTTTGGTAGCTCCATGCGGGCAAAACCGATTAATTGCATTTGTGAGTCTGTAACTTCTAGTCTTAGGATGCGAGCGTATATACCTGACTTTTCTAGTTGTGTAAAGTCTAGTAATCTATTTATACCCTGCGCTAAGGTGTTGGTAATTTGAGCAGGTACGCTGATTCCTTGGAGGTTAATAGTAGATGCCGCTAGTTCTATGCGGGTGCTATCAACAACAATAATACTGGACTCGATCGCAATTTGGAGTCCAGGTTGCTGCTTATTCACGGGCTGGAGTAAAGCATTAACACGGATACGGTTGTCTCCTAAAAACATAATTTCGGGATTTATGAGATCAAACTCGTCGGGGGGCTGGGTGGGAGAAAGACTAAGTTTAATCCCCTTAAATGATTGGGTAATTAGAGGCGATCGCAATGCCCGATTAATGTCTTCGGCTTTTAAGATAATTCTAACTGCGGCTTGGGCGGGTTCAAGTAAGGTTAGCTGTCCAGATTGTAAAAAGTTGGGGTTAATACTAATGGGATCAGATTCTAGATCAATAGTATCTATGCGTAAAGATGGGGATGATAGGTAGATACCCCGTCCTGCTAAACGTACCCGATCAATCCTGCCCTGTAATAACTGATAGTTTGGGGTGTTATCTAGCCTTACTTCTAGTTGTTCAGCTTGTACTAATTGCCCACGCAAGGCATCGGTGATCAGGCGATCAATTACTACACCTGGTGCCCCTACTACTCCAAGTAAACCTGTAAGAACTGCTGCAAAAATTTCCATATTTATAGTTTATGGTAAGTTTTAATTAGACCTTAGCTTACTAATTGCCCAACTACAGTCTACCTTTTACAGGAGTTTTCTGTTAAATTTTTAGAATCTGGATTATCTGAGACTATATTTTGGTATCTGCACCTCGACTGAAGTTATTAGCTTTAATTATTGCTGCGCTTTGCATTGCGATCGCCCTCTGGGATTTAGTAACTGGAAATCAACAATCGGTTTTAGTTGCATTGACAGTAGCTAGTATTATTATCTTGCCAATTTTATTACCCGCTATCCAAACGGCTCTGGCTAATTCACCTGTAGGTAAGCATTGGGATGTCAGTTTTTCCTTGGCGATCGCTTTTGCCATACTAGTTATATTCGGTACTTTTACTAAGCTTGATGAGGCTTTTTGGATTTGGTTTAATAGCCTCAGATGGGATGCCCTTGGTGCCGTGGGACAGATTTTAATTGCGATCTTGGCGGTGTGGGTGGCATGGCGGCAAAATGAGATCAGCGAAAAATTAACAGGTCAACAAAACTCCATTACCCAGCAGCAAACCATTGATGCCTATTTTCAGGGCATTTCTGATTTAGTTTTAGATGCTCAAGGGCAAATGGAAGATTGGCCCCTAGAACGGGCGATCGCCCAAGCTCGAACCTCAGCCTTGCTTGGAAGTTCTGATGCCGATGGTAGAGCAAAAATTATTAGATTTCTTTCTAGTGCTAATTTATTGGCTCCCCTCAAGCGAGATGGTTTATTAGGTCGAGCAATTTTAGATGGCTCTGGCGGTTATGTAATTGATTTAGAACGGGGTGTGCGCGTAATTAATTTAGGATTAATGCTAGCGGGTAAAGATATTAGCAAATCTGATCTGCGCTATGTGGATTTAACGGGAGCCAACTATATTAAAACTAACTTTAGTGGTTGTAATCTCACAGGAGCCAATTTTGGTGGTGCAATTTTATGCCGTGCCAATCTACGCAATACTGATTTAAGTAAAGTTAATTTTTTCTATGGTGATATTGCTACTGCTTCGCCCCGCGATCGCAATCATCTACCAAATTTTGAAACAGGGGAATATACTGGTGCCGTAGTTGAAGAGGCAAACTTTTCTGATGCTCAAGACCTATCTGAAGAGAATCGTCAATATCTTTGTGCTTGGGGCGGAAATAAAACTCGTCGTACAATTCCAGGAGGATGCCAAGGTGTACCAAACCGCTTGGGTCGGTAGAAGTTTATTAGTTGGTCTGATTGCGGTGAGTGGTTTTTGCTTCCCTGCGATCGCTGAAACATCCAGTCAGGTAATGCCAAGCGTAGAGACTTTATCTCTAGAAATATCTAAGGAAATGCTAGATCAAGATATTCCCGAAGAGGTTTTACGCTCAGAAATCTATGCCGAAGCCCGCTCAAGTGTTGATGGTAAGCTACTTAGTGCCGATGAATATATTGAACTTAATCAAAGCCTGCGGGAATCTATAGATAATATTCCGCCAAGATTCTTGGTTTCCCAAAAGGT
>Ga0105047_10013956_pt1 | contig 12780 bp, 10 predicted proteins | sample MAT04_FD_78384 | JGI IMG/M metagenome (GOLD analysis project Ga0105047, IMG submission 78384) | Freshwater microbial communities from Lake Fryxell liftoff mats and glacier meltwater in Antarctica - MAT-04 (megahit assembly) | ecosystem: Environmental > Aquatic > Freshwater > Ice > Liftoff... | reverse complement strand
TTCATTTTCATTTTCATTTTCATTTTCGTTTTTAAGCTCAGTATCTGCCCAAGTATATTCTGGCAGCGTTTCTATTGTATTTTCTTCTTCTGGTATTATGGTATCCGAAAAAGTTTGCTCCATGATTGTTTCCGGAATGACGATATTGTTTAGTTCTTCCTCAATTGATGCGGTTATTGCATCCATTTGATCCAATAAATTTATTATTTTTACAGAATCTGTATAATATCTCATAGACAGATTATAATCCTTGATAGAAGCAAGATAATACTTTAAATTATCCAGTTTAATTTGCTCATCAGATTGTGCAGATATGATAGACGAAAATAATATAAAAAGAGCGCTCATAAGTAAGTTTACCTTTTTCATTTCTATTGTTTTGATTTTAAAAAATTAAGTAATACAAGCATAACGACGACAAAACTTAAAAAGTTAATTTCAAGTTAATTTTTTTTGTTAAATCAGATGAATAAACCTAGTATTCTTACAAATGTAATATAATTATTGTAAAAAAAACGATCCAAAAAAAATAAACGGCATGACATTCTTTCGAAATAACCTTCTGATAATTATGGACTATGCTATGAATGCTTTTGTTATAAAGCTCCAGACATTCGAACATCTCCCCTAAAAAGGAAATACCCTAAAAATTTATTCAGGTGCACCGGACTGAATCCAGCATTCTACTTTAGTAATTTTGTCAACAGAAAGCTTTGCCGCATCCCGAGGCATAGCTTTTGCCCCAGATTGATGTTTGATGGATTGCAGTACTTTACCATTAAGACTGGCACTTTTTACTTTTATATACGTACTTAGATCCAAACCATCTGCTGGAAAAATTCCTGTATGGCATCCGGAGACTGCACAAGACAAATTCATAATTGGAGCTATATCCTTAATATAAGTAGGAGCTACACCGGTGCAATCTACATTTGTTGCTTCGTCTTTTGAACAAGACATTATTACCATCATTATTACAATGATAACAGCTGAAAATAATCTGTTCATAAATCTGGAATTTTTAAATTATTATTAAAATAACGAATTAAATTTCAAAATCAGTATCTAATCTATGAATTAAAAAATAATAATTGGTAGAATGGCCTTATTTTTGCTCCCTTATAAAGCATATAAAAGATAAACATAAGATGGATTTTAAAAGTTTGATAGCACATTGCAAGGAGTATGGTTTTATTTTTCAGTCCAGCGAGATTTATGATGGATTGAGCGCAGTGTATGATTATGGTCCATATGGAGTGGAGTTAAAAAATAATATAAAAAGCTATTGGTGGAAATCTATGGTTCAGATGCATGAAAACATTGTGGGTCTGGATGCTGCTATTTTTATGCATCCCAAAACATGGAAAGCTTCAGGGCATGTCGATGCTTTCAATGATCCTCTCGTGGATAACAAAGATTCGAAAAAAAGATACAGAGCAGACCAGTTAATAGAAGGATATGCTGAAAAAATTGAAGCTAAAACGCTCAAAGATATTGAAAAGGCAAAAGCAAAATTTGGTGATTCATTTGATGAACAAAAATTCAGAGAGACAAATGATCGGATCATAGAAAGACAAAAACAAATCGATGCAGTTATCGATAGATTGGCCAAAGCAATGGGTGCCGGTGATATGGAGGAACTGAAAGCTATGATTGATGAGTATGAAATTGTATGTCCTGAAAGCGGATCAAGAAACTGGACAGAAGTTCGACAGTTCAATTTAATGTTTAATACACAACTCGGAAATATAGCAGGAGAAGAAGGAAAATTATATCTGCGTCCGGAAACGGCACAGGGCATTTTTGTCAATTTCCTTAATGTCCAGAAAAGTACCAGACAGAAGATTCCTTTTGGTATAGCACAGATAGGAAAAGCATTCAGAAATGAAATCGTTGCCAGACAGTTTATCTTTCGTATGCGGGAGTTTGAACAGATGGAGATGCAGTTTTTCATTCGTCCGGGTTCAGAAATGGAGTGGTACAATTACTGGAAAGAAACCAGACTAAAGTGGCACAAAGCTTTGGGAACCCACTCCTCCAAACTTAGGTTTCATGATCATGCCAATTTGGCTCATTATGCCAATGCTGCAGTAGATATTGAATTTGAGTTTCCTTTTGGATTCAGGGAGTTGGAAGGCATACATTCGAGAACAGATTTTGACTTGAGTCAGCATCAGCTTTTATCCGGAAAAAAACTTCAGTATTTTGATCCTGAATTGAATGAGAGTTATGTTCCTTATGTCTTAGAAACTTCCATCGGTTGTGACCGAATGTTTTTGGCCATGATATCAAATACACTTCAGGAAGAAACTGTACCTGATGCAGATGGTCAGGATTCCGTAAGGACAGTGATGAAACTTCACCCGGCTTTGGCGCCTGTTAAAGTAGCTATACTTCCATTACTAAAAAATAAAGAAGAGCTTACTAAAGTAGCTACAGAAATATATGATCGGCTCAAGTTGTCGTTCAATTGTCAATATGATGAAAAGGATGCCATAGGTAGAAGGTACAGAAGACAGGACGCTATTGGAACTCCTTTTTGTGTAACCATTGACTTTGAGACGCTAGAAAACCAAACGGTTACCATCAGAGACCGAGATACGCTGCAACAACAGAGAATAAATATTGCCGATATCAGAAGTATTGTCGAAAGCAAAGTGTCTATGGAAACCTTGCTTTTGTAAGCACACTATAAATTTGACATTACAAATGAAACATTGCCTGTTAATTATGGGTTATAACTTTAAATCTTACTTTTATGTTTCGACTTGTTATTGTGTTACTAACATTATGTATCTCTTATGAAATTTTTGCTCAAAACCAATGGACCGGTCAATATGAAGGTCTTTTAAACGGAGATAAAGTCATCCTGACATTACAATTATCGGGTAAAAACCAATTAAGTGGTAGCATGAAAGATAGTGGTAATAATTATAATGTCAGTGGTACCTATTCAGATAAAAACTTTACTGGTAAAGCAACAGAGGTAAATCTGGGTATTGAATTTCTAATGGAATCTATGCTGAACGGCTCCGAACTAAACACAACACTTGCAATAGATGTTTTTGGTGTCATTCAAAAAATACAAGTACTATTTTTTAAAAAAACAGAAGGCTCGATACAAGTACTTCCCAAAATAAAAGGAAAAAATCCTGTAGCAAATAAATCAAAAGATTCCGGAGTTATAGGATCTTGGGTAAAGGAATCCAATTATAGTTCAGGATACAGTCAAAACAACTCATATGGCGCAATGAATTTTACTGAAACCATGACATTTTTATCCGATGGTACAATGTTAAATGGCGGCAGCAATGTTGTTGTAAGTGGAAATAACTATACCGGCGAATCTTCATCACAAGTAGCAAATATCATCGAAGGACTATTCTGGTATACTGACGGCAATAAAATATATCTCCATATTACCGAAAATAACCAATCACAAACTGTAGAACTTGGCACTTACTTCATTGAAAACAAACATATGCTCATCACTGGGACCAACGGCATAAAAATGCTTTTATCCAAAAAATAAATGCTTATTTAATCCCTGGTGTTCTATTCAGAAATTCGTCATACAATAATGTTTGTCTGCTTTCCAGGGGAATACTCCATCCTCGGATAAAAAGTTTTTCTATTTTCGTTTTTGTTTCAAACGGATCACCGTCTGCAACGATTATATTGGCCACTTTACCTTTATCAAGACTTCCATATTTATCTGCTACTCCAAAGATTTCAGCAGGTGTTAGTGTAACTGATCTTAGTGCGCTTTCGACTCCCATACCATAGGCAGCAGCAAACGCTGCATTAAAGGGAAGATTTCTTGTGTTTTCAGCATTATCCGTACGTAGAGCCACTTTGATTCCGGCTTTTGCCATCTTAGACGGATTAGTATAAGATGCATCATATCTGTCATTGTCTCTTCTTGGGGTATTTAATATTGGCCCCGTTATAACCGGTATATTGGCTTTTGCAATTTTATCAGCTACACGCCAGCCTTCAGCAACTCCGGTAAATACTACTTTTATCTTCTTATCTGAAACCCATTCAAGGGCGCTTTCGATATCGTTTTTTGAATTTACCTCGATAAATAGTGGCAATTCGCCTTTTACTATTGGCAATAAGGCCATCATCTGTGGGTTATTGGTATACCATTTTTGATTGTCAGCTTTTGATGCAGAATCTATTTTCATATATTGTACAGCACTACTCCAAATGTCATTGATGTTTTTTAGTGCTTTTTCAGCATCTTTTTTTACATCTTCGTCCGTTCTTCTATCCCATCTGCCCCTTCTGCCCGTGGATGGAAAACGCATGATTACTCTTTCCGATCCGCAACTCATTTGCTCCGGACTATAGCCAAACAGATCTATTAATGCACCGGTGCCTGGAAAAGTACCCCCATCCGGTTTTGCAAAAACAGTAGTTACCCCGTTAACTCTGGTTACCGGTATGGCTACAGCATTTGGATTAACAGCTGTCAAAGCTTTCATATGGGGAACAAAATCACCGTGTTCATCAAAGTCATTTGTTACTGATACTGCATCTATTTCGACCAAACCTAAACGGCTACCACTGTCTATAAATCCGGGATATATATGTTTTCCTGTGCAATCGATCACTTTTGCATTTTGTGGATTGCTTACTGACTTACCTATTTCAGCTATGATGCCATCTTTCAGCAATAAATCACCGACGTATGTGCTTGAAGATACGGTATGCAGGGTGGCATTTTTAAGTAAAAAGATCCCATTTTCAGCTTTTTTTACCTGCTGACCAAAGGTGGGTAGAATGGTGTTAAAAAGTACAATTAAACTGAAATAAATATATAAATGCTTCATTTTATACGGATTGTAATAGATTAATGTGTGTGATTTTGTGAATATTTAAATCTCATAAATTTGGCATAACTGTCTTGCATAAGCATTTCAGAAATCCCTCTGAGACAGCCGGAATTTTCATGATTTCTTTCTGTTTCATAAAATGTAGCGTATTTTTCATTAGGATTAATGTCAATTCTAGTATCGTCCGGATCTTTTTCAATATCAAATCTCACCTGACCATCAACTAGTGTTTTTTGTGGTACAGCATAAACGGATAAAGGATGTCCTTTAAAAATTGCGATATCCCCATCTTTACCTACTTCAAGCGAACCAACTCTTTTGTCTATTCCCAATTGTTTTGCCGGATTTATCGTGATGAGCGCCAGTGCCTCATCATCTGTCAAATCACCATACCTCTGTGTCTTGGCTGCTTCATGATACAAATGTCTTATCAGTTCTTCAGAGTCAGAATTGATAGACGTTACTACACCATTTCTGGTAAGGATGGCAGCATTGTATGCCGTTGAATAATATACTTCAAATTTATATGCCCACCAATCTGCAAATACAGATGCTCCAGCTCCGAATGCTGCAAGCTCCGGGGCAACTTTGAAGCCTTCATTTACGTGCTGAAAACAAATTTTATTGACATCGTAATCTTTTAATACCCGCATAAGCATCAGAATCTCATCAGCTCTATATGAATGGCAATGTATGATAATATTTCCTTTTAAGATGTCTGCCACGGTCTCATTTCTTAGATTATATTCCGGTGAAGATTTTCTTGTCCCTTTTTTATAATCATCCCAATCTTTCATATATAATTGCGCTTCACTGAAAGCATTTCTGAATACCTGCTCCACACCCATTCTAGTATTAGGCATTATTTTGTTGCCTTCTCCATGGACTCTAATAGGATTTTCTCCTAAAGCAAATTTGATGGTGCGCGGTGCGCCTTCCATGCGAAGTTCATCTGGATTTACTGTGCCATATCTGAGTTTGATCGTTTCACATTGACCGCCAATAGCATTTGCCGATCCATGCATAGCGTGTGTTGCTGTCACACCACCGGCAAGAGCTCTATAAATGGACACGTCCAGAGGATCCAAAGCGTCGCCTACATTTACTTCAGCAGTGACCGGGTTTGTACCTTCATTTACAACGTCAAGAGCTATGTGGGAGTGAGCGTCAATGATACCGGGCATTACAAACATACCTGTTGCATCGATAATACTTGTTCCGACTGGAGCAGAAATATTTTTTTCTATCTTCGCTATTTTACCGTTTGTGACCAGAATGTCTGAATTTTCTTTTACTCCTTGAGTTATGGTAAGAATGGTTCCATTTTTTATGAGAACATTTTGGGCATTTAAAAAAACAGGCAATATTACCGCCAGAACAATTGTCAATCTACTCATGATATATATTTATTTAAGATTGTTTTAAATTAAAAATTGGGATCGCCTTCGAAATCTCCCTTTATTGGGAATGAACCAAATTGTCCTACAGAAATAGATCCTGTGTAAGATTTATCTTCAAAATTCAGATCAAAATCTACTTTTACCGGTGCTCCCATATCCGTTGTAATATTAAAGGTAATTTTTTTGCCGTCAACAATAACATCAGCCGCTGAATCTTCCTCACTCGGAGATGAGTCATCTATGACAGTTACCTTATATTCTCCGGTGTCCTTTTTAATTATTATTTTTCCTTTCCTGGTTGAGCCAGGGATTTCAACAGTATATGACCAGCTTCCAATTAGTTTACCTGACTCAGATGGCTTACTTTCTGTCTTTTTTGGTTTGTCCACAAATTCATACTTCTGTCCATCGACAAAAACATATTTAATGGTTGCCTTTTCATCAAAATAAGGTTTATCTGTTATGACAAGATTAGCAATTTTTCCTTTCTCTACGGTACCGGCAAGGTGTGAAATACCAAGTATTTGTGCTGGATGTGTAGTAAGTGCAGCCAAAGCATAATTTTCAGAAAGTCCGTTTTGCAAAAGTTTTCTTAAATTTTTTCGGATATCTGCTGTCTTGACGGTCATAAAGGAAAATGCAAATTTTACACCTTGTTTTTCAAATAATCCAGCTTGCTCAAGGTATTGCTTAATAGATGCTTCCTTTTTCTGGTCAAAACCATCCTTCTCAGGATTTTTTTCTTCTTTTACTTCTTTTTTTACTTCTTTTGATGCGATAGAGTCTTTCTTTTCAGCTGACTCACCTTCCTTTTTTGTATCTTTTTTCTCTTCTTCAGGTAATTCAAGCGAAAGCAAAACAGGAATATTGCTTTTTTTAATTCGATCCAAATAATGCCACCCTTGTTTAACCTCTGTAAGTACCATGTCAAATCCCAACTCATCCTTTAGTGACAAAGCTTTATGAACATCTTTGGTTCTCGGTGCTACAAAATAAAGTGGCATTTTTTTTATGGTGACCGGGTAAAGCGCCATCAGTTCTTTGTTATAATCAGGCCTGGAAAGTCCGGCAGGATTAAGCTTGAATTTTTCTTCATGCATTCCGGTTATATTGGCATTTTTATACAAATCCCTGAATTTGGCTAATACAGCAATTGAGGTAGAAGGATAAACCCCTCTATTGGTTTCCAATTGAAAATTTTGTGCAGTATTGGCCTTTAGCAACATCTTATCGTTGGCACCTTCGCCTAAAAGAAAAATACTATTTTGCCCTGGCAGCATAAGTCCTCTTGGTGAAACCTGAGCTATCCCAAAACCTGCTGATCTCATATCTGCGACAGATTTATCTCCGGATTTGAATAAGTCAGAACCACTTACCTGAGGAGTAATGCCTGCCACATCATTGGGAGGATTGCCCGGATCCTGAATTTTTGGACGATCCTTGTTTTCAGGTTTGGTAATACCGGTATTAGAATGTGCATCTATAAAGCCAGCATAAACATACAAAGAGTCAGCTTTTACAATTTGTGCATCAAAAGGAACCTTTAAAACTGTTCCGATTTCTGAAATAAATCCATCTTTGATAATTACATTTTGTCCGGATAGAAGTGATCCGGGTTGAGGGATGATAAAACAGTTTTTAAGATAAAATGTCCTGGATAGTTGTTTAGGAGCATCACTATTTTGTCCGGATAAAAAGTTGCTTAATAGACAAATAAGTAAAATAAGGCATGATAATGCCCTGATTTGATTTGTATACATCTAAATTGTTTCGACGGTTATTTTAATAAATGCGGATTAAAAATCTACATAGGTTCAAAAGTAATAAAACTGATAATATAAAATTGATTTTTTTTTTAATATTTATATATGGGGTTATTTTATTAATAGAAAAAGTTAAAACTAAAAACCCGGATTGATTTATCTTGTTAAACTGTATCTTTACCGTTTTTACCTCAAACATATTAATTTGAAAGTTTATTTCTTATTATATTTAGGTTTCATATTTTCTAGTGTGTCCTTTTGTCAGCAAATCTTGCTTGATGAATCGTTTGATGATTGGAATAATCAGAACTATAGTTTTACAGACAAATTAGGTGACAACAACAGCTCTGGAATAGATCTTACGCATATAAAAATCAGCAATGATGATCGAAATCTTTACTTGTATTTTGACCTGAATAAGGAGATAAACATTCAGGAAAATAACAATATGACCCTTTTTATTGACCTAGACAATAATTCTTCTACAGGAATTAATAAATACGGTATAGGCGCAGATTTAGTGTACTTTCTTGGTACAAGGAGCGGTCGAATACACACCGGCTCCTCGACTTATACAATTTTCCATAATGATATTGGACTTATTACATCACCAACAGTGACCAGCGAAATATTTGAAATGGGAATTAAACGCACATTTTCTATCGGCGGTACTCAGTTTAAAATGTCAGATACAATAAAAGTTATCATTTCTGATGAAGGAGTAGCAGGGGATAGGGCACCGGATTCTAATGGTGGGTATAGCTTTATATTTGATAAAAATAAAATTTTTGCTCCTTCGACATTTTCTATAAAAAAAGAAAAAACTGAATATTTAAGAGTGCTTTCATACAATGTACTCAGAGACAATTTTTTTGAACCTTCACTTCAACAAAACTACAGAAGAATATTGAAAGGATTGAGTCCGGATATTATTGGTTTTTGTGAGATATATGACAGATCTCCAGAACAGACTGCCGCATTTGTAGAAAGTCACCTTCCATCCACCGGAAGTCAGAAATGGTACTATGATGGGTCGAGTCCGGATATCCGTGTTGTAAGTCGATATCCCGTAATCAATAGGAGAAGTATCAATGGTAACGGTGCATTTCTGATAGATTTGGGTAGGTCAAAACTTGTTTTCATAGTAGCTCACCTACCTTGTTGTGACAATGAATTACAAAGACAACAGGAGGTTGACAATATTATGTCTTTTATAAGAGGAATAAAATTTGGAATTTCCCCTTTCCAGACGCCACAAAATACACCAATAATTATAGCAGGAGATATGAATCTGGTAGGCCTGAGGCAGCAACAACAGACGTTTCTGACGGGAAATATTGCCGATAATAGCATTTATGGCCCTGATTTTGATCCAGATTGGGATGATACTGATCTTGAAGACGCCATTCCGTTGACAAACAATATGTCGGCCACTTTTACATGGTATAATGAACTTGGTAAATATTCCGCCGGAAGGCTGGATTATTTAATATATTCAGGGTCTGTAATTGAAATGAAAAATAGTTTTGCGCTTTGGTCACCTTCATTAACGACCGAACAATTATCATTGTCAGGCATCCAAAAAGATGATGTCCCAATAGCTTCAGATCACCTTCCTTTGGTTGGAGATTTTATGATACCAGGTTTTTCGTCTTCTACCAATACAGAAATTGTAAAGGCTCCCTTTGACTATTTGATAACAAACGATCAACTGATTTTTAATTCCATGCTTGCAGGACGTATAACTATTACGGATATTTCCGGCCGTATCATTTGCAGTTCTGTAAAGTCGTCAGCCATCGATCAAATAGAAATTGATTTAAATTTGGATTCTATTTTAGGTGTTTATATTTTACATTTCTTTACTGATAAAGAAAAATATAGCATCAAAATTTTCAGGTAAGGATGAAAACCTATGATTAAAAGACTATAATTTTTCTGTATACAATTTCAGCATGATTCATCACGTGCTTAAATAAATGACGTTAATGTAAGCAAGGAAAAGTCTCTAGGATTGATGTATATATTTTTGAAAAGATGGATTGTCTTTGTATTTACTCAGATTGGCTATTTCTATCAATGGAATTCCGCTGACCTTTGCAAGATGCATGATTACCCACGGGGACTCACAATGCTCCACCACATCTACCCATCCAATGAAGGGGCCACATATTGGAATTGTCCTACCCAATCCGAAATTTCTTTAAAATAATTGGGATGTCTTGCTCTTTAGTATAAACTATTTTGCATAAAATCCAGAAGTATTACCTGAATTTTCAAAAATAAATTTTTGCCAGTCAGCTATACTTTCTATAACCCAGCCTAACGCCTATATTAAAATGTCATAAACAACAATCTTTAGATCCTTTACAATCAATCCAGTCATTACAGGCAATGCGATAATCCAGATACTTATGGATTGAAGTAAATAAAATTTTAAAAACCCAGATTTACTCGCTCTGAATTCATGAAAGCGGGTGTCTCTGACCATCTTGTAAATCCTGTAAAATAAAAACCCTCCCAATCTCACTGCCCACAATGATTCCATTCAAACTAAAATAATTCTTACCGACTCAATATTAACATAACTCATGAAAAAAAATACCGCAACGACTGTTAACCAAGCACTATAATCTATATCAGTAATGTGTTCACTCTGGTTGCGAAATTCCCAAACGGAAGCTAAAATGTTGACAAACATGATTGGTACGAAGGAAATAAAAATGGCTGTCATCATTGAATAACAGCCATTTTATCTTATTTATTTATCTTAACCGTAAACTTTCCTATGGTAATTCTTCGCCTTGTGATGAAATCAAAATTTCAAACCATTGTTCATTACTTAGTACCATATCCAGCAACTCAGCAGATTCTTTGATTTTATCTGGTTTTGCATAATTAACAACCGGCAAAATACCCGCAGGATGATGCATTAAAAATAGCAATGCCATATCAGATAATGACCATCCATATTTATCCGCCAGTTTTTGAAGCCTCATTTCAAGTTTATTGCCTGCTTTGGTATTTGTATAGATGGATCCACCACCTAATGGCGACCAAGACATTGGTATCATATCATGAGCCACACAAGTATCAATGGTCCCATCGTACAATGGTCCTAGATGTGTCATGGAAACCTCTATCTGATTGGACATAATCGGATAGTATTTTGACATAGTCCTGATCTGATCAGGAGAAAAATTTACGACGCCAAAATCCTTCACTTTACCCGACTCTTTAAGTATGTAAAAAGCGTCTGCAATTTCCTGATAATTCATTATTGGGCTCGGTCTATTGATCATTAATACATCAATATACTCAGTATTAAGATTCTCCAGAGATTGTTCTATCGATTCTATAATATGCCGTTTGGATGTATTGTAATGAGAAATCTGAAAACCAGGCTTTTCGGCACAAGGTTTTATGATGCCACATTTTGTGATGAGTTGTACTTGATCCCTTGGTACGCCACTCAAAATAAGGGCATCTCCAAATTCTCTTTCTGTAGTGTAATTTCCATAGATGTCTGCATGATCAAATGTCGTAACGCCAAACTCAACACATGAGTTGATCATGGATGCCATCTTTGATGATGACATCTTTGACCCCCAACTACCCCATCTGATGACACCTGCAATTACTTTAGAAAAATTGTTCATCTTATAAAAATTAGTTAATTAATAAATTATTGGTTTTTTAACATTTCAAGTGCATCCAGCACTCTTTTATCTTCTTTGTTCAAATTATATGCCGATTCGTAATCTTCAAGCGCTTGGGTTTTTTTTCCCAACTTTTCATTTACTACACCTCGCATATAGTAGCCCATATAATAGGTCGGAACGACACCTGTCAATAAATCAAACTGTTCGTAAGCCCTTGCAATAGAATCCGTATCTAAATATAATAGGCCGGAATTCAGATAAGCATCTCCATATGATTTGTCCGTAATTATTATTTCCCTGTAAAGTTTTAGTGCGCCCGGTATATCGCCATGATTTTGTAGATAAAACGCTTTGGCATGAACAGCCTGCATCGATTTTGGGTTGCTAATGATTGCACTTTCATAATATCTAAGTGCTTTGGGGTCTTTTTTTTCTTCGTACATTTCACCTAATATAATCCAGGCATCTGTAAGTCCACTATCCATCTCTACTGCGGTCTGATATGCATTCATAGCCCTTATTATATCTCCTATTGATCTGAAATTCATACCAAGCATAAAGTAACCTTCTGCATTTTGAGCATCCAGCCTAACTACTTCATTTAAAGTGAGAATAGATCCATCATAATCTTCAAGTATATATTTAAGTTCTGCCAGTTTTAGTAAAGAAGCTACTCTCTCCGGATATATTGTCAAAACCTTCATCATTGTATTTAACGCCTCCTTACTATTGTAATAATCCAGATAAGCATCAGACAAAAGATGGTAAAAATCAGGGTTGAGAGAGTCAATTGTCATTGCTTTTCTCAGGTCAAGAATAGCATTATCATAGGAAGATTTTTCAAAAAATTTTTGAGCTCTTTGATAATAAAGATTGGCATTTTTAGGATCAGTATTTAACTGATTTGTGATGGCATCTATTTCCTGATCTCCAGATGTCTCAAAATTCTTAGATATATCTGATTTACATGCTAAAATAAAAACCAGTAAAACCAAAGCGAATTTGAATTTTTTTCTCAATTTATATGGTTTTATAATCATGTTAAACATTACTTACAAATGATTTCTTTATTGAACGAGTAAGCATTTTGTTTAAAACTATTGAACGCTGCGGC
>Ga0105047_10013954_pt1 | contig 12781 bp, 11 predicted proteins | sample MAT04_FD_78384 | JGI IMG/M metagenome (GOLD analysis project Ga0105047, IMG submission 78384) | Freshwater microbial communities from Lake Fryxell liftoff mats and glacier meltwater in Antarctica - MAT-04 (megahit assembly) | ecosystem: Environmental > Aquatic > Freshwater > Ice > Liftoff... | reverse complement strand
TCGTGGGCGCGCTCTTGGTCCTAGTTTTCTTCCCAGAGCTCACCACAGGTTACGCCAAGCGCAGCTACAGCATGGCCGAGCGACTTCTAACCCAACCATTCGTCCTGCTGCATTATCTCTACACAATTTTGCTGCCGCAGGTTAGCAGTATGGGTTTATATCTTGACGATTTCCCATTGCGCCAACCAGGACAGCTGGCTTCGTGGGCTGGGATGCTCCTGACATGCACGACCATGATTGTGGCGATATCTCTTCGCAATCGGACACCGATTTTTTCGTTCGGAGTTCTCTGGTTTCTCGCCGCGCATGCGATAGAGTCCACTTTCTTGCCCTTGGAAATAGCGTTCGAACACCGTAATCATGTCGCCATGCTCGGCCCGATTGTAGTCGTGGCATACTATGCACGGCTCGTGTTGCTCCGATTCAAACCAAGAGAACAGGCCGCACTCGCAGCGATCCCGCTAATGCTACTTTGGGGACAAACGTTGCACCGGGCACATACGTGGTCGAGCAATGAGTTATTTATAAAGCACGAAATCGCGAATCACCCGAAGTCATTACGCGCGCTCCTCCATGCGGCCAGCTTTGACGCGGACAACAACAACATTGACTCCGCGGCGCTGCGCATCCAACAAGCGCAAGCACTGGCTCCAGAGTCATTCTGGTACCAAGCAATGTCACTGAACCTGACTTGCGGCGGTGCCTCACCCCCTCTCGACTGGGACCGCCTTGTCGAGATCGCAGCCAAGAACCCAAGCCAGCTCGGCATCGACTCCAGTATGAAGACCGTTGTCGACCTAGTTGTCGAGAACCGCTGTAATCGTCTGGATGTTGAGAACGTTGACACCCTCTTGAAGGAGCTTTCCGAAATAGCTGAAGTGCACTCGAACAGACACGTTGCAGAACGCTTGACTGTTCTGCGATATCAACTATCACTTCACAAGGATGGTGATGTTGCTATTGCCGAAACAATTCTCAATGAGGCCATTAAAGTAAATTCATCCGGAATTGAGGCGCTGGAGCTTTTCGCCAAAGTAGCTATCGAGTCAAATCGCCTGCAAAAGGCGGCTGAATTGATCAATGAACTGGAGGTAAGAATTAGAGGTTCTCGACGCCCGACCTTGCTCTACAAGGTCCAGGAACTTCGGAGATCAGTTGCTGATAGATCGGCGATGACTCCCTAATCCAGCCGCTAGCAGTCTGTCGAAGTCGGGGTCGGCCGGGCTGTTAGAGGGCGGCTACACACGAGGTGGCCTCACAGTAAGTATCCCCCGGCAAAGCCGGGGGCTTTATGATTGCTGGCCCCACAAAAGGGGCCTAACCGCAACCGGTTAAGATCAAGACCCAAAAGCAGTCCGGGGTGCAGCACGACTCCTGGAATTGTCAAACTTTAGGGGTCCCCCGGCAGAGCCGTGGGATTTCCCGTGAAGATTAAGCGCCTTCCGACCATGCGGCAGCACCACCGTCAAAGCGAGAAACGTCGATGAGACAAGTTGCAGAGGGTGGTTTTACCAAGTGGGATATTGTTTGTCTCTTGGTCGTCACTGCCGCCGCCACTTTAATTCACGGTTGGATTGGGCTTTACGCGTATTCGACATTTAGCTTTACAGACTCCATGGACTATATGTTCATGGCAGATTTCTACCGAACCGCGATTTATGGGGGAGACCTCGACGCGGTGCGCACTTTTTACCGGAACACCCGCTTTCCTCCCTTGTTTCCGGCTTTACTTGGTTCATTTGGCGCCGGTACCGAGAATCAACACCTGACCACCGGCATTTCGAACCTGATTGCGGTGCTCGCCGTGGCTGTGCTGTGGATATGGACCAGGCGAGAGTTTAACTCGAGGGTTTGTGCCTCAGCTGTCGCGCTAGGACTGCTTCTGCTTCCATACAATTTCCTAGTAAATCTATCGGCAGTTTCTGAGCCCTTAGCGATCCTCATGGTCACCGCTGCCTTTGCGCTACTTGCCGGGCCTCATCTCAGCGCGAAAAGGATAGTTGTAGTCGGTTTAATTGTCGGAATGGCTCCGTTGGCACGCGGCGCACTGCTGCCGCTTCCAATCGCTTTTGCGATATGGCTGATACTCGCTAGGTCCATTTCGTTCAAGCAAATGTGTCTGCCGCTGATTGCAGCCTTCTTACCCTTTTTGCTGTGGCTGCTCTACCGCGACCTAATTCAGTCTGAACAGTATGCAGTTCATTTGTCTGCCGAACAATTCCACGCTGCAGATATACACTGGCCAAGCGCAATCTGGACTCAACCGCAACGGTTATTTGCTGCGTTCGTCGTTACTTGGGCATCTCCACTAACGCCCATCATCGCAGCAACATGTACGGCCATTGTTACGGTGTTCGCGGTAGTCGGCTGCCATATCCGCCTGCGTCGAAACGCCATCGACGCTTGGTTCCTCGTTGGCTACATTTTTTTGATTCTGATTTGGCCATTTCCTACGGAATTTTCCCGCTTTATAGTCGTGGTGTACCCCTGCATCCTGGTCTCATGCATCTCCGCCGTAATCACGATCGACCAAAGTCTGAGGCGCGCGAAGCCCCATTTTGCAGGGTGGTTTCTGTTCGGCACCATAGCGCTGGCGTCCGCTCCTGCGATATACATCTTTCTGCAGCGCGCAGCGCTGCCGGTTGAGCCAGAGCTTGTTGCGGAAAAGCGAGAGTTAGGATTCTTTCTGGCCAAGAGCGATTCAGATGCACTGCTAGCTGCCGAGCATGTCGCGCGCGTGAAGTACTTGCTGCTGCAGGCGGAATCACTGATTCCGAAGGATGGCTGCGTGTACGCGACACCACCCCAACTCGCTTCCCTTTATAGCAAGCGCATTGCCTTGGCTTACCCTTCCGACTTAGGAGAAGATAACGACGCTGCTAGTCTCGCACTGCAAAGTTGCGAATACTATTTCGTCGGTGGTTGGGCAGCACCTGCTTATGGACTAGAGGCTTATTACCCTTCGAAGGCACTCCAAAAGTGGACAAAACCAATCTTGGTGTCACGGATGGGCGGACAGGAGGAGGGCAATGTTGCCGCAGCGCTATTACAACGCGCCAAACCCGAAGCACCGCGTGAAGATCCCAACCGCGCCGAAACGGCGCTTGGGCGGGCGGCGGATTTTGTATCGCCTTCTGACCGACTACCGCCCTGATTTATACACCTTTCACAGATTGGGCCAGCCACGCTTCCGCATAGTCGGGCTTGAGCGCCATCGCTTCGCGGTAGCACGCCGCCGCTTGCTCCAATTCGTCCTGACCAAGAAATGCATTGCCGCGGCTCTTGCACGCCTCAGCGTTCACCAGTTGCGCTGCGTCGCCCGACGTCTTCTTGAACAAGTTAATCATCGCCGGCCTTTGCCCATCTGGCAAACATGTCCCGATACGCCATCTCTACCATGCGTGCAAACCCGGCTTCATCGCGAAACGGCCCGGCTTCCATTTCGCCGCGCAAGCCGGCGCGCACCTTTGCCAATGCCGGCAAGTCGTTCGCCAGCGCCACCGCTTTCTCGATGTACTCTTCTTCGCTGGTTGCAATCCATTCCGGGTGTCCTGCGCCTTCCAGTATCGAACTGCCCAGCCGCCCGACGCTGGGGCGCCCCGCCAGCGTGATGTAGGGCACGCCCATGTAGATCGTTTCAAACAAAGTCGTGCCCGAATTGTGCGGGAAGCAATCGAATCCAATGTCCAGTCCGCGCAGTACGTCCCACGGTGGACTGTGATGCCCGATCTCCAGTTGCTCCGGCCCGATGCCGTGCGCCGCAAAACACCGCGTCATGGCTTCCCGCTCGGTTGCCTGTGCAAAAGTTACGCTGTCGATCACCAGCCGCGCACCGGCAACCCGCTTCAGTATTACGGCCCAGACCCGGATCGTGCGGTGGTTGATGCGCAGGCCGCGCGTGAGTGTGCCAAAGGTGACATATCCCTTGCTCGTTGCCGGCAATGGCGATACCGGACCCATGCCCTCGGCCGGACGGTATGCAAAGCATGGCCCCGGAAGACGCCATGGCGTTTCCGAAAACAATCCTTCACTGCCGGCCGGCACACTCGGCCCGTCGGTCAGGAAATAATCGATCGCGCTAAGGCCGGTGGTATAGCCAAACCCCAGCCATGACACCGATACCGGCGCCGGCTTCATGGCAAATACCTGCAAACGGTTTTGCCCGGTGTGGCCGGCCAGATCCACCAGAATGTCGATGCCATCGGCCCGTATCCGCTCGGCCAGCTGCGCATCCGACATGCCCAGCGTGGCAACCCAGTGATCCGCGTAACCCCTGTAACGCGCCGTCATGCCATCCTCACGGATCAATTCCGCATACGCGTACACATCTACCGCGCTCTTGTCGTGATGCGCCAGCAACGGCTCAAGGAAATATTGGGCCGGGTGCCGGCGCAAGTCCGGCGACACATAGCCTACTTTCAGCCTGCGCTTTGCATCGCGGTTGTTGGGGTGTGCGCGCCACGCACCCCGGTGCGGCAAGCCGAAGCGCCGGTCATATTCCTGATATCCGGCAAAAATTTGTTCCGCGCTCTTATCCGGGTGATAGTTCAACAGGAAAAGTAAATTGCAGAAGGCGTCTTCGTACTCGGGGGCAAGCTCCAGTGCACGCCGGTAACTGGCCTTGGACTCCGGGAGTCTGCCTTGTGCCTGCAATGCGACCCCGAGGTTGTAATGCGCCTCAACATAGGTGGGTGCGGTGGTCAACGCCTTGCCATAGCTGGCAACGGCTTGATCCAGCTCGCCATCGTCCACATGCAGATTACCCAGATAGCAGTGAAATTCGGGATTGGCCGGATTGCGCTCGATCCCTTGCAGGATTATTTTGCGCGCACTTTCCTTTTGTCCGCTTTGAAACAACACCGAACACAAGTCGCCGTAGATGATTTCGAATTCCGGCTTGATTTCCAGCGCATGGGTGAATTGTGCGATGGCACCAGACAGGTCCCCTCGCTGCCGGGCGACTTCCCCCAGCATATAAAAAGCATCGGCCAGCGTCGGCCGAAGCAGCGCTGCTTGCTGCAAGGTACGCTGCGCCTCATCGAGCTGACCCTGCTCTTTCAATACGTAGCCCAGATTGAGCCACGCGTCGGCATAGTCAGCCTTGAGCGCCATCGCATCCCGGTAGCACGCCGCCGCTTGCTCCAATTCTCCCTGGCTCAGAAATGCATTGCCGCGGCGCTTGCAGGCTTCCGCACTCGCCAGTTGCGCTGAGTCGCTTGTCGGTCCCGCTTTCTTGAAAAATTTAAATATCATTGACGTGGGACACGGATAATCATTCGATTACAACCTCAGGAGCAACGCCTTCGTCAGCTCATTAACGAACTCCGGGTCGTATCCAGCCTCTTGCAATTCCCACTTGAAGACGTTTCCCAACTGCGCCTTCTTGTAAACATTTAACTTGTGGTCGACCTTGAACCGCAGCGCTTGCTGAAACATCTTGTCCAGCACTTGCTGCTTTTTCGACATGGACTTGCCCTTCTTGACTCCTGTCTCAGGCGGAAGTCTTTCCATGAAAAACTTTGCCAGCGCAAGACCGCAAGCCTTGGCTTCCGTGGCATCAAACCAACTCAAAATCATCTCGCTTCTCCGATTGAAGCAAGATCATAGTGGACACTGTTGCCCTCACCAAGCAAGTCTTGGTCTCTGATGTCCGCCAGTTCTTTGCAGCTGTTGGCGAAGCCCGGGGACATATGTTAAACGCGAGCCCGCTGCAAAACAGGCTGGTGAAGTCGGGCCAGAGCGTACTCCGTTGGTACAACCAGAGAATGGATAATCTGCACGCCTTGCCAAAAAGTCTTTTGCCCGAGTTGCGGCGCGCGGCGCATGGCCGAGAGTGCGCGGCACTTGGTGGAGGAGGTGTTCGGCCCACGCCTGGTGCCGCAATGGTGCTGAGTTTTCCGTACCCCTTGCGCTTCTTGTTCGCCAGCATGCCCGACGCCATCGGACCGGTGCTAGCGATCGTGCATCGCTTGATCGCGGGCTGGTTGTCCGATCAAGCGGACATCGAACGTACCCGCGCGCAGCGCGGCGCGGTGACGCTGATCCAGCGCTTCGGCAGCGCGCTCAATCTGAACATCCACTTCCCACATGCTGTGGCTCGAAGGCGTGTACGAAACAAACGACGCGCAACCGCCGCGCAAGCCACGCCTGCACCGCGCCCGCGCACCCACGTCCGCGCAGCTCACGGAACTGGCCGGCAAGTTCGGGAACCGCGTATGCCGGCACCTGGCGCGCAAGGGCTAGCTCGAAGGCGAGGACGAATCCCGTTTCATGTCGGACAGCGCTAGCGGTGACGATGGCATGGACGCGCTGCGGATGAGTTCGATCACCTACCGCATCGTCACCCGCGCGCAGGCTGGACGCAAAGTCGTCACCCTCGGGTTCCGCAGCTAATCGCGTAAACCATTGATATCTATGTCCTCGCCGGTGGCATAGCCGTAGATCAAGAGCGCCAGCAACAGCGATGGGTGATACGCGTCGCTTCCGCGGCCGGCATACGCACGCTCGAATGCCGCCAGATCCAACCCCTCGATGACATCCACCACGTACCGCGCGAGGCGAGATTCCGGTTGATGCTCGTGATCCACCTCGCCTCGCCGACTCAGGAGGCGCTACCCTGCGCATCAGCGGCTTCAGATTCTGCGACGGGCAGCTTAGGATCGGGGAAAATCAGTTGCGGTCACGCGTTCGGACGGCGGAGGACCAATTCTGCTCTGGATCCGGCTCCGGCAGTTAAATCATAGTTGCTGGCCGACCGAACCGAATTCTTCGCGGGGACTCCTTAAACATGTCGTCATGGGCTCATCGACCCGATATCGAGGGGTTGCGGGCAGTTGCAATTTTGCTCGTCGTTGCAGCACACGTTGGGATCCCGACGCTGGCGGGTGGATACGTCGGTGTAGATGTGTTCTTCGTGCTCTCCGGTTACCTCATTACTGGCTTGCTGGTGACCGAACACCAAGCGACTGGGAAAATCAGCCTGTGGAACTTCTACGCTAGGAGGTTTCGCCGGCTACTACCCGCGCTGGCAGTGATGCTAATAGTGACTGCGTGGCTAGCTTCGCAAATCATGCTTCCAAGCCGCCTTCCGGACATCGCCACTGCGGGCGCAGCGGCATCCTGGTGGCTGAGCAATGCGAGCTTTGCCTTCTCCCACACAAACTATTTCCAGTCGGGAGTCGCGTCCAATCTCTTCCTCCACACCTGGTCCCTCGGCGTTGAGGAACAGTTCTACCTTCTTTGGCCAATTTTGCTGTCGGTCGTGCTCGGCTCAAGCTCGCTTCGCATCGCTGGACTCCGGCGAGTACTTCTGCTTGTTTTTAGTATCAGCTTGTTGGCTTGTGTTTGGATGACGTTTCAGTCAGCAATTTTTACTTTTTATCTTACGCCATTTCGCGCGTGGCAATTTGCCGGCGGAGGCTTAGTCTTTATCGCTGTTTTAACGGCGAAGGACAAAAATGTTTTAGCACGAATATTTGGTGCGATGGTCCAATCAAGAATTCCGTTAGCTGGAAGTGGTTTGGCGATCATTCTAGTTTCTGCACTAATGCTTGACGAAGCGTTCCGCTACCCTGGTATGTGGGCGGCGCTACCGACGCTCGGTGCTGCGCTAGTGCTTGCTGACGGTGCCAACAATTGCCAGTCTTCGTTCAGCAAGATATTGTCCATGCGACCGATGCAGTTTCTTGGCAAGGTTTCATACGGCTGGTATCTTTGGCACTGGCCATTACTGATACTTGGCGAAGAGCTTTTCAAGGAAAGCCTTTGGAACAAAATTGCGATTGTTCTTGTGGCGCTGCTACTGGCGAGGTTAAGCCAAGGACTGATCGAGGTTCCAGTACGCAAGTCGAAGCTGCTGGCACGTCACTCCAAGCCTACCATCGTCGCTTCACTTGCAGTCATGGCGGGGCTGTTCTGGATGTTCGTTTCCCTCGTCGGTTCCTCTACGGATGAGTCCTTCACTCGGAATGGGGTCCAGACCGAGGTCAGCATTCCGCTTATTTATCAGATGGGTTGTGATAACTGGTATCATTCTGATTCCATCGATGTCTGTGTATTTCAGCAAAGCGAAACTGTGGCTGGGACAATCCTTCTTGTTGGTGACAGTATCGGGCTGCAATGGTTTCCAGCTTTCCATTCTTTCGTCAAGAAGAATGATTGGAAACTTGCTGTAATTACGAAGTCGGCATGCCCAATGGTTGACAAAGATTTTTACTACGCCCGAATTGGCCGAAGTTACCTAGAGTGTAGTAGGTGGCGTGAGCAGTTACTTGGTATTCTCCCTGAGTTTCATGCTGACCTCATTGTGGTCGGGTCAAGCGGTAGCTATGGTTTCTCTCACACGGATTGGCGAGACGGCTCACGACGTGTGCTAGAGCGGGTAGCAGCGGCTACCTCGCAAGTCGTTGTCTTAGCGCCCACGCCTGTCTTGCCGTTCAACGGGCCAGAGTGTGAGAACCCGCGCAGTGCGCTTCACGCTTGGCTCGCCCAGCCTACTCGTTGCAGCCACGACTTACGCGAGAATCCCACACCATCCGTTCTGGAAGCTCTGCAGGAGGCGGCTGAAGGAATCCCCAATGTACAAGTCGTGGATTTGACCGACAAAGTATGTCCACACGGCGTTTGTCAGGCTCGGGTAAATGGAATTCTGGCCTATCGCGACCACCAACATCTCAACGCTGTTTTTGCCGAGTCACTGGAGGAGTTCTTGGTTGAAAGGATTAAGGTGGGCGAGCCCTCTGGGAGCGATGATTGATCGCTCGTATTTGATGTCGCTCGTCCGAACGCTGACCCTGTACACAGGGTCGCTGAGAAAATGGGGGACTGGCGCGACCCAATTCTTGTTGTGCGCAATTCACTCCACGGCACCACCCAATCCATCTCGCCAGGAAAGCGCTCGCGGCGTGTTGGCGTCTTCTTGGCATCGAAGTTCATCGACGCGAAAGTGGCTTGCTTGATCGGCCGAATGCGGAGCTGCAGACGGGTGTGGCTACGATGCCGAAGCAGGAGTTGAATTCATCAGAGAATCCCTAGACGCAGACTGGTTCTGTGATTGCGCTGGGGAAGACCATGGCAAGAGGCAGGTCTGGCATCCTCGAAGGTTGATGCTCGCGCGTTGAAAGGCCTAAATGGCCTCTGACAAGGAATAGACCTCAGATGTCGAGTCGCAAATTTGGGAAATCGCCGTCAGGTCCTGCGGAGAGCGTCCGCCTGCTTATGATCGCCACTTCTTATCCCTCCGACTTCAAAGACTGGCGGGGCGTCTTTATGCGTCACTTGGCGTTGGCGCTGGCTCGTCGTGGTGAACTGGAGTTGAGACTATGGTCCCCACCCGGCACATTGCCAGAACGCGCTGAGTACGTTGCTACTAGCGCTGAGCGAAGCTGGCTGCAAGCACTGATGCGGGGCGGCGGGATTGCACACCTTGCACGTAACAACAAGTTTCACGGGCTAGTGCTTGCCCTAAAGCTGCTTACACATTTACGGCGGGTCTATCATCGGGAAGGGCAAGTCGATCTTTATCACATCAATTGGCTGCAAAATGCGTTACCGTTGCCAAAAAACGGTAAGCCCTTGCTAGTGACCGTGCTGGGCACGGATATGCAGCTTCTAAGGCTGCCGGGTATGACTGCGTTGCTCAGACGCGCACTTGCGGGTCGACCCGCTGCCATCTGTCCCAACGCTGATTGGATGGCGGCTGATCTTCGCAAGCGGTTTGGCGACATTGCAGTCGTTCGTTGCGTGCCATTTGGAATCGAGCCACGCTGGTACGAGGTTTCCCGAGCAACCACTTCGCCAGCAAAGTGGCTTTGCGTTTCCAGGGTCACGGCGGACAAGCTTGGTGACCTCATTGCTTGGTGTAAGCCACACTTCGCCGTTGGAACACGGGAGCTGCATCTACTGGGGCCTATGCAGGAGCAAATTGCTCTGCCCAACTGGATTCACTACCACGGCGCGACCGATCCAGATGCGCTATCGCAGCAATGGTTTCCGTCGGCCGCCGGGCTTATCACCCTAAGTCGACATTCCGAAGGACGGCCACAAATCATGCTGGAGGCAATGGCCGCGGGGTTGCCCATCATTGCGTCAACTATTCCAGCTCATGACGATCTGCTGAGAGGCGGTGAGAACGGTTGGCTATGCGGCTCATCCGGACAGGTTGGCGCGGCACTGAACTTTATCGAGCAAGCAGCGGACGCCATCAAGATCACATCTTGCGCCAAGCAGTGGGTGGCCCAAAATGTTGGCACTTGGGATGATTGTGCAACTCGCTACGTGCAAATCTATGGCGAACTACTCAAAAGAGAGTTGGTGTGATCAGCACCGTACTAGTGCTTGGTGCATCTGGCTTCATCGGTCGTCATCTCGTGGAAACTCTTGCCAGAGATGGACACCTAGTGATCGCCGCCACACGCCGCCAAGCGTCCTTCGACCACCCACTTGTCGAGAACGTCGTTTCCAACTTCACCGAATGCACCGACTTCCTGCCGCTGGTTCGACGTAGCAACACCATCATTCACGCAGCATCTCAAAGCACGCCAAGCAGTAGCCTTGCTCAGCCGCAACTCGATGGCAACCTGCGTACGACACTTGCATTGATCGAGGCGCTACAGGAATTTCCGGATCGCAAGCTCCTCTATCTCTCGTCTGGCGGCTCGCTTTACGGCGACAGCCAGCGCGCCCTAGACGAACAGGCACCGCTGCGACCGCGCTCGTACCACGCCGCTGGCAAGATCGCCGCCGAGTTCTTCATCGGTGCATGGGCCGCCCAGTACGATGGCACCGCAGTGGTCATGCGTCCTTCGAACGTTTATGGTCCCGGGCAACTGCCGAAAGACGGGTTCGGCATCATTCCGACAGCATTTGATCGCAGCATGCGCAGCGCGGCGCTCACTGTCCTCGGCGATGGGGCCACGCTGCGCGACTATCTTTACATTGACGACCTCAGCCGACTGTGCACGCATGCACTCGCACGCGAATTGCCGCGTGGCACGCATGTCTGCAATGCGGCTTCGGGAGTCGGACTTGCGCTGAATGCTCTGCTCGACGCGATTGACCGAACCACCCGCCGACCACTACAGCGCGAATACCGGCCAGCGCGACGGGTCGACGTGCGCCACATCCTGCTCGACAACACCACCGCCAGTACGATGTTCGGCTGGTCCCCCGAAGTTTCCCTTGATGAAGGCTTACGCCGCACATGGCAGTGGTTCAGTACCCGTCCGTAGCTGCTCCGGCACAACCGCGGGTATCGGTATGTATCGCTAACTTCAACGGCGAACGGATGCTTGCCGACTGTATCGAGTCGGTGCTGGAACAGGACAGCAGCGGCGCCATCGAGATCATCATCCATGATGATGCCTCGACCGACGGTTCGATCGCACTGCTGCGCGGGCGCTACCCGCAAGTGGAGTTGCTGGCCAGCGATGCCAACGTCGGCTTCTGCATCAGCAACAATCGCATGGTCGAGTACGCGCGCGGCGAGTATGTGCTGCTGCTCAACAACGACGCGGCATTGTTTCCAGGTGCCATCGCCACATTGCTCGCTGCGGCGCGCGAGCAGTCCAAACCGGCGATCCTGACCTTGCCGCAGTACGACTGGGAAACCGGTGCACTGGTTGATCGTGGCTGCCTGCTCGACCCGTTCTACAACCCGGTGCCCAACTTCGATCCGCTGCGGCGCGACGTCGCCTACGTCATTGGCGCCTGCCTGTGGCTTCCGCGCTCGCTCTGGCACGAGTTGGGTGGCTTTCCGGATTGGATCGAGTCGATCGGCGAGGATCTGTATCTGTGCTGCCTCGCCAGACTACGCCTCGGGTCGGTGCAGGCAATCGATGGCAGCGGGTACCGGCATCGACAGGGCGCAAGCTTCGGCGGCAATCGCGTCGACGCTGGTCGCCTGGTGTCGACTTACCGCCGGCGTTTCCTGAGTGAGCGCAACAAGACTGCGCTCATGATCGTGTTGACGCCATCTGTCGTCTTCTTGCCCTTGCTGTTGGTGCACATGCTGCTGCTCGCGCTTGAAGGCGTCGTACTCTCGCTGTTTCGTCGCGATGCGCACATCTGGACAAGTATCTATTGGCCGGCGTTGGCCTTTCCCCTGCGCGATGCCAAAAGACTCGCCGAACGCCGACGCTTCGTGCAATCAAGCCGCGGCGTGGATGCAATGGCGTACTTCCGGCCGATGCGCTGGTTTCCGCGCAAGCTGGGCCTGCTGTGTAGGCACGGGGTGCCGACGATCAATTGATCAACCAACTCCCGGGCCTCGGCGCAGCATCGGCAAGACGCGCCCGCGAATCTCCGGTGCCGCCAGCGCCGTCGCCAAGGTGACCAGTGCGGCACCCACGATTATTACGAAGAGGTTGCGCGTGGCACCGGGCACGAAGCCCAGCAGAGCATGCACTACACCCGCCATCGTCACTGCGGACAGCAACGGGATGGCGACGTCGTGCAGGCACCAGCGCATCTTTTCCGCCGGCAGCAGGCGTCGGTGCAAGCGTGGGATCACTGTGACCATCAGGAAAACATTCAGCAACAGCCACGTCCACGCTGCGCCCATAGCTCCGTATCGAGGAACCACCACGAGCAGCGCCGGGACGACCACAAGGATGGCGACCAGGTTGACGCGCACGGCCAACCCGGTCCATCCAGCGGAAAGTTGCAGGTAATACGGGATCGTCATCAGTCCGTTGACCAAGCTGCCGAGCGACAACACCACCACCAGCGGATATACCCGCTCTGCCAGCGCCGGATCCCCGGTCCACAGACCCAGTATCTCGCG
>Ga0105047_10013953_pt1 | contig 12781 bp, 8 predicted proteins | sample MAT04_FD_78384 | JGI IMG/M metagenome (GOLD analysis project Ga0105047, IMG submission 78384) | Freshwater microbial communities from Lake Fryxell liftoff mats and glacier meltwater in Antarctica - MAT-04 (megahit assembly) | ecosystem: Environmental > Aquatic > Freshwater > Ice > Liftoff... | reverse complement strand
TTGCCTTCGGCGCAGGCTTTTTTCACCACCTCCGCGCGCGGGCCGGAGATTCCCATCCTGGCCAGCAGCGCCTGGGCTTCGCGTGCTTTATCGCTGGAGACTTCGGAGAGCGCCACCTGGATCAACAGTTCGAGCGCCTGTGCCAATTCCTTGACCTGCACCTGCACGCCAATCTCACCGTTGGCCGCGGATTTGGGTACGACGGCCAGCTCAAGCAATCCTTCGGCGTGGTCCATGTCCAGTTCCTGGCGCCGCCGCAACGTCGAAGTCGCTCGCAGCCGAAGCAGCAGGCTCTCGAGCTCCTCGCCTTTCAGCGCCACCGGATCGAGCTTGAATATTTCCTGCCCCGTTAATCCCATGTGCTCGAGTTGCTCGCGCGCGTCGTGCGCCAGGTCGGCATTCGGCGCATTGCGCATGACCGCAAAAATCAACGGCAACGCGCCGCTCAAGTCGCCTTCATCCGACAGCGCCTGTGCGCGTTTCAAGGCTTTTGCATCGAGCGTCGGCTCGGCGGCAGCCAGCATCGCACACAAAATAACCATAATGGAAAGGAAACGCGCTGCCTGTTTCATATCAATTCTCCGGCGGATTTTGGAAATCAATCTATCATCCTGGCGGGGATGCGCAACCGTAGCCGGATCGCAGAGATTCCCGGGAGGTGATGGAAGTCGAGAAGAGGCGCGACTTCCATCACGTGCGGCTTCATCCGCCGCCATAACGCGTCCGCCCGATCCTGCATTGCGCCGACTCGCTTCTGATTTAGACAAGGCTATCCCTCCAAGTGAGGTCTCACCTTGTTTTCGTCAAAATACTAACTTTTCTGAAACACGCCCCCGGCGAGATCAGCGCTTTTCATCGTAGTAGAGCATCATCATCGGCACGGTGAACATATAGGCGGTGGGCGCGGCAGTCTTCGGAAAATTCTGTTCGCTGAAATATTTTCGAATGGATGCGTTCTGCAGTTCGCATTCCATCGGATCGAAGCATTGAATTTTTGTTGGCGTACCGCCTTGCGCGGCAACCCAGATTTTCCAGATGCTGCTGCTTTCGCAGGGGCGCCCGTTGCGGCACAGACCGCGGCGGCAGGCGCGCGGGTAATCGGGCAGGCCGGCTAGTAGCATCTGATTTTGTGTGGCCATTGCGCTGGCGACACGGTCGAAGGAGAACGGCGCGCTGGCGTTGGGATCTACGGCATGACCGGAGATGCCTCGTCGTGCCGGAGTGGCCACCGCAGCATCGAGCGGTGCGTCGCGGTCGCTTACGAATGCGGCGCGCTCCGAAAGAACTCGTGTTCCGAGGGTGCCGTTTTCAGTGGGCGCGTAGATCGCTATCGACGGCACATTCACGCCGGACGCAGCACCCGATCCGGGGCCAAAATCCGGCAGGCCGCCATGGATTATTTCCGAAGTGAGTTGCAATGATCCGTTGGCAGCAACCGCGGCGATGCTTCGCCCTTCGCCATCCGGCGCTGAGTCCCGCGGCGCATCGAGCGATGTTTCAATTGTGGGCGGTGTGGCCTCAAGGGACATTTCCAGTGTCATGGGCGGAGGGACAGCGGCGGCTCCGGCATTGCCCCATATAAGGAGGAACGCAACCATGTGCGCCAGCCCGGAGATGGAGTACACCACCATCCATCGACTGACGCTACCACGGGGGTTTCTTCGTGACACCAAACGCATTTTTGAGCTCTTTGTTTCTTTCCTTTTAACGGGTGGAATCGCCGTGTTAAAGTCCTTTTAGCCGGACGCGCAGCACGTGGCTTTACATCAATAAAACCCTGGAGCAGTCATGAGAAAATTATTTGCTTTGATGAGTGCTCTTCTATTATGCGCGGGCGTCAGCGCGGCCACGCCCGTTGTTGTGGATGAACGGCTGAAGCTTGAGTTGATCGCGCAGGATCCGGAGATCGTCACGCCGACCGGGATTGCAGTCAGTGAAACGGGCGCGATTTACGTTCTCGAAAACAATACACACTTCCGGCCGGCAAATTATAAGGGCGCGGCCAGTGATCGCATTCTCGTGTTCGAAGACTTCGGCCCCGACGGCAAAGCGCGCAAGGTCAGCACGTTTGCCGAAGGCTTTCAAGACAGCATGAGCCTCGCGTTTGGTCCCGGCGGCGAATTGTTTGTTGCGACGCGCGCCTCGATCTTCACACTTCGACAAAAAGATGGCAAGGCGGATGCCCCGCGCGTGCTGGCAAAAATTGAGACCAGTTGCAAATATCCGCACAATGGATTGTCCGGTTTCGCGTTCGATCCGGCGGGCAATGTGTACTTCTCGCTGGGCGAGAACCTCGGCGCGACCTATACGCTGACCGGCAGCGATGGCGTTGCGTTGAGCGGCGGCGGCGAGGGCGGAAACATTTTTCGCGTGCGGACGGATGGTTCGAAGCTGACACGTTTCGCGACCGGATTCTGGAACACATTTCATCTCAGCTTTGATGCATTCGGACGACTCTTTGCCGTGGACAACGACCCTGACGCGCGGCCGCCGTGCCGGCTGATCCATGTTGTTCAGAACGGAGACTACGGGTACCGATTCCGCAACGCGCGCGATGGCATTCATCCGTTTACGTCGTGGAACGCAAATCTTCCGGGCACTCTGCCGATGGTCGCCGGAACGGGCGAGGCGCCTTGCGCGGTGCTGGCCTGCGAATCGGCGAGCTTTCCGGAAGATTATCGCGGAAACCTGATCGGCACGTCGTGGGGCGATCATTATATCCAGCGTTTTGTGCTGAAATCCGTGGGCGCTTCGTTCACTTCCGAAGCGGTGAATATAGTCAAAAGCGGCGGCGACTTCCGGCCTGTCTGCATGGCGCCGGCGCCGGATGGTTCGTTCTGTTTTACGGATTGGGTCGACGGCTCGTACAAGATTCATGGCAAGGGGCGCGTATGGCGGTTGAGCGCAAAGAATGCAGCGCCGCATGACGGTGTTCAGATCGATAATCTGCCCGTCGACATTGGGAAGTTAAAGGCACTGCTCCCCCACCCTCGCCTGGACGTCCGTATTGCGACGGCGCGCAAGCTCGCGGCATCGGGCGCGGATGGAATTGCGGCGCTGAATTCGGTGCTGCAGGAAAGCGCCGACGAACGCGCGCAGGCAGCGGTGCTCTGGGGATGCGCGCAGTTGCCTCCCGCGGAATGTGTGAAGCTCGCGAGCGTCGGGCTGCAGAGCAAATCGGCGCCGGTCCGCGCCTTCGCAGTTCAAACTTTAAATCAGAGTGGTTCGGATCAGACGACGCTGCTGCTGGATTTGCTCGCGAAGGACGGTTCGGCGGAAGTGCGCCTTCAGGCGCTGAATGGGCTGAGCGGGCCTCGCGCTCTGGAAGGGGCGCTGCCTTTTTTAAAAGAGAGCGATCCATTCCTTTTCGGCGCGGCGATGACAATCGCCGCACAGTCCGGGGCGGATGCACTCATCAAATTGGCGAGTGTGCCGGATGCGCGCACGCGGCTCGGCGTGCTTCTGGCTCTGCGCCGAAGGACGGAGCCCAACGCAAAATCATTGATCCCTCAATTTTTGAAAGACAGCGATGCGGCGGTGCGTCGCGCGGCGATGCAATGGGTGGGCGAAGAACGTCTGACCGACTATTCAGCGAACTTGAACGCTGCTGCGCGACTGCCGATGACGCGCGAGCTTTTCATGGCATTCATTACCTCGAGCCAGTTGCTTGCGGGCAGGGGCGGGAAAAAGTCGGATGACCTCATCGCTGCGGTGGCCTGGGACGAGGCACAGCCGATGTCGCTGCGCAGCATGGCGATGCTGATGCTGCGTCCCGTACATCCGACGCTGACCGTCGCGAAGCTGCATGAACTTCTCGGCGGGGAACTCGCGGCCGATGCAATCCATATTCTGGCGTTAAAGAATCAGGAGCCGGCGATTGCCGAACTGCGCAACGCTGCGGCCAACGAGAAGCTCGACAAAAATCTGCGCTGCGAAGCGATCGCGGCGTTGGCCGGGTCGGCGCAAACGTCGAAAGAAACGCAGGCTGTACTTCTGCCGCTGCTGGATGCACCGGCATACGACGTTCGGCGCGAGGCGATCCGCGCATTGCGCTCGGCTGCAAAGGAACCTGACGTTCTAACTAAAATTGCGGGGCTCGAAAAAGCTCTGCCCGCGATCACTTCCGAACCCGAGCGCAAAGAGTTGGCTGAGCAACTCTTGTTCATTCTGAAAGCAGGCGGGAAAATAGCAGAAGAACTGAAGGCGCTACAGCAGATTGCCGGTGCGCGCCCGCAAAAGGACACCGAGTGGGTTAAGGCGCTCGAAGGTCCGAGCGATGCGGCGGCGGGGAAGCGCATCTTCTTTCACGCACGTGGCGCGCAATGTTTCGCATGCCATCAGATCAGCGGGCGGGGCGGCGCAGTGGGACCTGAGCTGACGGGGATCGGACAGACGATGACGCGCGAGCGTTTGATTGAATCGATTCGCGATCCGTCAAAAGAAGTTGCTCCGCAATTTGTGCCCTGGTCGATCAAGACCAAGAAGGGCGAAGTCTTCAGCGGTCTGCTGCGCGAAGAGGGTAAGCCGGGGGAACTGACGCTGACGGACAATCAGGGAAAATTGATCCGGCTCCGCGAGACGGATGTCGACGACCGCCGCTCGATGAAAGGGTCAGTCATGCCGGACAGTCTGCCCGAACTTCTGACGATCCAGGAATTCCGCGATCTGTTGGCGTATCTGAGCCAGCTCAGACAATAGCAAAGCTATTGAGTCGCGCGTAATGAAAGTGCCAGAGGATTACGCCCCAACAGCCGGTCGTATTCCTCTATCACTTCACTTTATCAATGCGCGACTCAATAGTCTTAGCGAGCGATGGGGACGGCTTCGTAGCTCTCAGCGTTGGAGTGAATTGCCTGCCGCGCTCGAGCGTAGATCAGGCCGAGGCTGAACCAGAAAGGCATCGCGTACGGCGGGCTTTCAAGTGCGTTGAAAAAGACGGCGAAGATCGCGGAGAAGAAAAAGGGAAGCAGCACTCCTTCCAGCAGCGGATCGCCGAGTCCGGGTTGAAGTTTCAATGCTTTAAACATTGAGCCTGCGACGGCGCAGAGCAGCGCGCTAAAAATAAGCGCACCGATGACGCCGTATCGATAGAGCAGATTCAAAAAACTGTTGTGCGGGTCGAGGCCTTCGGGCTGCCAGTGGAAGCGCGAAAAATACATGGCCGGGTATTGCCATGCATTGCCGACGCCCTGGCCAAGAATGGGACGGCCGTCGCGCCATTCCCTTAACATGCGCCGCCAAAGCAGCAGGCGCCACATATTGTTGGTCGCGCTCGGCGATCCGGCGGCTTCAAAAACGGCGTTCAGTTTATAGACTTCCGGATCTGTCACTGGCACGTCCGGCGCGCGGTCCGAACGATAATTTTTCTCCGGCGGCGGCAGCGTACGGTCGTAGACGGCGAAGAGTTCCTGATATTTTTTCAACGACCATGCGTGCACCTCGCTGTTCATTTGCGCCGCCTGCTGCGGCGCGGCAGGGCGCGTGACTTTGTAGCCGATCAGCGCCACGCCGAAGAGCATCGCCAGCACGACGGCGCGTTTACCGGTGAGGTATTGCCTGCGCAGCGCCAGGATTCCACCGACCGCAATATAGAGCAGCACGCTGCCCGCGAGGCCCACGGGAATGATCGATTGAGACATGTGCTGCTTCAGCCGCCAACCCAGAAGAGCCAGCGCCAGCAAGGCGGGGCCGCGCCATTTCCAGTCGGAGTCGTGCACAATTAAGAGGGCCAATGCGAGAATGCCGATAGGCAGAGTCTGCTGGCCGAACATCCGTTCGTCTGGATAGGCTATGTCGATCGAGGGCGGCTTGAGCAGATCGAACGCATCCAGCGCTGCACAGAGCACGCAGATGAATATCGTGAAGACGGCCGCTTGATTAATGAATTCCACGCGAGGGGCGAAGAAGAGATACGCGTAAAGGAAGATCAGCGCGTAGCCCAGCGTGGCGCTCTGGCGCAGCAACGAGTACATCTCCGCGCCGCCGCCGAATAACGCAACGAGAGCGTGTCCGGCGCCCCAGCCCAGCAGCGCCAGCGCGATGAACACTCCGGCGCCGAACCCCGTATTAAGCGCGGAGCCTCGCGTGGTCAGATCACGCTTAGCGCGGTGGCTCTGCCATGCGACCCAGAGTGCGACCGGCGCCAGCAGAATGAGACAGACGTCAGTCACATACGCATGTTTCAAAAAGGCCGGCGCGCTCACGCCTGCGGCATCAAAAAGTTCAGAGAGATTGCGATGCGCAAAATGGCGCCGGAAAAGGAGGTGCCCTGCAAGCAGCAGCAGCAGCGTCCAGCGGCCCAGCACAGTCAATGCGTTCGCCATCTTTATGTTCCGGCCTCGCTGACAGAATCAAGTCCGAGCTTCTGCAGAAAAAGGTGGATCAAAAAATAGGGAATCGAAAACAAGTAACGCCGCCAGAGACGGCGCGGTTCAGCGCAGAGCCGGTAGAACCATTCCAGTCCGGCGCTCTGTATCCAGCGTGGCGCCTGCGAGAGACGACCGGTGTGAAAATCAAATGCCGCGCCGACGCCGATCTGAACCGGATTGATCCTGCCGGCCTGCGCATGCATGAAAATTTCCTGCCGTGGTGCACCCAATCCAACAAAGAGCAGACGCGCGCCGCTGGCGTTGATCGCGTCGATTTCCTTCAGCAGCGCGGGATCGTCGGGCTTGCGGTCTCCATAAGGAGGCGAGAATGCGCCGGCCACGATCAATCCCGGAAAGCGGGTGATCAGAGAATCGCGCAATTGTTCAGGCACGCCGCTGGCCGCGCCGTAGAGATAAATCGGCACCTTCTCTTTTGCGGCGGCTTCGCAGAGACGGAGCATCAGCGTCGGTCCATAGACGCGATCGGGCAGGCGTCGCCCGCCGAGCAGGCGGTGCGACCAGACCAGCGGTTTGCCGTCTGGCACATTCAGAATTGAGCCATTAAGAACTTGCCGGAACGCGGGATCTTTACGCGCCATCGCCAGTCCGTGCACGCTGACTGCGCAGACGTACGCATGCGCGGCCGGAGCGCGCGCGGCTACAAAAATAATGGCCACGGCCTCATCGTATGTGACCGAGGCGATGCGCGTACCGATGATGGATAGGACTGCGTGCGACATTTCAACGAAAAGTATAACAGGCTTCTGCGCGGAGCCAAAATGCAGGAGCGGAACGATTTCAATTCCTGGAACATTTCGGCCATAATCTACACGTTTCGATTTCGCTTGTATTTTCATAACTCCAACGCAGCATGAATACCTGATTGCAACTGGGAGAGTTGGAGATGAGCAAAGAGCTTTGCATGGAATTCATGCGCGACATGGAATCGCGCCAGGTCGAGAACGTGAAACGCTGGTTCAGGGAAGATAGCGTCCTCTGGATGCCGCCCGGTGAACCCATCCATGGCGACCGCCGCATAGCGGCGATGTTTCGCATTATTTTCCGCAATTATTCAGAGATTCACTGGAGGGTTACCGAGATCAACATGGTGAGCCCTCGACGTTTTATCTATTTGCATGACTCGTGGGGCACGATTGGAAAAAATACTCCTTATAAGAATCATGTTTGCACGATTATCGAATTTGATGAAAAAGGTCTGATAACCTATCTGTCGGACTATTTTAAAGACACCGCAATTTTTAACTCGGAGAAGATCGTTATTCCACAACCTCTTAAGAACACTCTCGCCTGAGTACACCTGCTTGTCCTTTGGTACGCGCATTGCTTATTTGACCCCATAACGACCCCGCTCCGCAGAGCGTCGTCGTTAGACGGATGTTATAATCCGAGGGGCGCATGCAGAGCACGCATCGAAAAAAACGTTCGAGCTACGCGCCTAGTATTCCACGCGGCGATGCAATGCCGATGCCCAGCGGGCTGCGCCCGATGCTCTGCAAACCGGCCGCAGCATTACCGCCGAACCTGCGCGACTATGGCTTTGAAATCAAGTGGGACGGCATTCGCGCGCTGCTTTATTACGATTCCGACACACTCAAATTGATCAGCCGGAACATGCTGGAACTTACGCCGCAATATCCGGAATTGCAGATGCTCGCGACGGAACTCGGCAAGAAGCGTCTGATTCTCGACGGAGAAATCGTGGCGCTCAACGATGCCGGTGTTCCCAGTTTCGAGCAACTCCAGGGGCGCATGGGACTCACCGACAGCGGCGTGATTAATAAACGCCGCGGGACGATTCCAATTACATTCATGATCTTCGACCTGCTCTATGTTGATGGCGAAGACCTGATGACGCGGCCATATATTGAACGCCGCGAAAAGCTTGAGGCATTGAAACTCAGCGGGCCATGCTGGCACACGCCGCCGTTTTACCTCGGGCAGGGCGAAGCGCTTCTGGCGATCACCCGCGAAAAACAGTTTGAGGGCATCGTCGGAAAACGCCTGGAGAGTTGTTACGAAGCCGGAGCGCGAAGCGGCGCGTGGATTAAAATCAAAAATACGCTGCGCCAGGAGTTTGTGATTGGCGGATGGCTGCCCGGCACGGGCACGCGCTCCGCTCGCATCGGTTCGCTGCTGATCGGATATTACGACGACCAAAAACGCTTTCATTATGCCGGCAAAGTCGGCACGGGCTTCAGCGAAGCCACATTAGACACATTGCTTGCGCTCCTGAAACCGGCGGTGCAGACGACAAATCCATTTGCAGTGCGCCATCCCAATCATCGTCACTCCATATTTGTCGAGCCGCGGCATGTCGCGGAAATTGAGTTTACGGAGTGGACGCGCGAGGGCCTGCTGCGCCATCCGTCGTTCAAAGGGCTGCGCCCGGATAAACCGAGCGCGGAAGTGCGTCGCGAGTTTCAAAAATAAAAGGGGGAAAGATCATGGCACGTTCAATCTGGAGCGGCGCGATTTCGTTCGGGATGGTGAACATTCCGATCAAGGTCTTCACTGCGATTTCAACGAAGGACGTGCATTTCCACCAGGTCCATGATGTCGATGGCGTGCGCATTCAATACAAGCGCATCTGTCCGGCCGATGGAAAAGAGGTGCCCTATGAGCACATCGCCAAGGGCTACGAGATCGCGCCGGATCAATATGTGATTATCAAGAAAGAAGAATTGGAGGCGATTGATCCGAAGAAAACACACACTATCGAAATCGAAAGCTTCGCCGAGTTGGATGAGATCGATCCGCTATATTTCGAGAATTCGTATTACCTGGTGCCGGACAAGAATGCGTCGAAGGCCTACTCTCTGCTGCTGAAAGCGATGACCAGTACGATGCGCGTTGCGATCGCAAAAACGGTGATCCGCACCAAGCAGAATGTCGTGCTGCTCCGCCCGGTTGGCAACGCATTGACCATGTCCACTCTTTATTATCACGACGAAGTCATCGCGCAGAAGGAATTGGACGGCCTGCCCGGCGACGTGGCGCTTAATGAAAAAGAGACGGCGATGGCCAAGCAGCTTATTGAATCGTTGACCACGAAATTCGACGCCTCGAAGTACCGCGATGAGTACCGCGAGAAGCTGATGGCGATGATCGAGAAGAAGTCCGCAGGGCAGGAAATCATAACCCAGCCGGCAATGGAAGAGCGGCCCAAAGTGGTCAACCTGATGGCCGCGCTGGAGGCGTCGCTGGCCGCTGCGCGTAAGGGAGCGGCGTCGACAACAAGCAGCGCCCCGAAGAACCGCAAGCCGGTGCGCAAAGCAGCCGTGCAGGGGCACAGAAAGCAGAAGACCGCTTGAAAACAAAAACCGAAGTCCAGGTCGGCAAGCGGCTGATGACGTTTTCGAATCTGGAAAAGATTTTCTATCCCCAGACCGGTTTCACCAAGGGACAGATGATCGATTATTACTCGCGCGTTTCCTCGGCGCTATTGCCACACATGAAGAACAGGCCGCTGACGCTGAAGCGTTATCCCGACGGCGTCGAAGGCTTTTTCTTCTACGAAAAGAATTGCCCGTCGCATAAACCGGAGTGGATTAAGACGGTGCCGATCTGGAGCGATGAGAAAAACGCCAACACGGAATACTGCGTGGCGAACGATCTGCCGTCGTTGCTCTGGGCCGTGAATCTGGGCTCGCTTGAGCTGCATACGTCGCTCTCGCTGGGCAAGGAGATCATGCGTCCCACTGTTGTCGCCTTCGATCTCGATCCCGGTGCGCCGGCGAATGTGATCGACTGCTGCGACGTGGCACTGTGGCTGCGCCGGATCTTTGACGAACTGGGCATGGAAAGTTTTCCCAAGACGTCAGGCTCCAAAGGTCTGCAAATTTATGTGCCGCTGAATACGGCAACGAGTTACGACGAGACGAAGCCTTTTGCTCAGGCGCTGGCCCAGATGCTGGAGGCGCAGCACCCTGACAGGGTCGTCTCAAAAATGAAGAAGGAGCTGCGCAGGGGCAGAGTTTTTGTCGACTGGAGCCAGAACGACAATCACAAGACGACAGTCTGTGTTTACTCCATGCGCGCCAAACCGCGCCCGACCGTTTCGACTCCGTTGCAGTGGAAAGAAGTCGAGAGCGCCGTGAAAAAACGCGACCCCGAAATGCTTGAATTCGAGACTGACGCCGTGCTGAAGCGCGTTGAAAAATATGGCGACCTGTTTGAACCGGTGCTGAAGTTGAAGCAGAAGGTGCCGGTTGGCGCGCTTGCCCGTTAGCGTGCCTTGCCGCTAGAATCGGCGCTGGCTGAATAAATCACTGATTTTTCGCCAGTCAGTTTTGTGCCTGACAGATCGAGCGTGACAGGCACATTGACCGCTTCGCCGCGCACTGTCTTGTTCTCAAATGCAACGGCTCCACCGAAGCTGCTGCCTTTGACTTTTGCGAGGAAGTTCCAGACGCCGCGCTTTTTAGTCATCTTGAACGAGCCCGATTTGCTCTTGCCCGCGCCGCGCTTGTTCAGCATGAAATCAATTTCGACTCCGGCGACGTTCAAAGCCACCGTCTGTCCCCTGGGATTGAAATCGACCGGCAGCGTAGGAAGCAGACCCTTAATCTTGAGGCGGTCTTTATTGGCCCTGGCGAAGTTGATGAAAAAGTCGAGCAGATCGATCTTGATCTCGCCGTCCACTCCGGGGCTCACACTTAATTCCAACTTCCGTTCGAGCGTGTCGATGCCATCGGAAATGGTGAGCGTGACGGAGTAAATTCCGCCGAAGGCGTAGACGTTCGTGGCGGTGGAGTCGAAGCCGTAATTGCCGTCACCAAAGTCCCAGAAATAGTTGAGCCACTCGCTGTCGTTGTCGATGGCCTTGGCCGAGAAAACGACTTCGTCGCCCGCTCGCGCAGGGTTGGGATTGGCTTGCGGTTCGGAGAGAATTTTGGGAGCGACATTCTGAATAACCGTCACGGAAACGGTGTCGCTGACAGTCGATTCTCCGTCGCTGAGGGTCAGTCGCAGAACGTAAACGCCGAACTGCGTGAAGTTGACGCCGGTGCTGATGTATTCGGGCGCCTCGAACGCGACCTCGCCCGGCCCGCTCTCTTTTTTCCATGCAACAGTCAACGTGCCGGGCAGCGCGGGAAATCCGTCGTCCCGAGCGCTACCGGAAAGCCACGCATAAGGCGGAGGCGGGAAAATGGCGATCTGCACTTCGGGCTGGCGCGCGACGAAGTCTTCGCCCGCGTTGACCACCGGTGCGCGGTTAATCTCAGCGCCGCCACCGGCACCGGATGCGGCGTCCATCTCGAGCACAAAGCCGTTCCAGATTTCGCAATTGATGCTGCCGGGGCCGCCGATTCCGGCATCTTTGCTGTACGATTCGCCGGCCATGAACAAACGCGATCCGAAACTGGCGATCGCCGAGGCGCTGTCGTGGTTGCTGCCGCCGAAGGTTTCAAATCCGTCGACACTGAAAGTGGTCGCTAGCTTTCCGCTGAGCGGATCGAGCGCCAGCACGAAGGCGTCGCTGTAGGAGAGGGTTCCGTAGTATGCGATACCGGTATCGCCGTTTGCAATTGGCTTCGCCACGCCTTCTGCGGCAGCGGGTAGAAAATTGTAACCGGGCATTTCGTACAGATTGCCGTAACCGCCGGCCAAGTAGAGCAGTCCGCCGACGAGTAGAACGTCGCGGCCTTCATCGTTGAACTGTCGGCCGAATTTTTTCAAGCCACCATCGGCGAAGCCCGCAACGTTTGCTCCGCTGGCCGCATCGAGCGCCAGGACGAACGCGTCGCTCGCCGGCGGCTGCCAAAAATCAACCGCGCCGGCGGTTGTGGCATCCATCGTATAAATGAGCGGGAAGCTGAGCGTGCCTGCCACATAAAGCAGACCGTTGCCGGACGTGATCGCGGACGCCGTAGCCGTCTCGGGCGCACCAAAAAACCGCAGACCGTTATTGCCAAAAGTGGCGTCGGCAACACCTGTTGCGAGATCCAACGACGCAACAAAAAGCTGCTGCTCGGCGGCACCGTACGGATAGTACAAAGCATCGTTCGAAGTCGTCGTACCGCCGCCGCCATCGCCGGGAGGCACTGTGGAAACGAGCGGGTATTTTAATTGGTTTCCAGCGACATAAAGTTTGCCGTTCAGCGCGGTCAGCGACTTGCCGCTGGTTTCCAAGTCATCGCCGCCATAGATCCAGACTCCGCCGTTACCAAACGTGTTTTTTTCTGCACCTGTGATTGTATCGACGGCCAGCACAAAGGCTTTTTGGGTATGCGCAAAATATCCTGGTGCGGCAATCCCTGCTGCGAGCGGCACTGGATCGTTGTAGTTTGGATACTGCATGCCGGTAACGTAAACAGTTTCGCCTACAACGATTAGACCAGACACTTCGGCTCCGCCTATGCCAATGTAACTGGTAACGCCACCCACGCCGA
>Ga0105047_10013952_pt1 | contig 12782 bp, 5 predicted proteins | sample MAT04_FD_78384 | JGI IMG/M metagenome (GOLD analysis project Ga0105047, IMG submission 78384) | Freshwater microbial communities from Lake Fryxell liftoff mats and glacier meltwater in Antarctica - MAT-04 (megahit assembly) | ecosystem: Environmental > Aquatic > Freshwater > Ice > Liftoff... | reverse complement strand
GTCGGCGGCGGGGGTGGTCCGGAAGTTGTCGGCGATCCTGCCGCTCCGCCGGATCCTGCTCGTCGCGGCCGGGGCCGGGGTGGCGACGGCGGCGGTCGCGTACGCCGCCCCGGCGGGGCTCGGGGCCGTCATCGGCGGGGTCGGGGGGGGAGTCACTGCCGCCGTCGCCCAGGTCGCCGGCTGGCTGAGGAAGGCGGTCCGGGTGTGGTAACGACGACGCGTTGGCGAACCAGGATTTGAGAACGGATTCGGCCGGTCGCGCGCCCCGCCGGGGCGCGTCAGCCCGCGCGAACCCTCGCCGGCATTCTCCGCCCCGCCTTCCCGTCAGCGGATGGTCCCGTCCGCCGCCGGCCGTCCGACAGTTGGTTCCGGAGCGGCCGCCGACAACCCCACGGCGTTACCCCACCCGTAGGGCGTCCGACATCCGACACCTCCTACACATGCCTGCCATCGGGTTGAAAGCGTGGAATCGCGCAGAACGGCATCCAACAATACCCGTCTCGCTCGCCCAGGATCGCACCACTCCCGTCCACGTAATTTATTAGGGACGATACTTCCGCGCGAAGAGGGACGGCTGCTTACGATAACCGAACAGCGTGGAATCTGGTACGGTTGTAACCGTTCCCGACGCGGGCCACAGAATCCCAATCTCAACACCCCTGCGGTCGAAGGTTCCCGGCCCTAAATTCCTAGGTGTTGGATGACGATTCGGGCAAATTGGTATCAATTGGACCTCGGTTCCCTCCCCCGCGGGATCGTGGTTGCCGAATCCACCCACGGATCGGCCGCGCTCTGGGCGGGGCCGATCACGAGCCTGCTCGAAGAATTGGCCGAGCAACTGCCGCCTGGCTCGCACCCCGACGTGGTTTTCCTCGGCGACCGGCGGCCCCACTCGCTCGCCGCGGTACTCGGTTCCGTCTCCCCGACCCATCCGGCCGCGAGCAGGGAGGCCGCCCCGTCGGTGGATCGGCAACTCGGCCGATACCCGGTGGTCGGCCCAGTCATGTGGGAGGTCGAGCGCGGCTCGGCTCGGCCCGTCCTCCTCCTGCTCACCGGCACCCCCCTCGACCTCGACGACTGGGCGACCCCCGCCGTCGCCCGGCGCACCCTCGTCTACCGGCTCACCGGCCCCGAGCGGGTGACGCCGGCCGTCTTCACCGAACTCGGGCCGGAAGCGGACCTGGGTCGCCTCGGCGCGCACCTCCGGGACGCGGTCACGACCGTCCGGGTCGGCGGGGGTGCGGCCGTCGTGGTGGATTGGGCCGACGACGCCGGCCGCTGGGCCGACGGCGCGACGACCTGCGGCCCCCCCGCGGCCGGCCCCTTCCACTTCCTGGTCGCCCACGCCGAGGGTGTCGTACCGGACGCGGTCGTGGGCCGGGCGAGCGGTGCCGAGTCCCGCCTCCAGCTCGTGCCGGCGCGGCCGCCCGACCCCCCGGCGGCCGTCGCGCTGTCCCCGGCGGAAGGAACGATCCTGACGATGTGGGCGAGCGGGCGGGCATTCTGGTGCGGCGCGTGCCGCCAGAACCACCCCCCGGGTGCGCTGTGGTGCCCCCCGAATGAGGGGCGGCCCGGGCTGTTCCCCACCCTGGCCGCCGGCCCGGCGGCCCCGACGTACGTCGCCGCGACCCGCGGCGGGCGGTGGGACGCCACGCCGGTCCCCCGCGGCATCGTCGTCCTGCCGGACGGCCGCGTCGTGGTCCGCCGCGACGGGGCCGCCCCGGTGTGCGACTTCGACGGCACGCGGTGGAACTTCGGCGGGGACGATCCCGGCCGGTTCGTCCCCGCCGGCGACGCGCGCTTCGCCCTCCGGCCGTAAACCCGGAGCGATCAAATCCGCACTCTAGCTGACAGGACTAAGACCGGATAGCATGTCTGTTCGAGCTACCGGCTTGACCCCCACGGAGATCGCCCCATGCCCGGCTGCGTCGTGTGCGATTGTTGCGGCCGGGAGATCCCGGCGACCCCGGCCGATGTCGGCCGGGCCGTCGTCTGCCCGACCTCCCGCCGGCTCGTCATCGTCCGCCGCGGCGACCTCCGGGAGGGTGCCGTCCCGCCCGCCCCGGCGGGCCGCCCGGGGCGCTGGCTGGCCCCGGCCGTGCTGATCCTGTTGCTCGTGGGAGCGGCCGGGTTTCTGGGATGGTACTCGTTGGACCGGCCGCAACCCGGCGAAGCCGTCGTCGCGGAAGCCGATGCGGAAACCACTCCCGCTCCGGGCGGCGGGGAGGAGCCACGGCCGGACGCGAAGGACGCCGTTCCGCCGCCCGCCCTCCCCCGACCCAACCCGGTCGAACCCCCGGCGGGCCTCCGGGCCGCGTCCCCCGCTGCGGTCGCCGTCGTCCCGCCCGCGGCTCCCACGGCACCCGTCTCGGTCGGGGATCCGGTCGGGACGGCGACGGGGCCGACCGCTTCGGTCCAGCGCGACGCTCGGGGGATGGCGGTCCACCGCCTCGCGAAGCGCATCGACCTGCGGACCCCCGACGAGTTGCAGCGCGAACTCCTCGGGGTGCGAGAAATCTCCCTGGATGTCCCGGCCGCCCCGCAGACGGCGAAGCACCTGTTCGAGGCCGGGGTCGCCCGCCGCGCGGCCGGCCGGCCGTACCCCGGGTCGGCGCTCGCCGCGAAGGGCCGGGACGACCTCGCCGGCCTCCCCTTCCGGCTCGGGCCGGACGCCGTCCTCTTTAAGACCCCGGCCGAGGCGCTCGATGTCTTCTCCCGGCGGCTCCGGGAGGAGGTCCAGCGGTGCATCCCGGCCGGGAGGGCCGACCCCCGCCCGGACCCGGACACCCTGTACGCCGCCCTCTTGGCCGGCGACCGGGCCGGCTTCCGCGACGCCAAGTGGGCGACGGCCGAGGCCGTTCCGTGCGTCCGGCAGATGCTCCAGGCCGAGGGGCGGGACGTCCGCCGGATGAGCGTCGAGCTGCTCCGCGGCATCCCCGACCCGGCGGCGACCGACGCCCTCGTGCGCTGGGCGGTGTACGACCTCGACCCGGCGAACCGGGCGGCGGCGGTCGCCGCGCTGGCGGCCCGCGAGAAGCCGGCCGTGACGGCCTTGCTATTGACCCACCTGCGCTTCCCGTGGCCCCGAGCAGCCGACCACGCCGCCGAGGCCCTCGTCGCCCTCGACTGCCGCTCCGCCGTCCCCGACCTCGCCGCCCTCCTGACCCTGGCCGACCCCGACGCCCCGCGGCCCGTCGAACTTTCGGGACAGGCGACTATCTACCGCCGCGAACTCGTCCGCGTGAACCACGCCCGGAACTGCCTCCTCTGCCACGCCCCGTCGTCGGTCGACGATGACCTCGTGCGCGGCGCGATTCCCGACCCGTCCCGCCCACTCCCGCCCCCAACGACCCCGGCCTATTACCGCGGCGGCGGGCAGTTCGTCACTGCCGCTACGACCTACCTCCGCCAAGACTTCTCGGTCGTTCAGCCGGTGCCGAGTCCGGGGATGTGGCCCGACCAACAGCGCTTCGACTATCTGGTCGCGGTTCGCCAGGACAAGGCCGCCGCGTCGTCGGCCGACGACGCGGCCAGCCCCTACAGGGCGGCGGTGTTGTTCGCGCTGCGTGAACTCTCCGGCCGAGACCTCGGGAGTACTGCGGCGGCCTGGGTCGGCCTGCGGGATGGTCGGGACGCACCCGACGATGGCCTCTCCCCCGAGGCCATGCGATTCCTGGCGCTACGGTCCAATCCCGAGGCGCTAATTCTCTTCTACTTACAAGAATTCGGCCCGTCGTTCCTGTCGCTCGCCCCGGCCGAGCAGGCCGTCGTGCTCGCCCGGTTCCGGCGGGTGTACGGCACCGCGGCGACGCGCTACGCCCTCGTCGCCTACCTGGAAGACCTGGTCCGGTCGGGCGGCCCGGACGTGCGGGTGAAGGCGGCGACCCTACTGGCCGCGACCCGCGGCCAGGCCGACGACCCCGGGCCGCCCGACGCGGCCGCCGCCGGGAAACTCCTCGCCCACCCGGACCCCCGCATCCGGGCGGCGGCGGCCGGTGCCTTGGGCGGCCCGGGGGGGGCGGGCAAGGCGCAGATGAAGAACCTGATGAAGGCGCTGGCGGACCCCGACGCCGACGTCCGCGCGGCCGTCGCGACGGCCCTGGGCGACCTGTCCGGCGGGCCGAACGAGAAGTACGACGCCCTTGCGCTGGCGACCCAGGACGCCGCCGGCCGGGTGCGGACGGCGGCGGCCGACGCCCTGCGCCGCCTCAAGTACCTCCCGGCGTCGTGCGCCCGGCCGCTCGCCGAGGGGCTGATCAAGAAGGGCGGGTGGGACGCGGCCGGCGAGCGGGAGGCGTTCGAGAAGGTGTGCGTCGGCCTGCTCGAGGAGATGAAGGACCAGGCCGGCGGGGGCTACCCGGCGCTCGTGAGGGCGGCCGCCGGCGAGACCCCGACCGACGCGCCGGCCGCGGCCCTGTCGAAGCTCCTGGCCACCGCCGGCCCGCCGCCGAGGGACCAGCTCGCCCCCCTCGCCGTCCTCCTCACCCGGGCCGAGTACCGGGCGGCGGCCGCGGCTCAGATCCTCCTCGCCGGGGACGACGCGGTGCCGGTACTGATCGCCGCCCTCAAGGACGAGCGGGTCCAGGTCCGGGTGGCGGCCGCCGGGCTGCTGGGCCGGGCGGCGGCGCTGAACCGGAACCCGCCGGTCGCGCGGGGGAGCTGGCGGGCGGCCATGGACGCCCTGGCCACGGCGAAGGGGTCCGACGCCGCGGCGGCCGTGCGCGAGGCCGCCGCGGCGGCCCTGAGCCAGTTGTCCGCGGGCCAGTAGCCGGCGGGTCAGACCGCCTCGACCCGAGCCGGAACCCGCAGCACGTCGCCCGCCGCCAGCCCGGGCCGCAAGACCCGGACGACCCGGCCGGTCGTCATCCGCGTCCCGGGCGGGACGGCCACCCACCCCGGCGGGTAGTCGCGGAACTGCCCGGGGGCGAAGGCGTCGAGGCCGAAGCCTTCCGCGAGCATCGCCCGCAACCCGTCGCCGAACAGCCCGGCCGCCCCCGGGTCGGCCTCGGCCCAGGCCGGGTACGCGCCGTCCCAGAACCGCGTGTACAGATCGACTGCCGCCAGCTCCAGGTAGCCCCCCACCCCGGCCGGCCGCAGCGCCCGGAACGACTCGCGGACCTCCTCCCCGGCCGCCCCCGGGATGCCGCCCGCCGCGGCCTCCAGGTCGGTCAAGCCGTGCGGCGGCGGGCCGGCCGAGACCACCACCTCGCCGGGTTCCCCGGCCCCGGTCGGGCCGACCAGACCGAACGCCTTGACCCGGGCCACCGCCCCGGCCGGAACGTCGCGCCGGAACACCGCCTTCGTCTTCACGCCCCGGTCGTCGTCCCCCGGGGCGGCCCCGCCGCCCGAGAACGTCCACCCGGCGGGGCGGACGCTCAGGCCGATCACATCCGCCCAGGCCCGGGCGCGCGTGAGGAGCGCGTCGCGGGCGGCGGCTTGCTCGCCCGTCCCCGCCGGGTCGAGCCGGGCGAGGGCGTCGAGGAGCGCCCGGAGGAGATCGACCGGCACGTCCCCGCCCGCCCGGACGGCCCGGTCGAGGGCACCGGCGAGGAGCGTTCCGACGCCGCCGCACTCCGGCACCGCGGCCGCCGCCGCCAGCGCCGCGGCGGCGGCCGCCCGGGCTGCCCCGTCCGGCCCCAGGCTCACCCGGAACCGGGCGGCGGGCGGCTCGGTGGCGAACCTCTCCACCGCCGCGACCACCCCGGACGGGGCGTCGCCGGGCACGAACGCCGCGCCGGGCTGGACGATGCTTATCTCGTCGGGCCAGCGCACGTCGCCGCAGTCGGGATCGACGGCCGGGAAGCACCCCACGCCGGCGGTCCGGCTCACGGCCCGGAGCCACGGCCCGGCGGCCGGCCGGCCGGCCGGCGTCGCGGCGAGCGTGGCCAGGGCGTGGAACCAGTCCCGCCCGGCGTCGGAGGCGAGCCAGGCACCCCACCGCCGCCGGAGGTCGGCCCCGTCCCCGCCGGGCGGCCGGCCCGACAGTTCCGCCTCGCCCGCCTCGCGGGCCCGCGCCGGGGGGTCCCGCCCCGCCCCGTCGGGCAGCGACAGCAATTCGGGGTCCGGGGTCGTCAGCCAGACGGTCGCCGCCGTCGGGGCCGGGCCGACGCTCACGACGACCTCCGCCCGCCCGGGCCTGACCGCGAACCGGGTCACGCGGACGACGGTTCTCGGCGGGGCGGGGGAGACGACGTACCGGGCGTCGGCCTGCCCGGGCCGGAACCAGGTCGGCTCGACGGCGAGCGTTTCGCCATCGACCGGCGGCTCGATCCCGGGCACGACGGCCGCCGCCCGGACGACCAGGCGGGCGAGCAGCCGGCCCCACCCGCCGTCGGCGTCGGCCCCGTCCGCCGGGGGGAGCAACGCCCCGAGGGCCGCGGCCCAGTCGGCCGGTGCGACCGGCCGATCCGGGGCGACGAAGCGGTCGAACACCGCCGCGGCGTCGCCGGCGGTCGGCAGGTGGCCGGCGGACCGGAGGTCGGCGAGGGCCTCCCCGAGGACAGCCCGGAACAGGGCCGGGGCGTCCGAGCACACGCCGCGCGCCAGGGCCGCGTCGACGACGCCGTGGAGGGCGGGTAGGAAGTCGGCGGGTGGGTCCGCGGGCGGAGGGGGCCAGTCGCGCAGCGGCCGGGCCGCCCGCGCCAGCCGGAGCGCGGGCCAGTCGCCGGGCAGGGCGGCGAGCCGGTCATCGACCTCCCGCCCCAGGGCGACGGCCCGCTCGGTCGCGGCGGCGAAGTCGGGCGGGACGGGGGCGGCGAGGGCGGCGAGGGCGGCGGCACACCGCCCGAGGATGTCTTTGACCGCGTCCGGAGCAGGCTGGGGGGCGCGGGCGAACAGGCTCGGGGTGCGGGCGGGGGCGGGGGTGCCGGCCAGGTCGCGGCACCGGGCCGCCAGGTCGGCGGCTTCGGCCGGCGGCGGGAGGAGGAGCCGGCGTTCCAGCCGGTGCGGTCGCCACCCGTCCCAGCCGGCGAGGAGCCGTGCCCAGGCCCACGTCCGCCGCGCGTCATCGTCCGGGGCCGGCTCATCGACCCCGTCGAGCAGCCCGCGGAATTCGGCGGTCGGCAGGTTGGCGGCGTAGCGGCGCAGCGCGGCCGCCAGGTCGGCCCGCGGGTCGGGACGGTCTTCGAGCGGGTCGCCCACGGCCGCCCTCCCGGGGTCAGATGTCGCCCCGCAGGACGGCGACGTGGTGGTCCGCCTCGGCCAAATCCTTCGGCACGCCGTCCCCCCCCAGCGTGTCCCGGACGGTGAACTCGCCGGCCGCCGCGTCGAACCGGACTTCCAGTTCCCCGCGAATCCCCTCGGAGAACTGGTAGGCCGCGAACGGGGTGTACCCGTCGTCGCCCGGGAAGCGGCGCTCCAGGACGAACGTATTCCCCGGGGTCGCCCCGCCGGGGAGTACCAGCCGGACCGTCCGCACCTCGGCGGCGAGAACCGGGTACGGGGTGTACTCGCGGAACAGCGGCTCGGTCTGGTTCGTGAGCATGTCGTGGTAGCCGACGTCGAACGGGAGGAGTTCGCTCAGGTGCCGGTTGAATCGGATGCCGACGGCCCGCGGCACCCGCTCGACCATCCGGGCCATCGCCGCCCCCTTGGCGACCGCCCCCTTCAGGTTGTCGGTATCGACGGTCAGCCGGTCGGCGACGTAGGCGACGTGGAGCTGCTCCCGGGCCAGCCGCGGGACGAGCGGGTACCGCGCCCCGTTCCCGGACAGGACGACCCAATCGACCTCCTGCTCGCGGCCCACCCCCGGGGCGTCGATCAGGTGTTTGCGGATCAGCCGGTTGCACTTGGCGATCGCGGCCTCGATCGGGCGGCGGACGAGGGCGTCCACCTCCCACGGGGCGACGGCCACCTCCCCGATTTGGCCGGCGAGCTGGTTCTGGGCGGCGAGGGCGAACGGCCGGAGGACGGCGGCGACGAGCGGGGACGCCGGCCCGACGACCTCCGCCCCGAGTTCCTTGAGCCGGACCGCCTTCCCGTCGCCGACCTTCCGCTTCAACCGCTCGGCGAGTTGCCAGAGGGCGTGGGCGGCGGTCCGCCGGTCGGCCGTCGTCGCGTCCGGCCGGTCCGGGTCGAACCGGGTCGGCACCAGCCCGTCGCCCGGGTCGAGCTTCTCGACCCGGGCGAGGAAGTCCTCGACCACCACCCGGGCCTGGTCGGCCGACGGCGGGGCGGTCGCCGGGGGCGGCTGGAGGCCGGCCGGGACGGCGGCCGGGGTGCGGCCGCGGGCGAGCAGGAGGGCGAGCTTGGCCTTCACCAGCCGGCACACCTGGCGGGTGATGTGGTCCCCGCCGAACGCCCGGACCCCGGTCCGGGCGAGGACGTCGACCACCAGGAGGTTGGGCGATTCCGGGGGCGAGACGGCGTGGACGAGGGCGATGTCGGTCGTCCCGCCGCCGCAGTCGAGCAACAGCAGCCGCACCCCGGCCGGGTGCAGGTAGCGGAACCGGAGGAGGCCACCCGGCCGCTCGAACACCCGTCGGTAGAGGTGGAAGAAGGCGGCCGCGGTCGCCTCGTCGAGCGTCAGCCCGACGAGCGGGCAGGGGCCGGGGTCGTGGGCGACGAGCCACTGCCGGACCTCGGCCCCGAGGCCCTCCAGCCGGGCGTCCTCGTTCGGCTCGGCCGGCGCGTCGAACCCCTGGGGCTGGCCGACCGCTCGCAGCCACCCCCGGGCCGCAGCCCGGACCAGCTGGCGGAGTTCCCGCGGGCTGTACGTGGTCGGGTAGGTCAGCGTCAGGTCCGGGGGCCAGGCCGAGCGGGCCTGGCGGAACTGGCGGACGACGTGGGTGAACAGCAACTCCCCCGGCACCCGGTCGAGTACCTCGACCGTTTCCGGTTGCGGGGCGTCGTCCCCCCGGGCGTGGGGGACGACCAGGGTGAGGTACGGGTCGCCCGCCCCGCCGGGGGTCGCCGGGCCGTCCTTCACCGTGAGCAGTTGCTTCGCCCCGTAGACCACCCCCGGGGGGAACTCCCCGCCGGCCCCGAGCGTGACCCACTCGCCGGCCGCGAACGCGACCGCGGCCGGGCGGTCGTCGGCCGGGACCGACGGGAACCGCCGGGTGCCCTCCGGGGCGGGTACGGGGGAGTGGAGCCGGTCGAAGCGGACGACGGACAGCACGGGGTCGGCCCGGTCTCGGCCCGGGCCGGCGGGTTCGAGCGGGACGAGGCGGGCCGAGTCCGTCCGGTACACCGGGTCGGCCTCCGAAACGGAGGCGGCCGTCGTGGTCGTGTTCCCGAGGTCCACCGCCAGCACCCCGTCGAACCGCGGGACCGGCACGCACGGCTTCATCACCAGGTCGAGCTTCCCCGCCTGGGTGACGGAGTTCGAGAACTGCTTGGCGTCGAAGAACAGGAGGTGGACCGGCTGGACGAACTCCCCCTTGTCGGCGTTGCGGCGGTCGCGGACGGCCCGGCGGAACCCGTCCGCGTCGGTATCGACCTCGACCCGGAAGACGACCCGGTTGTGCTGCGGCAGGCTGGCCACCAGGAAGGCGTGGGCCTCCAGGAACCTGGCCGGGGCGAACTGGTCGCGGCGGACGGCGTGGGCGGCGCACACCTCCTCCAGGCCGGCGACGGTGTCGGCGAACGCGATCGGCCCCCCGGCCGCCGCCGGGTCGGGGGTGGCCGTCGCGGACAGCCGCAGCCAGCCGGCGTCCTTCGGCCAGAAGGCCATCACCCCGAATTGGACGAGCCGGTCGAACGGCCGGGCCGGGCGGACCTGCCCGGCGACCGCGAACGACTGGCCCGCGGTGCCCGCGCGCAGGAACACCTTGTCGAGGGTGAAGGTCAGGTGGACGGGCATCGGAACTCCCGGGCGGGGCGGGGTCAGCCGGCGGCGGGGTCGCGCTCGCCGGTGAGGACGGACAACTCCCCCTCGATCTCGCCGAGCCGGCGGCGCAGCCGGGCCCGGATGAGGTGGACGGTTTGCCCGACGGCCACGTCGATCTTGTCGTGGATCAACTCGGCGTAGACGGCCCCGTCCACCCCGTCCCCGCCCGGGCGGGCGAGCCAGGCGGCCAGGTCGTCGCTGCCGAACCGGGGGAGGTCGGCCCGCCACCCCTCGTCCGCCCGGTCGGCCAGGGCGAACCCCTGCCAGACGTCCCGGCACGACCGCTGGTCCGGCCCGAGGCCGACGGGCGGCAGCCCGTCGAGCCGCTCGCCGACCATCTGGTAGGCGCGGTCGAGCACCTCCCCGGTCAGCTCGTTGTCGAGGGTCTCGGCCAGGACGCGGGCGTGGGTGCGGAACTGCCGGGCGAGGTCGGCCGGGGTCAGGTTGGCGAGGAGTTCGGGCGGGCTGCCGCGGTCGAACACCCCGGCCAGCTCCTGGCGCAGGCGGTCGCCCTCCGAGATGAGGGCCGGGAACTCGTGCGGCCGGCTGGCCAGGGCGGTGCGGATCTGGAGGACCGCCCCGTAGCAGGTCGCGGCCGCCTGGAGTTCGGTCGTACCCATCGCCAGCCGCTTCCGCTCGACCGCGACGCGCTGGGCGAGGGCGGCGCTGAAGGCGTCGAGGAGCCGGTCGGCGTCGCGCCGGAGCTGGGCCGCGAGCGCCTCCGCCACCTCCCGGAACATGAGCGAGCGGAGGTTCGAGATGCCGCCGTCCTTGAGCAGCTCCTGCCACGCCGGGCGCAGCCCCGCGGGGCAGACCGGCGGGACCGGGGCGTCGGCCGTCTGGCTCATCGTCTGGGCGGCGAACACCCGCTCTGCCGTGCCGCCGGTCTTGACCGCGGCGTCCCAGAGCTTCTTCGAGCAGAAGCAGACCTGGGTTTCGGGGATGCCGGTCATCTCCAGCACCTTCCCGATGGTGACGAAGATGTTTTGCCCGCCCGGGCGGAAGTGGGCTTCGGTCAGAGTGTCCATCTTGTTGAAGATGAGCCACGCCCGGCCGCCGAGCTTCCCCTCGAACACCTTTTGGAGGCGGGAGAAGATGCCGAGCATCCCCGCGGTGAGCAGGTTCCCGCCGACGTTGACGAACAGGAACGTGCCGTCTAACTCGGGCAGGTATTCCCAGGTGACGATGTCGTCGACCGACCGCTTGCTGTCCAGCCCCGGGAGGTCGCACAGCTCGAGGTCGGCCGGGATGAGCTTGTTGTCGATGCGGAACCGGGCCTCGCGGACGAGCAGGATTTCGGCCCCAGGGCCGTTGGGGGTGTGGGTGGTATACTGGTCCCGGTTCCCGTACGGCAGGTCGGAGAGAACCCGCGGCGCGTCGGTGACGAACGCCTTGTGCGTCCGGTAGGCGGTGAGGAACGCGCGGAGGTAGGCGAGGTCTTCCTTGAGCCGGGGCCGGTCCGGGCCGTCGGGGTCGCGGAAATCGTCGGGGCGGTCGAGCCGGGGGAGCAACTGGGCGTCGTCCTCCGGGGTGGCGAGGCCGATCTGTTCGCACAGCAGCTGCCGGCGGGCCGCCAGCCGGCCGGGGGTCAGGAACTCGACGTCGATCGCCCGGCGGTCGGCGTAGACGATCCGGCTCGGCTGGCTGGAGCAGGCGTCCCCGGACCCGGGCTTGCAGACTTCCTCCCCGAGGATGCTGTTGATGGTGGTCGATTTCCCGGCCTGGGTGATGCCGATGCACCCGACCGTGTACCGCTGCTTGGTCAGCAGGACGCGGGCATCGGCGAGCGGCTTAATGGCGTCGTCGAACCGCCCGGCCGGGACGAGCGGGGCGAGCTGGCGGTCGGCTTGCACGGCGGCCAGCTCCGCGAGGGCGGCGGCGTACCGGCCGACGAGCCGGTCCGCCTCCCCGCCGCCGTGCTTGGCGAGCAGGGGGTAGTCGCCCGGGGCCAGCGCGGTCGGAATCGGAATCGGGGGCATCGGGCCGGCCTCATGTGGTCAGGGCTTCGGCGGGGCCGGGGGCTTGGCCGCCTTCTGGACGATCTTCTGCCACCCCGACCGCTCGCGCTCGAGGACGTACACCCGGTCGTCCTTCGGGTGCCTGACCTGAATCGCCTCGGGGGTGCCGGTGTCGAACTCCCAAACCACCAGCATCCACAACTGAGGGTACTTCTCGGCCAGCCCCGCCACGTCGTCGAGCTTGACCTTCCGGACGAACCGGCTCGGCTCCATCCCATCGGCCGTCGGCTCGGGGGGGAGCTCATACCACTTCGCCGCGGTCGCCGGCCCGACTGTGGCCATCTCGGTCGCCGGCACAGAAGCCTTGCGGACCTCGCCCGGCAGCTCGACGCTGCCGAACTTGCGGTACGCGTCGCGGGCCTCCTGCATCCCCTTCTCGTCGAGCGGGAAGTGGACCCATACCCGCTTCGGGGTTCGCCGGGCGATCGTCTCGACGGTCAGCTTGAGGTTGTTCTCCGGGTCCAGGCCGTCGTCCCCCGGCGGGGGCGCGGAAGAGTTCAGGCTGGCGAACGCGAACTCCAGATTGTCCCCGAGCTGGACGTTGTCGAGCGGGTTAGCCACCTGCTTCCGGTCTTGAATCACCTCGAACAGCTTCTTCTGGTCCCCCTCGAAGTTGCGGACGGTGACGACGAAGAACTTGTCACCCCGGGGCCACTCAGCCTTGACCGTCGTCGGCGGCCTGCCGGCCTCGGCTACGTCACCCTCGTAGGCTGTCGGATTCCCACCGGCCTCGGGGGTAAAGGCATACCGGCCCGGGACGGTGAGGACGAGCGGGCTTTTCCCGCCGGCGGCGTCCGGCGTGTACTCCTTCGTACCGCCCGGCGAGTACGTAACCCGGAGCCTCTTGAGCAGCTGGGTCGGCTTGACCTTGATCTCGAAGATCGGCTCCCGGGACGGGAGCTGGCGGACCGAGACGGCGTCGTCGGCGGCGGCAG
>Ga0105047_10013950_pt1 | contig 12782 bp, 13 predicted proteins | sample MAT04_FD_78384 | JGI IMG/M metagenome (GOLD analysis project Ga0105047, IMG submission 78384) | Freshwater microbial communities from Lake Fryxell liftoff mats and glacier meltwater in Antarctica - MAT-04 (megahit assembly) | ecosystem: Environmental > Aquatic > Freshwater > Ice > Liftoff... | reverse complement strand
GGTGAGGCCGGGACGGACCTTGGGACGAGAACCGAATCTGTGTCTGGAAGGCTCCTTGCCGCCTCCCTTGTCACCAATATGCAGGAGCGCGCTGGATCCCGGATAGGTAACGCTACCTAGGTTTGCGCGCGGGCAGGAAACTGACGCTTGCAAGCCATTCCAACAGGTCTACATTGGCTGCCGCAAGCGCGGCCGGGGAAGTCGAGAGCGCATGCGGAGCGCCTTTGAGGGCCTTCGCGACCAATGCAGATGAGCCCGTTCGGTCTCCGGTCCACCCATGCAGCACGAGCGCTGCGATGCATCCAGCGGTTCCGGCCCGGCGCAGATCTCCACGGAGCTCAAGGTCGCCGGAGCTGAACGTGATACCACGCGACGTCATGCCACTTCCTACAGGTACTCCGAATGGCCGAGCTCGCGGACGCGACGACGCAGAAGATCCGGATCGACGTGGTACTTAAAGACCCTGCGCCCGGCGAGCACTCCAGCGGGTATCTGCTCGCGCCACGCCGCTTCGAGCTCAGGGTCGCCGTCGATGTGCACCCACGTGACCTTGAGATCCAGTTCGCCTGCAAGCGGGTCGAGCACCTGACGCGCGTCGTCGCACAGACAACAGCCGTGCGCGGTGTAGACGGTGAGCGTCAGCGACTCTGAATGGGCATGGTGGTCAGACATCGACAGTGGATCGTACAGCGCCGGAGACCATGGTCGTCGAACAGTTCGCTCATCACGGAGCCCAGCAGGAGCTTCGACGGTTCTCGGCCAGGTTTTGGTCGTTTCGGCGCAGGGTAGTACATCACTACTTATGGATCTCACTGATCGAGCATGGCACGTCGTCCAGCAAGCGCGCGAAGAAGCGTTGCGGCTCGGCGACGAGCACATCGGCACCGACCACGTCCTCCTCGCGATGTTGCGAGACGGCGAGGGCGCCGGGGCGTATGTGCTCAAGGATTTCGACGTCGACTACGACGGCGTGTTCGCGCGGCTGACGGAGCAACCCGCCGGGCCGCTGACACGGTCGGTGTAACGGCTCGTCGAGGGGGAGGCTGCGCTGGTGGGAGGTCTCGTGTCGCTTGGGGCGACATGAGGAGCGAGACCTCTCACCCGCGCGCCATACGTCATCTCGCGCGAGCGGCGCGACCTCGCGCATCTCAACCCTTGGGCGCTGGTTCCACGCTGATCGGGAGCACTGGCCCCGTGCGCCACTCGCCTGACGGATCGGTTGCGGGAACGTAGCGCAATCGCAGCTCCCAGGCGCCGGCCTGGAGCCGCTTCCCGTCGGCGCCCACACCCGTGAGACCGAAATTGTACACGCCCGGCAGTGCCTGGTCGAGGCCACCGATGGAGCCGTGGTCCTTGCCAGCAGCGTCAAAGATGCGTACCTCGAGGCGCTGCACGGCCGCGAGACCGAGCGCGCCTGCGTTGGAGGCGTCTCCGCCAATGCCGATGGTGAGGTTGCTGGCGAACGCGCCAGGGCCGGCGACGGCCTGGAGCGTATCGCTGGAGAGCTGGGCGTCGAGTGGCACCGTCGCAGCAACGAAATCACGCACGGTGAGTGTCCACGGGATGCGAATGTCGAGATCCGGGAGTACCAACCAACCGCCGACGCGCCCTGCTCGGGTGCCATCAGGGACGTTCACAACGAGCTCGCCGTTGGAGAGCATTGGCGTGACCTTCGATGCGGCGCCACCGTCATCGAGCTGGATCTGGGGGCTCGCGTCGGCCGGATCGATACCGAGCGATGCAAGGAGCGGATGTATCGCGAGGGCGCGACGCGCCTCGCCTCCGGGCGCGACCGATCCGAAATCGATTCGACCGGCACCACTCAGCCACGACACAGCAGCGGCGCGATCTGCATCGAGGACGCCGGCACCCTGGGCGCTCACTGGCGGTCGCTCGCCTACCTCGCCGAGCGGGATGGCGGTGCCGAGCACCGCAGCGCGCACGGTGGCGGCGTCCCACTCGGGACGCTCGGCGCGAAGCGCGGCGACCTCACCAGCGGCCCACGCGGCCGAGATGGAGGTACCGCTGACCGTGCGCCATGCCATGCCGGTGGCGCGGTCGCCGGCGACGACCATGCCCACACCGGGTGCGAGCACATCGGGTCGAGCGACGCCGTCCATACGTGGGCCGGCCGAGCTAAACCCGGCGACGTCACCAAACGCGGGATTGCGCTCGTCCGCGCGGGTGAGTGAGACGGTGAGCCCCTCGCCACCCCTGAGCACGTGGTGGATTGCACGGGCGTTGTCGAGCGGGATACCGATGGCGGGGATGTCGGCCCCGTCGACATCGATGGTGCCAGCGGCGGCACTCGCCCCTCGTGCGCCTACGAGCACACCGACGGCGCCGGCATCGGCGGCCGCGCGAATCTGGTCGTGCACGGTCACGCCATCGCGAGCTGCAAGGAGCACGACCGCGCCAGTGACCCTGCTCCGTAGCTCGGAGTCGAGGTAGTCGGCAACCTCATCACCCACGCCATCGATCGCGATGACGGGAAGCTTGGCTGCGCGCGGGAGCTGGCTGCTGCCGGCGGCAGTGAGGACGGGCACGCCCTCGAAGGTGTCGTCGATCCCGCCACCTCGGACACGGACATCGGCACCCGGGGTGCGACCGCGCAGGTCCACGGCACCCACGGTGAGTGCGGCGTCTGCTGCGGCAACGGAACCGACGGTACCGACCTCGTCACCACTCGCGCCGTCGTTGCCCGCTGCGGCGACCACGACGGTGCCGAGTGCGTCGGCGGCTCGAACCGCGCGCTCTTCAGGGGAATCAGTGAATCCGGCGTAGGGTGATGTCGACGCAATGAGTGCGACGTCGGCGCGGTCGGAGGTGTCGCCATCAGCATTGGGATCGACGGCCTGCTCAAGCCCGGCGAGGAGATCATCGCTCGTGCCGAGAATTGCCTCGTCACCATCTCGGGTGGGGGTCGAGGCAAGGATGCGAATCGGCACGATGACCGCGTCGGCCTGGGTGCCGGCCGAGCGCAGCGCGACGCCGGCAACGGCAGTACCGTGCGCGTCGGGAGTGATCGGTCCCTGCTTGGTGCCGTCGATACCCGTCGCGTCGTGCGCCGCGTCGACGTGACCTGCGACGGCGGGGTGCGCAGCATCGATACCCGTGTCGAGTACAGCGATGCGAACGCGACCTTCCACCGAGGCCTGCTGGGCGGCGGCGACAGCAGTTGCCCCCGTGGCGGCGGAGCCGGCGCCGATGGCCGTGGGCCAGAGCGTGCGAACCGGCGCGATGCTCGCCACGCCATGAACAGCGTGCAGCAGCTGCGCACCGTCGCCGTGCACGGTGATCGAGACGCCGTTCACAACGCGGATGTAGCGGTGCTCGACGCGGAACTGCACGCCAGCAGCACCCAGCGCATCGAGACGCTTCTGCTGGAGCACGAGTGCCTGCTTCACCCAGGCACGACGTTGAGCAGACGTGAGCGGCTTGGCGCCGGCGGCCTCCCACTCACCCAGGCTTGGATCCTCAAAAGTGACCACCATGCGTCGGGCATCGCCGCTCGGCACAGGGCGGAGGGTGGAAAAGTATGGGCTCCATGCGCGGCTCGCGGCTCGCTCGACTGCGGCCGGGGCAGCGCTATCGCCAGCCTGGGCGACCGGAGTGGCGGCGGTCGCAAGCGCGAAGCTGGCTACGACGGCGATGGCGCACGCCGAGGCCGCGCGGGGGCGTCGCGCGCGGGTAGAGCGTGAGGATGGGAGCCGGGGGCTCATCATCTGTCAGTTCGGCACCAATTCTCGGTCCCTAAAGAGGGGAGTTGTCGCGTACGCATCAAGCGATCTTGCATCATGTCCAGCGCGCTCGGAATACCACGCCGAAGCCACACCGATCATAGCCGCGTTATCGCCACACCAGCGTATCGGGGTCCGCGCTACGCGAACACCCGATTCGGCGCATATCTCGGCGAGTCGCTGCCTGAGTGTCGCATTCGCTGCCACTCCTCCAACGAGCGCAAGCGTGTCGCGTGACCGCTCGTGTCCCGAACCCGGCCCACGCTGCCTGAGCAGCTTCCTGGCGCTCGCGGCGATCGTCGCCACGATGGCATCCTCGAATGCGCGCGCAAGATCGGCATTGGACGGCTCTGTGGCGCGCGATGCAGTGCGCTCGCGCACGGCCACCGCGAGGGCCGTCTTGATGCCCGAAAACGACGTGTCGAGCGTGTCGTGATGCACCATGGCCGGCGTGAAAACGACTGCCCCAGGCGTACCTGTGGCGGCAAGCGCAGAGAGCGCGGGACCACCCGGCATCGGCAGCCCGAGCAGTCGCGCGCCCTTGTCGAACGCTTCGCCCGCAGCATCGTCGCGCGTGGTGCCGAGCAGCGTGAGGCGCATGTGCTCGTCCACATCGAGCACGAGGGTATGGCCACCGCTCACGAGCAGGCACAGATATGGGGGCTCAATGGCCGCTTCGGCATCGAGCAGCGCGCTCGCCACGTGCCCGACGAGGTGGTCAACGGCGAGCAGTGGCACGTCTGCGGCCCACGCTCGCGCCTTGGCTCCGGCGACGCCCACCAGCAGCGCTCCGACGAGCCCCGGGCCCTGAGTGACGGCAATGGCATCGAGGTCGCTCAGTCGCGCAATGCTAGCGTCGTCGAGCGCCTGACGAATCACGACGTCGAGCAGCTCCAGGTGACGGCGGGCCGCGATCTCCGGCACCACTCCACCGAACCGCTCGTGCAGCTCTGACTGGGTCGCGATGACATCACTCAACACCTCCCGACCGCGCACCACGGCTGCGGCGGTCTCATCGCACGAGCTCTCGATCGCAAGCACCAGGCGACTCATGAGTCCTCCACCTCGACCTCCACACGCGCATCGGCAGCGCGCCACATGACCACAGCATCCTCACCCGTGTCCGAGTAATAGCCGCGACGGCGTCCTGAGTTCACGAATCCGGCCCGTTCGTACAACCTGATCGCACCGAGGTTGGCGGCGCGGACCTCGAGCGTCCAGCCGTCCGCGGGGCCAAGCGTTTCGGTGCGGACGAGCAGCTCGTCGACGAGGCGGCGCGCCACTCCTCGGCGGCGGGCGGCGGGATCCACGAGGACGTTCATCACATGCCATATGTCGCCGATGCGAGCTGCGAGCGCCGCACCGAGCAGACGGCCACCGGCCGCATCGTCGTGAGCTGCGAGACGCACCGCGTCGCACTCGGGGCGACGCAGCTCCTCGAGATACATCGAGCGGCTCCATGGCGTGGTGAAACAGCGTGCCTCGATCGCGAGCAACGCGTCGAGCGATCCTTCGTCGAGCGACGTCACGCGGAGCTCCATACGTGCGGGCTCAGCGTCCGGGGATCGCCCGTAGTTCGGCAGCACGAGCGATGGATCCCCCGTGCCAGCGGGCGCATCCGCAAGCGTCTGCCAGGCAGCGACAGCCAGGCCCGTCACGGTAGGCACCCCTGTCACTCGAACCGCATTCCCTACGTGCGCGTCCACACCCGACGTGGGTACGAGCTGCGCTGGGATCTGACGCTCGATCCGGCCGGTCTGGTCCCGCCCGAACGGGCCCACGAACCACTCGCCACGCCGCGCGTCGAGCACCGCCCAGACGGTGGCTCCCGGCTCGTCCCACGACGCCGATGCCGCGAGCACGAGGAGCGAGTCGACTCCATGCACGGGCACTCCGAGCGCCTCCCCGAGACCGCGCGCCGTGACGACGCCAACCCGGATTCCGGTGAATCCGCCTGGGCCGATACCCACGACAATGGATTCGATGGATTCGCGCGCTACCGCACCGCCGAGCTGCTCATCGATGACGGCCAGCACGGACTGCGCCCGCGCGTCGCTCGTTCCCGATGCCAGGACATGCCCATCGCGCGAGTCCAGCAGCGCGACGACGAGCGTGGTGGTCGAGGTGTCGATGCACAGCACGGTCATGTCAGTCGCCTCGGCCCCATGCATCCACGAGCGAGGATGTGATCGATTCACGGGCGTCGTCGGGTGAGGTCAGGCGCGCGGTACGCGACTCGAGGCTCGGCGCATCGAGCGCGAGCACCCAGGTGCGTCGCCCGAGCAACCACGGCCGGACCGGCGCGGGCCATTCCACACACGCTATGCCTCCGTCGAAGTAGGGCTCGATATCCCCCCAGGCGGCCTCGTCGAGCGGCCCCTGCGATCGGTAACAGTCCAGGTGTGCGAGCCAGCGGCCGTCGGCAAGCTTGTACCGGTGCGCGACCGTATACGTGGGGCTCCGAGCAGGCTCGGTCGATCCGAGCGCGCGGGCGAGTGCACCCGTGAACGTGGTCTTACCCGCGCCGACATCGCCGACCAGCTCGAGCACATCGCCGTCGCACAGGTGCGGCGCGAGGAGCACGGCGAGCCGCTCTGTGGCGGCGAGATCGGGAAGCGCGAGCGCGATCATCCGACGTCGAAGGCGAGCTGCGGCTCGTCGTCATCGGGCGGAAGTGCAGCAGGCGCGTGATCAGCTATGACCGGCGCTGACGGCGTCTCTGACGTTGGCAGCTCGGCGGCATGCGCATTGACCACGTCGCGAGCCTCTGCCCGCGCGCCGCGCAGCAGACTACCGAGCGCGCGCGCGTCGTCGTGAAGCCGCCGCACCAGGCCCGGAACGTGCACAGCAGCGGCGGGATGAAACAGGGGCCACACCACCATGTCGCGGCCCTGGAGATGCGCATGGATGATTCCGCCATGCACGTCTGCGAGGCGCTCGTGACGGCCGGTTACGAGGCGGAGCGCGAGCGCGCCCAGCGTCACGATCACGCGCGGCTCGACGAGCGCGATCTCTCGAAAGAGCCAGCTCTCACACGCCTCAACCTCGTCGGGAAAGGGCGCGCGACCGAGCGGTGGGCGGCACTTGACGACGCTCGTTAGGTAGATACGGTCACGCGACAACCCGGCGAGCTGGAGGGTTTCGTCAAAGAGCCTTCCCGTGCGGCCGGCGAGATGATGCCCCTCGCGGTCCTCGTGGTACCCGGGTGCCTCAGCCACCACGAGCACCTCGGCGCCAGCAGGACCCGCACCCGTCACGACCTGCGTGCGGTCGTGGCAGAGCCGGCACAGCTCACAGGAGCTCGCAACCTGCGCCAACTCGTCGAGCGTGCGGAGATCGCCAGCCCGGATTCGGCCAGCGGAGCTGCGCTGCATCAGCCGCAGGCCCCACAGGCGCCGCCGCAGCAGCCGCCCGATCGTCCCCCACCGGCAGGCCCGGGAAGGCACCCGTCAATCTCGATGGTCGTCCCGCCGCTGGCAACCTTGGCGCGGAATCTGGAGACAAGCTTGGTCACATCTGACGATGCGCACTCGGGGCACGTTTGGTCGTCGATCGAGGCGTCCAGGGACATGAGATCGTCGTAGCGGTGCTCACACGAGCGGCACTGGAATTCGTAGACGGGCATAGGTGGATCCTACTCGTGCGAGCGGTCGTGCGCGGCACGCACACCTGTGGAAGCTTCCGGCGGCGAGGCTATCCTTCCTCACTGTGACGAACCTCGAGCTCGGACCCCTGCGATTCGGCATCATCGGCGCTGGCCGCATGGGCCTGGCCCTGGCGCGGGCCCTCACGTCGAGCGGACTTGAGGTGGTACACGCGTCAAGTGCCAGCCCAGCTGGGCGTGAGCGCGCGACGCGGCTGCTGGGGATCACCACGCACGAGGATCCTCTCGCCGCGACCGAGCAGGTCGACTGCGTCCTCATCTGTGTTCCCGACGACGCGCACGCGTCGGTGGTGCAACGGCTCACGCAGCGTGCCGATACGGCGTCACCGATGCGCCTGCGGATCATCACGACGAGCGCGGCAGGCGGGGTCGAGGCGCTCGCTCCGCTGGCGGAGCTGGGGCACACGGTCGCCGTGCTGCATCCGGTGGCTACGGCTGCGGACGCATCCGGCAATGCCGCGACGTTCGCAGGCGCCGGCGCGGCGATCGGTGCTGACGATGAGGCGGCGCGCATCCTGACGCACAGCCTCGCGCATGCTTTGGCGATGCACCCCTTCGATCTCGATGCGGCATCGTGGCCACTCCACGCTGCGTCGTGCGCAGTCGCCGCCAATCTCACGACGGTGCTCCTCGGGCTCACTGAGTCACTCGCGTTCGATGCGGAGATTCACGAGGACGTTGCCCGATCAAGCTACGGCCGACTTGCTGCGGCGAGCGTTGAGCGATTCATGCGAGTTGGCGCGGATGCCGCGCTCAGTGGCGCCATCATCCGCGGCGATCACGCGGCGCTCGCAGCGCAGCTCACGACCGTGCGCGACGCCGAACCCGCGTACGAGCCGCTCGTGCGCGAGGCGATGCGTATCGCCATCACCCGAGCGTCCATGGCGGGGCGCCTCGATGTCGCCACCAGCCACGCGCTCAGCATCGCGCTCGAGCACACCCACGAGGAGCAGGCATGAGGGTCATCGTCACGGCCGAGGAGGTGCGCCACCAGGTCGCTGTCGCGCATGGTCGCGGGGACCGGGTCGGACTCGTCCCCACACGTGGCGAGCTGCACGACGGGCACGCCGCGATCCTGCGCGTCGCACACGCACAGTGTGACCTGGTGCTCTGCACAATCGTGCGCCCCGATGGCTCTCCCGCATTTCACGAGCGCGCCGATGAGGCCGTGGCGCGCGACGCAGGCGCACATCTACTCTGGCGTCCCATGCCCGGACCGCTCGTGCCCGGCGCGCGCATCCAGGTGGTGCCCGTGGGCCGCCCTGAGCTTGCCCCGCTGGCAACAGCTGCGGCGCAACAGCTCGGTATCGTGCGCCCGGACGTCGTGTACACAGGGGAAGAGCACTTCGATCACGCACGCCTCCTCCGCGACGTCGCCCGTGATCTCCTGCTGTCAGTTGAGGTGCGCATGGTGGACACACCGCGCGCGCCAGACGGCCTTCCCGTTGGGCTCGCTACCCGCGCACTCGGTGACGTGAGCCGCGAAGCCGCGTCGTTCGTGCCGCGCGCGCTCGACGCCATCAGCGACTCCGTCGCCGCCGGGGAACGCTCGCTCTTCCGCCTGCGCGCCCGCGCCGAGGCACGGCTCGCCGATGCGCCCGCCGCGCTCTCGATCGAGGATGTATCGACCGTGGATCCGGACACGTTCGAGCCGGTCGACATGTTCGGAGACGCGCCGGTGTTGTTCGTCGTACGCGCGTTGGTGGACGGCGTTTCCCTCGTAGATTCGCGGATCATCACGCGCGCCTAACACGTCGCGAACCGCATGGTCGGTGCGCTCATCACGCCGCACTCACACTCCCCAAACCACGCCCTGATGCCGCGCCAGATCGCTGAGAAGGTGGTGTCGATGGGGTGCTGGGGAAAGCGAGCGACTCATGCGCGCCAACCCCTCGTCATGGGAGCCATCATCCGAACGGAGCCGGAATCATGCACCGCATCACACATGCGGACGCAGCGCTACGCGAGACCGAGCAAGGCCAGACCATGGCTGAGTACGCCATGGTGTTGTCCGTCATCACGCTCGCCATCATGCTGACCGTGACGCTCATCGGCGACAGTGCCGGTGCGCTCATAGGAAGGTTGGTGAACGTGCTCAGCTAGCACGCTCATCTCGCGGCCCGACCGCGTCCCCCCGAACAACGTCGGCCGTCGCACACCCCGTGCGGCGGCCGTCGTCGTTGCGGTGCTGGCCTACGCCTTGGCAGCTTCCTTGTTCGCCCTCGCCTTGTCCTTGGCACGGGCGGCGGCCGACTTCACCTTCTGCGGCTTGGCCGGCGCGACCTCGGCCACGACGGGCTTGCGCTTGCGCGGCTTGGGTTGCGCGACGACGGTCTTCTTGGCACCTGCGGGATCGGCCTTCACTAGCTTGGCGAGGTACTGCCCCGTGTAGGACGCCTTCACTGCGGCGACCTGCTCGGGCGTACCGACCGCGAGGACCTGGCCACCACCCCTGCCACCTTCAGGACCCATGTCCACGACGTAGTCAGCACACTTGATGACATCCAGGTTGTGCTCGATGACCAGCACCGTATTGCCCTGCTCGCGCAGCTTGAGCACGACCTCCATGAGCTTCTCGATATCCGCGAAGTGCAGGCCCGTGGTGGGCTCGTCGAGAATGTACAGGGTGCGCCCGGTCTGCACCTTGGCGAGCTCGGTAGCGAGCTTCACGCGCTGCGCCTCGCCACCGGAGAGCGTCGTGGCCGGCTGCCCCAGGCGGATGTAGTCGAGCCCGACGTCTGAGAGCGCGGCGAGGCGGCGCTTGAGCGTGGGGATCTTGTCAAAGAACTCGACCGCCTCCTCGACACTCATCTGCAGCACGTCCGCGATGGACTTGCCGTTGTAACGCACCTCGAGCGTCTCGGAGTTGTAGCGCTTGCTGTGACACACCTCACACGGCACGTACACGTCCGGGAGGAAGTGCATCTCGATCTTGATGGTGCCGTCGCCCTTGCAGGTCTCGCAGCGCCCTCCCTTGACGTTGAACGAGAAACGGCCGGCCTTGTAACCGCGCATGCGCGCCTCGGGCACCTTCGCGTAGAGCGTCCGGATGTGATCGAACAGACCGGTGTAGGTGGCCGGATTGGAGCGCGGTGTGCGCCCGATCGGCGCCTGGTCCACCTCGATCACCTTGTCGAAGTGCTCAAGACCCTCGATCGAGTCGTGCGCGCCTGCGCGCTGTCGTGCGCGATTGAGCTTCGTCGCGACGGACTTGTAGATGATCTCGTTGACGAGCGTGGACTTACCGCTGCCGGACACACCCGTGACACATGTCAGTCGACCGACTGGGATGCTGACATCCACGTCCTGGAGATTGTTCTCCGAGCCGCCGCGCACGGTCAGCCAGCCGCGATCCACATCCGTGATGCGCTCGGGAATCTCGATCTTGCGCTTGCCCGAAAGGAACTGACCGGTGATGGAGCGCTTCACCTTGGCAACCTGCGCCGCCGTGCCCTGTGCAACGATCTCGCCGCCATGCTCGCCTGCACCTGGTCCGATGTCGATCAGGTAGTCGCAGTCGCGCATCGTCTCTTCGTCGTGCTCGACCACGACCACGGTGTTACCCAAGTCGCGCAGCCGCGTGAGTGTGCCGAGCAGCTTATGGTTGTCGCGCTGGTGCAGACCGATCGACGGCTCGTCGAGGATGTAGAGCACGCCCACGAGGCTCGAGCCGATCTGCGTCGCCAGGCGGATGCGCTGCGCCTCACCACCGGACAGCGTGCGCGCGGCACGACCCAGCCCCAGGTAGCCGACCCCGACGTCTTCGAGGAACTTGAGGCGGTCCTTGATCTCACGCACCACGCGGCGAGCGATCATCATCTCGCTCTCGCTCAACTCGAGGCCGTCGAGCCACGCCACTGCCGTGGCGACGTCGTAGCCGCTCACCTCGGCGATGTTGGTGCCACCGACCGTGACGGCCAGCGACTCCGGGCGCAGGCGGTCGCCGTGACACTTGTCACATGCGCTGTCGAACATGAAGCGTTCGATACCGTCGCGCACTATCTCGCTCTCGGTGTCCTCGTAGCGACGGCGGAAGTGGTTGACGAAGCCCTCGAACCGCATGCGGTAGGTGCGTGTGCGCCCCCGCTTGTTGCGGTAGGTCATGGGGATGCGCTCACCCTCGGGCGTGCCGTAGAGGAAGACGTCGCGCTGCCACGGCTCGAGCTCTTTCCACGCCACGTTCGTCGGAATGTCCCAGTGGTCGCAGATGGCCATGATGAGGTTCTGGTAGTAGCCACCGCTCACCGTGCCGGGAGCGAGCGCGCCGTCGTCGATGGAGATGTCGTGATCGGCCACGATCAGCTCGGGGTCGACCTCGCGCGTGTAGCCCAGGCCGGTGCACTGCGGGCACGCGCCGTGGGGGTTGTTGAAGGAGAAGATACGCGGCTCGAGCTCCGGCAGTGACACGTGCCCCTCAGGGCACGCGAAGCGCTCGGAGTAGGTGCGTGATTGGGCAGAACCTTCCCCTTCGCGCGGCACCGTGCTGATCGCGCACAGGCCGTCGGCGAGGCGCAGCGCGGTCTCAACCGAGTCTGCGAGGCGACGACGCACGCCAGGCTTCATCGTAACTCGATCGACGACCACGTCGATGTCGTGCTTGTACTTCTTGTCCAAGATGATGTCTTCGTCGTTGAGGTTGCGTACCTCGCCGTCGACCACCACGCGCGTGAATCCGTCGCGGCGCACCTCTTCGAAGAGCTTGCCGAACTCGCCCTTGCGCATGCGCACGAGTGGCGCGAGCACCATGAGGCGCGTGCCCTCCGTGTGCAGCTCGATCGAGTCGAGGATCTGCTCGATCGACTGCGCTTCGATGGGCTTGCCACATGTTGGGCAGTGCGGGTGACCGACGCGCGCGTAGAGCAGGCGCAGGTAGTCGTAGACCTCGGTCACTGTGCCGACGGTCGAGCGCGGGTTCTTGCTCGTCGTCTTCTGATCGATGGAGATCGCCGGCGACAGACCCTCGATCGTGTCGACGTCGGGCTTCTCCATCTGCCCGAGGAACTGGCGTGCATACGCCGACAGCGATTCAACGTAGCGGCGCTGGCCCTCCGCGTAGATCGTGTCGAACGCGAGGCTCGACTTACCTGAGCCCGAGAGCCCGGTGATACAGATGAGTTTGTTCCGCGGGAGCGTGACGGACACGTCCTTGAGGTTGTGCTCGCGTGCCCCACGGATAACGATCTCTTCGGCCATTCCAGCATGATAGCTGCCGGCACAAATGCACGCGAACATATGTTCGCTTCAAGGCCGTGCATAACCTAGGTAGCGTTACCTATCCGGGATCCAGCGCGCTCCTGCATATTGGTGACAAGGGAGGCGGCAAGGAGCCTTCCAGACACAGATTCGGTTCTCGTCCCAAGGTCCGTCCCGGCCTCACC
>Ga0105047_10013948_pt1 | contig 12783 bp, 6 predicted proteins | sample MAT04_FD_78384 | JGI IMG/M metagenome (GOLD analysis project Ga0105047, IMG submission 78384) | Freshwater microbial communities from Lake Fryxell liftoff mats and glacier meltwater in Antarctica - MAT-04 (megahit assembly) | ecosystem: Environmental > Aquatic > Freshwater > Ice > Liftoff... | reverse complement strand
CGAGCAACGATCACCGGTGACGCAAAGCCAAACTCACGGACGCGCCTATGTTCGTCATTTGAGAGAGAAACTCTCAATGGCGGACTTCTTGGCCTGCGGGAAGAGATGGCGATACCGCTTCCGCATCGCATTCGTCGTGTGGCCCATAAACTCGTCGATTTCCACGCTGATCTACCCCGGCTGCTGCAAGGTTCGATGCGAAACTGTGCCGGTAGGTGTGAAATCCAACCTTGTAGAGGTCGCGACTGTTGTCGAGGCACCAAGTCGTTTTCCGCATAGGCTGCCAGAACACCCGGTTCGCCCGGTCAGTGTTGATCGGACCTGACCCGTCTGTCTCGCAAATCACATACTGACCGCGCTTCTGCTTCTCTCGCCACGCTTGGAGTTCGGACTTCAGTTCCGGATGAAGGGTGATCCGACGAATCGTTTCACGTTTCCGCCGTGACTGCTTGCGGCTGCGAGCCGAGACATACTCTTCATCCAAATCCAGTTCCACCCAACGCAGGCGCAGTACCTCGCCCCGTCGCATTCCGGTGTACGCTGGGATTGCGTGCAACAAATAGCCATAGTCGATGGTCGCATTCGCTTTCACTGTTGCGAGCAAGCCCGCGATCTCCGAAGGACTTAGATACAGGCAATCCCACAAATTGAACTGTTCCTCGTTATCAAGCCCACCGCGTTCCAACATTCGCTCGATCTCAGCGACAGTACGGAATGGTGATGGATCATCACCACCCTTGATGGGAAGGAGACCGACTGTCGGTGAGGTGGTCAGATACTGTTGCCGAACGATCCACTTGTAGAACTGGAGCAATGTAATTCGCTCGCGCTCGACCGTGTTCGGGTGCCGCTCCGCGAGTCGGACTTGCAGGTATCCGTCAAGATCGCGAAACGTAATCTTGTCGCACGGATCGTCGATCCGACTTCCGAGGTGTCGGGCAAGATGACGAAAGTGGATTGCTTGGGTCGCGTGGTAAGAAGGCGCAAGGAGATTCTCTTGCGCTGCAGTGTAGCGAGAGATTAATTCCCGTGTTGATGGAGGCGATGCCTGAGGTGACTGTACAGGAGCCGTGAGCGTCCCGCCACTGACAACGAAGTCACCGGAATCGACACGCTCTGGAACGTAAAGTTGACCGGTGTGAAGTCGGTGAAGGGTGAGTTCGATCAGGTGCAACGCACCGCGAGCTGCAGATTCGTCCTTCGTCTTGAGGGACTTCTTGTATTCCTTCCCGCCGTACCGAAACCGAACGTTGTAGGTACCACCCTTGATGCTGAGATTGGCCATTTTTGCATCGCTCCGTTGACCGGACACGTGGTTGGTAAGACCGGGTCGGATCATCCGACCTGGTTTGCCACACGATGCAACACGTTTGTGATAGGAGGCACTTATGAGGCACCGGCGAGCTATTATCGCGAGTGCCGTGAGGTCAAGAGTTGCCGTAAGTGCTTGTGGGAGTTGAGTGCGAGAGGGGGGAGTTGAACCCCCATGGGATTGCTCCCGCTGGATCCTAAGTCTCGCTTTTGACCTTCGGAAACGACTTGATTTGTAGTGGTTTGCGTAAGCCCATCGGTGAAATGCACTGAATGGGTGCACTGAATGAGTCAGCAATGTTGCTGGCGAGTTCTTCGGATTTTTGCATCGCTGGAGCATTCCAGCAATGGCACGAAAGAGCAGTGGAGCATGGTTCCGTAAAGGAACAGACAGTTGGTACGCCACGGTTGAGGGGAAGAAAATTTCGCTTGGGGTGAAGGGGGAAGAGAACAGCAAGGATGCGGAAAAGGCATGGCATCGGGTAATGGCCGATGGGGTTGAAGCAAGGGACACTCGAAAGCCAGAACCGAAGCCAGTGACGGAACCGAAGCCAGTGGCCGAAACAACACCGAAAGAAGACGGGAAGACCGTTCAAGGCTTGGTAGATGAGTTCCTGGCGAATGCAGAGATGCGATTGAAGGAAGGAACCGTGAGCCGGTATCGGTTCGACTTGAAGGTACTCGCAAAAGCACACGGCAAACTTTCGGCTGAACGGCTCACGGGGCAAATGTTGACGAAATGGATTAGCGGGTTGAAGGTGTCGAACACTTCCAGAGCAATTGCACTTCGTTCGGTGTCAGCATGTTTCGGGTGGGCAGTGAAGAATGACATGCTGTTGTTGAATCCGGTGAAGAAAGCAGAACGGCCACGAGCCAATTCCCGTTCAGCCGAAGCCGTTATCAGTGAGGCAGACCACAAGCGGCTCATGGAAAAGGCAACGAAGCAATTCCGGCTCGTGTTGCGTGTGTTGTGGGAAACTGGATGTAGACCGGGAGAAGTTGGACGGATCACGGTTGAAAATTTCAACCCGGAGAATGGGGTAGCAGTGATACACGAACACAAGACAGACCACACGGGAAGGCCACGAGTGATTTGCTTCCCTGCCGACTTGTGCGAGGAAATGAAAGGGTTGGTTGAGAAGGTCAAGGCAGGAGCATTGTTCAAAAGCAAGAGCGGGAAGGCATGGTCGGGAAGGTCGATAACTGAGGCAATGAAGAACTTAAAGAAGAAGACCGGACAAAAAACCATCGCTTACGGCTATCGGCATTCCTTCGCAACCACGGCTTTAAGCAATGGAGTTCCTGATTCTCACGTTGCGGCTTTGTTGGGGCATTCGAGTACGGCAATGCTTCACAAGCATTACTCCCATCTCACGAGCCAGAGTAAAGTATTGCTTGAATCGTTGGCGAGAGTGAGGAAGTGAAGTAAGGGCAACGGCTTCGCCGTTGGTGAAGGTGGGGTTTAACACATAATAATTTAGATTCATCATCAACGTGGTATTGAAATTTTAGGGTATCTGAAAGTTGGTTGCACCCTTTTTCGAGGAGCGGTAACCTCTAGAGTCTAAATAGCTGTTAACAATCGACCGGTATCCCACCACCCGCCAGCATGCGAAGGCGAAACCGAATCAGGAACGGTGTTGGTGATATCAAGCACTCGATCAATGAGTCAAATTTGTTGAGGGATGTCGTCGGCAACCCCTTCCGACCCGTCTCCGTTGACCCAGACTGGCTTTCCTCCACTGTCCTTGAACTCGCTCGGCAGATGTACGAGAGCCGTGATTTTACCCCGATGCCGTATCTTGCCGACGCACTTCAAGACGCAGGTTGCGAGAACGTGGAAATTTTGAACCACTGCCGATTACCGGGTGAGCATGTGCGGGGATGTTGGGTAGTTGATTTGTTGTTGGGAAAGAGTTAGCGAAACAGGCTTGGAAATTTTCCAAGCCTGTTGTCTTCTATAACCCGTACTCATCCTTCGGTTCTTCCGGTCTGAACCCCGACCGTTGCCGATCCAACCGCAACAAACCAAACTGCCTTGCCAGTGATTGCCAAGCCTTCACCGTTTCAAGGTATTGCCTATTCCTTCTCGGATCGGCTTTGGCTTCCTGGCTCATCTCTTCACACCGTTGCCAGAGAGTACACAGCATTGAGAAAGCATCTACATCGGCTTCACCTAGAATCCCAAGACTGGTAAGCCGCTCGCAATGTTTCTCCCAAAATTTCTTTGCTCGTTCGCCTAGATTGGTTGGTGGCTTGATCATTTGAATGGTGAGGTTCCGGTTCGCATCACTGTATTTAATCCCATCTAGCTTTGCGAGTTCAAGAGTCCTTTCATACAACTCCGTGTCTTCACCTAATGACTTCATATTACGGATTAGTCTTTCGTATCGGTCATAGTCGGCTCGTAATCGTGATTGTTGCAAATCCGCTTCGGCTTCAATTTCAAGATAGCTCACCTTTTGTCGAAGTTCACTCATGCGGACAGATTGCGGATTGGTGTTGTAATAGTCTGGGTAAGGCAAAAATTGTTTTTTTTGCCTTTGGAGTTCTAAAAACTCAATAGTTCTCGTGTTGCCGTGGACGTAGTAGGTGATGGGAGCAAAAGCAAAGGAAGTTTTTGAGGCGAAAAAATTTACCAAGGGAAACATTTGAGAAAAATCAAAAGCGAAACGATAGATATAGAGTCAGGCAACCAATGATATGGGGGAGCAATGGAATACATGAGCAAGTGGATTAGTACGGGTGAGGCTGGGAGGATGTTGGGAGTTAGCACGGTAACCATTACCCGACTGATTCGGGATGGAAAAATTGCGGGGCAAAAGACTCGGGAGAACGGGCATTATCGAGTGAGGCCAGAGAGCGTTATTGAGTATCAAAAGATGCAAGAGAACAGCGAACAGAAAGGAACGGCAGATGATCGACACGAGTAAGGTTCGGGAAGCGATAATGGAGATATGCAAAGAACATAGCTTTGAAGCCGATGAATCGTTTCAGGCAATGCGAAATGCGAGAGATACGGGAGTGTATGGAGGAATGGCGATTCCATATTTTGAACTGTCGGTTGGTAGCAAAAGAACAGGCAAAACTACACAAAGAAAGCGAGAGTTAAGATGAGTGAAAACAAAGGCAATGCAATGAATTCAGACCTATGGCAAGTGCCGGTTCCTGTTGAACAAGGATTATATGAGGCAGTGTTTAAAGGCGTAGAGGATTTTGAGATTAAGGAAGGGGCATTCCCCGGCGTCAAGTGGCGATGGAAATTTGAAATTTGCTCAGGCACGCATGTTGGAAGAATAGTGTCCGGCGTCTGCAACCGAAAACTATCGCCGGGTACTGTAGGACTAAAGTTTGTGACAGGATTACTAGGGAGAGGAATTGAACCGAAAGAGAATGTATTGAGCCGAGTAAAAGAATGCGAAGGAAAAGCGTTCACTATTAACTTTAAGAAGAGTGATAAGGGCAATTCTGTTGGTGTTCAGGATGTTTTTAAGAAGTAAATGCAACTGCCTTCGGATTGTGACCGAAGGCAGTTGCACACACATATTACACACAGGCTACGCAATGTATCTATCGTCTGAGTTAGAGCAAATCTTTAGAGTAACGCACTCGCAATATCATTTAAAGGTGATGCCGTGCAATGCCACAAAACATAAAAGCCCGATTCTCTGGGACAGCGTTCGTGGGGCTTCGACTCTTGATTTTGTCATTAAGCGATGGCATCTGAATTATCCCTGTTGTGCGTGGGCGATTGCCACAACGCCAACGCTAGGCGTTCTAGATGTTGACACGAAGCCGGGGAAGGTCGGAGCGGAAACCCTTGCGGGGTTAGTTGCGGCTCACGGGGAACTTCCTGAAACGCCTACTGTGCGAACTGGTTCCGGCGGTTGGCATTACTGGTTCCAGTTCCCGGAAGGAACTCGGGAACGCTGTCCGTTCCTCCCGGATCTCGACTGCAAAGTGAACACGGCATATGTGATTGCTCCTCCCTCACGGATTGATGCTGAGTATCACACCGACGCTTACCGTTGGGTTGAGGGGAAAGCAATCTGGGAGATTCCCGTTGCGGTTGCTCCCGATTGGTTGGTTGAGGCAATCCGCAACGGGAAAGGGCAACCGGCTGGACAACGGAGAACGGCCACTGGTGAGGCCAGGATGAGCCAGGAAGCGAGAGCGGAGAGCAACCCGTGGGAAGCTTGGGTTCCGAATGATTTGGACGGGGAAGGCGTTGAGGAAGGCCGGAGAGCAATCGAGTTGATTCGACGGGCTGGGATTCACCTTGCTCGGGGTGAAGAGCCGGAATCTGTTCGCTGTCTGGCGTGGGAATGGAGTCAGCGTTGTATCCCGCCAATGGATGAGTCAGAAGTTCACCGGTTGATGGAATGGGTGATTCGGAAAGAGTTGGGGCAACGGCGAAGCCGTTGAAGGTGAAGGTTGAACACATTATTACATTTACACAAGGATATAAAATGGATACGGAATTTGGAGTGAAGCCGACGAAAGACAAAGCAACGCAATCGCAAATACTGGTGAAACTGGTTGATGATGTTGAGTTGTGGAAATCGTCAGATGGGAAAGGTTGGGCAACGGTTCAAGTAGGCGATCATTTCGAGAACTGGCAATGCGGGTCTACTCAGTTTCGCTCGTGGCTCATGGGTCGGTATTACGAAACCAAGAGTGACAGCCCAAACGATACCGCTCTCAAGAGTGCAATCGGCATCATCGAACACAAGGCAGGCAAGGGAACCGAACACAAGGTTCATCTGCGTTACGCTCGGTTATCAGACCGCATTCTTATCGACTTGGGGCAACCTTATTGGAACGCTGTGGAAGTGTCGGGGGAAGGATGGAAGGTTGTCGAACGTCCTTGCGTGAAGTTTAGGCGAACGAAGAACATGGGAGCGATGCCGTTGCCCGTGGCAGGAGGTTCGGTTGAATTGCTTCGTTCCGTCATCTCAACCACTGATTCATCTTGGCAATTGGTTCTCGGCTTCCTGTTGGATGCGATGAAAGGACAGGGACCGTTTTTTCTCATGTCAGCACACGGCGAACAAGGTTCCGCAAAGTCAACCTTGTGTCGGATTGCGAGAAGGATGATAGACCCATTAACCAAGGGTGAGTTATCGGGATTGCCACGGGATGAACAGGCATTAGCGGTTGATGGGATGAGCGAATATATGCTTTCGTATGATAATGTTTCCCATCTGTCACCGTGGCTTTCCGATGCGTTCTGTCGGGTTGCGACCGGTGGCGGATTAAAAACCAGAACGCTCTATACCAATGATGAACAAACGGTATTAGATGTTTGTTCCCCTGTTATCTTGAATGGCATTCCCGACTTCACGGAAGCTAATGACCTTTTGGGGCGTTCGCTCTTGGTTCGCTTGCCCCGAATCACGGAAGAGGAACGAAAGGATGAGGCGGAAGTGTTTGCGGAGTTTGAACGTGTCCGACCGCTCGTGTTCGGTGCGTTGCTGGATATGCTGTCGAGAGGTTTGGAGAACCTTCCCCGTACCAAACTTGCTTCACTTCCACGCATGGCGGATTCGTGCAAATGGATTGTTGCTTGCCAGGGTTCGACGCAGTTCTTGGATGAGTACCGACGAAACATTGAAGAGGCGTCAGATGTCGGGTTTGAGGCATCACCCATTGCGGAACTCATTGTTAAATTCGTGACTCACAAGAAAGGGTTTTGGAAAGGGACGGCTTCAGAACTGTTGTCGGAACTCACAAGCCCCCTCTTCGCTCAACTCTTTCCTGACCGTGTGCGATATCGGGGGTTTCCTCAGACCGCAAAGGCACTATCCGAAAGGTTGAAGCGGGACGCAGGGGTATTGAGATCGAAGGGTGTGAATTGCGATAGAGGAAGTTCAAACGGGGACCGTTGGGTTTCGCTCGCTATTGATGGCAAGCCGGATGGCGGAAGTGATGGCGGGCTTCGCCCCGGTGAGAGTAGAACACAATCATTATCTCATCAATTATCATTTGACAGTGACGCAAGTGACGCACCAGTGACGCACGAAAATCGGTCGTGCGTCACTGACAAAAGCCTACAAAATAAGGACGAAACGCCTGTCAGTGACGCAAGTGACGCAGATTTCCTACTCTTCTCAATAAAGGAAAAAGAGAGAGGGAGTAATGATGGTGTTCCACCCACGCCCCACTTAGAGAGTGGGTGCGATTCTGCGTCACTTGCGTCACTGAGTGAAGGAAATGCCTTAAATTCAAGCGGATTACCAGTGACGCACGATGATATTCTCTGCGTCACTGGTGCGTCACTGTGTGGCTCTTGCGTCACTGTTCAACCGACCACTAGCGAAACTCCGACCGATGCCAAGTTAAATTTATTGAATGATGAAATGAATAATGAATGTGTTCAACCCGAACCTTCACCACTGGCGAAGCCAGTGCCTCTACCCGAACCTCCCACCATCACCCACGAAGAACATTCGAAGTTAGGACTGACCTATCTTCGCCAATGCATAAACGATGAGATAACCGTAGATGAATGCAACCGACTCGTGGCTTCGTTGCCTCAACCGGAACCGAAGCCAGAGCAGCCCAAAGTGATTCCGGCACCGAAGCCAAAGCCATTAACAAAGAAACAACAGAGAGACCTTGACCGCAAAGCCTATCACGATTCCATCGCCAACACCGTGGATCGGATTCTGCTAAAGGTTTGACCGTTGCCACTGGTCGGAACTCCGACTCTCAACTTTCACTCAGACGGATGGAACAAACGTTGGAGTTTGCCGAGCGGGAAGTTTTGCCGTTGCCAACACTTCACCCGATAGTCTTTGCCAGACCTTCCCCGTGCAAAAATTCCACTACCCAGATTGCCCAGAGTGAACTTCAAGTGCACTGAATTTGCCAATTTGGTGCACTGAATTCGCTTTTCCCCCACTGGATTTATTGGTACACTGCTCATGGTTTGAGTGTTTGCGATGCCTCTCAAACCAGCGAAACCCACTAGAAAACTAAGGCTTTAAAGAAGAGTGCGAGAGGGGGGAGTTGAACCCCCATGGGATTGCTCCCGCTGGATCCTAAGTCCAGTGCGTCTGCCAATTCCGCCACTCTCGCAGCACCGACCAAATCTCAACTTTACTCTATGCTGCCGGGCGTTTCTCAGCCACCCGAACGTTTCCACCGCGGCTGATACGCCCGAAGATAATCCGCGATGTGCTCCTGCATGTCGAGCGGATCGAATCCGCAGCGCCGCATTTCCTCGATCGCGCGTTCATTCGGCCATCGGTTGAATTCCATCCGGAAGATCGCGCACATCGTACCGGTCCGGTGAATGCCCGCGAAGCAATGCACGAGCACCGGGTAGTTCTTCTTGTCGTCCAGTACCGTGAGAAACTCACGCACGGCTTCGTCGGCGGGAACCTCGCCAGCCTCGTCCGGACCCCAGACACGCGGGATGATGCGAACGTGCTTCAACCCGTGTGAAGCGCAAACGCCCTCTTCCCAGAGATCGGGCGGCGGCTTTCCCGCAATGCGCGAGGTACGAAGCGTGACGACGGTCTTGATGCCCTTCTCGTGAAGAACCCGCTCGAGCCCTTCCGGAGTCAGCTGACCGCTGCGATAGAGCACGCCTTCTTCGACGAGTCGGAGGTTCCGGAACTGGGTTCCGTGTTGGGACGTGTAAACGATGGGAGGAGCCACCGCCACTCCCGCGGCTGTGAGCCCAAGTAAGACCTGCCACCGGGTAGCCATCCCTGCATCCTCCACCAATCGACCGAAACCGAGCGGTAAGGTAGCACGACGGCCAAAAGAGGAAAAGGCGGATCGAAACAGAAGGTAAGGTTGATTGATTCGTGCCAGGACCCATCCTCCCCTTGGGGACGGCGAAACCAACCAACTTCACAAATTCAACGGCCTTGGGTGCTCCGCTCGTTTCCGGGTTTCTTCCCGATGGTTTTCGGGAGTTGGGGATGGTTTTCGGGAGTTGGGGATGGTTTTCGGGAGTTGGGGATGGTTTTCGGGAGTTGGGGATGATTTTCCGGAGGGGTGTGCAGGTTACCCGGAACCAAGGTTAAGCACGTCCGTCACTTGACTTCACGATTCTGTTCGGCTTGAACTCGGCTTTCGCGCGACTTCCGAATCGGCTATAACCCAGAGTATCGAACATATCCGTCTGTTCACTGCCTGGGCTGCTCATCATGGCGAAGTGTTTTTGTCACCTCCACCTGCACACACACTACAGCCTGCTCGACGGCTTCAACCGAATTCCGCCGCTCGTTGCACAGACCAAGAAGTTGGGCATGACGGCCTGCGCCATCACCGACCACGGCAACCTGTACGGCGCGATCGAGTTTTACAACGAGTGCAACAAGGGCGGCATCAAGCCGATCATCGGGTACGAGGCGTATCTTGCGCCGGGCAGTCGAACGGACCGCAAGGCCTCCCAGCAGGACAAGGCGTACAGCCACCTCACGCTGCTCGCGAAGAACGTGACCGGCTTCAAGAATCTCGTGAAGCTGTCGAGCATGGCGTTCCTCGAAGGGTTCTACTACCACCCGCGAATCGACCGCGAGATCCTCGAAGCGCACAAGGAAGGGCTGATCTGCCTGAGCGGGTGCCTGGCGGGCGAGTTGAACCAGTTCATCATCAAGGATCAGATTTCGGAAGCGGAGAAGACCGCGAAGTGGTTCCGGAAGGTGTTCGCCGAGGACTACTACGTCGAGCTGCAAAACAACGGCATCGGGTTGCAGGATCAGTGCACGCCGGTCGCCGCGGACATCGCGAACAAGGCGGGCATTCCGCTGGTGGCGACGTCGGACGCTCACTACCTCTGCGCGACCGATGCGCTTGCCCACGACGTGCTGTTCTGCATCAACACGCGACGGAAGCACGACCCACGCAAGCGGCTGTACCCGGAAGAGCGGATGCCGAACCCGTACTACGTTCGCAGCCCCGAGGATATGTATCGGCTCTTCCCAGACTACGAGGACGCGGTCGCTCGCAGTCAGGAGATCGCGGACAAGGTTGACATTCAGCTCGACTTCAAGAAGCGACACTTCCCGGTGTTTCAGCCGCCGGCGGGCCGCACGCCAGAGCAATTCCTACGCGAGCTTTGCGAGATCGGGATCAAGGAACGGTACGGGGACAATCCGCGCGAAGCCGTGATGAAGCGGTTGGACCACGAACTGGGCGTCATCAACAAGATGGGGTTCGCGAGTTACTTCCTGATCGTGTGGGACTTCGTTCGCTTTGCGAGAGAGAGCGGCATTCCCTGCACGGCCCGTGGTTCGGGCTGCGGCGCGATCGTGGCCTACGTGCTGTACATGAGCCACGTCTGCCCGCTGGAGTACGACCTGCTGTTCGAGCGGTTCCTGGACCCGAACCGCTCGGAGGCGCCGGACATCGACATCGACTTCTGCCAGGATCGCCGCGAGTTGGTGATCGACTACGTGAAGCGGAAGTACGGCGTGGAGTCGGTGGCACAGATCGGCACCTTCGGCACGCTGGCGGCGAAGAACGCCATGAAGGACGTGGGGCGTGCGCTCGACGTGCCGCTGGAACGCGTGAGCGCAATGTGCAAGCTCGTTCCGATGAAGGGGGCGATTGCGGCAGACTTATCCGAAGCGATGAACAGCCCGGACTTCAAGCGGGAGTACGACGCGGACCCGCAAGTTCGGCAGATGGTGGACATCGCGTTGAAGTTGGAGGGCATGAACCGCAACGTGGGCACGCACGCGGCGGGTGTGGTGATCGCGAATGGGCCGATCACGGATTACGTGCCCGTGCAACGAGTGGTGAGAAAGTCCGACGGCGACGACGGCGACAACGGCAAGGGAACGATCGCGGTCGTGACGCAGTGGGAAATGGGCATCATCGAGAAGGTCGGGATGCTCAAGATGGACTTCCTGGGGTTGCGGAACCTCACGGTTCTGGACAACTGCGTGAAGCTCATCAAGAAGACCCGCAACGAGGTAATCGACCCGTTCAAGTTCCCGCTGGACGATATCGAGACGTTCAAGCTGTTGCAGCGAGGTGACGCGAAGGGCGTGTTCCAGTTGGAGTCGGAGGGCATTCGCGAGCTGCTGAAGCGCATGAAGCCGGACAACATCCGCGACCTGATCGCGGTGCTGGCGTTGTACCGCCCGGGGCCGTTGGAAGGCGGCATGGTGGACGAGTACATCGAGTGCAAGCACGGCCGCAAAAAGCCGGAGTACGCGCACCCGATCATGGAAGAGGTGCTGAGCGAGACGCACGGCGTGATGGTGTACCAAGAGCAGATCATGCGGATGTTGAACCGCATGGGCGGCATCGAGTTGGCGAAGGCGTATGCGTGCATCAAGGCGATCAGCAAGAAGAATTTCGAGATCATCAACGCCCGGAAAGCAGACTTCGTGGCTGGTGCGAAAGAACGCAACATGCCGGAGGAGAAGTCTGCCGAGATGTTCGAGTTGATCGTGAAGTTCGGGGGCTACGGGTTCAACAAATCACACACGGCGGCGTATGCCCAGATCGGGTATCAGACGGCGTACCTCAAGACGCACTACACGGCCGAGTACATGGCGGCGTTGCTCTCGTCGGAGATCGACGACGGCAACAAACGCGACATGCTCGTCGATCACATCTCGGATGCACGTAAGCTCGGAATCGAGGTTCTGCCGCCAGACGTGAACCGCGGAATGGCCGACTTCGACGTGCTGAACAACCGCATCGTCTTCGGCCTCACCGCGATCAAGGGACTCGGTCGCAGTGCGGCGGAAGACATCGTCAGGGCACGCACCGAAGGCGGAAAGTTCAAGGACTTCTTCGACTTCTGCGAACGCATCGACCGGCGAATCGTGCAGAAGTCGGCGGTCGAAAAGATGGTCATGGCCGGTGCGTTCGACGCCTTCGGCAAACGGGCCGCACACTTCGTTGCTGTCGCGAAAGCGTACCAGGCTGCCGACGAACGAGCTGCCGACCGGCGTCGGGGGCAGAAGAGTTTCCTCGATCTGTTCGAGAGCGAAAGCGACGACGGCGGCGCGGACCCGAATCGCGGACCAGGGCACGGCTTGCCAGACGTCGCCGAGTGGCCCGAAACCGAGAAGCTCAAGTTCGAGAAGGAGGCACTCGACTTCTATATGTCGAGCCACCCGTTGGCGCAGTACGACGAGCAACTGCGACGGTTCCGCACGCACGAAACGAAGGAGATGGCCAAGGCCAAGCACGGAACCGAAGGCCGGCTCGGTGGGATGATCGCGAACCTGGAGGTCCGCACCGCGAACAAGGGCCGGAACGCGGGTCGCAAGTACGCCACGTTCCGCATCGAGGACTTCACCGGGTCGGTGCGGTGCATCATGTGGTCCGACGAGTACGCTCGGTATCAGTCGATGGTGACGGCCGACGCGGTTCATCTCTTCGAGGGAACCTTGAACTTCGCACCGGAGCGAGCGGAGCCGGACTTCCAGGTGAAGAAGGTGATGACCAGCGACGAGGCCCGCAGCGAGTTCACCAAGAGCATGTTGATCAAGT
>Ga0105047_10013947_pt1 | contig 12783 bp, 11 predicted proteins | sample MAT04_FD_78384 | JGI IMG/M metagenome (GOLD analysis project Ga0105047, IMG submission 78384) | Freshwater microbial communities from Lake Fryxell liftoff mats and glacier meltwater in Antarctica - MAT-04 (megahit assembly) | ecosystem: Environmental > Aquatic > Freshwater > Ice > Liftoff... | reverse complement strand
TCGGCCGACCGGAGTTGCTCGGCGATGGCCGCGAACGGCTCGAAGGCCGGCACCTCGGCGAGCGACGCCGGGTCGGACGTGCCGTCGCGCAGCCGTCGAGCCAACTGCCCGAGCTGGCGGGGCGTGACCGTCGGCCCGCCCAGGTCTTCGAGGTGCCAGCAGGTCACGTCGATCCCGTCTACCACCACCGGTTGGGCGCCGTCGCCGGCCAAGCGCACGGCCGGGACGTCGGCTGCGGCCAGCGCCGCCGCCACCCGCACCTGGCGCTCGGCCCGGCCCGGCGCACCTTCGACGCGGACCAACGCACCGGCGCCGGGCAGGGCCACGAGCACGGCCGTGCCCCGACGCAGGATCCGCGCCCCCACCGAGTCGAGCCCGAGCACGGCGGCCGCCGCGGTGGCCACGTGCAGCATCGTGTCGTCGCGCCTCGCCCCACCGGATGCCATCTCCCTAGTGTGGACGGTGTGCGAGGCCGTGGCGTGACCCAGGTGACGACGACCATCCTGCTGGCACTGGGCCTCGTGCTCGGCGCCTGCTCGTCGGACGACGACGTGGCCACGCCCACCGCCACCACCGTCGACCCGCCCGCCATCGTCGACCCACCCACCATCGTGGTGACCACCAACGTCCTCGGCGACGTCGTCGGGGCCGTCGTGGGCGACGACGCCGAGGTGATCGTCGTCCAGGCCCCCGACACCGACCCGTCCACCGTCGTGGCCACACCCGAGCAGGCCGAGCTGCTGGCCGAGGCCGACCTGGTGGTGGCCAACGGCCTCGGGCTCGAGGTGGGGCTGGCACCCGACCTCACCGCACGGGAGGCCGCCGGGGAGCCGACCATCACCATCGCCCCCGAGCTGTCGCCCCTCCCCACGCCCGACGGCACGGGCGAGGGCGACCCCCACGTGTGGATGGATCCCGATCGCATGGCTGCCGCCGCCTTCCTGCTGGCCGACGAGATCAGCGCGGCCACCGGGCTCGACCAAGCCGCGCTCACCGAGCGGGCCGGCGGCTACGAGGGTGAGCTCCGCAATGCCGACGCCGAGGTCCAGGCCGCCGTCGACGAGCTGACCGAGGCCCAACGCACCTACACCGACAGCGCCCGGACCTTGCGCTACTTCTCCGAGCGCTACGGCTTCGCCGACACCGCCGGGCCAGACGTCGCCGACCTTCGGGTGCTGTCGCTCGGCGCACCCGGTTCGGCCACCGACACCTACGCCGGGATGCTCGAGTCCTTCGCCGAGCAGCTCTCGACACGCCTGCGGACCTGACGCCCCACCCCGACCACGACACCCTCGCCGAGACAACGCGCCCCGAGCGCGCTACAACGGACAGCGATGGACACCACCGATCGGGACACCAGACCACGAGCCTGGCGCCTCGCCGCCGTGGCCGCCGTGGGCCTGCTCATCGGCGCCATCGCCTTCGCACCCGACGGCGACCCGTCATCGCAAGCGCTGGCCGATGCCGTCGGGCAGGTCGCCCCGGGCGTCACCCAACCGCCACCGCCACCGACCACGACCACCACGAAACCGCCCGAGCCACTGCCGGTGCCCGAGCAGCTCCCGTCCAACTACTACGCCGCCACCGAGGCCATCGCCATCGGCACCCTGGAGATGCCCACCCTCGGCGTCGTGGGGGAGATCCAGGAGGGCTCGACCCTCACCGCCATCAACCGGGGGCCCTCGCACTGGCCGGGCACCGCCCTCCCCGGCCACCTCGGCAACGCCGTCCTCGCCGGTCACCGCACGACCTACACCAAGCCGTTCAACCGCCTCGAGGAGCTCCAGCCCGGTGACCCGGTGCTGTTCCACATGCGCGACGGCACCACCTACACCTACGAGGTGCGGGGCGTGATCATCGTCCCCGCCGCCTCGATCGGCATCGCCGCCCAGGACGAGACGCACACGGCCACGCTGTTCGGCTGCCACCCCAAGGGCAAGGCCACCCACCGGATCGTGGCCAAGCTCCGACTGCTCAACGCCGACGGCACGCCCGTCGATGCCGACGAGGACCTGCCCCCCATCGACGTCGGGCTCCGACCGGGTGACGACGTGCTCCACGTGCGCGACCCGGCCGCCCCCGCCCCGCTGTTCGACCCCTACGCCGAGTACCCGCCGCTCACGGCGCCCACCACGGACACCGCGGCTGCGCCGCCCACAACGCTCGCGCCCAACACCGGAGCCGGTGGCCTGCCTGGCGACGAATGACGGCCGCCGACGCGGCCGCGCCATCCCGAGGTCCTTGCTCGTCCTTGATTTGAGAATGATTCCCGTTTGGGCGAGACTGCCCAGGTGCCTCCCCACGATCTCACGCTCCTGGTCTGCCGAGGGTGCTGCTGCGGAAACCCTCAGCGGCTTGCAAACGTGGACCACGATGCCCATCTCGCCGACCTGCGTTCGGCGGCGAGCCGCCACGGATCTGCGCACGTGCGGGTCGTCGGCTGCCTCGGCGAGTGTTCGGCACGCAACGTGTGCGTGGCCATCCGGCGAAGCCGAGCGGGCCGAACGACGACGTGGTTCGGTTCCACGCACCTGCCCGCCGTTCGCTCGGCGCTCGAGGGCTGGATCGCCGACGGCGCCCTGCCCGGCGCCCTCGACCCCGAGCTCAGCGCCGTGGCCTTCGAGCGCGGCCTCGGATGTGCGGTCGACCAGCTCCCGATGCCGACCCTCCAGCGAGGTGCTTCCGCCCGCGTGTGACGGCGAACGCGCCCCCCGCACCAAGAAGCAACACGCCACAACCGACCAACAGGGCGGCGGGCACCCTGCGGTCAGGCTTGCTCGGCAGCGACTCGAACCCGGGCAGGGCGACGAGATACCGGGACATCGACACGTTGGGGCGGCGGCGCAGTGATGCCTCGACGGAGACCGGTTCGCCGTCGACCACGAGCTCCAGCGAGAAGACGGCCACAACATCGGTCCCCTCGAAGGTCGAAGGCTCGCCGGGTGCCATCCAGTGCAGCCGATGGTCGTGCCAGTCGGTCGAGCCGCCGTAGGTCAGCGTCGACCAACGCGGCTCGGCATCGACCGGCGGAATCGGACCCTCCGACGTTCCGTCGACGGCGCGATTCGTGTAGAGGGTCGGCGACGCCAGGTTGAGCTGCACGGCGCCCCGATCGGTGATCCGCTGGTACGGCTCGCCCGAGTAGCCCAGAACCACGACCTCGCGCCCACGGGGGACGGCGAGGTCGACGTGGGCGATGCTGCCGTCGAGCGTGAGGTCGATTCCCTCCAGCCCGTCAGACGGCGTCACCGAGTCGATGGTGGCGAACAGGGGGCTGATGCTGTCGTCGGCCACCACACCCGGCGGTAGCGGGTGTGCACGAGCGACATCGGGCCGGGCCACGTGCAGTCCGCCGACCATGGCCAACACGGCGACGACGAGCATCGCTGCGTGAACGAACCATCCGACCGACCTCGCGTCCCGCTCCGACGCTTCACTCGACATGGCGGCGACCACGAGACGATCGGCGCCCGCGTCCGTGTCCCCCGTCAACGCCAAGACGCCCGGGCAGGCAGCGCCGGCCGGGGAGTAGTTCTGCGCACACTCGAACTGCAGCTTGACGATGACCGAACATGATGGCTGCGGCAGGCCCGACGCGGAGCGCGGCGCACGACCCGACCAAGAACACCTCGGTCCCGGGCCACCGACAGCCAGCATCGATCGCCGGAAGGCCACCGTGGATCGGAATCGGTGCCATCGCTTGCAGGGACGCGCACAACGGATCGGCCAAGACATCCACGGTGGTCCCCGTGGCCAGCCAGACCTCGTCGACCTGCACGCGCGCTCCGTCCCCGAGCGTGGCCGATGCCCCCGAGAAACCGGCGCCGGCGCCGTCGACGAGGAGCAGCCCCACGACCTCGGCGCCTTCGTGCAGCGCAAGTCCGGAGGTCGCGGCGCGGCGGAGCTCCTTGGCCGCGAACCCCGGCATCGTGCCGAACGGTCGCGCCGCCGTCAGCATCGCTCGACGGGCGGCAAGATCAGGCTCCGCGTGAAAGGCGTCGAGGTGGCGCGGGCCGAGCCACCCCGCGTCGACATCGAAGGGTTGCACTCGAATGCGGCCACGTGTCGCGTAGTGCACCCTGACTCCTCGAGCATGGGCGCCCAGCGCGAGCTGTGCTCCAGTGAGCCCGCCACCGACGACGAGGACACTCGAGGGCAACGTTCCCTGGAGGTCGACCTCGGAGGCCAGACGAACCACGGCCGGGGCCGCGTGCCGGGCTGCCGCCGCGAAGGTCGGGACGTGGGGCAACCGAGGATTGGTGGCCACGACCACATGGCGGGCACTGATCTGCGTGCCGTCGGCCAGGTCGAGGACGGCGCCCGCGCCGCGCCCGCCGACGTTGATGTGCTCGACGCTGCTGGGGTGAACAACGTGCTCGAGATCGCACAGGACGGTCACCTCGTCACAGAAGCGATGAAAGGACGTCGTCGCCGGAAGCACGTACTGTCCGTCTCGGAACGTGCCCGACTCGTCACCCCGCACATAGTCGACGAACGCCCAGGGATCGTCGTCGGGATGGTGCACCGTCGGCGACCGGAGGTGCGCGATGTCGAGCGCGGAGAACGCCGTCCGCCAACGCTGCATCCATCGCCCACCCGGGTCGAGAACCACCATCTCTGACGCCCACGCGGGATTGCGTCGAGCAAGGGCAACGGCCGTGGTGAGCCCTGCGGGTCCCGCCCCGACGACAGCGATCGGGACAACGCAGTCACCCATGAAAGGGCTCCAGCGCTCGTGCGATGTTCGGGACGCAGACTGGGATCACACGTTTGTTCTAGTTATGATTCCCACTCTTAGCAACCGTCCGTCTCGGAACCGTGAGAGGCCCATGACCAACGCACCGATAGATCCGCGAGTCCCCGTCACCGTCCTCACCGGGTTTCTCGGTTCTGGAAAGACGACCTTGTTGAACCACGTGCTCACTGCGGAGCACGGCAAGCGCATCGCCGTGATCGAGAACGAGTTCGGCGAGATCGGCATCGACGACGCCCTGGTCATCGACGCCGACGAAGAGATCTTCGAGATGAACAACGGGTGCATCTGCTGCACCGTTCGGGGAGACCTCATCCGCATCCTCGGCAACCTGATGCGGCGGCGCGACAAGTTCGACCACATCCTCATCGAGACCACCGGCCTGGCCGACCCCGCACCGGTGGCCCAGACGTTCTTCGTCGACGACGACATCAAGCGGCACCTTCGCCTCGACGCCATCGTCACCTTGGTCGATGCCAAGCACCTCCCGCAGCACCTCGACGACCAGAAGGCCGAAGGTGTCGAGAACGAAGCCGTCGAGCAGCTCGCCTTCGCCGATCGGATCGTCATCAACAAGATCGACCTCGTGGACGACGACGGCCTGGCCGACGTTCGCGATCGGATCCGCTCGATCAACGCCGTCGCCCAGATCGTCGAGACCCAGCACGGCCAAGTGGATCTCGATCAGGTGCTCGGTGTCCACGCCTTCGACCTCGAGCGCGCGCTCGACGTCGATCCGAACTTCCTCACCGACACCGACCATCAGCACGACCTCAGCGTCACGTCGATCGGCCTCGAGCTCGAAGGGGATCTCGTCGGCGACAAGCTCAACGACTGGCTCGGCCAGTTGCTGTCGACCCGAGGAACCGACATCTTCCGCATGAAGGGCATCCTCGCCATCGCCGGTTCCGACGAGCGTCACGTCTTCCAGGGCGTGCACATGCTGTTCGACGCCAAGGAATCGTCGGTGTGGCAGCCCGATGAGGTGCGGGCCAGCAAGATGGTGTTCATCGGTCGCAACCTCGATCGCGACGAGCTGACCGCGTCGCTCGCCGCCTGTTTGGTGGGTGCGCGATGAAGCCGTCGATCTCCGTCAAGCCTGCGTGGTCGGCGACGTTGGGAGATTGGGTCGGTTGCGCCGCCTGGTCACCCGACGGATCGACGGTGGCGGTCGGTTCCCTGGCCGGGGAAGCGATCGTCCTCGACGCTCGAACCGGAGCAGTGACGGCGAAGCTGGCAGAGCACCCGCTCGGCGTCTCCTGCTTGGCCTGGTCCCCCGCGGGACTGTTGGGTTCCGGAGGCCACGACGGTGTCGTGCGACTCGCCCGCGTCCGTTCTTCTGAAGCGCCGGTGACACTCGCCTCGGTGCCCTTCGGCCGCTGGATCGCCGGTCTCGCCTGGTCACCGACCGACCCGCTTCTCGCCGTCGCCGCCGGTCGCTCCTTGTGCGCACTCGATGCCGAAGGTGCGGCTGTCGCCAACTGGGAAGACCTGCCCAGCACGGTCACGGCGGTCTCGTGGTCCGTCGGAGGCAAGGTGTCCACCTTGGGAGCAGCCTGCTACGGCGGCGTGTGGTGGTACCGCCCCCAGGAGCCGGAGGCGCCGCCACGGCACCTCGCCTACAAGGGTTCGATGCTGACCCTCGACGTTGCACCGAACGGCCGTTGGGCTGCGTCCGGCTGCCAAGACGGGAGCGTGCACATCTGGCGCCTGTGGAGCGGCGACGACCTCACCATGTCGGGCTACCCCTCGAAGGTCGAGCACGTGGCCTTCCAAGATTCGTCCGAGTGGATGGCCGTCGGCAACGGTCCGGAGGTCACGGTGTGGGACTTCCGGGGCAAGGGGCCCGGTGGGCGCGCACCGAAGGTGCTCAGCGGACACGAGGGAACGATCACTGCGCTCGCCTACCAGCACAGAGGGCCTCTCCTGGCCACCGGCGACGATGCCGGACGGATCCTCCTGTGGGACCCCACGAAGAGCAAGCGGCCGATCCAGGCTGGCGTGTCGCCCATGGGAGGGGCGTCGTTGACCTGGTCACCCGATGACTGCTCGCTCCTGGTCGGCGGTGCCGCCGGCCAGGTGCTCTGCCTGCAGGTCGCCTCGTAGGACCCCCCGATATCTTCGACGATTGGTTCGTGAGAACCATTCTCACTACAGTCGTCGTGACCCAAGGAGCACCATGATTCGTCCACGTCCGACCGAAAAGCGCCCCATGCGCCGCCACGTCCCCCTGGCCATCGCCGCCCTCAGCCTGTTCAGCTTCAGTGCTGCGTGCTCGAGTTCAGACGGCGCCGGGGATCGCTCGACCACCACGCCAGATTCCGCTGGTGCGCTGGCGACCGAGCCCGTGGCGGTGAGCGCGGCGTTCTATCCGTTGGCCGAAGCCGCAGCGCGCGTCGGCGGCGAGTGCGTCGCGGTGACCAACCTCACGCCGCCGGGTGGCGGCCCACATGACCTCGAGCTCACCCCGAAGCAGGTGGAAGACCTGGCCGACACCGACCTCCTCGTCTACCTGTCCAAGGGCTTCCAGCCCGCCATCGAAGACGCTGCGGCGGGCCTGCCCAGCAGTGCCAGCACCCTCGACGTGCTCGACGGCATGGACCTGCTGACGGTCTCCGACCAGCTCGAGGGCACGCAAGGTGAGGTAGATGGTGAAGAGCTGGAGGGCGGCTACGACCCGCACGTGTGGGTCAACCCCGTGCTGCAAGAGCAACTGGCCACGTCCATCCACGACGAGCTCACCACGATCGCTCCAACCTGCGCCGCGACCTTCGATGCCGGGCTGGCCGACTACGTCAGCGAGCTCTCGGGACTCGACGAGCGCTACCGCGACGGACTCGCGGCGTGCACGACCCAGACGATCGTGACCTCGCACCGAGCCTTCGAGTACCTGGCCCAGGAGTACGGCCTCGTGCAGGTCTCGATCGCCGGTCTGTCGCCCGACGAGGAACCCGACCCGCGCACGCTCGAAGCTGTCGCCGCCCGTGCCCAGGCCGACGGCGTCACCACGATCTTCTTCGAGTCGCAAGTCCCGCCCGATCTGTCCGAGACGGTGGCCAACGAGATCGGTGCCAGCACCGACTTCCTGGATCCCGTCGAGACCATCGGGGAAGCCGACCTGGCTGACGGAACCACGTACGCGACCATCATGGATCGAAACCTCGAGTCGCTCACGGCAGCGCTCGCCTGCCCATGACCCACGCCGGCCACGCGCTCGTCGTGGAGGGCCTTCGGGTGACCTACGGGTCGCGCCTCGCCCTCCACGACGTGAGCTTCGCCGTCGGTTGGGGTGAAGTCGTCGCTGTGGTCGGCCCGAACGGTGCCGGCAAGTCCTCCATGTTCAAGGCCATCACCGGCCTCGTGGAAGCGGATGGCACCGTCGCCCTCGGCGGGACGCAGTGCCATCACCACCGCGACCGGATGGGCGCCTCCTACCTCCCGCAGGCGTCTTCCATCGACCTCGACTTCCCGGTCACGGTGCAGCAGATGGTGGCCAGCGGTCGCCGTCGATTCCTTCGCATGGGCCGGCGGTTGCGCGGCGTCGACCACGCGATCGTCGACGGCGCGCTCGATCGGGTCGGCTTGGCCGATCGAGCGGCCAGCCCCATCGGAACGCTGTCGGGTGGGCAGCGTCAGCGGGTCTTCCTGGCTCGGGCGTTGGCCCAGGAAGCCGACGTCCTGCTCCTCGACGAAGCCCTCAGCGGCGTCGACGCACCCAGCACCGACGACCTGCTGGGTCTCTTCCACGACCTGGCGAACGATGGTCGGACGATCCTGGTCGCCACGCACGATCTCGCCCTTGCTCGCCGCCGGTTCGATCGTTGCCTCGCCATCAACGGCACACTCGTGGCCGATGGTCTTCCGGCCGACGTGCTCAACGGCGACATCCTCGATGCCGTCTTCGGCACCGCCGTACCGCCATCGCTACGGGCCAACGTGTGAGCTGGTTCCTCGATCCGTTCCAATCGGAGTTCATGCAGCACGCGGCCATCGTTGCGGCAATCGTCGGCATCCTCGCGCCTGCGGTCGGCGTGTGGATGGTCCTTCGAGGCCTCGCCTATCTGGGCGACGCCATGAGTCACGCCACGCTCGGCGGTGTGGCTGTGGCCGTCTTGCTGGGCTGGAGCGTCACCGTCGGCGCGTTGGCCGCCGGACTCCTCATGGCCGTGCTGATCGCCCTCTTGTCGACCCGACCACGCTTGCGTGAAGACGCCATCATCGGCGTGGTCGAAACCATCCTCTTTGCCATCGGTGTGATCGTCATCACCAAGAACGGGACCGGCGTCGATCTGTCGCACTACCTGTTCGGCCAGATCACCACGGTGTCCGACGCCGACATCGCCACGAATGCCGCGCTGGCCGTGGTGGCACTCGGCATCCTGTGGCTCGTGCGACAGGACCTCCTGGCCGCCACCTTCGATCCGCTGCACGCCGTGCAGGTCGGCATCCACGTCACCCGCCTGCGCTACGTGCTCCTGGTGCTCGTGTCGGTGACGGTGGTGGTCAGCCTGTCAACGGTCGGGCTCTTGATGAGCGTCGCCATGTTGATCACGCCAGCCGCAGCCGCGCGCCTCGTCACCGACCGCATCGGCACGATGACCGCCGTGGCCTGTGGCATCGGCGTGACATCTGCGCTCGGCGGTCTGGTGGTGAGCTACCACCTGTCGTCGCCGCCAGGCGCAACCATCGCCCTCGTCGCCGCGGGTTGGCTACTCGCGCTGGCCGGTCTCACGTCGACGAAAGGACGGATTGCGAGTCGTCGGCGACATCGGCAGCGCCGTCCTCAGCCAGCTCGTCAGCCGACACGCGACCACGGCCGAACACCGGCTTCAACCGACGCCAAGCTGTCGTGATCACCGCACTTCCCGCCGCGGCGTAGACCGCCGTCATCGACGATGCATCGGTTGCCGTCATCACGCACGATCCACACACGATGGCGAGGGTAGTTCCACTCTCGTGGCCATGCCCTTGCGACTGCGGCGACGCTGCTCGACCGGGACATAGCCTCACACCGTGTCCGACGGTCGCCGCCCCCCTGAGCACTCAGAAGCTCACGATCACCGCCACAGCCACAGCCACGCCCACGGACGCGACGCCGGCACTCGAGCGTTGTCGGTCACGCTCGGCGCCAACGCCGTGCTGCTGGTGGCCCAGGTCGCGGTCGGGGTGCTGGCCGGGTCGCTGGCCGTCATCGCCGACGCCGTCCACCAAGGCACCGACGTGGCCGCCCTCGGGCTGGCCCTCGGGGCCCGCTGGCTGGCCGGCCGCCCCGCCCGCGGCTCGTTCACCTACGGCTACCGACCGGCCGAGGTGGTGGCCGCCGCCGTCAATGCCGCCCTGCTGGGCGTGGCCTCGGTGTGGGTGCTGTGGGAGGCCGTGCAGCGCATGGGCGAGCCCGCCGACATCGAGGGCTGGTGGGTGGTGGCCATCGGGCTCGTCGGCCTGGCCGTCAACGGCGGCAGCGCCGTCCTGCTGGCCCGTCGATCGGGCGACAGCCTCAACCTGCGCGCCGCTGGCTGGCACCTGGCCACCGACGCAGCCGGATCGGCCGCCGTGGTCGTCGTCGGCGCCGTCGCCCTCGGCGGCGACGGGTCGTTGGCCGGTGGGCTCGACACCGCGGCGTCGATCGGCATCGCCGTGCTGGCCCTGGTGGCTGCGGTGCAGCTCGCCCGCCGGGCCGGGCGGGGCCTGCTGCAAGCCGCTCCGCCGGGCTTCGAGCCGGCCGCGGTCGAGGCCGCCGTGCTGGCCCACCCCGAGGTCGACGCCGTGCACCACCTGCACCTGTGGACGATCGGCGACGGCGAGGTGGCCATGTCCGGCCACGTGGTGGTGGGCGAGGACCTGACCCTCCACGAGGCCCGCGAGGTCATCGACGAGCTCGATACCACGCTGGCCACCATGGGCGTCTCGCACGCCACCCTCCAGATCGAGTGCCACCCCTGCGACTGACGGCGGCTCGCCTCCTCAGAGGGCGCCGCGGTCGAAGAAGCGGGGCCAGTTGCTCTGGGACTCGCCGCCGTCGGCCACGATGGCGGCGCCGTTGATGAAGCGGCCTCCCGGTGACGCCAGGAAAGCCAGGATGGCCGACATCTCGCCGACCGATCCCATGCGCCGCATGGGGCCGATCTCTTCCGAGGCCACGGCCCACGCCTCTTCGTCGTAGCCGAGCTTGCCCACCTCGTTCTCGTGCATGCCTTCGGTGGCCACGGTGCCGGGCGCCAGGGCGTTGATGGTCACGCCGTGGAAGCCGAGGTAGGGCGCCATCGTGTGCGTCAGGTTGACGACGCCGGCGCGGGCCGCCCCCGAGTGCACGAACCACGGGGCGCCGCGGTCGAACGAGAAGATGTGGACGACGTTGATGATGCTGCCGCGCCCGGCCTCGGTCATCGGGCCCATGAACCGGCTGACCATGTTCCAGGTGCCGTTGAGGTTGAGGTCGACCACCGCTCGCCAGCCGTTGTCCGAGATGTCCGACGGCAGCGCCGGGAACTGGCCGCCGGCGTTGTTGACGAGCACGTCGACGCGGCCGAACCGCTCGTAGGCGGCGGCGCACAGGGCGTCGACCTCGTCGGCGTTGCGGATGTTGGTGGGCACGGCCATCGCGGCGCGCCCGAGGGCCTCGATCTCGAGGCGCACCTCGTCGAGCGGCTCGGGTCGGCGACCGACCAGCACCACGTCGGCCCCCAGCCGAGCCAGGGTCAGCGCCGCGTGACGACCGATGCCGGTGCCGCCGCCGGTGATGACGGCGACCTGCCCGTCGAACAACCCGGGTGCGAACAGCGCCGCCGCATCGCTGATGCCCGGCTCCGGTCGGCGGGCCAGGGCGGCGGGCGAAGGGTTGGGCAGGGGCGCGTCCGGCATCGTCATGGTCCGGGAACCTACAGCGTGCGAGGGCGACGGCGTCTGGTGCCGCCACGTGGCCCGGGGCCCGAGCGACCAAGATGGGCGACCGTGCCCGACTCCCCCGACGACACCGGCGACGACCCGGCCACCGGCACGCCCGCCGCACCCGGTGGCGGGCGCCGTCGGGCGGCGGTGGCCGGGCGCTGCGTGACCGCCGGTGCCTGCCTGGGCCTGGCCCTGCCGCCGTGGGGGTGGTGGCCGCTGGCCTTCGTGGGCATCGCCGTGTGGGATCTGCTCCTCGAGGGTGCCCGACCGATCGAGCGGTTCCGTCGGAGCTGGCTGGTGGCGGCGGCGTGGCTGTTCCCCTCGATGGTGTGGATCGCGGCACTGACCCCACCCGGTTACCTGTTCGTGTGCGCGGTGTTCGCCGCCTACTTCGGCGTGGCCACGCTGGCCGTGCCCCCGGGCCCGTGGCGTCGGCTGGCCCTGCCCGGCGCCATCGTGGTGGCCGAGCTGGCCCGCTGGTCGGTCCCGCTGTCGGGCATCCCGCTCTCCACGCTGGCCATGGGCCAAGCCGACGCTCCCCTGGCCCAGACGGCACGTCTGGGCAACGCCATCCTCGTGTCCGGCCTCGTGGCCATCGTCGGCGTGGGCCTCAGCGCGGCCTGGCGTCGGCAGTGGCGTCCGGCCGGACTGGCCGCCGGGCTGGTGGCCGTGGCCCTGGTGCTGGCCGCCGCGGCCCCGCGGGGCGAGGCCGTGGGCACGCTCGACATCGCCGTGGTGCAAGGAGGTGGCGAGCAGGGCACACGGGCGTCGAACACCGACGAACGCCTCGTGTTCGAGGCCCACGTCGACGCCAGCCGCCAGATCGACCAGCCCGTCGACGTGATCCTGTGGCCCGAGAACGTGGTCAGCGTGGAGGGCCGCCTGGTCGACAACCCCGAGCAGGGCGAGCTCGAAGCCCTGTCGGCCGAGCTCGGCGCCCCGATCATCGCCGGCTCCACCGAGGGCATCACCGACACCGACTTCCTCAACGCCTCGGTCGTGCACACCCCCGACGGCCAGGGTGACCGCTACGACAAGGAGCTGCGGGTCCCGTTCGGCGAGTACGTCCCCTTCCGCTCGCTGTTCGACTCGATCGCCCCGAACGCCGGGCTGCCCGCCCGCGACGCCGTGGCCGGCACCGG
>Ga0105047_10013946_pt1 | contig 12783 bp, 8 predicted proteins | sample MAT04_FD_78384 | JGI IMG/M metagenome (GOLD analysis project Ga0105047, IMG submission 78384) | Freshwater microbial communities from Lake Fryxell liftoff mats and glacier meltwater in Antarctica - MAT-04 (megahit assembly) | ecosystem: Environmental > Aquatic > Freshwater > Ice > Liftoff... | reverse complement strand
GTCGCCGACAGCCGCGTGCGCGAGGCGGTGGGCGGCGCCGTGGTGACGGAACCGCTGCCCGCGCCCGAGCCGCGCAGCGCCCTCTCCGACTCCCTCTCTGGCCTTTACGAGCGCCTTCTGGGTCTGCTGCCGCGCCAGGCGCGCAACCCCGTCGTGCTTGACACCACACCAGATGCGCAGAGCTTCGACTGGCAGCCCGATCTCGGCCCCGAGCGGCAGGCGGAACTGCGCCTGGCGCTGGAGGGCGGCGTCACCCCCTACATCCGTCGCACGCCCGATGGCCGGCTGTTGATCAGCGTGGCTGAACCGGCGCGGCGGGGGGCGCAATCCGTCGGCATCGTGCTGCTGACGCGCGAGGCGCGCGAGGTGGATGAGCGGTTGTTCGAAATCCGGGCCAGCGTGCTGGGCCTGTTCCTGCTGGCACTGGTCCTCACCGTCGCGGTTTCGGTCTATCTCGCGCGCACGCTGGCCAACCCGATCCTGCAACTCGCGGGGGCGGCGGCCGAGATGCGGCAGGGCAAGGGGCGCAGCGGCAGCGTGCCGGCCCACCTGCTCGACCGGCAGGACGAGATCGGCATCCTGGCGCGCGACCTCCAGGCCGCGGCCCGGGCGCTCTGGGCACGCATCGACGCGAATGAACGCTTCGCGGCCGATGTGGCGCATGAGTTGAAAAACCCTCTGACCAGCGTGCGCAGCGCCATCGAGACGCTGCGGCGCGTGGAGGACCCGGAGCAGCAGCGCCGGCTGCTTTCGATCATCACCAACGACGCGGTGCGGATGGACCGGCTGATCGGCGACATCTCCGATTCGTCGCGCGTTGAAGCGGAGCTTTCGCGCACCGTGGCGGAGCCGGTCGATATCGGCCCGATCCTCGCCGTGCTGGTCGAACTCCACAACACAACGCGCCAGCCGCGCGACCCGCAAATGGTGCTGGAGGCCCCGGAAAAGCTGGTGGCGATGGGTGTGGAGGACCGTCTGGTCCAGGTGCTGCGCAATCTCCTGGGCAACGCAGCGTCCTTCAGCCCCGAGCACGGGCATGTCTGGCTGCGCGCGCGGGCAGCGGGGGCGGAGGTGGAGATCATCGTGGAGGACGAGGGTCCCGGGATCCCAGATGCGAAGCTCGAAGGCATCTTCGATCGGTTCTACACGGAGCGCCCGCGCGGCGAGCGCTTCGGCCAGCATTCGGGCCTGGGCCTGTCCATCTCGAAGCAGATCATCGAGGGCCTGCGCGGCCGCATCAGCGCGGAGAACCGCCGCGATGCCGCGGGGAAGATCCTGGGCGCCAGATTCGTCGTGCGGTTGCCGAAGGCTTAGCCGCGTGACGGCGGAGGGTAGCGGCGGCCTCCGCATCTTGCATCCCGCGCTCAAACGCCGCATATGAGGTTCTTCCACACCATCCATTCGATAGGAGGGTGGCCTTCCGGGGCCGCCTTTTTTGCATTGTGACGATTGAACGTCCCCGACATGAAGGGCTCGACGCCCGCATCGCCGATCTCGTGGCCCCCACCATCGAGCATCTCGGCTATGAGCTGGTCCGCGTGCAGATCAGCGGCAAGGAGCGGCCGACCGTCCAGATCATGGCGGACCGCATGGATGGCGCCGCCTTCACCGTCGAGGATTGCGAGAACATCAGTCACGCCGTCGGCGCAGTGCTCGATGTCGCCGATCCGATCAAGGCCGAATGGATGCTGGAAGTCTCTTCCCCCGGCATCGATCGGCCGCTCACGCGCGCCAAGGATTGGGAGCGCTACGCCGGCCACGTTGCAACGGTCGAGATGCTGATCCCGATCGAAGGCCGCAAGCGCTTTCGCGGCCAGATCCTGAGCGCCGACCTGGAGCACGCCCGCCTGCGGCTGGACGAAGGCCCCGAGATCACCCTGCCGCGCGACCAGATGCGGCGCGCGAAGCTTGTGCTCACCGACGAACTCATCGCCGCGACGGCTGCGGAACGCCCCGCCCCGGACGCGGCCAGCAAAGGGAATTGAACCATGGCCCTGGATGTCGCGATCCCACGCCCGGAATTCCTGCAGGTGGCCGAGGCGGTCGCCCGCGAGAAGATGATCGAGAAGGAAGAGGTTCTCGAAGCCATGGAACTCGCCATGGGCAAGGCGGGCAAGCAGAAATACGGCCTCGAGAAGGACATCCGCGCCACCATCGATCGCAAGAACGGTGAAGTGCGCCTCTCCCGCTGGACGGAAGTGGTCGAGCAGGAGCCGGTCGAGAACGAAGACACGCAGCTGACGCTGCGCATCGCGCAGAAGGTGAAGCCCGGCATCCAGGTCGGCGAGTTCATCATCGACCCGCTGCCGCCCATCGATTTCGGCCGAATCGCGGCGCAGACTGCCAAGCAGGTGATCGTGCAGCGCGTGCGCGAGGTGGAGCGCAAGAAGCAGTTCGACGAGTACAAGGACCGCGTCGGCGAGATCATCAACGGCACCGTCAAGCGCACCGAGTACGGCAACCTGATGGTCGAGCTCGGCAAGGCCGAGGCGCTGCTCCGCCGCGACGAGACCATCCCCCGCGAGGCCTTCAAGAACGGCGACCGCGTGCGCGCCTACATCTACGACGTGCGTGAGGAGCCGCGTGGCCCGCAGATCTTCCTCAGCCGCACGCATCCAGGCTTCCTGGCCAAGCTGTTTGCACAGGAGGTGCCAGAGATCTACGACGGCATCATCGAGATCAAAGCGGTCGCGCGCGACTCCGGCAGCCGCGCCAAGATGGCGGTGATCAGCCGCGACTCGTCCATCGACCCGGTCGGCGCCTGCGTCGGCATGCGCGGCAGCCGCGTGCAAGCCGTGGTTGCGGAACTGCAGGGCGAAAAGATCGACATCATCCCCTGGAGCTCCGACATCGCGACCTTCATCGTGAACGCGATGGCTCCCGCGGAAGTCAGCAAGGTCGTGCTGGACGACGAGAACAAGCGGGTCGAGGTCGTGGTGCCCGATGAGCAGCTTTCGCTCGCCATTGGCCGGCGCGGCCAGAACGTGCGCCTTGCCTCGCAGCTCACGCGCTACGACATCGACATCCTGACCGAGGCCGGCGAGAGCGAGCGCCGCCAGGAGGATTTCCGCAAGCGCAGCGGCCTCTTCGTCGAAGCACTCGACGTGGACGATGTGATTGCAGGCCTGCTGGTGACCGAGGGCTATTCCACCATCGAGGAAATCATCGATGTGGACGACGAGGAGCTGGCCGGAATCGAAGGCTTCGACGAAGCCATCGCCACCGAGTTGAAGCGCCGCGGCATGGCCTTCCTTGAACTCAAGGAAGCCGAGTTTGAGGCCAGGCGCGTTGAACTGGGCGTCGAGGACGCGATCGCCGAGATCGGCACCTTCACTACCGCCATGCTGGTGACCCTCGGCGAGGCCGGTGTGAAGAAGCTGGACGACCTGGCGGACCTCGCCTCGGACGAACTGATCGAGATTCTGGGCGCCGACGCCATGGATGAGGATACGGCCAATGCCGTGATCATGGCCGCGCGCGCCCATTGGTTCGGCGAAGAGGGGGAAGCCGCGGCTGGCTGACATCGGCGACCTGGCCCCCGACGGGCTGCCTGACGACGCCATCGCCCGTGAGCGGGGGCCGCTGCGCCGCTGCATCGTCACGCGGCAGACGCTGCCCAAGGAGCGGATGATCCGTTTTGTCATTGGGCCCATGCGTGAGGTGGTGCCCGATCCGGGTGGACGGTTGCCGGGTAGAGGCCTATGGTTGGTTGCGCAGGATGATGTTCTGCGCAAGGCGCTGAAGCAGGGCGCGTTCGCGAGGGCGGCTCGGGGCTCGGTTGGAGTGCCAGACCACCTTCGCGCGCTTGTCGTTTCCGGCCTGCGAAATCGGCTCATCGACTTCCTGGGCTTTGCCCGGCGCAGCGGCGAGGCGGTGGCAGGACGAGAGGCGGTGCTGGATTGGTTGCGCAACGGCAAGGTGGAACTGCTCATCCAGGCTTCGGATGGTAGCCCGGCCGAACGCAGCAGACTGACCGGTGGACGAGAGTTCCCGGTCCTGACCCCGCTGACGGCCGCGGAGTTGGGTGGAGTGTTTGGGCGAGAACGCGCGGTTCATGTCGCGGTATCGCCAGGTCGGATGGTTTCCTCGCTCCAGGCGGAAGCGGCACGGCTTGCCGGTTTCGGTATGGTTTGAGGATCAGAGATTGGTTTCGGAACGGCGAATGAGCGACCAGAACGATCAGGATGCGGCCAAGAGCCGCTTGAGTTTGCGCCCGGCGGGCCGCTTGGAACTCGGAAAGACTGTGGACGCAGGTAGCGTCCGGCAGAGCTTCAGCCATGGCCGAAGCAAGGTGGTGCAGGTCGAGGTGGTGAAGAAGCGAGCCCCCACGCCGGGTGCCCCCGCCACCACCCTGCGCGCGCCTACCGCGCCGGTCCGTCCCGGTACGCCCCGCCCGCCAGGTGCCGCGTCGACCGCCAAGCCTGCGAATTCGCCGGCCACGCGCGGCCCCGCACCTTCCGGCGGGCGTCCGCTGACGGCCGCCGAACTCGCGACGCGCCAGCGCGTGCTCGAGGAAAATCGGCGAGTCGAGGCGCAGCGCGAGCGTGAAATCCGCGAGCAGCAGGCCCTCATGGTCCGCAGCGCCGCCGAGGAGGCCGCCCGCCGTGCCGAGGACGAGACGCGTGAGCGCGAGGAGCAGGTCGCCGCGGCCCGCGCCGCTGCCTCCGAGGCTCGTCAGGCCGAACGCGAGAACCCGACGCCGAAGCCCGAGCCCGCGCCTCCGCCGGCGCCCACGGCAGGCACGAGTGAGGCCGCCCGCCCCGCGGAACCTGCTCCGCCCGCCGCGCCGCGCGTGACGCCGCTTGCTGCGCGAGCCGTAGCTGGCCCCGCGGTTCGCCCGTCGAGCCCGCCGCCTTCCGGTCCTTCGGCCAAGCTCTCCCTCAATCCGCGTGCGCGGGGCGAGGAAGAGGACGATCGTCGTGGTCCCGTTCGTCGTCCGGGCGGCATGTCGCCCGGTGGCGTGAAGCGTCCGCTCCCCGCCCCGGTGAAGAAGGCGCCCTTGGCCGGCGACCGCCGCCAGGGCCGCATCGACGTCGCCGCCGCGATGGATGGCGAGGATGAGCGCAGCCGCTCGATGGCATCGGTCCGCCGCGCCCGCGAGCGTGAGCGCCGCCAGCAGGAACTCGCCCGCCTCCGCGCCGGCCAGGAGCGCGTTGTCCGTGACGTGATCATCCCCGAGACCATTTCGGTCCAGGAACTCGCCAACCGCATGGCCGCCCGTGGCGGCGAGGTGGTGAAGGCCCTGTTCCGCATGGGCGTGATGGCGACGCTGACGCAGTCCATCGACGCCGATACGGCGGAACTGGTCGCGCAGGAATTCGGCCACCGCGTGAAGCGCGTCGCGGAGGACGATGTCGAACTCGGCCTCGAAGGCATGGTGGACGAGGACGAGGAGCTGGTTGCGCGCCCGCCCGTCGTAACGATCATGGGCCATGTCGATCACGGCAAGACGTCGCTGCTCGATGCGCTCCGCAAGACGGATGTGGCTGGCCGTGAGGCGGGTGGCATCACCCAGCACATCGGCGCCTATCAGGTCGAGACGGCGCAGGGCCGCGTGACCTTCATCGACACGCCGGGCCATGAGGCCTTCACCGCGATGCGCGCCCGCGGCGCCGGCGTCACCGACATGGTCGTGCTGGTGGTGGCCGCCGATGACGGCGTGATGCCGCAGACCATAGAGGCCATCAAGCACGCCCGCGCGGCGGACGTGCCGCTCATCGTGGCTGTCAACAAGATCGACAAGCCGGGCATCAACCTGGATCGCGTGCGGCAGGAACTGCTGCAGCACGAGATCGTGGTGGAAAGCCTGGGTGGCGAAACGCAGGAGATCCAGGTCTCTGCCACCAAGGGCATGAACCTCGACAAGCTGCTGGAAGCCATCCTGCTCCAATCCGAGATCCTTGATCTTCGTGCCAATCCGGAGCGTCCGGGCGAGGGCACCGTGATCGAGAGCAAGCTCGACCGCGGCCGCGGTCCGGTGGCAACGGTGCTGGTCCAGAAGGGTACGCTGAAGCAGGGCGACATCGTGGTCGCCGGCGCCGAATGGGGCCGCGTCCGCGCGCTCGTCGACAATCTCGGCAAGCCGGTGAAGATGGCTGGTCCCTCTGTACCGGTCGAGATCCTGGGCCTCTCGGGCGTTCCCTCAGCCGGCGAGAACTTCGTCGCCGTCGAGAGCGAGGTGCAGGCGCGCGAGGTCAGCGAGTTCCGCCAGCGCCGTGCGCGCGACAAGGTGGCGGCTGCGCTGGGTGCCGGACGTGGGACGCTGAACGACATGCTGGCGCGCATTCAGGCTGGCGAGCAGAAGGAAGTCGCCGTCGTCGTGAAGGCGGACGTGCAGGGCTCGGCTGAGGCGATCAACGTGACGCTCGGCAAGCTCGGCAACGAGGAGGTGCGCATCCGCGTGCTGCACTCGGCCGTGGGCCAGATTACGGAGAGCGACATCCAGCTCGCCAAGGCGTCCAACGCGGTGGTGGTGGCGTTCAACGTCCGCGCCACAAGCCAGGCACGCGAGATGGCGCAGCGCGATGGCGTGGACATCCGCTACTACTCGATCATCTACCAGGTGTCGGACGACATCGAGGCGATCTTCAAGTCGCGCCTCGCCCCCGTCCAGCGTGAGAGCTTCATCGGCTACGCGCAGATCCTGCAGGTCTTCGAGGTCAAGCGCCTCGGCAAGGTGGCCGGCTGCCGCGTGACCGAGGGTGTTGTGCGGCGCGGCTGCGGCGTGCGCCTGCTGCGCGAAGGCATCGTCATCCACGAGGGCGAACTCGGCACGCTGCGCCGCTTCAAGGACGACGTGAAGGAGGTCATCAACGGCTACGAATGCGGCATGGCCTTCAAGAGCTATGACGACATCCGCGTCGGTGATCAGATCGAGTGCTTCGAGACCGAGACTGTCGCCGCGGCCTGATCCGTCGCCGGCCTGTTGAATGGGGCGCGGTGGGAATGCCCGCCGCGCCTTTTGCTTTTCGAGAGATCAAGAGATGGCCAAGCGCCACAATGAGAATCCCGGCGCACCCAGCCAGCGCCAGCTTCGCGTCGCTGAGGAGATCCGCCATGCCCTGGCAGCGATCTTCGAGCGGGGCGATTTTCGCGACCCCGAGCTGGCCAATGCCCGCATCACCGTGACCGAGGTGCGCGCGAGCCCCGACCTGCGGCATATGACGGCCTTCATCAGCGGCCTGGGCCGCGACGTGCCGCCCGAGCAGTTTGCCGCACTCAGGCGCGCAAGCGCCTATCTCCGTGGCCAGGTCGCCAAGAGCGTGCGCCTCAAATTCGCCCCCGACCTGCATTTCCAGCCCGATGAGGCGCTGGACTACGCCATGAAGATCGATGTTCTGATGAAACAACCTGCGGTATCCCAGGATCTCACCCCGCCCGAGCCCCCGAAGGACGACAAGGATGCGTAGGCAGCGCAAGCCCAAGGGGCGCGAGATCGACGGCTGGCTCATCATCGATAAGCCGACCGGCATCGGCAGCACCGACGTGGTGAACAAGGTGAAGCGCGCCTTCGATGCCCAGAAGGCAGGACATGGCGGCACGCTCGATCCGCTGGCGACCGGCCTGCTTCCCATCGCCTTCGGTCACGCCACCAAGACCGTGCCCTACGTGATGGACGGGACCAAGATCTACCATTTCACCCTGCGCTTCGGTGAGGCGCGCGACAGCGACGACGCCGATGGCGCGGTGATCGAGACCAGCGATGCCCGCCCCTCGGACGAGGCGATCCGCGCCGCGCTGCCGCCCTTCATCGGCGACATCATGCAGATTCCGCCGATCTATTCGGCCATCAAGATCAATGGCGAGCGTGCCTACGATCTGGCGCGCGACGGCCAGATCGTGGAGCTCGAAGCGCGCCCCGCGCGCGTGGACAGCTTCGAGCTGATCGCCCGCCCGAACGCGGACACCGCCATATTCGAGGTGCAGTCGGGCAAGGGCGTCTACATGCGCTCCCTGGCGCGCGACCTTGCGCGGGCGTTGGGCACGGTGGGCCATATTGCCGCGCTGCGCCGCCTGCGCGTGGGGCCCTTCCTTGAATCGCATGGAGTCCCACTGGACAGGATCGTTGTAACAGGCGATACCCCGCCCCCTTCACTGGACCTTCTTCTCCCGCTGACGACCGCGCTGGCCGACATCCCGGCACTGGCCGTCATGGAAGGGGAGGCCGCCCGCCTCGGTTTCGGTCAGGCCCTTAGCCTGGTCGACCTCATGGGCCGGGTTCCGTCCGAGGCCAGTCCCGATGGGGGCCTGGTGCGCGCGATGGCAGGGGAGCGGTTCGTCGGTCTGTGCCGTCTCGAAGAGGGGATGCTGCGGCCCGAACGGTTGATGGCGCCCGCCTAGGAGCGGAGCCGGACACCAGCGGATCGTTTCATTTCTCCAACCTGAAGGGACATCCCGATGTCGATCACTGCGGAGCGCCGCGCGGCGCTCATCCTCGAACATGCGACGAAGCCTGGCGACACGGGCAGCCCCGAAGTGCAGGTTGCCCTGCTTTCCGAGCGGATCGTGAACCTGACCGAACATCTCAAGACGCACGCGAAGGACTTTCACAGCCGTCGCGGACTGCTCGTGCTGGTGGGCCAGCGCCGCGGCCTGCTCGACTATGTGAAGCGCAAGGAAAAGGCGCGATATGATGCGCTGATCGCGCGCCTCGGCCTGCGTCGGTAAGTGCCACGCCGCTCCCTCCGCGGGGCGGCGTTTCACATTCTGGGGCTGGGCGGAGCTTCCACCCGGCCCCTTCCTTCACATCCGATGCGCCGCGACGGCGCTGCTGGTGCTGGGCGAGTGCGACTGCTTAGCCTGACGCTCTGTTATGCCGCGGATGCGGGGGTAAATGCACGCTGGCGCTGGCCGCCGTTTCGGTCCATAACCCCGAAAGTTGCGATGGGCCCGCCCGGCGCAGCCCAACCACATCGCGCCTGCGGCGGGTTGTCAGAGCCTCCGAGCCCTCCCGAACGGAAGATGGTCTGGCGGCGTTTCCGGTCACATGGCTTCGCTTCGGGTTGCAAGGCCCCGGCTCCCATGTCGCCCGAGACGCCGGAAGCCTCCCTTCCCAAGGGAGCATCGGCGGCTGAACTGCCATCCTGCCGCGTCGCGCACCACAGTCCCCGCATCGACGCGGGGCAAGAAGCACGCCCCCGCCGGGGGCCAGAAGGATGACGCATGTTCGACAATTACTTCCGCAAGGACATTTCCTGGGGCGGTCAGATCCTGACGCTCGAGACGGGCAAGGTCGCCCGCCAGGCGGATGGCGCCGTGATGGCGCGCCTGGGCGACACCATCGTGCTCTGCACCGTGGTCGGCGCCCGCGGTGTGAAGCCGGGCCAGGATTTCTTCCCGCTCACGGTCAATTACCAGGAGAAGGCCTTCGCGGCCGGCAAGATCCCGGGCGGCTTCTTCCGCCGTGAGGGCCGGCCGTCGGAGAGCGAGACGCTCATCTGCCGCCTGATTGACCGGCCGCTGCGCCCGCTCTTCCCCGAGGGCTTCCGCAACGAGGTCCAGGTCATCGCAACCGTCCTCAGTCATGACCTCGAGAACGACCCCGACATCGTGGCTCTGATCGGCTGCTCGGCGGCGCTGACGCTGTCCGGCATTCCGTTCTTCGGCCCGGTGGGCGCGGCCCGCGTTGGCTACATCGACGGCGGCTACGTACTCAACCCGACCGCCCCGCAGCGCAAGCTTTCGAAGCTCGACCTCGTCGTCGCCGGCACGGCCGAGGGCGTGCTGATGGTCGAATCCGAAGCCCAGGAGCTCTCGGAAGACATCATGCTGGGCGCCGTCCAGTTCGGCCATGAGCAGTTTCAGGCCGTCATCCAGGGCATTATCGCCCTGGCCGAAGTGGCCGCGAAGGAGCCTTGGGACGTCGCGATCGAGGATCCGGCGAAGGCGGCGCTGAAGGGCCGCATTTCTGCCCTCGGCACTGCGCCGATGGCCGAGGCCTACAAGATCACGGAAAAGCTCGTGCGCCAAAAGGCCGTGGGCGAGGCCAAGAAGAGCGTCATGGCGGCGCTGGAGGCCGAGGGAGCCGACGTCGGAGCCGCCAAGGGCCTGATGAAGGAACTCGAGGCCGACGTGGTTCGCAACGCGATCCTGGACACGGGCCTGCGCATCGACGGCCGCGACACCAAGACGGTCCGTCCGATTCTGGCCGAAGTGGGCGTGCTGCCACGCGCGCATGGCTCTGCGCTGTTCACCCGTGGCGAGACGCAGGCGCTTTGCGTCGCCACGCTCGGCACCGGGCAGGACGAGCAGATGATCGACGCTCTCTCGGGCGACTACCGTGAGAACTTCATGCTGCACTACAACTTCCCTCCGTATTCGGTGAACGAGACGGGCCGCATGGGTTCGCCCGGACGGCGTGAGATCGGCCATGGCAAGCTCGCCTGGCGCGCGATCCATCCGCTGCTGCCGGAGAAGGACAAGTTCCCGTACACGATGCGCATCGTGTCCGAGATCACGGAGAGCAACGGCTCCTCCTCGATGGCCACGGTGTGCGGCACCTCGCTGGCGCTGATGGACAGCGGCTGCCCGCTGCTCCGCCCGGTCGCCGGCATCGCCATGGGCCTCATCAAGGAGGATCGCGGCTTCGCAGTGCTCAGCGACATCCTGGGCGACGAGGATCACCTCGGCGACATGGACTTCAAGGTGGCCGGGACGGAAGCGGGCATCACCGCGCTCCAGATGGACATCAAGATCACGTCCATCACCTTCGACATCATGCGCACGGCCCTCGGCCAGGCCAAGGATGGCCGCTTCCACATCCTGGGCGAGATGGCCAAGGCGCTGACCGGCGCCCGTGGCGAGATGGCGGCCACCGCGCCGCGCATCACCGTGATCCAGGTGCCGAAGGACAAGATCCGCGAAGTGATCGGCACGGGCGGCAAGGTGATCCGTGAAATCGTCGAGCAGACCGGCACGAAGATCGACATCGAGGATGACGGCACGATCAAGATCGCCTCGACCAACCCCGAGGCGACCCAGGCCGCGATCGACCGCATCCGCGGCATCACGGCTGAGGCCGAAATCGGCGCGATCTACAACGGGAAGGTCGTGAAGACCGCCGAATTCGGCGCCTTCGTGAACTTCCTGGGCGCCAAGGACGGCCTCGTGCACATCAGCGAACTCGCCAATGAGCGCGTGAACCGCACGAGCGACATCGTGAAGGAAGGCGACCCGGTGAAGGTCAAGGTCATCGGCTTCGATGACCGCGGCAAGGTGAAGCTCTCAATGCGCGTGGTCGACCAGACCACGGGCGCCGACATCACTGACCAAGTGGGCGAGCGCCGTCCCCGCGCCGAGGGCGAGGGCGGTGGCGAGGAGCGTCCGCGCCGCGAAGGCCGCAGCGATCGTGGGGGCGAGCGCGCACCGCGCCGCAGCTACAACGACTGACGGCGCGGCCGGAATGGCTTCCGGCCTTAGGTAAAACCACGGAATCGCCCAGTGCCTCCTTGCACTGGGCGGATTCATGGGTATGTCACATCCTGAAATATGAGCGGCAGGAACGGCAGTGAAGGCGATCAACACCATCCGCATGGGCGGCGTGGACGTGCTCCCCCTCGTAGAGGGTGGAAAGGGTGTCGCCGTGAGCAATGGCCTGACCGCTGGCTCGTGGGCCGCGACCGGCGGCGTGGGAACCTTCTCCGCGGTTAACGCGGACAGCTATGATGAGGAAGGCCGCACCATCCGGCAGGTCTATGCCGGCAAGACGCGACGTGACCGTCACGAGGAACTCGTGGCCTACGGCATCGCCGGCGGCATAGCGCAGGCGCGAGAGGCCCGCGAGGTGGGCGGCAAGGATGCGCGGATCCATGCCAACATCCTCTGGGAGATGGGCGGCGCCGAGCGTGTGGCGCGCGGGGTGCTTGAGGGGGCCGAGGGTCTCGTCAACGGCATCACCTGCGGCGCGGGCATGCCTTATCGCCTGGCCGAGATCGCCAAGGATTTTGGCGTCCATTATTATCCGATCGTCAGCTCCGGCCGCGCTTTCAGTGCGCTGTGGAAGCGCAGTTACGGCAAGGTGAGCGAGTGGCTGGGCGGCGTGGTCTACGAGGATCCCTGGCTCGCGGGTGGCCACAACGGCCTCTCCAACAGCGAGGATCCGAAGAAGCCCGAGGCGCCCTACGAGCGCGTCCGCAAGCTGCGAGAGCAGATGCGCAGCTTCGGCCTGGATGACACGCCCATCATCATGGCGGGCGGCGTCTGGTGGCTTGAGGAATGGTCCGACTGGATCGACAATCCCGAACTCGGCCCCGTCGCCTTCCAATTCGGCACCCGGCCCCTGCTGACAACGGAGAGCCCAATCAGCGATGCCTGGAAGCAGCGCCTGATCAGCCTCGAACCCGGCGACGTGCTGCTGCAGCCCTATTCGCCGACGGGCTTCTACTCGTCAGCCGTGCGCAATCATTTCCTGCGCGAACTCGAGGCCCGTAACGAACGGCAGGTGGCGTACACGACCGAGCCCGTGGGTGAGCACATGGCCGAGTTCGGCGTGGGCCCGCGCAAGCGCCTGGTCTGGCTCACGCCCGGTGACCGCGCACGCGCCGAGGCCTGGACGGCGGCAGGCTTCACGGAAGCGATGCGCACACCTGACGCAACGCTGATCTTTGTGACGCCCGAAAATGCGCGCGAGATCCTCGCCGACCAGGTGGCGTGCATGGGCTGCCTCAGCCATTGCCGATTCAGCAACTGGACGCAGAACGAGCCCGACTACAGCACGGGCAAGAAGGCTGACCCCCGCAGCTTCTGCATCCAGAAGACCCTGCAGGACATCGCGCATGACGGCAG
>Ga0105047_10013945_pt1 | contig 12784 bp, 12 predicted proteins | sample MAT04_FD_78384 | JGI IMG/M metagenome (GOLD analysis project Ga0105047, IMG submission 78384) | Freshwater microbial communities from Lake Fryxell liftoff mats and glacier meltwater in Antarctica - MAT-04 (megahit assembly) | ecosystem: Environmental > Aquatic > Freshwater > Ice > Liftoff... | reverse complement strand
GGGCGGAAGCAGCTTGGGGTTGCTTTGCCGCAGTGCAAGATCCCATGGAACGGCGCTACGATCGATCCAAAACCCGCCATCGACCCTGACCGCAAGGCCGCTGAGTACACCGTCTCCATCGGCGGCACGGTGAGCGTGAACGGCAAGGCTGGAGATTTCAAAGACGCAAAAGAGTTGCCAGTTGAGCCCTTCAAGCTCCGGCGGATTTTCCTGCGGGGCAATCAGAATGTGACGGACGCTGGGCTCGCCGCCTGTGCGGGCTGCAAAGAACTTGCACAACTCGACCTCGTGGGTACTCCCGTTTCCGATGCCGGTGTCGCCCATTTCAGTGAGTCCAAGAACCTGAGAATCATCGATCTGGTCGGAACGACCGTAGGGGACAAAGGACTTGCCCACTTCAGCGATTGCAAGCAACTCACATTCCTTTGGCTGAGCGGAACGCCCGTGACCGATGCAGGATTAATCCACTTCAAAGACTGCAAGAATCTGCTCACCCTGGATGTGGGCTCCACTCAGGTGAGTGATATGGGCTTGGCCCACTTCAAAAATTGCACTAAGCTCACTCAACTTTATTTGCTCGGAACCAAGCTGACCGATGATGGTCTGGCTCACTTCCGCAATCACAAAGAACTATTGACCGTCAATTTGTCCAATACCAAGATCACTGACGAGGGTCTGTCCAACTTGGAGAACTGCACGAACCTCAAGGAACTGTATCTCTTCCAAACTTCCATCGGCGATGCTGGAATTGTCAGGTTGAAAAATCTCAAGAATCTATCCAGTCTACATCTCGGCGACACCCAGATCAGCGACACGAGTTTGGTTCAACTCAAGGAATTCAAGAACCTCAATGAACTTGACTTGTTCGGTGCCAACGTGACGGACAAGGGCATTGAGCACCTCATCGAATGTAAAGGTTTGCAACGATTGCTGGTGACCAAAACGAAACTCACACCAGCAGGGATCGAGCGCTTGCAGAAGGGGTTGCCGGATTGCAAAATCGAAAGTCAGGACTGACGGCAAACTGCTGTTCACGAACCCGTCGGTTATTGGGTATGGTGGCGGGTGGATTCGACGCAGTGGATGTCGTCGAAGGCTCATTTCCTACGGAAGGATCCCATGACCCGAACGTCTTTCATCGGTTTGGCAATCGTAGCCCTCGGCCTCGGCTGTACCCCGTTGTCACGGGCAACGTCGGGCGACAAGAATGAGTTTTCGAAAGAAGTTCGGCAAGCCCTTCAAGACGCCGAGACGATGGAACTGATCTCACTTCAACCCGAGAGAGATGCCTCCGCGGATGGCTTTCACGACTGGAAGGTTCTCGGTCGGACAAAGATCGACGGCAGCCGGGAACGCTCGCGAATCGCCAGTTCGGTGCTGAAAGGAATTTCGGAAAGCGACGGCTCGGTAGCGGCGTGCTTCAACCCTCGCCACGGCATTCGGGTTGTTGTCAAAGAGCAGACAATCGACCTGGTACTCTGCTTTCAATGCTCGCAAATCAAAGTCTACCGCGGGGTTGGCGATGCGAAAGAGTCCGTGCTCACGGCGAAGACAGCCGAGGTGAAACTGGATGCGATTTTGAAGGACGCGGGAGTGCTGTTGGCGAAGAAGGAGTGATTAGGCGTGCGGCGGATTTTGCTTTACCCTCTCCCCTTGCGGGAGAGAGTGGCCCGGCTTTGCGGGCCGGGTGAGGGGTAGGCGCTTCACGCCATTGGCGGCGCCCCACCCCTCACCCCCGGCCCCTCTCCCGCAAGGGGAGGGGGGAGAAAATCAGATGCCGCTCGCCTTACGCTTTTGGAATGATGCCGAGTGCCCACTCGGCGTCGGAAGGCGAAAGTGGTGGATCGGGTTGACCTCGGTGGATGTAGTATGCGTAACCCGCCGCATCGTAGACGCGGTGCAAAACGGCCTGCAGGTCAATCGTCGGTTCGGTGTCGCCCGGGAGCAGTGGGAGTGGAATTGTCGGCAACGGCTCTCGCAAACCGATTGGCCACATGTCCGCGTTCGGGCGAAGTGTGTGCCGACAAACCAACGCGGAGTAATCGCACGTCGGAGCATCCTCGATCGGTAGCCGCGGCCCGCCTCGCAAAAAGTCGAGTTCCACGTAATGGGCGTCCGCGTAGAGCAACTGCTTCCGCTTCTCCGTAAACACTTCGCGGTTGTGCCCCGGTTGCTTATTCGACGGGCTCAACAACTCGATCACCGCAATCACCTGCCGTTCGTCCCGGTCAGTAATCTTCAATTACGGGACTTTTGCGCCTCCCCGCGGCGAGCGGCATTCGCACAGTCACCGGCGGAGCCATCAAGGCAACGCCTCCACCACCCGTGGGATAGCCCTGCGAGTGGTGCCCGTTCGCTCCGGGTTTCGCAACGCTCACGTCGGAAATGTCGAGCGTGTCGTCATCCTCGCCATCGCGGACGTCGATGTGCTCCTCGATTTTTGCGATGTACCGCGGGGCAATCGAGGGAACGATGGCTTCGCGAAGTGCCAACAAATAGGAGCGATGGAAATCGCCCCAGACGGAGCGGTTTTCCAGGTACGGGTTCATTCCCGGGAATGGTGATGGCATTGAGAAGTCCTCTTACTTGGCCAGCTTCGGAATGAACTGCATGGCCCAAGTTGCATCGAGGTTTGATAGCGGCGGTTCGGGTGGCCTTTTGTAAATCTCATAGGCATAGCCACCACCATCGTAGATCCGGTCTAATAGGGGCTTCAATTCGATGACGACCTCCGGGTCATTTTTCCGAAGAGGGACGTGCAATTTGGGGAGTCGGTCTCTCACGTTGAACGGCCACAGTCCGACACGGGGACGTTCCCATCGTCGGCTCACGGCGATCAGATAATCGCAGGCAGGAAGCCCTGCCACTGGCATTCGCGGACCGCCGCGAAGCAAGTCGATCTCCACGAGGTGAGCAGTGCTTCGTAAGATCCGTTCGCGTTTGGCAAGAGACCGGGTCCGATTTTTGCCGGCTCGCTTGTTCGATGGACTCAACAATTCGATCACGGTGACGATCTTACGCCGCTCGCTATCGCGGATGGTCAGCCAGCGGCGTTTGTAGCGAATCGGCGACGCTAAAACGATTGTGCCGGTGATGGGTGCGCCAATGGCGGGAACCGTTTCCATCGGCGGCAACGATCGGTCCCCTTCGGAGATACCCACATCTACAACTGCGAATACTTCCGAATCAACCTCCGGCGAATCGATCACAAGATTTTCTTCGAGTCCAACGATGTAACGCGGGACGACGGCAGAAACCAGCAATTCTCGAAGGTGAATCAGAAAAGTAGTATGAAACCCCCGCCATAATGGAGCACGTTCAAAATACGGATTCATCCCCGGAAACGGGCTCGGCATCGTCGCATCCTCCGGGGTGGGATTTTATCGCTCGGCTTCGCCTCGCGGCTAACCGGGCGTTAGACCCCCTTGGCCTGATCGCGGAGTTCGCCCTTGGGGAGGTTGGGGGTCGCCTTCAACACGGCCATCATGTTTTTCTTGTACGCTTCGACGCCGGGCTGGCCGTACGGGTTGATGTTTGCAAGCCGGCCTTCAACGACTGTTGCCAACATGAGCATTTGCAGCAATTGACCGACCGTGTGTTCCGTCAATACAGGCAAAGCAATATCCGCAGTCGGCCGGGCCGCTTCGGCGTAAGCCTGGTTCGTGCCCTGGAATGCCGCTTCAAGAATATCCGGGTAACCCTTCCGGCTGATGCTGTTCAGTTCGTCTTCATTGCGATCCGCCATGCCGATCAACACGGCGGGGTGTTTACAGGTTCGTACGAACAGATTGTTAATGAACTTGTCTCGGACTCCGTCTTGATGTTGTTGGCCCCGGCTGTGCAAGTCGCGGGTATAAACCGACGTGATCGGCGTGGCCCCTTTGCCGAACTTGCCGAGCGATTCGCTGAGGAGTTGGTCGTACCAGAAGCCGATGGATTCGAGCTTCTTGCTCCAAACGGCCATCACGCGGGTGGTCTTCTTCACCTCCGTGGTCATCAGGTGATTGACCGCAGCAAATTGAAGGACCGGGTTGCGGTCGAACGGCTCTTCGAGGAACCGCTTGGTCATGGCCGCGGCACCGAGCAACAGTGCACGCACATCAAGCCCCATGACCGCGGCGGGCAAAAGGCCGACGGGCGTGAAGATGCTGAAGCGGCCACCGATGTCGTCCGGGATGGTGAGGATGTCGTCTTCCGCGATCCCTTCGGCCCGGGCCAGGTCGCGGAGTTTCCCCTTCGGCCCGGTGACCGGAACAATCAGTTGCTTGAGCATCGGCGACTTCGGCCCGTAGAACTTCGCGGCCTCGGCCCGCAGCGCACGATAGGCGGCCGCGGTTTCGAGCGTTCCGCCGGACTTACTGATGACGATGACGCCCCAGCGCTCCTCCGGCAGCTCGGGTTCGACGCAGGTGTTCTCCAGGACTTCGAGCAAGTCTTGCAGCGCGTCGTTATCGACGTTGTTCCCTTCGAAGTACATGCGGGGTTTGCCCATCCGCATCTTCGGCGGAAGCTCGTTGTGGTACGTGTGACAAAGCGCATCGAAGAGCGCCTTGGCCCCGAGGTAACTGCCGCCGATGCCGAGGACCACGCAGCGGTCGACGTTCTCTTTCATACGGCTGGCAATGCGGTTGATTTTGCCGAGTTCGCTGGCATCGCCTTTGCGGCGGAAGGCGTCGAGCATTTTCTGAGGAAGATCGATGAACCCAGCTTGAAGTGGCTGCAGCTTGGCCGGGGGATTGACTAATTCCCGCTCCGCGGCAACCTGACCACGAACAGCGTTCAGCAACGTCCGCATCGGTTCGAGGCGGTCCGAAGGCAGTAAATTTTCGGCCTGTAGTTCGGCCAGCGGCGTCCACGATTCCGGCGGCGGGGCCAGGAGCCGTTGAAAGGTATACTCGATCGATTCATCCGGCAGTTGCATGATGGGCGCCCTTGGTCGTGCGGGTCCGCGGCGTCTTCGGGAAATCACAATCTCACCGCATCGTACGCACCAACGTCAAACGACGACGGCCGCACGATTAACGACGAATTCACTCTGTTACTGTACGTCACACCCCGGCTTGGGTAAACTTCTTCCTATGAACATCCACGAATTGATTGCCGAACTGCGCGAACCAGCCAAATCCAAGATCGTGCTCCTCGTGGCCGACGGCCTCGGCGGGCTCGCGATGGAACCCGGCGGAAAAACCGAACTCGAAACCGCCCGGACGCCGAACCTCGACGCCTGTGCGAAGGACGGCGTCTCAGGTTTGAGTATTCCGGTTCTTCCGGGAATAACGCCCGGAAGCGGCCCGGGCCACCTCGGTCTGTTCGGTTACGACCCGCTGCAATATCGCATTGGCCGGGGTATTCTGGAAGCCCTCGGCATCAACTTCCCCATCGGCCCGAAAGACGTCGCGATCCGCGGGAATTTTTGCACCCTCAACGCCGAGGGCATCATCACCGATCGCCGGGCCGGCCGACCGACGACCGAACGTTGCATCGAAGTCGTGACCAAGATTTTGCGAACAATCACGATTCCCGGCGTTGAAGTATTTGTCGAACCCGTGAAAGAGCACCGGTTCGTCCTCGTCCTCCGCGGCGACGGGCTTAGTGGCAACGTTGCCGACACCGACCCGCAAGTCGTCGGCGTGCCGCCGTTGGCAGCAAAAGGGGCCGACCCGTCGAGCATGAATACCGCGACGTTCGCCAATGAATTCGTCGCCCAAGCTCGTGAGCTGCTCAGGTACGAAAAAGACATTAGTGGGCTAACACTTCGGGGTTTCGCGACGTACCCATCGATTACCATGTTCGTAAATATCTACGGGCTCAAGGCCGCGGCCCTGGCCGTTTACCCCATGTACAAGGGCCTGGCCCGCCTTGTCGGCATGCAGATCCTCGATGCCGGTCAATCGCTGGGCGATCAAATTGCCACGCTAAGAACGGCCTGGAATGACTACGACTTCTTCTTCCTCCACTACAAGTACACCGATAGCACGGGCGAAGACGGTAACTTCCCCGGGAAGGTGCAGATGATCGAGCGGCTCGACGCGGTCATCCCGGACATCCGCGCCCTGAAGCCCGACGTGTTCATCGTCACCGGCGACCACAGCACGCCGAGCAAGATGAAGAACCACAGCTGGCACCCGGTGCCGACGGTTTTAGTCGGCGAAATGTGCCGGCCCGATGGGTTGACGGAGTTCAACGAAAGCGCTTGTCGCTTGGGTGGACTCGGGCAGTTCAAAGCGAAGTATTTGATGATGCTGGCGATGGCCAACGCGGGGCGTTTGGGGAAATATGGGGCGTGAGCGGAGAAGGGAAGCGTTATGCCGTCGCCGTTTCCGGGGATGAACCCGTATTTGGAGCAGCCGGGAGTCTGGTCGGACTTCCACAGCGGGTTCATTGGACGGCTGCAGGAGCAGTTAGCAGATCAACTTCTGCCCAGGTATCTTGTGCTTGCCGAGGAGCAGGTTTTTCTTCACGAGCTCGATCAGCCAAAAGCACGGCTCGTGAAACGCCCTGATATTTCGATCGTTACACCCACAACGGATCTTGGTCTAGGGCCATCAACGACTGCGACAATTGAGGCACCCAGCACGATTGAACTCGAAGAATTCCACGACGAGCAAACCGAAACTCACTTGGAAATCATCGATCGAATCCATCGTCGCGTTGTGACGGTGATCGAAGTCCTAAGCCCAACGAATAAAACTCCAGGCCCGGATCGTAATCAATATCTCCACAAACGTCGGACCTTCACGCATGGTGGCGTGAACTTCGTCGAAATCGATCTCTTGCGTGGTGGGGCCCGTGCGATCGAGCCGCTTTCGCCATGCGATTACTTGATCAGCGTAGTTCGTGCCCCTACCTGGAACCGGATTGGAACCTGGCCACTTTCGTTGCGCGATCCGTTGCCGACGATTCCAGTTCCATTAAAGCCTGGAGAAAACGACGCAACTCTGAATCTCAAATTGGCACTCGACCAGCGATATGACCGCATTGGGTACGCGCACTTTATTTACAATCTGGAACCCGAACCCCCGCTCTCTCCCGAAGATGCCGCCTGGGCCATGTCGCTGATCCTTCGACCCATCGCTTAACTCTACCAGTACGGCACCCCGAATTCGGTGGTGCCGTCGTTCTGAGCGTGTGGCCCAGCTGGAAGTGCACCCGGCATTTCTGCTGACGCGGCACAACCCTTGACTGATAGCCACCCACCGAACCTAACACCGCATCATCACGCAAGCCGCTCGATGAGAAGCGACGCGTTCACGTTTGTCTGAGTGCCGCCCGCCAAAGTTTGGAGGGTGACTGCCGCGGCCGACGAGTTGTTGACCAGAGTCAGGACGTCGTTGGCCTGCAACGTGAGAATGGCGAAGCCATTGTCTTGCTGGGTGCCAGCACCAGAACCGTAAATCGTGGTGTTTGCAGGTGCTCCGTTCACGAACAGCGTAAACTGGGCCGGTTCCACGTGCGTCACCGAGAAATGGATCGCATAGATTCCCGCGCTGGTGATCTGAACACCGGCGTTCCCCGGAGCATGGGTGACGCCCAGAAGCGGTCCGTTTAAGTCGAAGGCAATCGGTGCCTGAATCGCGACCACTTCCGCAGTATTGTTGAAGACGTAGCCGAATGCTGAGAGTCCGCCGGCCGGGCCAGCGGGTCCCGTGGCTCCCGTGGCCCCGGTTGCCCCGGTGGCACCCGTCGCGCCCGTGGCTCCTGCCGGTCCCGTGGCGCCCGTGGCTCCCGTTGCGCCCGTGGCCCCCGTTGCCCCGGGAGGGCCTGCAGGTCCGGTCTGACCCGTGGGGCCGGCGGGCCCCGTGACTCCCGTGGCCCCCGTCGCCCCGGTTGGTCCGGCGGGTCCCGTCGCGCCGACCGCGCCACTTGCTCCCGTTTCGCCGGTCGGTCCTGCCGGCCCGGTCGCTCCGGTTGGTCCCGACGGTCCGACCGGTCCTGGGGCACCTGTCAGCCCGATCCCCGTCGCCCCCACAGGCCCAACCGGACCCGGGGCCCCCTGCGGACCCGAAGGACCAGCCGGGCCGACCGTCGGAATGATCAACGTCGGATTGGCGAGCAAGATCTCGCTCACGATCAAGGCGGGTGTGAGGCGGTCTTCGAGGGCATTCAATGTCAGTCGGAAGCCGGAGTGTTTCGCACCGCGGGGACTCGTAAAGTCGTTCATGGTCGAGTTTCCTTGAGTGAATCGCGCCAGCAGGAGGATAAGCCCGCCGCCGCGTCAGGCTGTTGAGTGGGTCAGAACACGATGGACGACAAACCCTGATGGGGTTAGAAGCGGACTTCCGCACCGAAGCTGATGCCGTGGGCCCAAAACCCCGTGTCGCGGAAGAGAACGACCGGACTGGCCGGCCGGGCGGCGGGGTTGAAGCGCGTGTCGGTCGGAATTTGCGAGCCATTCAGATTCAGGTCGATTTGATCCGCGGGGCGAACGACCGAACTCCAGTAAAGGAAGTTGTACCCGACGAAGACCCGGACATTATTGGTGATCTGAGCGCCGGCATTGATGCCAACCTCGGGAACAACCGAGAACTTATTGCGTTCGTGAAGACCGCTGTTGCTACCGGAGGCCAGGAACCCGAGCGGGGTTACAGTCTGGACCCCGCCCGGTGGTGTCATCGCGGTGGTACCGTGAATCTCGACAGCTTGGTGGGTGACGCCTATGGCCAGTTTGCCCTGGAATTCGAGGAACATTTTCCCACTGCGGACTTCGCCCCGGAGTCCAACTTGTCCGCCGTAAAAGTTGTTCCGTGTGTCAAATTGATCGTTGATTGTAATGGTACTGCCACCGAAGAAAGGCGCGGCGACAGGCAAGGCCGGGTTGACTCGACTCGTCTCGCTAATTTCAATCCCTTCGTTGAGTTGCAACCAGCGGGCACCGACGAGCATCTGCACCCAGTAGTTGCAGCCCGCACACAGCCCGCAAAACACATTGAGGTCGGCCCCCTGGAAGCGGCTGTAGGACGAGGCGTAGATGTCTCCGCTGGCAAGCCCGGTGCCCGTGGCGGTGAGGATGTTCGACCCGTTCGCAAGAGCAGGGAACGCCACCAGTTGAGCGTTCTGGGTTCCAGCCAACACATCGAAGAACGGTCGAGCGATCAACGGCGAGCCAAGCGTGGCATTGGATGCCGCATCGAATCGGGTGGTGCGCGGGGCGAGGAAGAAGTAGCTGGCATCGACGCCGAACGTGAGACAGGGATCGAAAAGGAAACCGCCCGTGAAGCGTCCCCCAGACCGGGGCTGGTTACCAAGGTCGGAATTGCCGTAGACGACTGTTGTGCCCGTCTGCCCGAGCGCACCTGGCAGAGGTGATGCACCCGGGATGCCCGTCGTGATGAGCGGGGGTAACTGGCTGCCTTTGGTCCACCACAATAAGTACTCGCCGCGCAGCCAGAAGCGCCCCACCGGGCCTAGAGGTCTTTCGGCAACAGCGGCAGCGCCGGACGAGTTGTCGGGCGATGCGAAGAATGGATCTTGAAAAGTCTGCTGTGTTTGAGACGGGAACACACTTCGCGGAGGCATCAGTTCGACACTTTGATTGGCAGGTGCCGCCTTAGGAGCACTCGCGGGTTGCCCCTGGCTAACAGGCTGAATCTTGGGGATACCTACCTCCGGCAAGGAATTCTCGGCCCTTCCCTGGGCGATTGCACTGCTTGCAACCAATGTCAGTGTGAGAAGCGTCGATAGTTTCCGCATCGTCAACTCCTTGCCGCGACATCGCCACGAGTCCCTTGGCGAGACGATCTACTAATCTGGGTAGCAGATGCCGAAGATTCACTCAGAATCGACTTTGGCGGCTAAAGCGACTATCGGCCAAAAAAGCCAACGGAAATAATGAAGTTAGCTAAATATTTATAATTGTAAGTACGTCAAAGTGCCGTACTCTTCTGGTTTATCATGGGATAGGTAGAACCCCCAAATTCGGTGTAACCAGCGTTGTATTTCTGGACATTTGCGGTTGTTTCTTGCCTGGTATAGGTCAACGATCGCTGGATATACTTCACGCGGATGAAACTGAGGTTTGTCTTCGCAATTCGCAGGGTTGGACCATCGAACGGGTCTCGTTTCTTGCCGAGAATGCCACGCTCGCTCTTGTCGATCCGCGGGATGGCGGGTGGTACGTCGCCCTCAACCTCGGACACTTCGGCGTCAAATTGAAATACTCGCCGGACCGCGGCGCCACTTGGGAAGATCGGGCCGTGCCGGAGTACCCGCCCGGGGCTCAGATCAAAACCGGCGACGGCAAAGACCCCACCCCGGCAACTCTCAAATTGATCTGGGCGCTCGAAGCCGGTACCGCCGCACAACCCGGTCGCCTCTGGGCGGGCACGCTCCCCGGCGGGCTGTTCAAATCGGACGACGGCGGGAAATCCTGGAACCTCGTCACCGGCTTGTGGGACCACCCCGACCGCGGCAACTGGTTCGGCGGCGGTGCCGACTACCCCGGCATTCACTCGATCTGCATCGACCCGCGGAATCAAAACACCATCCGCATGGCCGTTTCCTGCGGCGGCTCCTGGATCAGTGATGACGACGGCGAAACCTGGCGAGTGAACGGAATTGGGATGTACGCCGACTTCATGCCGCCCGACCGCAAGTTCGACCCGACCATTCAAGACGCCCACCGCATGGTCCAGTGCCCGTCGAACCCGGATCACCTTTGGGTTCAGCACCACAACGGCATCTTCCGCTCGACCGACGGTGGCGTGACTTGGACCGATGTTCCGAACGCCAAACCAGCGGTCTTCGGCTTCGGCGTGGCTGTGCACCCGCACGATCCACTCACGGCCTGGTTCGTCCCCGCGGTCAAAGATGAACGCCGAGTGCCGGTCGATGGCAAACTCGTCGTCTCTCGAACCCGCGATGGTGGGCAAACCTTCGATGTGCTGACCAACGGCTTACCCCAAACCGCGGCGTACGACCTCGTCTTCCGCCACGCCCTCACCATCGACGACACGGGCGATCAACTCGCCTTCGGTTCCACGACAGGAGGGGTTTGGACGAGCGAGAATCAGGGCGATCAATGGACGCAACTCCCCGAGCGGTTGCCGCCGATTCACGCGATGTGTTTTGCTTAGGCGATCGGCAACTGATTTTCTCCCCTCTCCCCTTGCGGGAGAGGGGCCGGGGGTGAGGGGTAGGCGCTTGAAGTGGTGTGAAGTTCCTACCCCTCACCCGGCCCGCAAAGCCGGGCCACCCTCTCCCGCAAGGGGAGAGGGTAAACCAAAATCTGCCGCTCGCCTCAACGATCGAACGACTCGAGTTGAACCCGTTCCGCTTCCGTGACCGCGGCATCTGGCAACCCCGCCTTTGCCGTTCGGATAGCGTTCCTGGAAGCCGAAGTCTGGCCGAGCCCGTTGAGAGCTTCCGACAGGTAAATGCTCGCCCGGGAATCGCCCGGTCGATTCTCCAACGCCACCCGTAACGCTTTCACGGCTTTCGAAAGTGTTTGCTCGCTCGTCGTCTCATCGCGGCGAGCCGGATCCGCCGTCCACTTTCGCACCAACAGCACGAGCCCGATGCCGCGGTGAAGGTTCTCGGTGTAATCGTCCTCGGCAAGTTCCATGAGCCGCGTATGGGCTTGAACGAGTCGCTCATTCGCGGGGCCCGTGCTCTCCTGGGCATCGCGGACGAACCGTTCGAACTGATTCACGGCTTCGCTCGTCCGACCCAGTTTTCGTAACACTTCCGCCAAGTGCAATCGCAGAACCATCGCTTCGGGGTGGGCTTTGACGTGGGCCTTCAAATGCGGCACCGCCCCGGACTCGTCCCCGCGATCGAGGCACTCGGCAGCAAGTGTGAGCGGGTCAATCGCCGGAGCCGGGGAGCCAGCAACGGGGTCCGCTTCCCGACGATCTGCGGGCCACGAAAACGGCGCGAAACAGCCCGCCACGCCGAGAACGATGAGAAGAATTACCCCGGTCCGTCGCATGACCACCCCGCTGTGAGTCTGCGGGGTTTTATCGAAGATTCCGACGGGGTGCGATCAGGCAAACTGGGGAACTGTGGCGAAGTGGTTGGCAAGATAGGGGGAGTTTGACTTGTAAACTGGCGAGACGGGGTCTCGCCCGGAGTCCAATCGTCGCGATTACTTTAATTTCCGCCGGAAGTCCCATCGCCCGTGGTCGCCCCAGTTGCCGTCGATTCGTTCATCGTCCACAATCAGAAGCACAATGGGGCCAGTGTCATTGGGGCTATCCACACCCTGATATTTCCCCACCAGACGATTCTTCTCGCGTTTCAAGTCGATCAGGTATTTCCCCGTGGAGGCGTTCACCAGCATGTAAACGCGGTCCTTGATGACGCGAATTTTTGTCGCTCCCGTACCGTCGTACCAGTCGCCGCCGTTCCCGTTCCAACGGTCGGACCACTCGCCTTCCAGGGAGCCTTTCTTCCCCTCCGATGCCACCTTGACCCACTGCTCGGCATTTGCGTCCTTGGCATCGCCCTCCAGTTTCACCTTCTTGGCCAGGGCCTCGGTGACTTCGTCATTCGGTTCCGGAATGTCTTTCACATCGAACGGGTTGCGAATGTCGTCCGCTTTCTTCGGCGGTGCTCCCCCGGCGTTTTGAAAAGGGCTAGCCAGAACGATGGCCAGCAAACCCGACATGATTCCCAGCGTTCGCATTTTTGGTCCTCCTCTGATGAATGGTGTTAACGCTTATCCTTCTTGAGTGCCATTTCCCATTCTAACAAGTAATCGAGGTAGACAGCATGCGGCCCAATCCGCGGCCGCTTTTCACGAATGAACCTCAGTGCATCATCTCGCGAAAGTCCGTCGCGCCACATC
>Ga0105047_10013944_pt1 | contig 12784 bp, 11 predicted proteins | sample MAT04_FD_78384 | JGI IMG/M metagenome (GOLD analysis project Ga0105047, IMG submission 78384) | Freshwater microbial communities from Lake Fryxell liftoff mats and glacier meltwater in Antarctica - MAT-04 (megahit assembly) | ecosystem: Environmental > Aquatic > Freshwater > Ice > Liftoff... | reverse complement strand
TTGGCCTTTTTGGCGATCTCGGAGTCGTCAATGTATTTGTTGATGACGCGCGTCATCGCAGCGCGCAGGCCAGTCAGGTGGGTCCCGCCATCGCGCTGGGGAATGTTGTTGGTGAAGCACAGCACCTGCTCGTTGTAGCCGCTGTTCCACTGCATGGCCACTTCGACGCCGATGTTGGTTTGCTGGTCGCTTTGCCGATCGCCCATGGCGTGGAAGATGTTGGGGTTCAACACCGTCTTGCCCTTGTTGATGAAGTTCACAAAGCCTTTAACACCGCCAGCGCCCGAGAAGTCGTCTTCCTTGCCGCTGCGCTCGTCTTTGAGCCGGATCTTGACGCCGTTGTTCAAAAAACTGAGTTCGCGCAGGCGCTTGCTCAAAATCTCGTAATGGAAATCCGAGTTGGTTTGAAAGATCTCCAAATCCGGCGAAAAATGCACTTCGGTGCCACGTTTTTCGGTATCGCCAATGACCCGCATGGGGGATACTTCAACGCCGTTTACGGTCTCGATCAGGCGGTTTTGCACGAAGCCTTTACTGAACTCCATGACGTGAACCTTGCCGTCACGCCGTATGGTCAGGCGCAGCATTTTGGAGAGTGCGTTGACGCAACTCACCCCGACACCGTGCAAGCCGCCGGACACTTTGTAGCTGTTCTGGTTGAACTTGCCGCCTGCGTGCAATTCGGTCAAGGCAATTTCAGCCGCCGAGCGCTTGGGCTCGTGTTTGTCGTCCATTTTCACGCCGGTGGGAATGCCGCGTCCGTTGTCCACTACGCTGATGGAATTGTCGGAGTGGATGGTGACCAGAATATCGTCGCAATGGCCGGCCAGCGATTCGTCAATGGAGTTGTCTACCACCTCGAAGACCAGGTGGTGCAGACCTGTGCCGTCGGAGGTATCGCCGATGTACATACCGGGGCGTTTTCGCACGGCCTCCAGTCCTTCCAAAATCTGGATGGAGCCTTCGCCGTAAGCCTCAGAGGCACCCGCCTGATGCGCATCAATGGTGGGCTGGAAATTGGAACTCTCAGCACCACCCTCGCCCGTGTGAACGGCTTCGCCACTGGTTTCTGTGGGCAGATTGGGTTTGTTTTCGTCGGTCATGGCTAACTTCTCTCGCTAAATCTCAAACTCTGGAAGGACCAAACCCCCGAAGACCGGGGGTTTGCGTCATGTGGCGCTACCGTTTCTGTAGCATTAAATTCTCATTGGCATCACCACGTACTTGAACGTGGCGTTGTCGGGAATGGTGAAAAGGGCTGAACTGTTACCGTCAGACAACTCCAGCTTCACCATTTCCTGGCTCATGTTGGTGAGTGCATCAATCAGATACGTCACGTTGAAACCAATTTCAATACTGTCGCCGCCATAGTCAATATCCAACTCGTCCACGGCTTCTTCCTGCTCGGCGTTGTTGGACGCCACACGCAGGGTGCCGGGGTCAATGTTCAAGCGCACGCCTTTGAACTTGTCGCTGGTCAAAATAGCTGTGCGTTGAAGCGTGGCCAGCAAGGCGGCACGCCCAAGCATGATGCTGTTTTTGTGGTTTTTCGGGATAACCCGGTTGTAGTCAGGGAACTTGCCTTCAACCAGTTTGGTGACAAATTCCATACCGCCGAAAACGAACTTGGCCTGGTTGTTGGCGAATTGCATCTCAATCGCGCCCTCGGCATCGGATAGTAGGCGCTGTAGTTCGACGACGGTCTTGCGCGGCAAAATCACTTCCTGTTTGGGCACTTCGACGTCCAGTGTGGCAGACGCGAACGCCAGTCGGTGACCGTCTGTGGCAACCAGGCTCAACTGCTTGCCTTCTGCTACAAACAAAATTCCGTTGAGATAGTAACGGATGTCGTGTACGGCCATGGCGAAAGACACCTGGCTTAAAAGGCTCTTGAGCGTTTTTTGCGGCACGCTGAACACGGGGCCAAAGTTGGCAGATTCTTGCACCAGCGGGAAATCCTCCGCCGCCATGGTTTGCAGTGTGAACTTGCTCTTTCCGCCCTTGAGAATAACCTTGCTCTGGCTTGACTCCAAAGACACGGTTTGGTCCGCAGGCATGGTGCGCAAAATATCGATGAGTTTGCGTGCCCCGATCGTGGTGGTGAAGTTGCCGGTATCGCCGCCGAGTTCCGCCGTTGTGCGGATCTGGATTTCGAGGTCGCTGGTCGTGACTTGCAGGGAGGTTCCCGTTTTGCGCACCAGGACGTTAGCCAGAATGGGCAACGTGTGACGGCGCTCAACAATTCCGGCTACGGATTGCAGAACCGATAGAACCTTGTCCTGCGTTGCCTTCAATACGATCATGTCAACCTCTTATAAATATCTGTCGTTTGAACCGGTAGCCAGCAGCTCCGATTTCTGGTCAATTCCGCCATTTTCCCAGTTTTATCCACCACTTTCGGTGCTTTGGCGTTTTATTCCTCGTCAGCCTTTGAGCGTTTGCTCCAGCACGTGCAGTTGCTGGTTGAGTTCGGTCATCTGCTGGCGTTCACCGCCAATTTTCCGTACGGCATGCAAAACGGTGGTGTGGTCCCGCCCGCCGAACAATTCTCCAATTTCTGGAAGACTTTTTTGTGTCAGTTCCTTGGCAAGGTACATGGCGATCTGGCGCGGCCGGGCAATGCTGGCAGGCCGCTTTTTTGAATACATGTCTGCGACTTTGATCTTGTAATAGTCTGCGACTGTTTTCTGGATGTTTTCCACAGATATCTGCCGGTTTTGAATGGACAACAGGTCCCGGAGTGCCTCACGGGCCAGTTGGATGGAGATTTCTTTCTGGTTAAAACGCGAATAGGCCAGTATCTTGCGCAATGCGCCTTCCAGCTCACGCACATTTGAGCGAACGTTCTTTGCAACAAAAAATGCCACTTCTTCAGGCATTTCAGAGCCTTCAACGCGTGCCTTGTTGATCAAAATGGCGACCCGCATTTCCAGCTCTGGCGGTTCAATGGCCACAGTCAGACCGGAGTCAAAACGGGAAACCAGGCGTTCATGGATGTCAGTTAGACCCTTGGGGTAAGTGTCGCTGGTCATCACGATGTGTGACTTCTTGGCGAGCAGCGCTTCAAAGGCATTAAAAAACTCTTCCTGGGTCCGATCCTTGTTGGCAAAAAATTGCACGTCGTCAATCAGCAGCAAATCCAGTGAGTGATAACGGTCCTTGAATTCGTCAAAAGTCTTGCGTTGATAGGCCTTAACCACATCAGACACGAACTGTTCGGCATGGATGTAGAGAACTTTGGATCCGGGCTTGTCCACCAACAGTCGGTTGCCCACCGCATGCATCAGGTGGGTCTTGCCCAAACCGACGCCGCCATAGATGAACAGGGGGTTGTACAGATGCCCTGGCATAGTCGCTACATGCATGGCAGCAGCGCGTGCCATACGGTTGGCCGTGCCCTCCACCAGAGTCTCAAAAGTGAGCATCGGGTTGAGGCGATTTTTGGGCAGGCCTGAAGGTGTGGATTCACTTGGGCTGCTGCTTTCCTCAATCGGCACCATTTCGGCTGCAGGAAGTGTAAAGGTACTTCTAGCGGTGTTTTCCCGAGGAGTGATTGCTAACTCAACTTGAACAGACTGGCCGTACATCTTTTCCAGCAAGGCCGATATACGACCGCTGTATTGGGCGCGAACCCAGTCCAGCTTGAACCGGTTGGCGACAAAAATAGTTAATTTGGAAAAGTCTTCCTGCACCTGTGCGGTGAGGGGTTTTATCCAAGTGTTGAACTGCTGCTCCGGCAGTTCCTGTGCGAGTTGGTCAACACAGCTTTGCCATAGACTTTGGCCTATATCGTGGCTGGGTGACATGGCTTGATTGTGTGGGAGTCCCTCGGACATTTTCTTTTCAGCTTCTGTGGATAGTTATAAATTGCTGCGGAATCAATTGTAATTTATCAAACGCTTATCCACAATTTTGCATGGAATGCCCAAGTTACAGCGATACGCTGCATTTCAGACGTAAGGTGTTGCCGTGATTGAGAAAATTTGCGATAATCGGCGGTTCCCCTGATTGTGATCAGGGTGATTTGACTGAGGTCCGCATATTTAAAGCTGCTGGATCTGAACTGAGCCCATTAGGAATTTGACATGAAACGCACTTACCAACCCTCCAAAATCCGCCGCGCACGTACCCACGGTTTCTTGGTTCGCATGAAGACCCGTGGCGGCCGCGCCGTGATCAATGCACGCCGCGCCAAGGGCCGCAAGCGTTTGGCCGTCTAAGTTCGGATTTCGGGCGAACGCCAGCAAGCGCACCGCGAGTCTGCTGGTGCGCTATTTTGTTGTTTCCCAAATGGTGTACTGAACCGTGCAGCGACTAAAAACGCGGCCCCAGTTTCAGGCTGTTTTGGCGGGCACTACGCTCGCCAGAACAGCGCATTTTGCTCTGCATTGTTGTGTGCTGGAGCAACCCGTGGCGCTGGTGAATAAGACTGTGCTACCCGCCTTGTTCCCTGTTCAGGGTGTCTGGCTGGGTGCCATGGTGCCCAAACGCTGGGCCAAACGTGCAGTGACCCGCAACGCCATCAAACGCCAGATTTACAACGTGAGTGCTGAGTTCGAATCTGCATTGACCGAGCGCGCGCATCTTGTGCGTTTGCGCTCAGGTTTCGATCGCGCCCAGTTCGTCAGCGCCACGTCGGAGGCGTTGAAATTGGCTGTGCGTGCCGAGTTGCTGCAATTATTTTCCCGTGTCAAAGCGCCTGTTCCACCATGATGCGCGCATTGCTCATGGGTGTCGTCAAGGCTTACCGGTTGGTTTTGAGTCCCTGGTTGGGTTCCTCTTGCCGGTTTGAGCCCACTTGTTCGGTTTATGCGTTGCAGGCACTGCAGGCCCACGGTGCTGCTGCTGGCAGCTATTTGACCGCATCGCGTATCTTGCGCTGCAATCCCTGGTGTTCCGGGGGACACGACCCGATACCGGCCAATCCTCCCCGGCTGTTTACCCGGCTGCTCTCTTCTCCCTCTGAAAAGAAACCTTCATGAACGACATTCGCCGCACCATTTTGTGGGTGATCTTTGGCTTTTCCATGGTTTTGCTGTGGGACCAATGGCAGGTGCACAACGGGAAAAAAGCCACCTTTTTTCCAAGCCCAGTCCAGCAGACGACGCCTGCTACGGTTAACGTGCCAGCGCTGGCTTCCGGCGGACCGGACGCCAGCGTGCCCAGCGTTGTCGGGCAGCCTGCTCCGGTTGCCGCGGTGCCTGTTGCGCCAGCCGTTGCGGCTGCGCCCAAAGAGCGTTTCGAGGTCACAACCGACGTTCTGAAGATGACGTTCGATACCGAGGGTGGGTCCCTGGTTCGCACCGAGTTTCTCAAGCATGCCGATATGGCGGACAAATCCCGCAACTTTGTTTTGCTGGATGACAGCAAGGACCGCATTTATCTGGCTCAGACCGGTGTGATTGGCGGCACGGCAGCGGGCGTCTTTCCGACCCACAAGACCCCCATGACGGTCAGCGGCGCACGCACGCTGAAGGATGGAGAGAACGAACTGGTCGTCAAGTTCACCTCTGCGGACGTGGGCGGCATCAAGCTGGTCAAGACCTACACGATTCGTCGCGGTGCGTATGACATGGCGGTCAAACATGAGTTGACCAACGTTTCAGCGGCTCCTCTTTCCCCCCAGCTGTACCTGCAACTGGTGCGGGATGGCAACAAGCCGTTGGGCGAGTCATCGTTCTACTCCACTTTCACCGGTCCGGCGGTCTACACCGAAGCCAAGAAGTACCAGAAGGTCGAGTTCAGCGATATCAAGAAGAAAAAAGCGGACTACGAAAAACAAGCGGGTAATGGCTATGTGGCCATGGTGCAGCACTACTTTGCAAGCGCCTGGATGCTTCCGGAAGGCGTGCAGCGGACGATCTCCCTGGACGCGGTCGACATTGGGTCTTCGGTGGCAGATTGCTGCTACCGTGCCACGATGATTACGCCGCTGGACGCCATTGCGCCCGGCGCGACCAAAGCGGTTGACGCCAAGTTCTTCGCCGGCCCACAAGAAGAGAAGATGCTGGAGGCCCTGGCCCCTGGTCTCGAACTGGTCAAGGACTATGGTTGGTTGACTATTCTGGCCAAGCCCCTGTACTGGTTGCTCGACCAGTTGCACAGCTTCATTCAGAACTGGGGCTGGTCCATCGTGGCACTGGTGGTGCTGCTCAAGGCCGCTTTTTACTGGCTCAACGCCAAAGCATATGCCAGCATGGCCAAAATGAAGGCGGTCAATCCGAAGATCACCGAAATGCGGGAACGTCTGAAAGACAATCCGCAGCAGATGCAGCAGGAAATGATGCGCATCTACCGCGAAGAAAAGGTCAACCCCATGGGTGGCTGCTTCCCCATCATGATCCAGATTCCGGTGTTTATTGCGTTGTACTGGGTGCTGCTCTCCAGCGTGGAAATGCGCAATGTGCCGTGGATTTTGTGGATCAAGGACTTGTCTTCGCCTGATCCGTTTTACATCCTGCCGCTGTTGATGACGGCTACTTCCATGCTGCAGACCGCTTTGAACCCCGCTCCGCCGGACCCGATTCAAGCGAAGATGATGTGGTTCATGCCGCTGATCTTCAGCGTGATGTTCTTCTTCTTCCCGGCGGGCCTGGTGCTGTACTGGATTACGAACAACACCCTGTCCATCCTGCAACAGTGGGTCATCAATACCCGCATGGGTGTGCCACCGCAGTTCAATCTTCCGAAGTTCGGTAAGTAATCCACAAGGGCCGCTGATTGCGGCCCTTCACCATTGGGCCTTGTGTTTCCATTATGTTGACTCGCCATAGCCAGCCCATCGCAGCCATCTCCACCGCACCGGGGCGCGGGGCGGTGGGTATTGTGCGTATCAGCGGGAAGAATCTGGGCGGACTGGTGTTGCAGCTTTTCGGCAGAACCCTGCGGCCACGCGAGGCGACCTACCTTCCCTTCAATGACGGCATGGAGGTGCCCATTGATCAGGGTCTCGCGCTGTTTTTCCCCGCACCTCACTCGTTTACGGGCGAAGATGTCCTGGAGCTTCAGGCCCATGGTGGTCCCGTGGTGCTGCAGCTGCTGCTGGCGCGCTGCCTGGAAGCCGCGAACCAATTGAACCCGGTTTCCGGAACGCCCTCATTGCCGGCATTGCGCATTGCCCGGCCTGGAGAGTTTTCCGAGCGAGCCTTTCTTAACGACAAGATCGACCTGGCGCAAGCGGAAGCCATCGCCGATTTGATTGATGCCAGCACGGAAGCCGCAGCACGCAGCGCCACGCAGTCGTTGTCCGGTGCTTTTTCCCGGGAAATCCATACCCTGCGCGATGCGCTCATTCACTTGCGCATGTTGGTGGAAGCAACCCTGGATTTTCCGGAAGAGGAAATCGACTTCCTGAAAAAGGCCGATGCCCAAGGGCAACTGGACCGGTTGCAAGAGGCGTTGCGCACTGTGATGCAGCGGGCGTCGCAGGGCGCGTTGTTGCGCGAAGGCATCACCGTGGTGATTGCAGGGCAGCCGAACGCGGGAAAGTCGTCGTTGCTCAATGCACTTGCCGGCGCCGAGCTGGCTATTGTGACGCCGATTGCGGGAACAACCCGGGATAAAGTGCAGCAGACGATCCAGATCGAAGGGGTGCCAATCCATGTTGTCGACACCGCTGGTTTGCGCCCTAGCGAGGATGACGTTGAAAAAATAGGTATTGCACGCGCCTGGGAAGCCATTGAAGGTGCGGATGCAGTGCTGTTCTTGCACGACTTAACGCGTTCGGATGCTATGAATTACATAGCTGCTGACGCAGTCATCGCGGGGGCTATAGCCCTAAAACTCTCAAAAAATGTCCCCGTGATTGATGTGTGGAACAAGGCCGACGCGGTCGCTATTGCTGATGGCACTCCGCCCCGCCCCGGCATCACCCTGTCTGCCAAGACGGGAACCGGGCTGGATCAACTGCGGCGCATCCTGCTGGAGACCGCGGGCTGGCAGGCCTCAACCAGCGGCGTATTCATTGCCCGTGAGCGACACCTCCAGGCGCTGCGCCGGGTGGACGCGCATTTGATGGAGGCCGCAGCCCATTTGGCGGTGCAGGCCCAGTCTCTGGATTTACTGGCCGAAGAGCTTCGGCTGGCGCAGAATGCCTTGAGTGATATCACTGGCGAGTTCACGTCGGATGATTTGCTGGGCGTGATTTTTTCCAGCTTTTGCATTGGCAAATAGCCTGCACTACACTGTTCTTTTCGTTGGATTCGAAAGCAATAACCATGTCCCTTTTCAACTGGTTTTCAAAAGCGCCGCAGAGAACGGCTTCTGACGCGGCCGTGAGTTCGGGTCTGGGTCATATTGACCCGACGATTCCGCTGAGTACCTCTTCGAGGGGGCGAGTGAGAATGCCGGCCTCCGCGCCGGGCAGTGCGGCCAATCGCAAGGGCGAGCGCCTGGAGCGCCGGGAGCAGCTGTACGGCGTGGTACGCGAAGCCCTGACCGGCGCGGGAATTTTGTCTTCGAGCTACAAGTTCAAGGTGCTTTCGCTGGACTCGCGTGGCCGACAGTACCTGATCATGATGGATATCGCACGTCACTATCTGGGCGAGACGACCCGGCTCGCCGAAATCGAAGGCTTGATCGCACAAAGTGCCAAAGCCCGCTATGACATTCTGGTGACGGCGGTCTACTGGCGAGTGAACGAGCATGTCACCGCAGGGCTGACCCGCATATCCGCTCCGGTGCCGCTGAGTCCCAGCCCAGCCACCACAATGCCCCCATCACATCACGAGCCCCTGTTGCCCGATGAGGTTGCCGCGTTCAAACTGGCACTGGCATCCGTCGCTTCGCCAAAACCGTCACCGGCGCTGGCTGCGGCTGGTATCGTTAGACCTATGCGTCGCAGTCCCGCCGCTGACCCGGTTTTTGCCGATACAGAACTCGAAGAGCGCCCATCACCCTTGAGTGGCACCCAATACGGCGATTTGAACTAGTTTTCGCTGAAATCGACCAGCGTAAATAGTGGCAGCCCTGAATCCTTGAGTTTTTGCGATCCACCCAACTCGGGCAGGTCGACTATGGCGGCGCCCTCCATCACATGGGCACCGAGTTTCTCGAGTAGCCTTCTGCCTGCCATCATGGTGCCACCCGTGGCGATCAGGTCATCAATCAAGAGCACGCGGTCGCCGGCTTTGACCGCATCGGTATGCAACTCCACCGTCGCACTTCCGTATTCGAGTTCGTAGGTTTCCTCCACGGTGGTGAAGGGCAGCTTGCCTTTTTTGCGAATCGGCACAAAACCGACGTTGAGTTCATAGGCCACAACGGCCCCCAGAATGAATCCCCGGGCGTCCAGACCCGCGACCACGTCCGGACGCATCGCTGGATCCAAATAGCGGTGTACAAAAGCGTCGATGAGGATGCGAAACACCTTGGCGTCCTGCAGCAGCGGTGTGATGTCGCGAAATTGCACACCCGGCGCAGGCCAGTCCCGTACCGTGCGGATGTGGTCTCTTAGATACTGGTTAACGCTGAGGTGCTGCATGGGTAAACCGCAAAAAAGGAGTGGCGAAAATCGGACCGTCCGCTATTGTGCCTGCGGTCGTAGCCACTTGTGGCTACCCCTTCAGCAGTTTGTGCTCTGCGACGGCCAGTGCTTCGGCCTTGCCTGAGAGCACCAAAATGTCGCCGCCTGCCAGTACTGAATCGTCGGAGGCGAGCGCATTCTTCCCGTTACCCTGCCGCAGGCTGACCACGCGCACACCAAGTGCATGCAAAGCAAAAGATCCCAGTGGACGTCTGGCAGTGTTGGAGCCCAGGGGCAACGTGACTGATGCGAGCCGTTCGTGCTGGAGTTCGTCTGCCGAATCGTCGTCGGAGCCTCGAAAAAAACCGCGTAACAGGTTGTACCGTGCGTCCCGCTGATCCTGAACAATGCGGATCACCCGGCGCATGGGTACGCCCACAAGGGCCAGCGCATGGCTGGCCAGCATCAGGCTGGCTTCAATAGCTTCGGGCACCACTTCGGTGGCGCCTGCCTGGCGAAGCTTTTCCAGATCCACGTCGTCAATGGTGCGAACCACCACGGGCACGTTGGGAGACTGTTCGTGGGTGTGGTGCAGCACCCGCAGGGCGTTTGCCGTATCCAGGTAGGTGATGACTACCGCACTTGCACGGTGCAGACCTGCCGCCATCAGGGCCTGTAGCCGTGCGGCGTCGCCGTACACCACGGAGTGACCGGCCGCGGCGGCATGGCGGACGCGGTCGGGGTCCAGGTCCAGCGCCATGTAGGGAATGCCTTCGGCTTCAAGCAGTCGGGCCAGATTCTGGCCACACCGGCCGTAGCCACAAATGATCACATGCTTATCCGCATTGATGGCCTTGCGCGCGATGCTGGTCATCTGGACCGATTGCATCAGCCAGTCGCTGCTCACCAGTCGCATGACGATCGTATTGGTGTAGAGAATGACGAACGGGGTGGCCAGCATGGACAAAACCATGGATGCGAGGATGGGGTTGAACAACTGCGGGGGTACGAGGTTGTATTGGCCCGCCAGCGTGAGCAGCACCAGACCAAACTCCCCTGCTTGGGCAAGGTACAGGCCCACCCGCAGTGCCACGCCCATGGACGCGCCAAATACACGCGCCAGGGCGGTGATCAGCGCGAGCTTGAAAGTCAGCGACAGTGTCAGAAGCAGGAGCACCAATGGCCAGCGCTCCAGCACCAGACGCCAGTCCAGCATCATGCCAATCGTGATGAAAAACAGCCCAAGAAGTACGTCGTGAAACGGCCGGATGTCGGTTTCCACCTGGTGCTTGTATTCGGTTTCTGAAATCAGCATGCCTGCAACAAAGGCCCCCAGCGCCAGCGACAGGCCGGCGTGTTCGGTCAGCCAAGCCAGGCCCAGCGTGATGAATAACAGGTTGAGCATGAACAGTTCATCGCTCTTGCGCCGCGCCACCAGGGTGAGCCACCAGCGCATGACTTTCTGTCCGCCGGTGAGCAGTATCCCGAGCAGCACCACCGCCTTGAAAAATGCCAGCCCAAGCGCCGGCAGCAGGTTCTCCGGGGCGGCACCCAATGCGGGAATCAGCACCAGCAGTGGTACCACCGCCAGGTCCTGAAACAACAAGATGCCGACAATGCGTTTGCCGTGTTCGGATTCAAGCTCCAGCCGCTCGGCGACCAGTTTGATCACGATCGCGGTGCTGCTCATGGCCATAACGCCGCCGAGCGCCACCGCCACTTCCCACGACACGTTCCACCACGCGGGCAACACCAGCCCAAGCGCCAGTGAAGCCAGTGTGGTCAGCAGCACGGTCAGCACCACCTGAGATAAGCCCAGTCCAAACACGTGGCGCCGCATGGCGCGCAATCTGGGCAGGCTGAATTCCAGACCGATAACAAACATCAGGAACACCACACCAAATTCGGCCAGGTAGCGAATGCCACTGGAATCCTGCGCCAGCGCCAGCGCATTGGGACCAATCAAAATGCCCACTACCAGGTAACCCAGCATGGGCGGAAGCTTGAAAGAACGGCACACCACGACGCCTAGCACAGCAGCCATCAGGTAGAGAAGTGTGATTTCAAGACCGGTCATGCCACGATACTACCAATGCTTGTGGGGCTCTATAAAATACGCACATGACCGACCACGCAACGCCGAATTCAATAGCCGCACAACGTGCCATTGCGCTGGCGCATGAGACTTTTGACATTGAGGCGGCCGCCGTGTTGGGATTGAAGAGCCGCGTGGGGGCGGCCTTTGCCCAGGCGGTCGTCATGATTCTTGCCATTCATGGGCGCGTGGTGGTGATGGGCATGGGTAAAAGCGGCCACATTGGTCGCAAGATCGTGGCGACTCTGGCCTCCACCGGGACCCCGGCCATGTTTGTGCACCCGGCTGAAGCGAGCCACGGAGATTTGGGCATGATCACCGCGGCTGACTTGGTGCTGGCGATTTCCAACAGCGGCGAATCCCAGGAAATGGCGGCGATCCTGCCGGTCCTCAAGCGACTGGGTGCACCGGTGGTTGCCATGACGGGCAACTCCGATTCCACCATGGCCCGGCACGCGGACCTCTGGCTTGACAGCGCGGTCGATAAAGAGGCTTGTCCCTTGAATCTGGCGCCTACCGCCAGCACGACCGCGCAGTTGGCTCTGGGCGACGCGCTGGCTGTGGCCCTGCTGGATGCGCGGGGGTTTCGCGCGGAAGACTTTGCGCGGTCCCATCCGGGCGGCGCCTTGGGTCGCAAGCTGCTGACCCATGTCAGTGACGTGATGCGTTCCGGCGAAGCAGTCCCGCGTGTGCTGCAAGACGCGAGTTTCAGTGTCCTGATGCGTGAGATGAGCGCCAAGGGACTGGGTGCCACGGCAATCGTGGACGGTACCGACCGCGTGCTGGGCATTTTTACTGACGGCGATTTGCGGCGTCTGGTGGAAGAGGGCATCGACTTGCGTGCCAAAACAGCGCAGGACGTCATGCACCCTGGACCCTGCACCGTCGATGCGAAAGCGCTGGCTGTGGACGCTGCTGATCTGATGGAGCGCAAGCGCATCACCAGCGTGCTGGTGGTCGACCGGGAGGGCCGCTTGTGCGGCGCACTCAATAGCAACGATTTGATGCGCGCGAAGGTGATTTGATGAAACCGGTCATCCAATTCGATCCCGCCCTGCTGCTCCTGGCACAGGGCGTAAAAGTTGCCTTTTTTGATGTTGATGGCGTGCTGACGGACGGGGGGCTGCTTTTCTCCGAGACGGGAGAAACCCTCAAGCGCTTCAATACTCTGGACGGCCATGGTCTCAAGCTGCTGATGCAGGCGGGCATTACCCCCGTGGTTATCA
>Ga0105047_10013943_pt1 | contig 12784 bp, 14 predicted proteins | sample MAT04_FD_78384 | JGI IMG/M metagenome (GOLD analysis project Ga0105047, IMG submission 78384) | Freshwater microbial communities from Lake Fryxell liftoff mats and glacier meltwater in Antarctica - MAT-04 (megahit assembly) | ecosystem: Environmental > Aquatic > Freshwater > Ice > Liftoff... | reverse complement strand
TGGCGGCGCTCGTCCACAGCGGCGTCAGCATCAGATACTCGAAGCCCTCGGGCCGGCCTTGCCGACGAAGATAGGCCTTCACCTTGTCGCGGATATAGAAGACCTCGGCGAAGCGCCGGCCGGTCACGGCGACGTTGCACAGATAGGGCGGCGGCGCTGCAGTGCAGACGATGTCGGCGTGCAGGCCAGGCGGCGTCCATTCCTTCGCCACCTGGGGTTCAGGGAATATCCCCAGTCGGAAATCGAGGTCCTGGCGCACGCGCAGCGATCGCCCCGCGGCCAGACGCTGAAGGGCCTCGAAATAGGGCAGGGGCGCCCCCCCGACCCGCACATAGTCGAGATTGAAGTAGGCGTCCTGGAGATAGATCTCTCCGTCCACCTCCACCAGGGTCACCGTATGGGTGAGGGTGTCCACATCGCCGAATGAAGTCACCCAGGCCCGGTAGCCCGCCGCCTCATAGAGCTGGGCCAGCAGGACGGCGGCGGCTTGGCACCAGACTCCCCGCTCCGCCGTCTCGAACAGTTTGAGCGCCGATTGCAAGCTGGCGGCTTCGCGTACAGGGGGATCGGTGACCCAGTAGTCGCCGTTCGAGGCCAGCGGCAGGCGGCGATAGAGGTAGCGGCGAAGGGCCCGTACGGTCTCGTGGCTGTCGGCGCGCTGGGCGGGGCTAAGGCTGGCCAGGGCCGCCGCAGCCACCGGATCGCGGGGCTGGGCGACGGTCTGGCTTTGGGCGGGCGCCGCCACAAAACATAAGACGACGGCGGCTATAAATCTGGTCAGGAGGGCAGGGCCGCGAAATGGGGGCATGGGCGCTTCGTTCCCAGGGCCGGCTCTGTGCGTCAAGGGGCGTCAGGCGCCCGGGGCGACCCGCCGGGTTCAACCTGAGGGAGAAGGTCGCGGCCTTTTGCCGACTCGCCCCGTCAAATGGGCCGCGATCTTGCTGAGCGTCAGAGACCCTGTGCCGCCTTGATACAAGGATGACGACGATGCGCGTTCCCCGAGGCCCCCTGTTTCAACCGCTGGATATCGCCCTGATTGTCGGGTTTGCCATGGCTTTCGTCTTGATGACGACCTTGCGGGTGGCCTGAGGCTAGGCCGCGGCGGACTTGTCGTCGGACGCGCCCGCCAGGGCGTCGTTGATGGCCTGCAGCAGCCGCTCGGGCTTGATCGGCTTCTCGACTACGCTGCACATGCCGCTGGCCAGATAGGCGCGCGCGTCTTCCGGATCGGCGTTGGCGGTCAGGGCGATGATCGGCACCACGCCGGCCCGGCCGGACAGGGCGCGAATGGCCCGCGTCGCCGCAATGCCGTCCATCCGCGGCATCTTGATGTCCATAAGGATCACATCGAAGCGGCCCGACCGTGCGATCTCCACGGCCTCGACCCCGTCGCAGGCGCATTCCGAGGTGCAATCGAACATCTCGCATAGGGCCTCCGCCACCATGCGGTTGGTGGCGTTGTCGTCGACGACGAGGATATGGGCTGCGCCGAATCCGCCCGCGGAGGCGTGGGGCGTTTCCTGGGCGGGCTTGGCGGCCTGATCGCAAATGAAATCGAAGATCATGCTGACCCCCGTCCCGATATTGCTCTCGGCTCGAATGAAGCCGTTCAGGCCGGCGACGATCTGACCGGCTAGGGCTACCCCCAGGCTGCGGCCCGCCGGATCGGAACGCGGGTCAAACACCCTCGCCAGCTTGTCGGCAGATAGGCCCGGGCCGGTGTCGCGGACCCGTCCCTGAATGTGCATGCCGTCATGTTCCACCGAGGCCTTGAGGCCGACCTCGATGGATCCGCTGCGGGTCTGGCGCAGGGCTGAGCCGATCAGGCAGTCGAACAGTTGGCGCAGGCGCGCCGGATCTGTCATGGCCGTCAATTCGGTATCGCCGTCGAAAGACGTCAGCAGGGTGACGCCGTCGCGGGCCGCGCGGCTGGCCCACTCGGCCTGGATATCGTCGACCAAACCGCGCAGTAGGACGGGCGAGCAGGTCATGGCCATCAGGCCGTTCTCGGCTTGGGTCAGGTCCACGGCCGCAGCGACGATGCGTTGCAGGGCCTCGCCCGACTCGCGGATCGCCCTGACGTGCGACTGGGCGTCCGACGCCAGCGGCTGACGCTCCAGGCACTCGGTCATCGCCATGACGGCCTCTAAGGGCCCGCGCAACTCATGACCGATCATGTCAAGGAATTGGCGCTTGAAAGGAATGCCGGCGTGGCCGTCGTCGGTCGGGCCGGCCTGAGGCCCCGGGGCGTCGAAGCGCGCCTCGATGAGACCTTCCAGAAGAGCCCGCAGCGATCCGGCCCCGAGGCACAGACCGTTTTCGACCACCAGGAAACCGTCGTGGCCCGCCTTCAGCTGATGCTGGGCGACCAGCCGGCACGCCTCCAGTACGTCGGCCGCGGCGTCGATGAGCAAGGGGGCCGTGTCCATGAGGGTGCCCAGGCTGACGCCGGAATCCAAGGCGGTCAGGCAGGCTTCGCGCGGCACAAGGCCGAGGGGCCGGCCCTGGTCGGCGACGGCCAGGGCATGACGGTGCGGCGCAGGTGCGAGCATGGCCCGGGCGAACGCGATCGAGACGTCGGGCGCGACAGCAGCATCCAGTCTTAGAAGCGTTGCGATACTGTCCATGACACGCGGTAATTTTACGGTTGCATGCGACCTTGCACGAACACGCTTGCAGATAGGTTAAGCGTGTGGGGCTCGCGCTATCGGTGAGTTGTAATGCCGCAGCGGGCCTTGAAATCGCCCGTCCGATTTACTGACGAAACCTTACCGACCCAGAGGGGACACTTCCGAGCCTATCCAGCTCAGGAACCCGGGGGCGGACCAGCTTGCCTCTACCCTGATCGCCATGACGCAAGGCGTTGCGTAGGGATGCCGGCTCACGATCAGATCACGCAGCGCACCCGCTGCGTCTGCCGTGGTTTTCAGAATCATCGGGACCTCGACATTCTGCTGGACCGCCCCTTCCCAGCGGTAGATCGCCGCCGCTGGCGAAAGGATGTTCGCGCAGGCCGTCAAGCGTTCGGCGACTGCTTCGGCCGCGAAGGTCTCGGCCGTTTCGAGGCTGGGCCAGGTAGTGTAGAGGATCACGAAGTCATCCACGCCTGTCGTTATCCATCTTGTTGAAAGCTCTTGGCGCGCCGCTCCGCAAAGCGCGCCGCCGCCGATCATCGCATGACCGCTGTCTCCCCACCAACCGCCGGCGCCCTCGTCCTGTTCTCGGGAGGACAGGATTCCAGCGTTTGCCTGGCATGGGCGCTGGACAGATATGAGGGGGTCGAGACCGTCGGCTTCGACTACGGCCAGAGACATGCGGTGGAACTGGAGGCGAGGGTCCGTATCCTCGGCGCTCTGAGGGCCGGATTTCCCGCCTGGGCGCCGCGTCTGGGCAAGGATCACCTGCTCGACCTGCGTGCTTTCGGCGCCATTGGCCAGACCGCCATGACCACCGACCGCGCTATCGAACTGGACGGCCGCGGCCTGCCCACCACCTTCGTACCCGGCCGCAATCTGGTGTTTCTGCTCTACGCCGCCGCCCTCGCCGCCCGGCGCGGCTTGGACGTGCTGGTGGGCGGCATGTGCGAGACCGACTACTCGGGCTATCCCGACTGCCGCCGCCAGGCCCTCGACGCCTTCGAGGCCGCGATCAACCTGGGCATGGACGGCGCCTACCGGATAGAGACTCCGCTGATGCATCTCACCAAGGCCCAGACCTGGGCCCTCGCGCAAGGGCTCGGCGGGCCGGCCCTGACCGAGATGATCATCCAGGACAGCCACACCTGCTACCTCGGCGAGCGCGGCTCCCGCCACGCCTGGGGATATGGCTGCGGCGCCTGCCCGGCCTGCGATCTGCGCGCGGCGGGTTTCCGGACCTGGGACGGGGACGGCCGGCCGGAGCTTAGGCCATGAGCTACAGCGTCAAAGAAATCTTCCCTACACTGCAGGGCGAAGGCGGCCAGGCGGGCCGTCGCGCCGTGTTCTGCCGGTTCGCCGGGTGCAACCTGTGGTCGGGCCGCGAGGCCGACCGCGCCGAGGCTGTCTGCACCTTTTGCGACACCGACTTTGTCGGCATGGACGGGCCCGGCGGCGGCCGGTTTTCCACCGCCGCAGCCCTGGCGGACGCGGTGGAGGCAGGGTGGGGTCCGGGAACGGAGCATCGGCTGGTGGTGTGCACGGGGGGCGAGCCGCTGATGCAGCTGGACCCGGCCCTGGTCACGGCGCTGCGGGCCCGCGGGTTCTCCATAGCCGTGGAGACCAACGGCACGCTCCAAGCGCCGGAGGGCATCGACTGGATCTGCGTCAGCCCCAAGGCAGACGCCCCGCTCGTCCAGACGAAGGGCCAGGAACTGAAGCTGGTCTATCCTCAGGCCGGCGTGGACCCGGCCCGCTTTGAAGGTCTGGATTTCGAGCGGTTCTACCTGCAGCCAATGGACGGGCCGGCGGCCGCGGCGAACACCCAGGCGGCGATCGCCTATTGTCTCGCCCACCCCCGGTGGCGTTTAAGCGTCCAGACCCACAAGGCCCTCGGCCTGCCCTGACCCCAAGCTGCGCTGTTCATGAACCCACCAGTCTTCGAGATCACCCAGGCCGCCAGCTTCGATGCGGCGCATTTCCTGCCCATGGGCCCGGCCGACAGCGCCTATCGCCGCATGCACGGCCACTCCTTCCGCGTCGAGGTCACTGTGCGCGGGGCCGCCCAGGCGCCGGTCGGGTGGGTCGCTGACCTCGGCCAGCTCGACCTGGCCCTGAAGGCCGTGGCCGACGGCCTGGATCACCGGGTGCTGAACGAGACGGCCGGCCTGGAAAGCCCGACGCTGGAGCGCCTGTGCGTCTATTTCGCCGAGGCCTTGAAGGCGGACTTCCCAGGACTGTGTCGCGTGGTGCTGTCGCGCCCCAGCGTCGGCGAGAGCTGTGCGCTGTGCCTTTAGGGTCTGCACTCGATCGCTTTGCCACCCCTGCCGTCATCCCGGCCGCAGCGTAGCGGAGAGCCGGGACCCAGCCGCGGGGCGGCGCCGTGCGGAACGTTGAGGGGAGAAGCTGCTGGGTCCCGGATCGTCCCTGCGGGCCGTCCGGGATGACGATCTATCTGAGTTCTTTCGCGTCCAAGAGCTCGCCTATTGTGTAGGTCGTCAGTCGCTGGGCTGGACCAGGAACACCGTTCCGCCGATTGCGCCGGCGGTCTTGACGCCAGCGCCGGCTACCGCGCCAGCAGTCCCCACCGCCGCGCCTACGACTGTGCTGACGCAACCGCCAAGCAAGAGAGCGGCGGCAAGGACAACGGCGGCGGGAGGGATCATCACATGCTCCAGCAAGATCTGGCCCTAAGGTTAAAGGCCGGACCTTACCGAAAGGCGCCGCGCGTCACGCTGCGTCCACCATCACCACCTCGCAGTCCGACAAGGCGCGCACCGTCAGCCCACGCTCGCCCGCGATCGCGGCTCCGTCGCGGGCGCCCAGCCGCACGCCGTTGACCTCGATCTCGCCCTGGGCAGGGACGAGATAGGCATGGCGCGTCTCACCGAGCGGATAGGTCGTGGTCTCCCCCGCCTTCAGCGTGGCGCCCAGCACCCGCGCATCGGTGCGGATCGGCAGCGCGTCTGTGTCTTCCACAAAGCCGCTGGCGAGGGCGACGAACCGGCCCGAACGGTCGCCCTTGGGAAAGGGCTTGGCGCCCCAGGACGGCGGAGCGCCGCGCTCGGTCGGAATGATCCAGATTTGGAACAGGGTCGTGGTCTGGTTCTCGGCGTTGTACTCGGCGTGGCGGATGCCAGAACCAGCCGACATCACCTGCACGTCGCCGGCCTCGGTCTTGCCGGCGTTGCCGAGGCTGTCCTCGTGGCTGATGGCGCCCGAGCGGACATAGGTGATGATCTCCATGTCGGCGTGAGGGTGAGGCGGGAAGCCCTGGCCAGCCGCGATCTCGTCGTCATTCCAAACCCTCAGCGCGCCCCAGCCCATGCGCTTGGGATCGTGGTAATCGCCGAACGAGAAGTGATGCCGGGCCTTGAGCCAGCCGAAATCGAACTGGCGGAGAGAAGCGAGGGGTCTGACGTCGATCATGGCGGGGCCTTTGCTGTCTGGAGGAGGACAACCGCTAGATGGGACCGCGCTGGCGATATGCAACAGATACTGTTGCGAATTGACCGTCTATCCGCCGGTCTGACCCCGGTGGCGTAGCTTGGCGTCGGCGAGCACGCAGGCGGCCATGGCTTCAACGACCGGCGCGGCGCGGAGGGCGACGCAGGGGTCATGGCGGCCCTTGGTGCGTAGCTCGATCTCCTCGCCGTCCTCATTGACCGAAAGCCTCGGCGTCAGGATCGAGGAGGTCGGCTTGAAGGCGATCCGGACCGTCACCGGCTGACCTGTGGAGATTCCGCCGAGAACGCCGCCGGCCTTGTTCGACAGGAACACCGGCCCGTCGGCGCCCGCTCTCATCTCGTCGGCGTTCTCTTCGCCGGTCAGGGCCGCAGAGGCGAAGCCGGCCCCGACTTCGACCCCCTTGGCCGCATTGATCGACATCATCGCGCCGGCAAGCTCGGCGTCGAGCTTGGCGTAGAGGGGCGCTCCCCAGCCGGCCGGGACCCCCAGGGCCTCCATCTCTACAATAGCCCCGGTGGATGAGCCCGCCTTGCGGACGGTCTCCAAGTGCTCCTCCCAAACCGCGACGGTCCCAGGATCGGGGCACCAGAACGGGTTGGAGCGCACTGAGTGCCAGTCCCAGCGGCTGCGATCGACGGCGTGCGGGCCGATCTGCACCAGGGCGGCGCGGATCTGTACAGCCTCGCCGAGCACCTTGCGGGCGACCGCGCCGGCGGCGACGCGCGCCGCTGTCTCGCGCGCCGACGAGCGGCCGCCGCCCCGGTAGTCGCGAACCCCGTATTTGGCGAAATAGGCATAGTCGGCGTGGCCCGGACGGAAGGCGCGGGCGATCTCGGAATAGTCCCGCGAGCGTTGATCGAGGTTCTCGATCATCAGGCTGATCGGAGCCCCAGTGGTGACGGGGCCACCGGTGCGCTCATCCTCGAACACACCGGACAGGATGCGCACCGCGTCCGGCTCCTGCCTTTGCGTAACGAACTTGCTGGTCCCTGGCCGCCGCTGGTCGAGCCAGTGCTGGATGTCCTCAGGCCCGAGATGAAGACCCGGTGGGCACCCGTCGACCACGCAGCCCAGCGCCGGCCCGTGGCTTTCGCCCCAAGTGGTCACGCGGAACAGATGGCCGAAGGTGTTGTGCGACATGGGTTTGGCTTAATGCAAAGCGCAGCGACGGACAAATCGCCCGCGGGGGCTCAGGCGGCCCAGGCGGCGGCGAATCTGCGCAGGAGCGAGCGGGCGCCGGTCTCGGCGCCGGCCGTTTCCGCCTGGGCCAGGCTGGGTTCCAGGCGCAGGAACAGATGGCCCTGGGCGTGGGGCCCGCGGGCAGGGAGGCCCTGGCCAACCAGCCGGGTCAGGCGCCGCTGGGCCGCCTGCGGAGAAATCCAGACCAATTTGCGGCCCGCCGCCCCGTCGATCTCGATCCGGCCGCCTTGCGACAGGACCCCCTGCGCCACCGTCACGGTCAGCCATAGATGGTCGCCCCGGACCTCCAGCGGTCCTACGGATATGCGTACCGTGAAAATCAGGGGGCCCGCGGCGGTTTTCAGACGCACCTTGTCGCCGGTCCGAAGGCCGGCGGGCAGTTTCAACCGTCCCATTCGGCCGTCCGGCAGGCGAACCGAAACCGCCCCGCCTTGCAGCGCCTGGACGGCCGATATCTGGACAGGGATAGCGGCGGCGGGCGCCGGAGCCCGGACCCGCACCGGGGACAGATGCCGGCGGGCGGCGTGCAGATCGGCGAGCAGGCGGTGGGCGTCGATCACGTCGCGCAGGGCGGCCGCGTCGCCGCCGTGATCGGGATGGGCCGTTCGCACCGCGGCCCGAAAGGCGCGGCGCAGGTCCTCAACGCTGGCGGTCTCGTCCAGCCGGAGAAGCCGCCGCGCCTGCCGCGCCGTCCTGATATCGCCCCCGCTCATCCCTCTAACGTCCACGAACGAGGTCAATGACGCGTTAAGCCCTGCCCCCGGGGCGCGGGGCGGCTATAATCGGCGCATGAGCGAACTGATCCCGCCCTCGCCGTCCGCGGCCGACTACGAACTGGGCGATCGCACCGAGGCCCCGATGCCGTCGGTCGCCGATCCTGTGGCCCTGTTCGCAGAATGGCTGGCCGAGGCCGACAAGAGCGAGGTCAACGATCCCAACGCCGTCACCGTGGCCACGGTCGATGCGGACGGCCTGCCCGACGCCCGCATGGTCCTGCTCAAGGACGTCGACCACCGCGGGTTCGTCTTCTACACCAACCTGCACAGCGCCAAGGGCCGGCAGCTCAGCGCACACCCGCAGGCCTGTCTGTTGTTCCATTGGAAGTCCCTGCGCCGCCAGGTGCGCGCGCGAGGCGCGATCGAGCCGGTGAGCGAGGCGGAGGCAGACGCCTATTTCGCCACCCGCGCCCGCCACAGCCAGATCGGCGCCTGGGCTTCAGATCAATCCCAGCCGCTGGAGAGCCATTTCGCTCTGGAAAAGCGCGTCGCCGAGTTCGCCCTCAAGTTCGGCGTCGGCGCGGTTCCCCGTCCGCCGCACTGGTCAGGGTTCCGGCTGAGGCCCGCCTCGATCGAGTTCTGGCGCGACCGGCCCTTCCGTCTGCACGAGCGCATCCAGTTCGCCCACGACGGCCAGGGCGGCTGGACCACCGCCCGCCTCTATCCCTGACGTCCTTTGTCGCTCGAAAAGGGACATCTGGATGAAATCTGCGCCTGGTTCGCCGCCGGAGCGGGGCAGGGGGAGCCGGCGACGGTCATCGAGACCCACGCCGCCCGGGTGTTCCTGATCGGAGACCACGCCTACAAGATCAAGAAGGCGGTGGATTTCGGCTATCTGGACTTCTCCACCCCGTCCAAGCGCGCCGCCGCCCTGGCCAATGAACTAGAGCGAAACCAGGCCGGCGCCCCGGGAATCTATCTGGCCGTCCACCGCGTGACACGGGGGCCGGGCGGCGAACTGACGCTCGACGGTCCGGGCGAGGTCCTGGAGACGGTGCTGAAGATGCGCCGGTTTGATCCGGCAGCCGTCCTGGCGATACGCCCGCAATGGGTCAACGGTGACTTCGCGGAGGCGCTAGGGCGGCGCATCGCGTTGTTCCACAGCGACGCGCCGCGGAGGCCGGAAGGCGGGGGCGCCGCCTCGCTGCGTTTTGTGCTCGATTCCAACGCGGCTCATCTGCGCACCTTGCCGGATCTGGCCGGCGACCTGGCCGAACGGGTCATTGCGGCCGCCGACCTCGCCTTAGAGGCTGCAGCGCCTTTGCTCGACGCCCGCCGCGCCGCGGGCTTTGCGCGGCGGTGCCACGGCGACCTGCACCTGGGCAATATCCTGGCCGAGGCGGGCGAGGCGGTGCTGTTCGATTGCATCGAGTTCAACGACGCCCTCGCCGACATCGATGTCCTTTATGACCTCGCCTTTCTGGTCATGGACTTGATCTTCCGCGATCAGCGGGCGGGCGCGGTCCGTGTACTGAGCGGTTATCTCGACGAAGCTGCACGCGTGGACGGCGATCCGGTTCTCGATGGTTTGGCCGCCCTGCCTCTATTCGCTTCGGTCCGGGCCGTGGTGCGGGCGCACGTCAGCGCGCAGATGGGCCAGGCGCAGAACGCCCGCGCCTATCTGCAGGCCGGGCTGGACCATCTGTCGCCCGGCCCGGCCGCTCTGATCGCCATCGGCGGATTGTCGGGGAGCGGAAAGTCGTCGGTGGCGCGGGCGCTGGCGCCGGGGCTGGGGGCTGAACCAGGCGCGATCATTTTGCGCTCAGACGAGATCCGCAAACGCCTTTGGGGAGTCGGTCCCAAAGACCGTCTGCCGCCGGACGCCTACGGGCCGCAAGGCAGCGAACGCGTCTATCGCGTCATGATCGACGAGGCGCGGCGGCTTCTGGCGGCGGGAAGGACTGTGATCCTCGACGCCGTCTTCCTGCGCAGGGCCGAGCGTGACGCGGCCCGGGCCTTGGCGGCCGCCAGCGCCGTCTCCTTCATCGGCGCATGGCTTGAGGCGCCCGCAGAGGTGCTTCGTGCGCGGGTTCGCGTCCGGGCGGGCGACGCCTCGGACGCAGACGAGCGGGTGGTTGACGAGCAGGTGCGGCTGGCGACCGGCGTGATCGACTGGCTATCGGTGGACGCCGTGCAGACGCCCGCGGCCTCGGCGGCCCAGATCAGGCTTCGGGCGGCGCCAAGCGGTATTCGCAGTCCAGGCTAGGCTCTTCGTCGGTCTGCACCGTTCCCGCACGGACCAGGTGGATAAGGTGGGCCAGAACCGAGCGCGCCGCGGCGGGGTGCAGTCTTGAATCCACGGCGGCGTAGATCTGGGGGACCATCTCCCCGATCCGGGTGTCCCCCGCCCCCAGCAGTGCAAGTATCTGATCCTCCCGTATGTGGCGGTGGGCGAGGTAAGCGTCGACGAACGGACCCGGCTCGGTCACCGGCGGACCATGCGTGGGCCACAGGGTGTCGAAGTCCGCGGCCCGAACCCGCTTCAGGCTGGCGTAGTAGGCGGTCATATCGCCGTCCGGAGGGCTGACGACGGTGGTCGACCAGCCCATGATGTGATCGCCGCTGAAAAGGGCGTTTTCCTCGATCAGACCAAAGCAGATGTGGTTGGCGGTATGACCGGGGGTGGCGATGGCCTGCAGCGTCCAGCCGGGCCCGCCGATGCGTTCGCCGTCGTCCGGCACGCGATCCGGGCGGTAGCGATAGTCGCGGCCTTCCTCGACGCGCACGTCGTCCTCGTCGGCGGCGGCCGACGGCCGGCACCCGATCAAGGCGGCGCCGGTGGCCGCGGCCAGTGCGCCTGCGAGGGGGCAGTGGTCGAGATGGTCGTGCGTCACCAGAATGTGCGTGACCCGCTCGCCCTTCACGGCCCCGAGCAGGGCGTCCAGGTGCGCAGGCAGGTCGGGGCCGGGGTCGATTATGGCCACCTGGCCGCGTCCGACAATATAGGTTCCGGTGCCGTTGAAGGTGAAAGGGCTGGGATTGGCCGCGGTCACCCGGCGGATCAGGGGCGAGACCTGGTCGCAGCGGCCGTAGGCGAAATCGTAGTCGCGCACAAAGGGGATCATCGGCGCTTCCTTTCAGGCCCGGCTCTTGCGAGGCCCCGCCGCAATATGGGCTCACGAGAGGACAATGACCTCATGACCGCCGAATCTGTATCAAAACGGCTCCGCCTCATGACCCTGGCCTTGTTGGGGCTGATAGCCGCCCAGGCGCTTGTCTCGCTTTCGGGCTGCCACGAGGAGCCCTTGCCGATGGGCGCCCACAGGGTCGCGCCCCGCTAGTCGCCGAGCACGCCGGAAAGATCATAGCCGGCGTCTCGGCCCAGTTCGGTCAGTCCCTCCCGCGTGCGGGCTCCGCTCATGGCCTCGCCGATGGCCCAGGTGACGATCGAGCGGGTCCCCGAGCGGCAATAGGCCAGCACCGGGCCCCCGGCCTCGGCGATCGCCGCGCGCACCGCTTGGACCTGTTCGGCCCCCGGCCGACCGACCACCGGAATATGCACATAGGCCACGCCGGCGGCGCGGGCGGCCGCCTCCATTTGAGCGGCCGTCGTCTGGGCCGGGTCTTCTCCATCGGGCCGGTTGTTGATCAGCATGACGAAGCCCTGGCGCGCCGCCTCGGCGGCGTCCTGCGGCCCTATTTGCGGCGCCACCGAGAAATCGTCGGTCACCTTGCGAAAGTCGCTCATGGACGGGTGCCTTGCTGAGGACGGACGGGCGTCGGCCCAATTGGTTTGACATCATCGGGGGCCGGTGGAAGTTTCGCAACCGGCCGGGCCAGTCAAACGGCCGCCGCGGACGGGTTCATGCTGCGATTTCTTCTGCGCCGCCTGCTGGTCGCCGTCCCAACCCTGTTCCTCGTCATCACCGCCGCCTTCTTCATGATGCGGGCCGCCCCCGGCAGCCCGTTCGACCTCGACCGCAAGCTGTCCCCCGAGATCGAGGCCAGCGTGAAGGCGAAATACGGCCTCGACCGGCCCCTGGGGGTCCAGTACCTCGACTATCTGGGCGATGTGGCGCGCGGGGATTTCGGACCGTCGCTGAAATACAAGGACAAGACCGTCCTCCAGATCGTCCGCGACGGCTTCCCAAAGAGCGTCACCATCGGCCTGTCGGCCCTGATCCTGGCCGCCGTCATCGGCGTGGCCCTGGGCGTGGCGGCGGCGGTGCGGCAGAATCAGGCGGCGGACTACGGCGTGATGACGGTCGCTGTACTCGGGGTCTGCATTCCGACCTTCGTAACTGCGCCCCTGCTGGTGCTGCTGTTCGCCTCCAAGCTCGGCGTCCTGCCCACCGCCGGCTGGCCGTCGGACACCGAGCCCCTGGCCGGGGCCGTACGTTACCTTATCCTGCCGGTAGTGGTCCTGGCCCTGCCCCAGATCGCGATCATTTCGCGTCTGACACGGGCCGGGATGATCGAGGTGCTGCAGTCCAACTATGTGCGCACCGCTCGCGCCAAGGGCCTGCCCGGACGCAGCATCATCGTTCGCCACGCCTTGCGCGCCGCCGTTCTGCCTCTGGTGAGCTATCTCGGCCCGGCCTGCGCGGGCCTGATCACCGGGTCGCTGGTGGTTGAGCAGATCTTCCAGCTTCCCGGCCTGGGCCGCTCGTTCGTCATCGGCGCCTTGCAGCGCGACTACACCGTCGTGATGGGAGTGGTGATCCTCTATGCGACCCTGATCCTGGCGCTGAACCTGCTCGCCGACGT
>Ga0105047_10013940_pt1 | contig 12786 bp, 10 predicted proteins | sample MAT04_FD_78384 | JGI IMG/M metagenome (GOLD analysis project Ga0105047, IMG submission 78384) | Freshwater microbial communities from Lake Fryxell liftoff mats and glacier meltwater in Antarctica - MAT-04 (megahit assembly) | ecosystem: Environmental > Aquatic > Freshwater > Ice > Liftoff... | reverse complement strand
TGGGCCTCGATGCGTTGGCGTTGTGCGACCACAACGGGTTCTACGGGGTGGTCCGCTTCGCCGAGGCGGCGCGTGCTGTGGGACTACCGACCATCTTCGGCGCCGAGCTGACCCTGGCGACCCCAGCCGTTGGCTCATCGCCCGAGACGGCACCGGTGCGACCCGGGCCGCCCGATCCTCCCGGCCGCCATCTGGTGGTGCTCGCCCGCGACCCCATTGGCTACGCCCGTCTGGCGACGGCCATCAGTTCCGCCCAGATGGCGGGAACCAAGGGTGGCCCGATGTTCCGTTTCGATGAACTGGCCGAACAGCTGGGTCGCGATCATCATCTGATTCTCACCGGATGTCGTAAGGGAACGGTGCCCGCTGCGCTCACCGCCGAGGGTCCCTCAGCGGCGCACCGTGAGCTGTCCCGCCTGGTGAGCGCCTTCGGCCGGGACAACGTGGCGGTGGAGTTGTGGGATCACCACGACCCGACCGACGGCATCCGTAACGACGGCCTGGCCGAGGTGGCGGTGCGGTGCGGGGTCGACGTGATCGCCACCAACAACGTGCACTACGCCACGCCCCGCCAACGACAGTTGGCCACGGCGCTCGCCGCGGTCCGGGCCCGCCGATCACTCGACGATCTCGACGGATGGTTGCCCGGCGGCGGAACCGCCCATCTGCGCTCCGGCAACGAACAGGCCCGCCGTTTCGCCCGCTATCCCGGTGTGGTCGAAGCGGCCTCCCGGCTGGGCGCAGAGTGCGCGTTCGATCTCCGTCTGGTGGCACCGTCGTTGCCGCCGTATCCGTGCCCGCCAGATGGCAACGGTCGACCGCTCGATGAGATGACCTTTCTCCGATCGTTGGTGCGTGACGGCGCTGCCCGCCGTTACGGGGCGCCCAACTCGAACCAGCTCGCCGCCTATGTGGCGCTGCACGGCCGGGACCCCTATGTCACGTTGGCGCACGAGTTGGACCTGATCTCGTCGCTCGGGTTCCCCGGTTACTTCCTCATCGTGTGGGACATCGTCGAGTTCTGCTGCACGTCACGCATCTTCTGCCAAGGCCGAGGATCGGCCGCCAACTCGGCGGTCTGTTACGCGCTCGGCATCACCAACGCCGACGCGGTCGGGTTGGGGTTGTTGTTCGAACGGTTCCTGTCACCGGAGCGCGATGGTCCGCCCGACATCGATATCGACATCGAGTCCGACCGCCGCGAGGAAGTCATCCAGTACGTCTATGGCCGTTACGGCCGCCGCCATGCCGCCCAGGTCGCCAACGTCATCACCTACCGGGCCAAGTCGTCGGTGCGCGACATGGCCCGCGCGTTGGGCTACGCGCCCGGCCAACAGGACGCCTGGTCGAAAGAACTCGACCGTTGGGGTGGGGTCCCCGAGCCAGGCGAGGGCGCCGCGCAGGAGGTGTCGGCGCCGGACGTGGTGTTGGATCTTGCCCGCCAAGTCGAGCACTTCCCCCGCCATCTCGGCATCCATTCGGGCGGCATGGTGATCTGTGACCGTCCGGTCGTCGAGGTCTGCCCCACCGAATGGGGGCGCATGCCGAACCGCAGTGTCCTGCAATGGGACAAAGACGACTGCGCAGCGGTCGGGCTCGTGAAGTTCGATCTGTTGGGACTGGGGATGCTGTCGGTGCTGCACTACGCCGTCGACCTGATCGCCGAGCATCGAGGGGTCGAGGTGGACCTGGCCACCATCCCCCAAGAGGACGAGGTCTACGACATGATCTGTCGGGCCGACACCATTGGGGTCTTCCAGATCGAGTCGCGGGCACAGATGGCGACCCTGCCCCGGTTGCGGCCGCGCACCTTCTACGACTTGGTGGTGGAGGTGGCGTTGATCCGCCCCGGACCCATCCAGGGTGGGTCGGTTCACCCCTACATCCGCCGTCGCAACGGCCAGGAACCGGTCACGTATCTCCACCCGTTGTTGGAACCGGCGTTGGCGAAAACCCTGGGCATCCCGCTGTTCCAGGAACAGCTCATGCAGATGGCCATCGACGTGGCCGGCTTCACTCCCGCCGAGGCCGACCAGCTCCGCCAGGCCATGGGCTCGAAGCGCTCGAAGGACAAGATGGAACGACTGCGCCTTCGGTTCTACAGCGGCATGGCCGACCGGGGGATCGTCGGCGACATCGCCGATCAGATCTTCAACAAGCTCGCGGCGTTCGCCAACTACGGGTTCCCCGAGAGTCACTCGGTGAGCTTCGCCTACCTGGTGTATTCGTCGTCGTGGCTCAAGCATCATGAGCCAGCGGCGTTCTGCGCGGCGCTGCTCAACGCGCAGCCGATGGGGTTCTATTCGCCGCACACGCTGGTGCAGGATGCTCGGCGGCATGGGGTCGAGGTGCGCACGCCCGATGTCCAGGCCAGCGACTGGTGCGCCACATTGGAGCCGATTCCGCCAGGGTCGGAACCCGATGATGGGTCAGCCGCCGACGATCCGACGCGCAGCGATCTGGCGGTGCGGCTGGGGATCTCATCGGTTCGGTCGGTCGGCGACGAGCTCGCCAAGACCATCGCGGCGGGTCGGCCCTATGCGGACATCGAAGACGTGGCGAGGCGCAGCGGCGCCACCCGGGCAGCGCTTGAAGCATTGGCGACAGCGGGGGCGTTCGGGTGCTTCGGGGTCGATCGGCGCCAGGGTTTGTGGGTGGGCGGCGCCGCCTCGGAATCCCGCGAGGACCGACTCCCCGGCACGGTGGGAGGCATGGACGCGCCCACCTTGCCGGGTATGTCGCTCCAAGAGGAATCGATCGCCGATCTGTGGGCCACCGGCGTGTCGCCGGACGGTCACCCCACCCGCTTTCTCCGTGAGCAGCTCACAACGATGGGGGTGGTGACCTCGACGGGGTTGGCAGCGCATCCAGCTGGGTCACACGTGACCGTTGCGGGGGTGGTGACCCATCGCCAACGACCCGCAACGGCTGGCGGCACCATGTTCATCAACCTCGAGGACGAGACCGGCCTCATCAACGTGGTGTGTTCGCTGGGATGTTGGACCCGATACCGGTCGGTGGTGCGGGGAGCCCCGGCGTTGAGTATCCGTGGCCGCCTGGAACGGAGCGAGGGGGTCACCAACATCATCGCTGAGCGGGTCGAGGCGTTGAAGGTTCCCGCGTCGGTGAGATCACGGGACTTCCGGTGATTTCCGCGAGGTTTGGCCGCCGCGAGTTACAGAACTCGCAGCCTCGTGCCGATCAGTCACATCATGGTCATGTCGCGACCCTCACAAATTTCGCCGGCACCCCGATCCGGGGTGCACTCACCCCGACTGAGCCCACGAGCGCTCGTGATCGTCGCGTTGGCAAGCGTGTTGGCCGTTCTCGGGAGCTGGACGGCAGCTGGCGCACAGGACGCCACCCCGAAGCCGAAGATCACGGCGCCTCCACCCCCGGCGCAACGCGACCGTCCGGCTATCAACTCTGAGCTCAATGTCCTGAACGCATCAGCCGACGAGATCGAAGCCGAGCTGAACACACTCGAGACACAACTGGCCGCTCAGAGGGCTGCGTTCGATGCAGCGGCGACTGAGCTGGCAACCGCCTCCCAGCAGGTAGCCGACGCCGATGCGGCGGTCGTCGCTGCCCAGGACATCGCCACCACGATGACCACACAGGTCCAGCAGATGGCGATCGATTCGTACATCAACCCCAGGGGCGAGCAGCAACTCGATGTGTTCATGTCGGCGTCACCGTCGGATGCCGCCATGCGCCAGACGTACCTCGACGATCGTGCAGCCACCCAGGCGGCGTTGTTGGAGAAGCATCGCAAGTCGATCGTGCAGCTCGAATCGGCACGATCAGCAGCGGCCGAAGCCCAGGCCGCGGCCCAACAGGCTGCCGATTCGCAGGCTGCGGCCTTGGCACAAATCGAGGCGACGCATGCCACCAAGCAGGCGTTCGCCGACGAGCTCAACAGCCGGATCGAAGCGAACCTGGGCGAGATTGCATCGCTCGACGCCGTCGACCGGCAGCGGGCAGCGTCGCTAGCGGTCGAACAGCAGCGCATCGCGGTGTTGGCGAAGACCGCCAGCCAGCCGCTCACCACGAGTCCCGCCACCACGGTTGCACCGGTGCCGGGCCAACCGTCGCCGCCGACCACTGCGCCGAGAGTCACCACACCACCAACGACGCCACCCACCACCACGCCACCCCGCGTGGTTCCTCCGCCGCTCGTCAGGCCGGGCGAGATCGTGTTCATCGCGGGGTTCGGTGTGAACAAGTCCGTTGCTGGGCCGTTCGGCCAGATGATGGACGCGGCCACGGCTGCGGGCCTCGACCTCGGAGGTGGAGGATATCGCGATCCCGCCAGCCAGATCGCGTTGCGACGCGCTCATTGCGGCCCAACGGACTACGACATCTACGACCGCCCGTCGTCGCAGTGCTCACCGCCCACAGCGCGGCCCGGCCAATCGATGCACGAGCAGGGGCTGGCGCTCGACTTCACATGCAGCGGCACGCTGATCTCGTCGCAGTCCGGAGAGTGTTGGGACTGGTTGGCGACCAACGCCGCCAGCTACGGCTTCTTCAATCTGCCGTCGGAGCCGTGGCACTGGTCGGTCAACGGCCGCTGACCGGCCGGCCGTGAGTGATCAGTCGCGGAGCTTTGAAAGCAGGCGCAGCAGTTCCATGTACAGCCAGATCAGGGTGACCATCAGCCCGAAGGCTGCGTACCACTCCATGTAGGCCGGGAACTTGCCCTTGACGCCACGCTCGATCAGATCGAAATCCAGGATCAGGTTGAACGCTGCAATCCCGACGATGACCAGGCTGATGCCGATACCCAGGGCTCCGGAACCGCCGAGCAGGCTGAAGCCAGGGCTGAACAAGCTGCCGAGGAAACTGACCAAGTAGATCGCCATGACACCGAACGTGGCCGCAATGATGCCCTTGACCATCTTGGGGGTTGCCCGCAGGATCCGCAGCCCGTACAGCAGCAACATGATGAGCGTGACGCCGACGGTCGCGACGAATGCCTGGACCGCGATGCCCGAGCTCTGGGAATCGTAGAGATGGGAGATGGCGCCGAGCATGTAGCCCTGGGCGGCGGCGTAGGGCAGCGCGGTGAACCGGGCGGCCTTGGGAACGAACGCTGTGCCGATGCCGAGGATGAGGCCGATGATGACGGCGCCGATGAGCCAACCAGCATTGGTCAGCGATGCGTCGACAACCGCTTTCCTGTCACCGATCGCCGGAGCAATCTCGGTGACCACGACGCTCCGCCAACCGAAGTATCCGGTGGCGCCGATCGCACACAGCATCAACACGGCAACCGAAGCGGTGCCGCCGTAGGTCATGGTTCGGCCGCCGACGTCGGCTGCCATGGGACCGCCAGGGTAGGTCGGGAGTTCCGGCGTCGGCATCGGGGCGTAGCCAACGGTCCCGACGGGACGCTCGAGGGTGGCGGTAGTGCCGGCGGGTTCGCCGAAGCCTCGGGTGAGCAGGGGGTTGGACATGGAGCGTGCCTTTCAACGACGTCACGTCAGGGTAGAGCGCGCCGGTAGCCTTCGACGATCATCACCTGAGGGAGTTCTCCAGTGTCGTTCGAGGTCCCGGAACATCTCCGACCCATCCGTTCAGCCGTGCTCGACTTCATGCGCGAGCGGGTGGAGCCCGCCGAAGCGACGCTTCATCGGGGTGACGACGAGGCGGGGGAGCTGCTCCGCACGTTGCAGGCCGAGGCGAAGGCGGCGGGGCTGTGGGCGCTCGGTCACCCGACCGAACTCGGGGGTGGCGGTTTGCCGTTCCTCGACTACGTCTACATCAATGAGGTGCAGGGGCGCAGCGAGTACGGCCAGCTGGCGCTCGGCACGTACACCTTGCAGGACTCGCTCATGCTCCATCAGCACGCGAGCGCCGAGTGGCGGGAGAAGATTCTGTTGCCGTTGGTGGCGTCGGAGATCTCACCGAGCTTCGCCATGACCGAGCCGGACGTCGCCAGCTCCGATCCGACTCAGCTCCAGACCACCGCCACCCTCGACGGTGACGAGTGGGTCATTCGGGGACGCAAATGGTTCACGACCGGCGCCAACCGGGCGGCCTACACCACCGTGATGTGCCGAACCGAGGAGGACTCGGTGTCTCCGTATCTGGCCTTTTCGATGATCCTGGTCCCGACCGACACCCCCGGCTACGAGATCGTTCGCGAGACCCCCGTCCTGGGGATACGTGGCGGACACTGCGAGGTCGAGTATCACGATGTCCGGGTGCCGGTCACCAATCTTTTGGGCCCGCGTGGCCACGGCTTCGTCATCGCCCAGGAGCGCTTGGGCCCGGGGCGAATCTTCCATTGCATGCGCTGGCTGGGCCAGGCCCAGCGCGCGTACGAGTTGTTGTGTCAGCGACTGAATTCCCGGACGGCGTTCGGCGAACCGCTGGCGGCCAAACAACTGATGCAATCCCACGTGTTCGAGAGCTACGCCGAGATCCAAGCGGCTCGGCTGCTGACGCTGCACGCAGCCAATGCGATCGATCAGGGCGAACAAGCACGGATCGAGATCGGCACCGTGAAAGTTGTCGGCGCTCGGATGTTGCACAACGTTATCGATCGCGCCATCCAGGTCTATGGGGCGGCCGGGCTGACCGACGACACGCCGTTGTCCCACATGTACCGCACGGCGCGCTTCGCCCGCATCTACGACGGCCCCGACGAGGTCCACATCCACACCGTCGCGCGACGGATCCTCAAGGAGTTCCGCGATGGGCTCGACGGCATGGAGATGTTCGCATCATGAGTGACTCGACCGAGAGCGCATTCACCCGACACACAGCCGTCACCCGCCGGGACGGCAACGGGTCGGGCCAAGGCGAGCCGGTCGCAGGGGAGCACATCTTCTACGACGCGACGATCGACGAGTCGTGGTGGATCATCATGGGTCCCAATGGTGGCTACATCGCCGCCATTGTGGCGCGTGCTGCCATCGATGCTGCGGGGTCGGCCGAACGTCGACTGCATTCCTTGACCTTGCACTACCTGCGCCCCCCGAGTGGTGGCCCCTGCGCTGTCGAGGTGGCTGTCGAACGGGTTGGTCGCGGGGTGAGCACGGTGACGGTCCGGATGACGCAGGCCGACAAGCTGATTGTCGTCGGGGTGGCGAGCATCGCGGTGCCCCGGGATTCCATCGGCTTCGATACGTCGACCATGCCGGACGTGCCGTCGCCGGAGAACACGCCGGTTCCGGTGACGCCCGAGGGCGCGCCGACGCTGGCGATGTTGCAGCACTTCAGGAACCGCCCGGTGTTCGGCAACCTCATGGGCACCATCGATCCGCCGGGAGTCCCACGATCAGGCGGGTGGATGATCTTCGCCGAGGACACACCCATCGACGAGGTGGCGTTGGTGGCGTTGTGTGATGCATGGTGGCCGCCGATCATGGAGATGGGCCTGCCGCCCATGGCGGTGCCGACCGTGGACCTGACCGTGCACGTCCGGGCGGTTCCCACTTTGCCGAACGTCGCGGTGCTCGGCGAGTTCGTGTCACCGCTCGCGGCCGACGGGTACCTCATCGAGGACGGGACCCTGTGGAGCCCCGACGGGGTGTTGTTGGCGCAGAGTCGCCAACTCGCCGTACTGATGTGACCGAATGAGAACTGGTGTAACCGTGGTGCTCGGGCGCCTATCCTGGGGACGACCATATGGATGATCGCCCTCGCAGCCTTCGCGTCATGCTCGCCGATGCCAAGGACACCTCTGAGCTGATGGTCGACCTGGCATACGCCGGGGTGTTCTTCAACGACCCGGGGATGTGCGAAGAAGTGGCGCAACTCGAGGAACGGCTGAACGATCTCGTGCAGGACATGCGCGCGGTGTGCATCCTGGCGGTGCGGCGGCCGAAGGAAGCGCAGGCCATGGCGTCGGTGCTGCAGGTCATCTCAGCGATCGAGGGCATCGGCAACGCCGCTATCGACATCACCCGCATCGTCACCCACCGGCTCGGGATCCCGCGTGAACTCATCGCGGACCTGTCGAACGCCGAGGAGGTCTCCCACCGGGTGTGGGTGCGCGAAGGATCGCACCTTGCGCATCGGCCGTTGTCGGCCATGGAACTCCCCGTCGCGACAGGCATGCGTGTGATGGCGGTCCGTCGTGATCGTTCGTGGAACACCGACGTCGACGGCGATCTGATCATCATGCCGGGCGATGTGTTATTCCTCCGAGGCTCACCCGCCGGTCTGGTGCGACTCCATGAACTCGCGGCCGCTCCGCCGTGGGATCCGCCGGCCGCGCCGCCACCAGACGCCATCACCGACCTCGATCGTGCGGTCGATGTGCTGGTGGAGATGAAGAACATCTCCGAAGCGGCGGTCGGGTTGGCCTATTCGGCGCTGGCACTGCGCGACGCTGGGCTGGCAGCCGAGGTGAAACATCTCGCTGATCGGCTCGACGAGATGAAGGATCATCTCCAGATCTGGGTGCTCCGTGCGGGGGCCAACAACGTTGATCCGTCGCCGTTGCGAGGGTTACTCCAGCTGTCCCACGTGGCCGAAGAACTTGGCGATCAGGCCAACCAGATGGTGTGGCTCATCGGTGAGGACTGGGACATGCATCCTGTGCTGGCCATGGCGCTGGGCGAATCCGACGTGGTCGTGATGCGGGTACCCATCGCCCAGGGGTCGGCGGCCGACGGAGCGACCATCGGGTCGCTTCAGCTCGACATCGAACCTGGGTTCCATGTGCTGGCACTCCTCCGAGGCGGACGGTATGTCTATCGCCCCCGTGGGTATGTAGCGTTCGAAGCGGGCGACGAACTGATTGCGACCGGACCGCAGGAGGGGCGCCCCCGACTCGCCGAATTGTGCGGATGGCGCCTGATCGACGATCACGATGATTCCGATCATGAACTGGTGCCACTCGGCGCCGGCCGCTGACCGAATTCCGATCCGGCGAATATTTCCCCCCGACCCCCTCGATCGTGAACAGTTGATTTTCATGGAACCAGATCTGTGCCTCGTGAGCGTGCACGCCCACCCCGACGACGAAGCGTCCAAAGGGGCGTCGCTCGTTGCCCGCTATGTCGAAGAAGGCGCCCGCGCCACGTTGGTGTGCTGCACCGGTGGCGAACTCGGCGAGATACTGAACCCGGCGATGGATCGTCCAGAGGTCTTGGCGGATTTGGCGGCGGTGCGGTTGGCCGAGCTCGAGGCGTCGGTGACAGCCATCGGGTATCAGCAGCTCGATCTGTTGGGCTATCGCGATTCGGGCATGCCGGACATGGCCGAGAACGCCGACCCGGCGAACTTCTGGAATGCGCCAATCGATGAGGCCACCGAGCGGCTGGTGCGCATCATCCGTCGCGACCGGCCCCAGGTGATCCTCACCTACTCCGACGACCAGGGCGGCTACCCTCATCCCGATCATCTTCGGGTCCACGACATCTCGATGCTGGCGTGGGATCGGGCGGGTGACGCGGAGTGGTATCCCGAGGCGGGCGAGGTGTGGGAGCCGAAGAAGCTGTACTTCACGGTGTGGTCGCTGGCTCGGGTCACGGCCATGCACGAACGCATGATCGAGTTGGGCCGGGAGTCGCCGTTCACGCAGGAATGGCGAGACCGCTTCACCCAGGATCATCGGATCACCACCCGGGTCGACGTGTCGTCGCATGCTCAAGTGCGGGAGCTGGCGCTGCTGGCGCACGCCACCCAGGTGGACCCGGCCTCGCCGTTTTGGTTCGGTTTGTCGACCGAGGAGACCGCCGACGCCTACCCGTGGGACGAATACATTCTGGCGAGGTCGCGGGTCGGCGAGATCCCGAAGACGGCAACGGAGGATGACCTCTTCGCCGAGTTTCGTTGATGCGATCGGTAGCGTGTGGCTGTGACTGAACTCTCGAGGCGATTGGGATACAGCGACGACGACCGCGTCGTCATCGTCAACTGCGACGATCTCGGCATGTCGCAGTCGACGAACGAGGGTGTGTACGACGCGTTGAGGTCGGGTTGGGCGACCTCGGCGTCGCTGATGGTGCCGTGCCCGTGGTCGCGTGAGGCGGCGTCGGGGTATCGGGGCGAGGACGTCGGGGTGCACCTCACCTTGAACGCCGAGTTCGACAACTACCGGTGGGGGCCCATCACCCATGCGCCGTCGTTGGTGGGTGGCGATGGAGGGTTCCCGCGCACGGTGACCGACGTCTGGGAGCACGCGGACCTCGATGAGGTCCGGCGTGAATGCCGTGCGCAGATCGAGCGGGCGGTGTTGTGGGGGTTTGACGTGACCCACCTCGATAGCCACATGGGCACATTGCAGATGCGACCTGAGTTCTTTGATGTGTATGTGGACATGGCGGTCGACTTCGGGTTGCCGTTGCGGATGGCGGGTGCGTCAGCGCATCGGCTGGTCGGGTTCCCGTTTCGGGATCTGGCGGCCGAGGAGGGGGTGGTGTTCCCCGACCATTTCTTGCTGGTCAACGGGGGGGTCGGTTCACGCAAGACGTTCGAGCGGGCGGTCCACGATCTTCGCCCGGGGGTCACCGAGATGTACGTGCATCCGGCGTTGAATTCGCCGGAGTTGCGAGCGATCGGTACGGATTGGGCGGCGCGGGTGGACGATCACGCGCTCGTCACGTCGGGCACCGGCGTGAAGGCGATGCTCGATCGTGCCGGCGCAACGCTGATCGGTTGGCGGCCACTTCGCCGCCTCATGCAGGCCGGCTGATCGTTCGCCGCCGCTTCGTTGCTCACTTGGCGTCGGGGCACGAGGCCCAAAGGCCGAGTTTCTGTTGGCGGGCAGTCCGGATCGCCGCGGTGAACTCATCAACGTGCGCGATGTTGGGCGGATAGGTGAGCTGTTGTGCGTAGCCGTCCTGAGCCAGCGAGAGGTTCACGAATACGGAATCGGAGCTTCGATAGATGTACGCCAGCAGCCGGCCGTACTTGTCACGCGGTTCAGCATCTCGAACGAGGCGGATGGGGGTGCCAACGGGCAGCAGCTCGCTGGTGTGATGCGATGCTTCCTTGCCGAAGCACTCGACTGGTCGTCGAGGATCGACGCTCTCGGGGGTGTTGATCCCGATGAGTCGAACCTTCTCCTCGACGCCGCCGACCTTCGCCACGATCGTGTCACCGTCGACGACACGAACCACCGTGGCGTTCGATCCGTCTGCCGTCGCGCTGGACGTGTCGCTTCCACCGCATCCGGCGAGGCCCATCCCCAGTGCCACTGCCCAGACTGTGATCAGCGCAGCTCGCCGGCGCGGCGATGAACCCCTCGACTTGTTGGGCTTGGGTTCAGACTCGTTGAATGATCGTGCCGGTGCCGATCCCGCCGCCGCAACACATCGAGATGAGCGCGTTCGTTCCATCAGTTCGTTCCAGTTCCCAGAGAGCCTTGGTGAGGAGGAAGGCACCGGTGCCTCCGAGAGGGTGGCCGAGGGCAATTGCCCCGCCGTTGGGATTCACACGGTCCATGTCGGCCTTGACCTCGCGTTGCCACGCCAGCACCACCGACGCGAATGCCTCGTTGATCTCGAAGGTGTCGATGTCGGCAATGGACATGGCTGTCCGAGCGAGGAGGTGCTTGGTGGCATCCATCGGGCCGGTCAGCATCAGGACGGGATCCACACCGATGAGGCACGTGTCGACGATCCGAGCTCGAGGCGTGAGCCCCAACGCCGCAGCCTTCTCAGCCGTCATGATGAGGACCGCCGCCGCGCCATCGGAGATCTGCGACGAAGAACCCGCCGTGTGTACGCCGTTCTCCCGGGCGATCGGCTTCAACGATGCCAGCCCTTCGAGGGTGGTCTCGCGAAGGCCCTCGTCGCGGCTGACGTGGTGGGTGGTGCCTGACGGCTTGCCCTCATCGTCGAGGTCGGGCGCGTCGAGCGGTGCGACCTGGGCGCCAAAGCGATCCTCGTCCCACGCGGCACGGGCACGCTGTTGTGACATGAACCCGAACTCATCAGCATCGTGGCGGGTGACGCCCCATTTGTCGGCGATCCGTTCCGCACCCTCGAATTGCGAGGTCATCTCGTACTGGCCGAAGTAGGTCTTGGGGATGGGCACACCGAGGCCGAGCTTCTTGGAGGAGTTGGACCCGATCGGGATGCGGCTCATCGATTCGACGCCACACGCAATGGCAACGTCGACCACGCCGCTGCCGACCAAAGCGGTGGCCAGGTTGGTGGCCTGCTGCGACGAACCACACTGCGTATCGAGCGTGGTGGCGGCCACCTGTTGGGGGAGACCCGCCGCCAACCAGGCGGTGCGGCCAATGTTGAAGGACTGCTCGCCGACCTGGCTCACGCAGCCGGTGACGACCTGGCCGACCTCGGAGGGGTCGATCCCCGACCGGGCAATGACCTCGCGTTGCACATGGCCGAGCAACTCAGCCGGATGAACCGACGAGAGCCCGCCGTTGCGGCGACCGATGGGGGAACGAACAGCTTCGACAATGACGACTTCAGACATGGGCGAACTCTATTCGTCGATCGTGGGTTGGAACTCGTTGAGTACGAAGGCTCGGTCAGGCGGCCTTGCGACGGGACCCGTCGGTGGCGTCGGTGGTGCCGACGGCGGGCGAGTCGAACGGCCGCGGCACCGCCTTCAGCTTCGCCCGCAATTCGGCGATCTTGCGGCGACCGAGCTCACGAGTGGACTCGTCGAGTTGCCAGTCACGATCTGACTCGTCGAGGACGGGCGTGATGTGGAGGGCAAGCTGATTCTTCATGGGAACAGTCTGCGCTGGGGGTGTGACAGCGAATCCTCAGGCTCGCATCGAACCTGAGAATTCACCGCGCTCGCCGGTGTTCCCTCAGGCCGGGCTGCCGGTGTGCCCTCAGGCCGGGCTGC